>ERZ773065.348-NODE-348-length-28008-cov-10.551068_pt1 | contig 28008 bp, 28 predicted proteins | sample MGYA00580623_ERZ773065 | MGnify/ENA primary metagenome ERZ773065 (study PRJEB29015, sample SAMEA2738017) | human oral metagenome | biome: human oral; feature: human-associated habitat; material: dental | place: China | collected 2047 ... | reverse complement strand
GTCTTTATTTTTTGATGCAGCAGTCAAAGTCCTTTGATGATTTTTTAGAAAAAGCGGTGCAGTTACATGTTCATATTGATTTTAGTCAGAAGCATAGTCGATTCATGATGACGGATAGAGCAATGACAAAACCAATTCGAGGACGCCAACTCAGCAAACGAGATTTATATGATGAAGAATTTTTTCGTACACATTTTGCCAAGCAAGAGATTGAAAGTCGTTTAGAATTTTTGTTGAACCGTGTCAATTCTTTAGAAGAGTTACTAACAAAAGCAAAAGAATTGAATCTAACCATTGACTTAAAACAAAAAAATGTAATCTTTATACTTGAAGAAAATGGAAAGCAATTCAGTCTGAGTCATAAAAAAATAAGTGATAAGAAATTATATGATGTCAATTTTTTTCAAGATTATTTTAAAAATAAGGAAGTCGGTGATTCAGAAGGCTTAGAGAATTTACAGGAGCAGTACCATGCTTTTCAAGAAGAACGTGATAAGGAGAAGGTAGCCACTGAAGAAATTGAGGAAGCCTTTGAGGAATTTAAGAAGAAGCGAGATGCCGTTCACGAATTTGAAGTGGAACTTGCAGGACACCAAATAGAGAAGTTAGTTGATGAGGGCGTTTATATCAAGGTGTCTTTTGGTGTAAAGCAGAGCGGTTTTATTTTCATTCCTAACTATCAATTAGATATTCTTGAAGAAGAGAATCAGACAAAATATAAAGTCTATATCCGTGAGACAACCTCATACTTTATCTATAACAAAGAACATTCGGATAAGAATCAGTATATAAAAGGACGAACCTTGATTAGACAGCTAACCAACGATAGTCGAGCAATACCATACAGACGACCGACTGTTGAAAGACTTCAAGAAAAGATTTCTGAGATTAACCTCTTGATTGAGTTAACAGAGACAGACAAAAAATACCAGGTCATCAAAGACGAACTGGTCGCAGAAATAGCAGAGATAGACATCAAACTGACTCAAATAAATGAAAAAATCGCCACCTTAAACAAGATGGCGGAAGTGTTTATTAATCATAAAAGTATAGATAAGAGTAGTAGGAAGTTAGTAAGATATGAATTATCAAAACTAAATATTCCCGAGAATGTAACTTTAAAGAATATAGAATATGAGGTTGCAAAATTAAATAAACAACTAATTCAGCAAATTGATCTATATGAAAAATCAGTTAGAAAACTGGAAATTTATTTAAAACAATTTGATATAAATAAACATCGAATTTCTAGAGATAAAATTGAAATTGAATTTTAAAGGATTTGAGTACATATTACGACTAATAGAAAAACTTGATATATAAGGGATTTATTGATGCAAAGATACTAATTACTGATACAGTTATTAAAACGACTAAAGTAATTGGAGTGAAATCGGGTGAAGTTGTGTTAGAAACGAAAGAAGAAGTAGAAGAAATACCTCAACCATTTGACACAATACCGTTATTTTTTTAGATGAGATTAATTCTTTGTTTTCCAAAGACACATCATGTTGAGGCGGTAAGTTTGCTAGTCAAGGAGTAAAACGACGAAGATTAGCATTTACTTCCGCCCATGCGATAGCTGTCCGTGATTGACAAGTGCTAGCACGCAGACAGAACGGAGATAGCGAACCGCTGAGTGTGTCGCTCTGCTCGTAAAAGCTTAGAAACCTTTGAACGAAAGGGATAATGAAAGCCTTGATTGCAAGGCTTTTTGCTTTATGGTGGGTAAGTATCAGAGTGAGAAAATTTTTGGAATGAGTAGAAGTGATAGCTAGAAATTATCAGTTTCTATTTCCATTTACCCTGTGGGTACGTGTTTGTTTCCATTGACAAGGAGTTTGTGGGAATAGAAATGTACCCACCTTGTTTGAATCAAGTGAAGTGTAGTTGAAGGAAATCTGTTGAAAGCAATACTTCATTTTACCGAATAAGTAATAATTTAGGCAACTTCAAATCGATTAAAAAAAACTATTTTAAAGGTTAAGAGTAGACAAAAATTGTCCACTCTTTTTTGCAAACTCAATTTATCAATAAATGAAATGAGGGAATGTAAAATGAAATATTTTGAGGTTGAGTTAGAAAATCCTGATGAATTTTTAAAACTACAAACAGAAGATTTTGTGAAAGCTAATCGCTTGCTACTAAGGAAGATAATCCAGAGCGTTACAGTCTATGAAGAAAACTTCGTCATATCCTTTAAATCTGGCATCGAATTGGAAGTATGAGTCTCATTCCATAACTTTTATATTGAACATATCATCTTGTTGTGTTATACTATAAATTGATATAAACAAAGATGTAGGAGGAACCGAAACTATGACAGCCTCAATGCGTTTAAGATAAGCTGGCAATAAAAAAAGCAGAATCTATACCCGATGATAGGCTTTTTTGTTGTGCTTATTTATACGATATTGAGCATTCATTAGTTACGGTGAGGATATTGGTTATTTAACTATACCTTTATTTAACTATGTCTTTAATATGAATGTTTCCAAATTGTATGTATGCAGACCAAAAGCCACATTGTGGGGTTTGGCCTGCATTTTTTATTGCCTAGAATGCTATTCAAAATAGAAATTCAAGCAAAATAATATGCAGGAGATAATATAAATGGAAAAATACAACAATTGGAAACGAAAATTTTATGCAATATGGGCAGGGCAAGCAGTATCATTAATCACTAGTGCCATCCTGCAAATGGCGATTATTTTTTACCTTACAGAAAAAACAGGATCTGCGATGGTCTTGTCTATGGCTTCATTAGTAGGTTTTTTACCCTATGCGATTTTGGGACCTGCCATTGGTGTGCTAGTGGATCGTCATGATAGGAAGAAGATAATGATTGGTGCCGATTTAATTATCGCAGCAGCTGGTGCAGTGCTTGCTATTGTTGCATTCTGTATGGAGCTACCTGTCTGGATGATTATGATAGTATTGTTTATCCGTAGCATTGGAACAGCTTTTCATACCCCAGCACTCAATGCGGTTACACCACTTTTAGTACCAGAAGAACAGCTAACGAAATGCGCAGGCTATAGTCAGTCTTTGCAGTCTATAAGCTATATTGTTAGTCCGGCAGTTGCAGCACTCTTATACTCCGTTTGGGATTTAAATGCTATTATTGCCATCGACGTATTGGGTGCTGTGATTGCATCTATTACGGTAGCAATTGTACGTATACCTAAGCTGGGTAATCAAGTGCAAAGTTTAGAACCAAATTTCATAAGGGAGATGAAAGAAGGAGTTGTGGTTCTGAGACAAAACAAAGGATTGTTTGCCTTATTACTCTTAGGAACACTATATACTTTTGTTTATATGCCAATCAATGCACTATTTCCTTTAATAAGCATGGAACACTTTAATGGAACGCCTGTGCATATTTCTATTACGGAAATTTCCTTTGCATTTGGGATGCTAGCAGGAGGCTTATTATTAGGAAGATTAGGGGGCTTCGAAAAGCATGTATTACTAATAACAAGTTCATTTTTTATAATGGGGACCAGTTTAGCCGTTTCGGGAATACTTCCTCCAAATGGATTTGTAATATTCGTAGTTTGCTGTGCAATAATGGGGCTTTCGGTGCCATTTTATAGCGGTGTGCAAACAGCTCTTTTTCAGGAGAAAATTAAGCCTGAATATTTAGGACGTGTATTTTCTTTGATCGGAAGTATCATGTCACTTGCTATGCCAATTGGGTTAATTCTTTCTGGATTCTTTGCTGATAAAATCGGTGTAAATCATTGGTTTTTACTATCAGGTATTTTAATTATTGGCATTGCTATAGTTTGCCAAATGATAACTGAGGTTAGAAAATTAGATTTAAAATAAACAATATTGGAGGAATATTTATGTATCTTATTTTCATGTAACTCTTCCTGCTAAAATCGCAGGGTTTTCCCTGCATACAAGCAAATGAAAGCATGCGATTATAGACAGGAGGAAATGTTATGGAATTAATATTAAAAGCAAAAGACATTCGTGTGGAATTCAAAGGACGCGATGTTTTAGATATAAATGAATTAGAAGTATATGATTATGACCGTATTGGTTTAGTAGGAGCAAATGGTGCTGGAAAAAGCACTTTACTCAGGGTACTTTTAGGAGAATTAACTCCCCCAGGATGTAAAATGAATCGTCTGGGTGAACTTGCCTATATTCCCCAGTTGGACGAAGTAACTCTGCAGGAGGAAAAAGATTTTGCACTTGTAGGCAAGCTAGGTGTTGAGCAATTAAATATACAGACTATGAGCGGTGGTGAAGAAACAAGGCTTAAAATAGCACAGGCCTTATCGGCACAGGTTCATGGTATTTTAGCGGATGAACCTACGAGCCATTTAGACCGTGAAGGAATTGATTTTCTAATAGGACAGCTAAAATATTTTACAGGTGCACTGTTAGTTATTAGCCATGACCGCTATTTTCTTGATGAAATAGTAGATAAAATATGGGAACTGAAAGATGGCAAAATCACTGAGTATTGGGGAAACTATTCTGATTATCTTCGTCAGAAAGAGGAAGAACGTAAGAGCCAAGCTGCAGAATACGAACAATTTATTGCGGAACGTGCCCGATTGGAAAGGGCTGCGGAGGAAAAGCGAAAACAGGCTCGTAAAATAGAACAGAAGGCAAAAGGTTCTTCAAAGAAAAAAAGTACTGAAGACGGAGGGCGTTTAGCTCATCAAAAATCAATAGGAAGTAAGGAAAAAAAGATGTATAATGCTGCTAAAACCCTAGAGCACAGGATTGCGGCCTTAGGAAAAGTAGAAGCTCCGGAAGGCATTCGCAGAATTCGTTTCAGGCAAAGTAAAGCATTGGAGCTCCATAATCCATACCCTATAGTCGGTGCAGAAATTAATAAAGTATTTGGGGATAAGGCTCTGTTTGAAAATGCATCTTTTCAAATTCCGTTAGGAGCAAAAGTGGCGTTAACTGGTGGTAATGGAATCGGAAAAACAACTTTAATCCAAATGATCTTAAACCATGAAGAAGGAATTTCTATTTCGCCTAAGGCAAAAATAGGTTACTTTGCACAGAATGGTTACAAGTACAACAGTAATCAGAATGTTATGGAGTTTATGCAGAAGGATTGTGACTACAATATATCAGAAATTCGTTCAGCGCTAGCATCTATGGGGTTCAAACAGAACGATATTGGAAAAAGTTTATCTGTTTTAAGCGGTGGAGAAATTATAAAATTGTTGCTTGCTAAAATGCTCATGGGTAGATATAACATCCTAATAATGGATGAACCCAGTAACTTCCTTGACATACCAAGTTTAGAGGCTTTGGAAATACTAATGAAGGAGTACACCGGAACTATCGTGTTTATCACCCACGATAAACGATTACTCGAAAATGTAGCAGATGTAGTTTATGAAATTAGAGATAAGAAAATAAATCTGAAACATTAAATTTAAGGTAGTCGCTGGTCAGTATAGTCTGTTCTGGTTGGCGACTCCATTGTTAAAGAGTATAAAGACTTTAGATTTTATGAATATTAAAAATAGGAACAGTCAATTGAACTGCTCCTATTTTTCTGCTAAATATATTGTAGTTTTCTTATATGTATAATGATAGATTAGCGGATTCTCATCTACGGTACTTACTTCAAATATGAAGAAGTGATCGCGGTTATCTCTGGACTTTTCCTTATTGAGGACAAAGTAATTCTTACGTGAAGTCGCCATTGTTTTTAGGATATCATCAGTTAGGAAGGTCAATGGAATATTCATGTTAGAGTAGCGGTAGAAGTCACGTTCAAAATCTTGGTAGCTCTCGCTATAATAGTCCATTTGTAGGTGATTACGCTGAAACTCAAGCTGATTCATAGAGCACCTCCTCGACAAGTTCAATACTAATAATGTCTTTTAATTTCAAATTGATGTGACCTGTTGTAGTTTTTATCAAAATGAAATCTTTGGTCAGACTTGGTATTGTTCCAGTGTAGGAAACACGCTTGTTTTTTTCAATCACTTGAATGCGTGTGCGTAGCTGCCCGGCGTATACTTGACTGAGGAGTAATAATTTCTTCTCTAGTGATAAGTCAGACATGTACGTTACTTTGTTTGTATCATCAGAGAGTGCTGATGCATGTTCAGATAGGAAAAAGCCCATCCATTTTTGCATCTTTGTATCCTGGTACTCTCTTGCTGATTGAAATGGTAAATATGAACGGTCAATCATATCAAATCCTTTCTATGCAGAGGCAAGGGTATTTTTATCAAATTGAATCGTAAAACCTTGAATTCCCCCACCTGTGTAACATTCTTTAAAGCGATTGATTACCTCAGTATAGATTATCACAGATGAGCTTGTTGGCTTAATGCTAAATGTAAATTCCAATGGTAATCGGTTTTCAGATTTAGCATGTACTAGTCGTATCGATATTTCAGTTGTTTTGAGTTTTCTCTGACGAAGTTTTGAAGTTGCTGTTTCAACGATTCCATGTAAAAATCTTTCAAGCATTTCAATATCATTACATCCTTTGCTACGGATTTCTGAAAATTGTACTGTATTTTTTTCTTGTTTCATTTTAATCCCTCCAATCCACCCGCGGAATGACCACCGATAAGTTTACTGCGTTCAATATTTCTGGAACCTTCAGTTAGGACGGTTCCTTTTTGTATGGCTAAAAAACCAAACTGTTCTCTGACAACATCAATAGCTGTCTGAAGTCTATTATCTTTTTCAATTTGTTCTACATCATCAAAGAGTGATAGTAGAGTATAGCTTTCATCTACGAAGCCACTATAAGATACACCAATTTGTCTCACTGCACCAGAGGTGTATTTTTTCGGAATAATACAAGTACATGACTCACCATTGTTTTGGGGAGATTTGCGGGTTCAATTTTATTCTGAGCATTTATAGATTTTTTCATCTCAGTCCTAGAATAGCCAATATGAATAGAAACGACAGTAGTCAATACTAGGGCTACTGTTCCGTTCCACAGTATCATTTAAAAATCATTTTCACACCCTTTCGTCTATTAGTATAGAAGAAAGCTCTCAGCACATGTGGAGGTTGTAGGACTGCTGGTGAAAGAGGGATAAACCCAACCGTTTCAGGGTTTACAAAAGACTTGAAATCAAACCTTTCTTGCTTTTTGGGGAGAAGTATCAGTTTGATAGTCTGAAGTGAGCTAGTAGCACTGCTAGTGATTATCTTAGAAATCTAATCCCACATACGCAGTGGGGGTGCAAAATCTATTTACAGAAAAGTGTCTCTGGGAATAGATTTGCACCCCTTTTTTTGCGTGCGGATTATCCTGTGGGGACTCATGGGTGTTAACTAGCGTAGTAACAATGGACCATTAGAAGTCAGTCGAAGACATAGTAGTGATGACGTTTCTGTAATGGAAGTGTAGCTAAGGGCTGAATAATTAAGTTAGTATCTATCCATGCAGTTTTGTCTGCCCTAACACATGGTCTGAAACAGCAGTACTCGCCTAACGTATGATGAAAGAGGCTATTTACAAATATAGGACGACACAAACAGAACGAAATCGAAAAAGATAGATGTGGAGGAAATTTTTACATGCCAAAGTTTAATTGAACCACCGTATACCTAACAGCACGTACGGTGGTGAGAGAGGTTAGAAACTATCTTCTACTCGATTGTACTGATGTCTGATAAATAATTTGGATCGCTGTAAATCTTTTCTCTTGACTAAAATCCTAAATCGTACTATAATGCTTTTAATGTCCGAAATCGAATTTTGAAAAAGAGGTATCCAATATGACATTTAAAGAAGAAAGCTACCAATTAATCAATGCCTTAGTTGCTATAGGCGAAACTTATTTTAAGATTGCCAAGTTATCTGATGTGCCTGAAAATCTTTTCTGGTTACTGGCTGGTTTGAGTGATAAGGGTTTTCACACCCAGAAAGAAATTCATGAGACTTGGGGTCTGCCCAAGACAACTGTTAACAGCTTGGTGAAGAAATTAGAAGGTCAAGGCTACTTGGAACTGATAGCCATTTCAGGTCGTAAACGAGAATTGCAGATTAGTCTGACAGAGGCTGGTCAAACTTACACCGATGAAGTCCTCTCCTTGATGTCAGAGGTGGAGAGAGAGGTGTTGAAGCGAGTAAAGGCTGAATTGCCAGCTCATTTTATCCGAGACATGATGACCTACAGTCGTATTGTTCAAGAGACAGTAGCCAGCCATAAAGAAAGGAGAGGAGTTGCCCATGAAGACAGCCACTAAAAATAATTTTTCAGACCAGACCATCAGGTGTCTAGTCAAGTCTCACTTTCCCCAAGCCATATTGAGCAAGATTGAACGGATTGTTGGTGGGACCTTTAATACGGTTTACTTGCTAGAAGGTAGTGGTTTGCCTGATGCCAGTATCATGCTAAAGACCGGACCTCATCGTGATGTTGAAGTACCCAAGCATGAGGCGGATAATCTCAAGACAGAAATTTATACCTATCAACTACTAGAAAATCAGAATATACAAGTACCTAGAATTTATGCCCATGATTTTAGTCATAGCATTATCCCCCACGATTTTTTCTTCATGGAAAAAATATCAGGAAAGACCTGGTATGAGATTAGCCCTAAGAAGACGCCCCAGCTCATGTATGAACTAGGACGGCAAACGGCTGAGATGCACAAGACCAAAGGTAGCTGGTTTGGAACCATCAATGATGAGACAGATGAGCGGTTTGACACTTGGTCATAGGCCTTTCAGCATAAAATTGAAACCTTGTTGAAAGAGGTGGAGGCAAGAGGAAGTACGCTTCCTATTGCAGAAATCCGTCATCAGATTGCGCTTAGAAAAGACCTTCTTGATGAGGTCAAGACACCTCGACTGGTCAATTTTGACCTCTGGGCAGGTAATGTCTTTCTGGAAAAAGGCTCAGATTGGCAGATTTCAGGCTTGATTGATTTTGAACGCAGCTTTTTCGGTGACCCCATGGCTTCCTTTGTCTCAGCTCTCTTTCTATATGATAATGTTGAAAAGGAGCCCCACTTTATTCAGGGCTATAACCAAGTGAGTCAAGAACTCCTAGTTATTACCGAAGATGACAGAGAACGCATGTGGCTCTATACCTTACTTTTTTATCTAAGAGCCTATGTCGAAACAGAGCGTTATCAGGGGTTGATGAAGTGGGGGCAAAAGAGTTTTCTAAGTGCAACCCTCACATTCATGACTAGAGCTTTAAACCGTCGTTGGAAAAAACGCTTAAAAGCTAGAAAGGACGAAAAATGAACCAAATATTTTCAAGGGTTAAATTCAAGAAAAAATACTTTGTTTGGCTATTTACTTTTCTCATTATTGCTATCGCTGGTGAGACAGCCCTACCTACCCTTATGGCTGAGATGATTGAGCAGGGCGTTGTCAACCAAGCAACCAACAGTATTTGGCTCTTAGCAGGGGGAATGGTACTGGTCGTGCTCATGGCCTTTGTGGGCAATATGCTAGTCGCAAAGATTTCCTCACGGATTGCGACACTCTTTGCTCGTGATGTGCGCAAGGCACTCTTTGACAAGGTTCAGTCATTTTCTGGACAGGAGTTGGATAAGTTTGGGACAGCCAGTCTCATTACGCGGACCACTTCAGATGTGACCAATCTTCAGTCATTCTTATCGGCAGGCTTGCAGATTGGTATGCTGGCGCCACTTATGATGGCAGCAGGTGTAGTCCTAGTTGCTGTTACTGGTGGTGAGACCAGTAGTGTACTTGTTTTCACTCTGCCTATCCTCTTGATTGCGATGACTGTGGTTTTGGTTTTAGCTACTCGCTATTCCAAAGCCCTGCGTTTGACCTTGGACAAGATTAACCGTATTTTCCTAGAAATATTACAAGGTGTCCGTGTTATCCGTGCCTTTAATAAACAGGAAACAGAGAAAGCCCGTTTTGGTCAAACCAATAGCCAATATGCTGATATTTCTCTTAAAAACAACCGTCTCATGGGTGGGATGATGCCTTTTATCCAAGTGATTTTTGGTCTGACTACGATTGGTGTCATGGCTGTCGGCGCTGAGGCTGTGGCTAAGGGGAAAATCACGGTTAGTGCCCTTGTCGCTAATAGTCAGTATGTTGCTCTCATCCTTGGTGCCATCGTCATGGCAGCCTTTATCATCAGTTTCTTCCCGACGGCTTTTGCCAGTATGTCACGTATCGGTGAGGTTTTGGGGATCGAGGTCAAAATTACTGACGGTGATGATGAGCAAGCTATGACGGAAGCTCAGGGAACAGTGACCTTTAAGGATGTGACCTTCTCCTATGCTGACGCAGCAGAACCAGTCCTAAAAGACATCAGTTTCACCTCAAAACCTGGTCAAGTGACCGCCATTATCGGTGCTACTGGGTCAGGAAAATCTTCAGTCCTTAAGCTTATTCCACGTCTTTACGACATCACTTTTGGTGAAATCAAGGTCAACGGTCGTAATGTCAAAGATTATAAATTACAGGAACTTCGAGACATTATCGGCTATGTCCCTCAGAAAAACGTCCTCTTCTCAGGTGATATCGCAAGTAACCTCAACTTTGGTCAGGAAGACGGAACAGAGGCGGACTGGAAACGTGCAGCAGACATTGCCTCAGCCTCAGAATTTATCGCAGATAAGCCAGGGAATTATCAATCAGAAATTGCCCAAGGTGGGACCAATCTATCAGGTGGACAACGCCAGCGTATGGCCATTGCCCGTGCCATGATGAAACGTCCGCAGGTTTATCTCCTTGATGATAGTCTGTCAGCACTTGATATGAAGACGGATAAACAAGTTCGTACCAATCTGCGTGCCAACCTTGACCAAGCCACCATGATTATGGTGGCGCAACGTATCAGTTCTATCATGGACGCTGAGCAAATTATCCTCATTAGTGAAGGAAAAATTGCAGGTAAAGGCACCCATAAAGAATTACTGAAAAACAACGACATCTATCGTGAACTAGCTATTTTACAACTGGGAGAGGAGGCGGTTGCCTATGAACTTGACAATGCTTAAACGTTTATACACCTATATCAAACCCAATCGTCTTGGTTTCTTCACAGCACTTTTCCTTGTTGCTGCTGGTACTGGACTTACCGTCCTAGCGCCAAGCTACACGGGGCAAATCACGACTCAGCTCTACAATGGCATTAGTCAAGGCTCTTTTGATTGGAAAGCTATTTTCCAATTGAGTGTTATTGTTGCAGGTCTCTATCTAGTTGGGCAAAGTCTGGTTTTCTTGGCTTCCTTCACCTTAGCCAAAGTTATCGCTAAGTCAGTCGAGCGTTTGAGAAATGAGGTTAGTAGTAAAATTCACCGTCTACCTATTAATTATTATGATACCCGTGGTAATGGTGAAATCCTCAGTGTCATCACCAATGATATTGACATCCTCAATAACTTCCTCAGCCAGAACTTGCAGGAAATTATTGTTCAGACTGTGACCATTGTGGGCATTTTCTCCATCATGCTCTCTATCAATGGTTGGTTAACCTTGGTTGCTGTCATCATGGTTCCTATCTCCCTCCTGACAGCAGCGAGTTCAGCTAGCTTTGGACAAAAGATGTATGAAAAGCAGCAGAACTTGATTGGGCAGGTCAATGGCTACATTGAAGAAATTTATAACGGTCATAATGTCGTGCAGGCTTTTAACTACCAAGACCGTGCCAAGGCAAAATTCGATAGTCTTAATAAAGAATTGCAGAGCACCGCAGAAAAGGCAGAAACTTATGCCAGCTATGTCATGCCACTGATTAAGATTGTCAATAATGCAGGCTATGTCATCAGTGCCGTCTGGGGAAGTTTTATGGCACTACAAGGCACCATGACAGTTGGTAATGTCCAAGCCATGCTTCAATACACCCAGCAGTTCAATGAGCCATTTAGCTCTATCGCTGGTATGGTCGGGGCTTATAGCTCAGCCATGGCAGGTAGTCAGCGTATCTTTGAACTGCTTGACGAGACTGAAGAAGTAGCTGACCAAGCCACAAGCCAAGACCTGTCCAAACAAGCAGGACGTGTCGAATTCAAGCATGTCAAGTTTGGCTACACACCTGATAATCTGCTGATGCAAGATGTTAATGTTACCGTTGAACCTGGTCAAAAAGTAGCCATTGTGGGACCTACTGGGGCAGGTAAAACCACCCTCATCAACCTCCTCATGCGTTTCTATGAAATCAATGACGGTCAAATTTTAGTGGACGGTGTAGACACACGTCAGATGAGTCGTGAACAGCTCCGTAGCCAGTTTGGCATGGTGCTCCAAGATACTTGGCTCTTTGAAGGCTCTATCATGGAAAATCTCCAGTATGGTCGAGAGAATATCTCCCATGACCAAGCTATCTCTGCTGCCAAAATGGCATCAGCACACAGCTTTATCAAAACCCAGCCAGGCAGTTACGATATGGTTTTGGAAAATAACGGAGAGAACATCTCTCAAGGTGAGCGTCAGCTTTTGACAATTGCCCGTGCCATTGCTGCCAATCCTAAAATGCTGATTTTGGACGAGGCGACATCTAACGTTGATACCTATACTGAGCAGCTCATTCAAAAAGCCATGGCCAAACTCATGGAAGGGCGCACCAGCTTTGTCATCGCCCACCGTTTGTCGACCATTAAGGATGCTCACGTCATTCTCTACATGGAAAAAGGTGATATCAAGGAGGTCGGCAACCATGATGAGCTCATGGCTCTAGATGGCAAATATGCTAGTCTCTATAATAGCCAGTTTGTCTAAACTAAAAAGCGATAATCTAAACTGCACTCCAAAAGTTAGACAAACGTAAGCGCCCAATAACGAGGTATATTGAAAAAATCCAAAGTCTTACGATGACTCTGGATTTTTTTATTACTTGCAATTCTTCTGTATCTGCTCTGCCCATGGCAAATAAGCCTCTAGAACCTCCTTATTTGTGAGGGTTTCCTCATTAGGAAGCTTTTCTAGTAGGTAGGTCATATATTTTTCGCTGTCTAAGTCATGTCTCCTAGCCGTTTCTAAAAGAGACATAATAATAGCTGTCGCCTTAGCACCCTCAAAACTTTGGAAGAACAGCCAATTTTTGCGTCCCATAACTAAGCTCTTGATCGCTCGCTCAGCCATGTTATTGGATAAGACAAACCGACTACTCCACCAATGTTCAACTTGCCAGAGATAGAGATAGAAACAAAAGTACCAGAAGACTATCCAACATTCGACCTACCGAAACTAGAAATACCAACACCGGTAACAGATATACCAAATAATCCGCCAATGCTTCCGCCAAAACCAGAACTGAACATAGGTGTACCGAACCTACCAGGAGAATTCCCTCCAACAGTTCCAGAAAAGCCAAGATTGGAGATTGGTATCGTACCAAACGAAGCACCGAAAAATGAGAAACCGGAATTAGAATTACCAATTCCACCGGCAAGTGAAGTGCCTAATACGCCAGAAGCACCAACACCAGAGACACCTGAAAATGAAACACCGGAAGAAACAATGCCACCGACTTACAGTCGAGTAGCGCGTAATTCAGAAGTATTACCTAATACAGGTGATTCTGAATCTGCATTTGCTGCGGTTACAGGAATAGCAACAATCTTAGGAGCGTTTGGTTTAGTATCAAAACGTCGTCGTAAAGAAGATTAATTAAACCCTATTGATTTTTAGGCATTATTTCCATACCTTAATACCTAAATTTAAAACTTATGTTAGAAAATGTTAATTTATTTTTACGATTGCATATTCCCTTTAAAATAAAAATATTTACGATTAGTTAATGTTTTCTAAAAAGTTTTACCCCGATTAATGCTGTTGTAATCGGGGGTTTTTATTGATTTACTACATTGATAGTCTTTTTCATTTGTCATTTAGGATATATAATTTCAAATTGATAAAACAGTACTATGATAAATATATTTTTTGATTTTCATTAATTGTTTCAATGGTGAAAAAAATATAATGAGCTTGTCCATCTTTGGCTTTTTCTCGATTAAGTTTGAAATAACATTTATGAGATGTTGCCACTGATAGGAGTATATCATCTGTGATAAATGTTAAAGGGATGGACATCTCGGAAAAGCGGTAGAAGTCAGATTCAAACTGCCGATAACTATCTGAAAAGTAGTCCTTTTGTAATTAATTCTTATTAACTTCCAATTGATTCATTAGTTACCTCCGATGTTATTTCTAGATGGATTGAGAGAATTGAAAAGATAGATATTTTAATATGTCCATTGTCGATTTTTAGTATGATGCTGTCATCTTGAAGAGACGTAATAAGTCCAGTTTCTTTCGTTGTAACTTTATTCTCTCTGTAAGTGATGATTATAGGAAGTTGCTGAGAATAGGATTAACTTAATAGGAGGTCGATTTGTTCCTGTGAAAATCCGTCATCAATAGATTGTGTATCTTTCGCTTCATTTATTAAAGAAGTGTGTTCTGAGAGATAGAAGCCCATCCATTTTTTCCATTCCCTTATCCTGATAATATTGCACAATGGGAAAGGGTAAGTATGATCTATCTATAATTGTAATCCGTCTAAACCTCCTGCTGAGTGTCCGCCTATGAGTTTGCTGCGGGCAATATTACGTGATCCCTCTAAGAGAACAGTTGCTTTTGAATGGCAATAAAATCAAATTTGTCACGTATCTGATCAAGCACTTCATGAATACTATCATCTTTAGTTTACATTTGGTCAAAGTCATCGAAGAGTGAAGACAGATCATAGCTCTCGTCAATCAAACCACCATATCGAACCCCAATTTGTCTCACAGATCCAGACTTGTAATGTTGTCGAATGAGTCCTAAGACATTAAATAGTGTGTATCTGAAGTTAGACCAGTGTTCATCACGCACTTTGATGAGCTTGAAAAAGGTGTTAAAGCTACTGTTCGTTGTCATAGTGTGGATACATTTATTCACGTATACAAAGAGAAATATCCAACATAAACTATTCCTTCAACAACGACATTCAATCGCTAAATTGGCGCTGGTTCTTATTGTCATTAAGCCAATCGATTTGCCAAAGATGGTGATCATCAGAAAGCGGTCTAAATCCACGGCATATAAAAAGTCCCTTGGAAATTCCATCGAGGAGCGTCCAGAAATGGTTAACAATCGCTTTGAATTTGGACACTGGGAAATTGATTTGGTTCTCGGTAAGAAGAATAAAGGGGATGCTGTTGTCTTGATTCTAGTTGAACATCAAACACGTTTGCCTTGGCGTGTAAGCTACCTAATAAACAAGCTGATACGATTAATGAATCTGTCAAATAACTATTGTTTCAGTACCCGATTACTTCTATGACATCAGATATCGAATCCGAGTTTAGTCTCTTGGTCGACTTAGTAAGTGTCGACATAAATTTTGCTCATCCATATTCTTCCCATGAAAGTGGAACAAATGAGAATTTCAATGGTCTACTCAGAGAATTTTTTCCAAAAAGACAGTCGCTTAAACCAATAACTGATGAAGAGTTTACTCGTTATGTTTCAGCTATCAATAACAGACCTAGACGACTTCATCATTACAATACAGCAACATTTCAGTTTGGGTTAGCCAAAAAACTTAAACAATGGAATACTAAGATATCTGCAAACTTGTTGCACATGACTTGACAATGTCTCAAAAATTTTAAATCTAGAATTTTTGTAAATAATTGTCCAATTAGGACAATTAAAGAAAGATCTCCTAAAAGTGAAATATACTATTTTTAGGAGTTAACTAGATGTATAAACGTTTAAGAGATTTAAGGGAAGATCGGGATCTCACACAAAAACAAGTGGCTGAATATCTTTCATTTACACATTCTGCCTATGCAAAAATAGAACGTGGTGAAAGAATTTTATCTGCTGAAATTCTTATTAAACTTTCAAATCTATATAGCGTTAGTATTGATTATTTGCTCGGGTTATCTGATTTTCCTGACCGTATCATAAAAAAATAGTTTCTCCTTATTATGTCCATTGACAATTGAATATACCAAGGTGGGACTTTCTTATTTGTGGAGCAAGCTGTTTATTACGCGATGAAATGAGCGATAAAATTTTAAACAGAAAATAGGATGGTAACCTATTTGCCATGAAATCAAATAATTATAATGATACTTCTGACCGTTCAGGCTGCCATCGTAAAAGGACAGCGGGTGAAATGCCCATGAATGATTTAACCAATCATACCCACGGAGGAAAAAATTTTTTTGATAGGAGTGGAGGTATGAAAACAGTAACATATAAAAACCTGATGAATATTGGTTTTCCTGAGCATACGGCAAGAAATATCATTAGAGAAGCAAAAAGAATAGCAGTAAAAAAGTTTGAAGAAGCTCGCAAAGTTGACCATAATGCGGTACAATTAAGTAAATCGCCCTTTGACAATAGAAGACTTGGTATTGCTCCTAAAGATATTGTAGAAGAGCTAATCGGAATTTCACTCTCTGAAGAAAGTTTAGAAAGTGAGAATTAAAGATGGCTACAAAAAATCAAAAAAAGTACAAAGGTGTTTATTGTGATAAGAATGGTAAAATATTTTATCAAGCTGATCTTGGTGTTGACCCTGTAACAGGTAAACGTGTTCAAAAGAAAGCTAGAAAGAATCAGTATGGTAAGCCATTTAGTACAATGAAAGAAGCTTATGATGAATTGGTCCGAATCAGATATGAGTTTAATAATAATCTTAGTATTGAAAATTACAATATAACATTTGAAAGTTACATGAATAGCATTTATCTAAGAGCCTATAAGCAAAAGGTTCAGTCTGTAACATATAAAACTGCTTTGCCACATCACAAGATATTTATTCAGTATTTTGGCTCCAAACCTTTAAAAGGGATAACAGCTAGAGATTGTGAATCTTTTAGATTACATATTATTGAACATTACTCTGAAAACTATGCGAAGAATTTATGGTCACGATTTAAGGCATGCATGGGTTATGCTGAGAGATTAGGATATATTTCATCAATGCCATGCAAGGCGTTAGATAATCCTAGAGGCAAGCACCCTGATACACAATTTTGGACTTATATTGAGTTTCAGAACTTTATTAAATCATTTGATTTACAAGATTACGAAGAGTTACAAAGATTCACGACTATTTGGTTATATTACATGACAGGTGTTCGTGTGAGTGAAGGTTTATCGTTATGGTGGGAAGATGTCGATTTTGAGCATAAATTCTTGAAGGTTCATACAACCTTGGAAAAGGATGAAAATGGAAATTGGTACCGTAAAGACCAAACCAAGACACCAGCTGGAGAACGCCTTATTGAATTAGATGATGTGACAATATCAGTATTGGAAAACTGGCGAAAAAATCAAATTTCCAATCAAGATACAGATTACATCATTTCACGATTTGGTGAACCATTTTGTAAATCAACAATTTGTCGAATTATCAAGAGAAAAGCCAAAGAAGTTGGAGTACCAGTGATAACAGGAAAAGGTTTGCGACACAGCCATGCTTCCTATCTTATAAATGTTTTGCAGAAAGATATATTATATGTTGCAAGACGAATGGGACATGCTGATAAGTCTACAACCTTAAATACATATAGTCACTGGTTTAATGCATTAGATAAAACAGTATCAGAAGAAATCACCCAAAATGTAATTAGTGCAGGACTAGATTCCATTTTATGCCAAAATTCCTGCCAAACTCTGAGTAAAGGCTAAAAAGCCAATTATACCGCCCACAGAGTAACGTATGTTATTGTTACTCTTAAATAATAGAGTATCGCAATTTGATTGCGGAAGCCTAGTAAATCAAGGTCTTAGGGTTTCCTAAGGTGATTTAAAATTAAAGGAATGATTTCATTCCCCACTAAAACCCCACCAAAATAAAATTTTGGTGGGGTTTTTTGCTATTCTTCGTTAAGTTCATACCTGATAACATCTTCTACATTACATTCTAATATCTCACATAATCTATCTATCGTTTTAGTTGTTATTGGTTCTCCTTTTTTTATGCGATATAAAGTATTTGCTAAAATACCTTCTATTTTTATCAGATAATACTCTGATTTATCTCGTAATAAATTGAGTTTAATTAAATAAAAACGAAAGCGAGAAGTTATGGCATTTAAAGAAACAGGTAGAGTTTTTGTCATTAAAGAATTTATTGAGGAAAAAGCAGCAGGTTGTGGATGTGTGATAATTACATTACTCATCGGAGCACTACTTTACACGCTTCCAGCCCTATTTCAATCGTTATTTTCACTAGCTCTTACTGTATTAGTCATCATAGGAATTGTATGGCTCATCAAAAAATTTTTATCAAAATAGATTATGGAGATGGTTATGAAAACTAAATTTATTTTAACAGCTCTAGTACTACTAGCCACTTCAACGTTTATGGTGGCTTGTTCTAATAACAAAACAACTTCGACAAGTGGTTCATTTACAACCGAGCAAACCTCAACAAAAACAAATGACTTACAAAACTATATCAAAAATCATCAAGAACTAATAAAATCAACCAGAGCAGGTTTTTATCTTGGAGGTATGGCTCAAGATTATAGAAAAACTGAAGGTGAAGCAGAAAAGAAAGGGGAACAGGTTTTCTTAACTCCTAATGACGTAGATAAACGCCTTAGAAAACTGAAAGTTGAAATCGGTAAATATAACAATGATATCAAACGTCTCGCAGTAACGGTTACAAACAACTACAGCGAGGATGTACTGGGTTATAACGACAATAAAGATAGTGACATCGAGCATCAAACTTCAATTCGTATCAAAGGTTACTTCAAAGAACAAGCAGGTGTTAAGCTATCAGAACTTCTAATTGGTTTTCGACCAAAAGTTACAATCAAATCAGGCGAAAGTGTAACATTCTAAATTTTAATGCCATATTATGATTACACCGATAACAAAGATGCTGTTACTTCTTTGAAAAATGAAGAATATTATTCAATGTATATTCTGAGCGATTATCTTGAATCAACCCTTGTATATCCCAATAACGACCAAAACAAGCTAGGGCGTTCTGCTATGTCAAACTTTGGAAACTACTTTGTTGATAATAGCTTATATTTTAAGAATTATCCAAAAGAAGCTAGTATTTCAGATGAAGAAGTCGTGGAGCGCTATGGGCTTATGAAGAAATAAACAAAAAACCTTGTCTTAATGACAGGGTTTTCGTCTAATCTTATTTATTTCTCAATTTATCCGAATACTTGCTATTCCATTCTTTTAAGGTTGGTGGTCTCTTGTTGACTTGTTTTACGCCTGTTTGATATTTTTCTAGTTGTTCAACATAAGCTAATGATATATTTAATAGTGTTTGTTTCTGTCTTAGTTCAGAAGAACTTAACTTACGTTCATTGACATATAGGTCTAATTTACTCAATTCATGAAGGTATTTTTCTTTTTGTATGGGGATAATATCATTTTTTATGATTTGTCTTGTTCTATGTCCCAGTGATTGTAGTATAAATCTTTCTTTGCCCCCTTCTTTATTTATATATTGATTGAGTTCAGGGATGAAAATTTCGTTTAGAAAATTTTCTATTTTCTTAGGAAGGTCTTTAAAAGACTTAAGAGGATGGAAAAATTTTTTAATATTGGCTATAAATGACTCGGACATTTCATTATAGAGTTCATTGATTCTGCATTGCAATATAAATTGCCTTCTTTTTATTATAAGAATTTGGTCATCTGCTTGTCTACTGATATTTCTTTTAGCTGAAGTAGAGGGTGAAAAATCAAAAATATGGAAGTGACTAGGTTCAAAAATAAAATACTTTTGGAAATCAATATCAGCTTTTTTCCAAATCGCTAGTATGTAATTTATTTCTTGCATAAATCGATTGTATTTAATTTCAAATTTGTCAGGTTCTAACATGTATTTGTCTTTCCACATATTTTTTAGTGTTTGTATACTATAACCTTTTTTATTTAGTTCTGATTCAAATAATTCAAAAAATGATACATATTGTGCATACGAGACACTATCAAGCAACAGAGTTTCAATAAATTCTGTTGTTCTTTTATTATTCATAAGATCAAGAATCATTGCTTGAAAAATTAATGGTGAAAGCATTTCTATCTCCCAGTTCTCACCGAAGAATATATGTTTAGTGCAGTTAAAATTCAGATTCTTCTGTAGAGGTTCGATATATGATTTAGGGATTAAAAAAGGATTGGGAGAACGCCTGTTTGTATAAGGCATATATTGATTGTTTAGTATTCTAGAAATATAAGATACATTTAAAAATTTTTCATTACCCTCATCATCAATATAGTAAGAGATGTCTTCATTAGATAAGTGAAAATGCTCTTTTCGTATTTTACACCGAAGGGAAGCTACATTAAATATAAAATCTGTAGTTAGTGATGTCATTTTAACCCCCATTTGATGTACTTTTTTAGAATATTATACCAAAAAATACAGTTTGTGTACATTATAAAAATGTATTAAACTAAATATAGTCAGATAGTACTAGAAGACAAAAATTTGAAAGGAGTACACTCAATATGTGCACAGAGATACAATAAACACTATACGTAGTTACTATAAAAAGTGACAATTTTTAATCAATTTATAAGAAAGAAACATAAATTATGAAAAATTTAAGTCAATTCAAAGATTTTAAACATCAAGAGTTTTTAGAAAAAAAGAGACTATATTTTCTTAGTGTGAAAGCATTAGAAAATGGTGTAAAAGTGAGTTTGCTTATTCTTGAAGATAAAACGGTTTATCAAAATCAAAGTAACAACTTGGGAGAGCAACTTCAAGTTACTGTTCAAAATAAAACAGTTGACGATTTTATTGGTTTCAAACCATTACAAACTGAATGTAAAATTGTAAATGTTAAAAAAGCAACAATCTACGGTGACTATCAAAATCAGCTATCTATTCACGCTGATGTAATAGAAGCAAATCAAGCTGAGGATAAGAAATGAGAAGAGTCAGTGCCAGCTGGAGTTACCCGTTTTGGGCGAGCATATCATGTATGATATGCTCGAATATAATTCTGTTTTTAGTGTATAGATATCTGAACCCCGTGTGTGTGAATTGGTTTGGAACTACTTATAATCTGTATTTTTATAGTTTTGTAGCTTTGTTAAACTTTCTTTATGCTTTCGGTTTATATAAACGAAGTACTTATCTGAATAGAAATAAATTAAAGAAATTTATTTTAAATAATCATTTATATGAGACGGCTAAAATTTACAATGGAAACGAAGTCATCACTGCTTCTATTGAGCTTGATTGGATTGATAAGAATGATTGTGTAGTAATTCGGGCATATAAGAATGGGGAAATATTAGATGATCTAGTAAAAGATATAGGTGAAGGTCTTCAAGCGTTTTTAAAGTTAAAACTGATTAGAATAAAAGATGAAGCTTTTCAGACAGATTATGTTTTTGAAGTAGTCTCTGATAAACGACTCTTATTTTCAAAATCTCAGAATAAAAAATATATAAATAATACAGTTATTCAACTAACAGAAAAGATTCAGTATGATGTGTCAAAAGTAAGTCATGGTTTAACGGTAGGTTCAACGGGTTCTGGAAAGACAATGTTTATTAACTCAAAGATATTGGCTTATGCAAAGATGAAGGCTGATATATTTATCTGTGACCCTAAAAATGCGGATTTGAGCCTAATAAAATATGTTGAAGGTTTTCCTGAGTCACACATCGGTGTATCGCATGTACAAATTTGCAAGATATTAAGATTAGTCAATCAAGAAATGGAGGAAAGATATGAGAGATATTTTTCAAACAAATCGGCTTTCGGTAAAACTTTTGTTGATTTTGATTTACCTCCCGTTGTAATTTTTTTTGATGAAGTAACAGCGTTTATGAAAACAGCTGATAAAAAGTTAGTTTCAGAAGCAAAAGAATATTTATATTCTGTCATCATGAAGGGGCGTCAATCTGGATGTTTTGTAGAAATTAGTATGCAAAGGCCTGATGCTGAAATTTTAGATGGAGCTATTAGAGACCAACTAGGGTGTCGTGTTGCTTTAGGGAAGCTGTCTAGGGATGGTTATAGAATGATTTTTGATACTACAGACTTTAATTATTATGATTCTGATGTCGTTGGCAGTGGTTACATTACTATTGCGAGTCAAATTATTGAGCCAATATATTTTGAAACTCCGTTTTTTAGTGAAGATTTTGACTTTATCGAAGAACTAGAAGAATATTACACTGGGAACATCTTTGAAAGCGATGAATAGCGGTGCTCAGCTCGAAGAGACTGAGCAAGTAGAACGACCGTCTTTCTTCGCTTGAAAAGATGTGTGCAAGCAGAAGCTTGCTTCTGCTTGCCTTTAACTTGATAAGCGTCAAACATTAGAGAAAGATAAGGATTGTATGACTGAAATAAGCAATGCAAAAATTGTAAAATCTTATATCTATGGAGATACAGTTGAAATTACTACCGCAAATGGTCAACAAAAACAAAAAATTAAAGTTATCAGTGGACGGCGCTATGTAAATCTTGAAACTGGAGAGATTCATGACATGCAGACTTCAAATAGTACACGGTCTGATAATTTGAAATCTGTTCAACAAACGATGAAGAAATTAAGAAGACTGGTGGCTCATAATTTTAAAGGAGGCATGAACCAACTTTGGGTGACACTGACATATGGAAAGCATGTTATCGAAGCAGAAGAGGTTTATAAAGATTTTAAAGCTTTCATTAGGCGAGTTCGTAAAAAGTATGGTCGCATTGATTATATTGCAGTAATTGAACCACAAGCAAGTGGGCGATGGCATTTACATGTATTGATGAAGAATGATTCAATTTTGATGATTCCGAATGCTATTCTTGCAGACTTGTGGGGAAGAGGTTTTACTAAGACGAAGAGATTGAAAAGTGCGGATAAGATTGGAAATTATCTAATATCATACTTATCAAATCTTCAACTGGGAAATGATGATTCAAATAGCAAGGCAATTGTTAAAGGTGCAAGATTATACATGTATCCTAAAGGGATTAGAATCTATCGAACTAGTAGAGGAATAGAGAAACCCTTAGAAATAACAGCAACCAAAGGAGAACTGCTGAAAGCTTTTAAAATTTATAGGCCACCCAATTTTTCTAAGACAACAACACATGAAACACCCTATGGAATAAAAGAATATACTACAGAGTTTTACGACAAAGTAAAAAGCTTGTCAGATACTTTTAGCGGAGCAACCGACAAGCCAAATGAATAACAAAAGATATAATGGAATACCTTTTGGTAATTCCATTATATCATAGAAAGGTTAAGATTATGAAGACAGTTAATCATAAGGATATTATGGAACTTGGTTTTCCAAAACACACAGCAAGGGATATTATAAGAAAGGCTAAGGCGATAGCAGTAGCAAAATTTGAAAATGCTAGAAATTCTTCAGATAATTTGGTAAAATTAAGAAAATCGCCCTTTGATAATTCAAGACTTGACCTTGCTCCGACTTATATCGTAGAAGATTTGCTAGGTTTTCAGTTACCTTTTGATGAATAGAAAGGAACTGAAAATGGCAAGTAAAAAATATCGTGGTGTATCTTGTGATAAACAAGGAAGAATTTACTATCAAACAGAGTTTAAGGCTAACGACTTAACTGGCAAGCGACAACGCAAGAAAAGCTATAAAGACCAGTTTGGAAATCCGTTTAAGAGTGAAAAGCAAGCTTATGATGAATTGTGTCGAGTAAGAGCAGAATTTCAAATGTCTCAAAATAGAAACGGAGATTATATGACCTTTGCTGATTATATGGAAGAAATTTATCTTCCTTATTACAGGCAAACAGTCCAATCGGTGACTTACAAAACGGCTCTAACTCATCATAAAATGTTTATTGAAGTTTTCGGACAAAAGAGGTTATCAGCTATAACCGTTAGGGATTGTGAGCAATTCAGAGTACATTTGATTGATACATACTCCCCCAATTATGCTAAAGGTGTGTGGATTCGCTTTAAGCAATGTTTGGGTTATGCTGAACGCCTGCAAATCATTGAAGAATTTCCGTGTAAGATGTTAGATAATCCTAAAGGTTCAAGACCAGATACAAAATTTTGGACATTGGACGACTTTAGAAAAGTTATTGCAACCTTTGACTTAACAGATTACGAAGAACTGCATAGATTTACAGCGATTTGGCTTTATTTCTTCACGGGCCTTCGAGTATCTGAGGGGCTAAGTTTGATATGGTCTGATATTGATTTTGATAGAAAATTGCTCCATGTTCAGAGTACACTAGAGTATGAAGGTAAAGGTGTTTATACTCGTAAAAATCAAACGAAGACAGAAGCGGGTTTTAGGTGGATTGAGCTTGATGATGAAACAGTTGAAGTGTTACAACGGTGGAAAAAGATGCAAGTAGAAAATGGTGATAACAGTTATATTCTTGCACGATTTGGCAAACCGTTAAGCAAATGCACACTAAGTCGTATTCTAAAAAGACAAGCGAAAAAGGCAGGAGTTGAAGTAATTACTGGAAAAGGATTGCGACACTCCCACGATAGTTTTTTGATAAATGTATTAGGGAAAGATGTTCTTTATGTGTCGCAACGCTCTGGACGAGTTGATAAGGCGACAACACTTAACACCTATTCCCATTTGTATGATAGTCAAAAAGCGACTGGTGGAAGAGAGATAACTCAAGCCCTTTATAAATTTGGGGTATCGTCAAACCCCACCAAGACCCCACTAAACTGACTAAGGATAAGAAAAAACTGATTATATCAGCGTTTATAGGCATTGTGTAACTGTTACTCTTAAATAATTGTTTAGCGATTGCTTAGGACTGAAACCTTAGTATTAAAACCTTTTCGTTGAGTTAAGGTGATTCAAAAAATGGGATGTTTCTTTTGAAATTTCCCCATAAGCACCCCCACTAAATATTGTGGGGGTGTTTTTGCATTTTTAGATAAATTTTTTATACCAAGATTGGAGATTGATTTATTGATTTTTGAGACTTGAAGGGGAGTAACCTTATGGTTTATAAAAACTAACAAACTTTAAAGTTATAAATTGACAGCGTTTCCATTTTTGTGTAATATCAATACTATAGGACAAACATATATTCATTTAAGGAGGAAACTAGGATGCAATTATTGATTGAACTGCAAAAAATAGATCAGTTTATCTTGCCGGTGAACTATAATTACCTCCTTCAATCGATGATTTATAATTTATTGAAAAACAAGGAAGACTTATCTGCGCAACTTCATGAGAGGGGCTATCCGTTAGAGGATAAACATTTTAAGTTGTTTACGTTTTCATTGTTGCAAGGTCAATATAAAATGCAAGGAAAACGAATAGAGTTTCTTGCTAAGGTGTGGTTCGAAATTAGAACGATTGATCAATCCATTTTATTCACTATTGCAGAGTCCTTGTCAAATCTAAATGAATTGCGAATTGGTCGAAACCTTGTAAAAATTTTAAGTGTAAAAATTGAACAGAAGAAATTAACGAGGACTTCTTATAAGATTCGGATGATTTCTCCCTTGGTGGTTCGTTCTACAGATGCTGACACCAAAAAAACATTGTATTACAATCCGTTTGATACGGAATTTAAGAGCAGAATCATGGAGAATTTTGAGAGAAAATATCAAGCTTATTATCATAAAGTACCGACAGGTAGATTTGATATAGAGCCGATAAATTTTTCTTTTAAAAATAAATTTGTTACCAAATACAAAGACTATCTCATAACGGGTTGGAGAGGAGAATTTGAGATAAGAGGAGATGCGGAGGTGTTAGATTTCCTCTATCAAGTTGGGCTTGGTGAGAAGAATTCGATGGGATTCGGAATGTTTGTGATTGAAGAATAGGAGGATAGAGTGGATATGGAATTTAGGAATTGTAAGTTAGAGCTAGACTTAAAATGTCATGCGCCAATTATTCATTTTTAACCAGAAGAAGTAATCTTGCTTGCTCGTTCAGTGAAAGCAAGGTTTATTGGGTATTGGATGAAGAAAGTTCCAAGTCTGAAAAAACGTTTGAAAAACTTACCCAATGAACTTTATCGCCCAGTATCCTCGCCTTGTTTCTAAGACTAATGAGCCGTAGAAAAATATGATAGACGGATCATTTAGATAGAAGATAATTTTTAATTGTATTTTGCTGAAGAGGGGGAAACTAGAGAGACCACAATCCCGACAATGCTTACTCTATCTTCAATGAGATTCTGAATCAAAGCGGTTTTTCTTTTGTTAAGCGAACCAAGCGGCCACCACGAGACCCTCTGAATGCCTTGATTAGCTTTTGCAATACGATTTTGTATAGTCGTGTTCTCCGCTTGATCTGGCAGGCTAGACTGGATCCTAAAATCGGAGTGCTGCATGCTTCAAATAATCGTCCTTACAGTTTGCATCTGGATTTTGCGGATTATATGAAGCCAGTTATCGTGGATCGAGTGATTTTGAGTTTGATCAATAAACATCAAATCAATGCTACAGATCATTTTGAAGAAAGGGAAGACGGATCGGTTTATCTGAATCGTGAAGGGAAATATATCGTCTTGCGAAGTTTTGAGGAAAAGCTACAGACTAGGCTGGTCATGGGGCGTTCAACCTATACCTATGCCCAGCTCATCCAGCACGACATTCGGCAGTTTAAGAGAATCTTGCAGCAGGATGGGGACTTGAAACGCTTTAAACCCTACAAATACTATTAAAAAGTCGGTCGATCTTTTCGAATTTTTGTCTCTTTTTCAAAGGCTTTCAACCAAGCGGTTTAGGAGCGATGGGTACAAAAAGATCGACCGACTTTTTTCATTGAAATCTTGAAAAAAGCCCTGTTTTTTGATACAATCAATCTAGAAACAGCGAAAATGCTGTTGTTATACCTTACCTATAAGGAATTGAGACAATGATAAAAACAAGTCAGTAGAACCGTGGTCCCAACCAAAAAATTGTTATACCTTACCTATAAGGAATTGAGACGGTATCCCTGTGGGTATTCCTCTTTGTTTGTGATTACCTTTACGTTATACCTTACCTATAAGGAATTGAGACTCCGTGCGCCACTTCTGGAGGATTTATCCACTCTGTTTTTTTAACGTTATACCTTACCTATAAGGAATTGAGACGTATTGCTACCTCGATTCCAAAACGCTCATGCATAGCGTTGAGTTATACCTTACCTATAAGGAATTGAGACATATTGCAGGAATAAGGCGAATAAACAATCGGACTTTGTGGCAAAGTTATACCTTACCTATAAGGAATTGAGACACAGATAACATAAGATATGAAAACTCTTTTTCATTGCAATTTACCGTTATACCTTACCTATAAGGAATTGAGACGTATCAATAAATAGCAACGACAGCTGGCAATCCATAAACATCTTGTTATACCTTACCTATAAGGAATTGAGACGCATAGAATTTCACGCCGTAATCCATCGCCCTCTGCACGTTATACCTTACCTATAAGGAATTGAGACAAATCTCGCATTACAGCAAAATCTGTGGCAATGGCAAAGTTACGTTATACCTTACCTATAAGGAATTGAGACTTTGCCCCATATGGACCAGAGCGGCAGTACCATCCTTATAAGACAGCCAGAAGTTATACCTTACCTATAAGGAATTGGTTGTGTGTCTTTGTCTGTCTCCGAGGGCACCAAAAAATGGAGCCTATTTTGTTGTAGAAAACATACTAAGATTAGTAGTGAAGAAATCTCCGACGGGAGAGAGTACTCACTACTTTTTCTTTATGTTAAAGTAGTGGTGTCTTGTAAAGTCGTAGGGCTCTATGGCGCTAGACGTCGCTTGACAAACTGGCAAGACACCTTGTTTTAGGTGGAGTTTGATCAAAGTATGTGGGACGCTCAACGTCGCGTATTGAAAATAAAATCACTAAAACATGGAATTATTCAAGACAAAAGAGGTAATGTCATGCGTGCAGTATTTGGAATTGATGTCAGTAAAACAAGTTCTGAGGTGGCAATTTTAGTCAACGGTGAGAAGGTTCATGGCTACACCATACTCAATGATGCCTTTGGTTTCAATCGCCTATTGGGCGACTTGAAAACTGTTCATAACCCTGAGATTATATTTGAGGCTACAGGCGTCTATTCTCGACGTCTTCAGGCCTTTCTCGAGGAATATGGTTACGCTTACA
>ERZ773065.347-NODE-347-length-28037-cov-2.569152_pt1 | contig 28037 bp, 21 predicted proteins | sample MGYA00580623_ERZ773065 | MGnify/ENA primary metagenome ERZ773065 (study PRJEB29015, sample SAMEA2738017) | human oral metagenome | biome: human oral; feature: human-associated habitat; material: dental | place: China | collected 2047 ... | reverse complement strand
CCGATCTCCCAGGTCATCGCCGAGCATCGCCTTGCCTGGCTCGACGGCGTGGCCGATCGCTACGTCTATCTCGAGAACGGACGCATCCTGGCAGAATTCACGCCCGATGAGATGCGCTCGATGAACGAGGGAGGACGTCGGCAGCGCGGCTTGCGGGCGCCGATGCCCATATGCAAGCCCGATCTGCCCCTTCCCTGCGGCGAGAACCCGTCGATGCACACGACCGGGCTTTCGTGCAGACGAGGAGGGCGAATCATCTGGAAGGATCTTGACCTACATTTCTACCCAGGGCGCGTGACCGCCATCACAGGACGCAACGGCGCAGGGAAAACGACCCTCGGAATGATTCTCGCGGGACTTGCGCGCCCCAACGGAGGAGCCGTCTTCATGCAGGGAAAGAAAATGCGTGGGGCGCAGCGGCGCACGTCCGTCTGGTTCTGCTCGAACGATACCGGCACGCAGTTCTTCACGAGCTCGGTGGCGGACGAGCTGCTTCTGGACGCGAAGCCGACCGACGAGACCATAGAGCGCGCCCGTGCGGCGCTCAAGCGATTAGGGCTCTACGAATTCAAAGACGCGCACCCCGCAGCCCTCTCGGGCGGCCAGCGCCAACGGCTCGCCATCGCCTGCGCCCTGCTTTCGAATCGCGACGTGCTTATCTTCGACGAGCCGACGAGCGGGCTCGACGGCACGAACATGGAAATCATCGCGCATGAGCTTGCCACGGCGGCACGCACGGGCAGAAGCATCCTGGTCATCACGCATGACAGCGAGTTCATGGCCGCATGCTGCGACAGCGGATATTGCCTCGACGACCTTTGATGCGGCCGATACCCGCCGGCATCTCCCTCATTCGTCAAAGATCTGTTCTCTCGTTTTCTTCGATTCTCCCTTTCAGAAGCCGACATATCGTGCTTTAATGTATCTAAGTTATATAACTAAGATACATTAAACATGGATAGCGTACGATGCATATCACGACATAGAGAGGAACGGCGCAGGAGATATGGCACGACGAAAGCAATCGGAACTCGGCGATATCGAAACGAAGGACAGGATACTTGCGAGCGCGAGGAAGCATTTCCTTGCCTACGGGTTCCAAGCGGCTCCTTTGCGGAAGATCGCCTCGGAAGCAGGTTTCACATCCGGCGCATTGTACGGCTATTTCGCCTCTAAGGAAGAGCTGTTCTACGACATCACGGACCCGGCGGCGGATCGATTGATGAAAGCGCTCGGCAGCGCTTGCGATGCAATAGAAGCCCTTCCTGAAAAGATGCGATTCCATACGATGGGCGAGGCATACTACCGGCATATTCCAAAGATCGTGGATGCGGTTCTGCAGGACAAAGACGCCATGGTCCTCATCGTCAACGGCTCTCAAGGAACGAAATACGAGGGATTCCTGGATGCCTTGGCGAGCCGTGCCGCCAAGACCATCGTCAACGCATCCGAATCCGCCGAATCAAGCGATATGCACGGCATAGAAGGGCGGACGCTCGAGGTCCTGATGGAGGGTTATATCCATACCCTTTTCCGGCTCATCGTCTCGGATAGGGACAGGAACACGATCATAAGGTGCATGGAGACCACAGGAAAGGTCTACGAAAAGGGCATCCTTGCTTTGATGAGGGAGGGAACGTCATGAAACGATCGGAAGAGACGATCGGGACCTACCCGATGCCACCGGCATCCGCCGAATGGATCAGAGCGCGCTTAACGGAACGCTATACTGAAGAAAAGGCTGAGGAAAAATTCGAAAAAATCAACCGCATGTATGAATCGTTTGCCGATCAAGCCCCTTATATAGGCGGCGAGAAGAACCCGATGTCCAAGAACTTCTACGGCGCACTTTCGGCATTCGCCTATTACGAATGCATGGGACGCTCCCTATCCCCCGACGAAATCACGGACATGTGCTACGGCATGATGATGACGGGGAGAAACGGCAGGAAGCCGCTGGAACGGTTCGATCTCAACAACAAGCTGGTACAGAAGCTCTTCTACGGCCTATTCGGCATGAGGGCGAGAAAGCTGAACAAGCACAAGGCAGACAGCTCATGGAACAACGCCTGGGGAATGAGAATCAACCCCCGGGGACACGAAGAGGGAATCAGCATCCATCTCGTGGGATGTCCCATCGCAGATTTCGCGAAGGAAAACGGTTACGGAGAACTCATGCCGTATTTCTGCGAAACGGACAAGGCCGTCATGGAAGCGCTCGGAGGAACGCTTTACCGGGATCATACGGTCGCAGACGGCTTCGACGAGTGCGACTATTGGATTAGGAACAAAGGGGAATGAAGGTCCTTTTCGGCATCGGTCCGGGGAGAACGCAATGTTTCAGACGCGTTCCCGTGCGTCGAAGTCGATACGCGCTTCGAACGTGCGGTCGGCCTGGGAAACGCTGAGGCGCCAGCCCGCATGCGCGAAGATGCGCGTGGCGACCCGCAGGCCCAGCCCTGCTCCCTCATGCGTGGACGATTCTCCGCCCCGCACGCTATTCACCAGCGTGATCGTCGCAGCACACATGCCGCATGCGCCATCTTCGGCGCGCGAGCACGCGATGCGCACGGCGCCCCGAGCGACTCCATGGTTCCTGATATTGCCGAACAGGTTATCGAAGGCGCGCGCAATCGCGCGGGGGTCCGCCTGCACGGAAAGCCCTTCGAGGCATTCCATTCCGCTTACCTGAACCTCCATGCCTATGCTTCGAAGCTCGAAAACCCCTTCCTCGATGCGCGCGCCTATGAGCGAGCGGCAATCGCATTCCTCGAGCAAGCGGGTCGAGGAATCGGCATCGTGGGAGAGGAAGCGCTCGAACAGCTCGTCGGATATCTCCTTGACGCGGTAGGCCTTCTGCCTGCTGCTTTCCAGATAGCGCTTTTCATCCTGCTCCGACGTGCATCTGCCCATGGCCAGGATGTCCAGATAGCCTATCAATGACGTGAGCGGGCTGCGCAGGTCGTGCGACATCGAGGCGATGAGCTCGTAGTCGCGCCGGCGCGCCGCATCCTCATCGGTCTGGCGGGCCAGGACGGCCTTGCGCATATCGTCGATGCTGCGGGCCAGCTCGCCCAGCTCGTCATCTCCCTGAACGGAGATCGGATAGTCCAGATCGCCGCCCTCCAGGATATGGACCTCGTCGTTAAGCGTTCCGATGGAGCGCGTCTTGCGAAACACCAGCAGCACGAGCACCAGCGCGAAAGCCGCGGTCGCCAGAGCGCCGGACGCCGCGGTCGCGGCCAGTTCGTCGCCCATCGCGTAGTATTCGTAGAACATGGCCTCGCCTTCGCCATCGGAGAAACGCACGTCGAAGGTCTTCTGCCACTGCATCGAATCGCCGCCGGGTATATCCAGGGATGCCAGATTCTCGTCCATGGTGGAGTCGTACAGGATGCGATCGTCGCCGTAGACCTGCAGCATCACATACCGCTCGCGGGACACCCAGTCGTCGAGCGCCGCCTTGTCCGAACGCGAGACGTCGTGCTCGTCGATGTAGTCCTGCAACGAATCCGCTGCGCGCGCAAGGCGCTGCTCCTGGGCGGCCGGCGTATCGATGATGGAGGAGATTCCCCAGTTCGCAAGGGTCTTGGTACCGAAAAACACCCCCGCCCCCACGGCGAGCGCGATCGCCACGTAGGCTATGAGCCGGTAGGCCAACTTGTTCATCGGATTAGTCAATGGTGTATCCCCGCCCCCATGCCGTGCGCACGATCTGCGGATCGCGAGGATCGGCTTCGAGCTTCTTGCGCAGGTTCTTTATGTGCGCCATGACGGTGTTGTTCGATTGGGGAAGGTACATGCTGCGCCACACGTTCTCGTACAGCTCGCGCGCAGACACGACGCGGCCTCTGTTGCGGGCGAGGGCGAGCAGGACCTCGTATTCCAGGTCGGTGAGCGCCACGGGCGTCTCGCCTTTGCTCACGCGACGCGCGCGTGTGTCGATGAGCACCGGTCCTGCCTGGATCGTTTCCCCCGTCTGCACGCCCTGGGCCGAGCCGTACTGACGGTAGCGGCGCAGCATGGCCTTCACACGAGCCAGAAGTTCGGGCGTCGAAAAGGGTTTGACCAGGTAGTCATCGCCTCCCATGGCAAGGCCGGCCACCTTGTCGGCATCCTGCGAGCGGGCGGTCAGAAACAGGATGGGCGCGTTGCTGGACAAGCGAAGACGCTCGCACACCTCCAAACCCGAGGCCTTGGGCATCATCACATCGAGAATGGCCAGGTCGAAAGGATACCGCGCAAGAGCGAGCGCTTCCAGGCCGTCGCGCGCGGCATCCACCCGATACCCCTCGCTCGCAAGCAGCACGCTGACGACCTCGAGGATATCGGGGTCGTCGTCGGCAAGCAGGATGCGTGCCTGGTGCTGTGCCTGGGGCGGTTCCTTCATGCACTCCTCTGATCCTCAGAACGTTCGCGCGCCTTGGGCGGATAAACCCGGCTGAAATCCCATTCTAAGCGTTCTTCGTCATGACCATTCTCGACGTGCTTCCGTCACTTCGTGCTCTCTCCGTAGGAATCGCAGCGATCCATGAATATGCCGTAGCCCTGCTCCTCCATCTTGTCGAGAGGAATGAACCGCAGGGCGGCACTGTCGATGCAGTAGCGCAGGCCGCCCGCCTTGGCGGGACCGTCGGTGAAGACGTGGCCCAGATGCGAATCCCCGACGCGGCTGCGCACCTCGGTACGCATCAGACCGTGGGACATATCGGTCTTCTCCACGATGACGTCGGGATCGATGGGCGCCGTGAAGCTGGGCCACCCGCATCCCGATTCGAACTTGTCTTCAGAAGAGAACAGGGGCTCGCCCGTCACCACGTCCACGTAGATGCCCGGCTCTTTGTTGTCGAAGTAATCGCCGGTGAAGGCGCGCTCGGTCCCGTCGCGCTGGGTGATGTCGTACTGCGCGTCGGTCAGCATGCGGGCGATCTCATCATCGTCCGGACGGCTGAACGCGGCTTCGTTCACGCGCACACGTCCGTTCTCGTCCTTGTAGCCATAGGGTTCGGCCCCGTCAGCGCCGGATTCGAGCTTCACGTCATCCAAGCTGCTGAAATCGATATGACAGTAGCCGTTCGGGTTCTTCTTGAGATAGTCCTGATGATAGTCTTCGGCTTCGCACCAGGCGCCGAGCGGCTCCAGCTCGGTGACGACATCCCGATCGTACTGAGCGCGCACGTCGTCGAACACCTTCTCGATGGCGGCGCGATCATCCTCATCGACGTAATACACGCCGGTGCGGTACTGGCTGCCGCGGTCGTTGCCCTGCTTGTTCACGCTAGTGGGATCGATGATCTTGAAGTACTGGCGCACCAGCGTGTCCAGGCTCACGATCTTGGGGTCGTACGAGACGTGCACGGTCTCCGCATAGCCGGTGGTGTCGGTGCACACTTTCTCGTAGCTGGGATGGGCGACGTTCGCGTCGCCGTTGGCGTATCCGGAGACGGCATCGGCCACGCCGGGAATGCGGGAGAAGTATTCCTCCACGCCCCAGAAGCAGCCTCCGGCGAAGTAGATGTCATGCAGGTTGTCGTAGTCGATGTTCACGTCTGCCTCCTTGATCGTATCGGTAGAGTTTTCGGATGAGACGCCTTTCATGCCGTGCGAATCCGTCGCCTTGCTCAGATAGCTCTGGGCATCGCATCCGCTCAGCATGGCGGTTGCGAAGAGGGCGGCGCATACAAGGGCAGCGAAGGCGCGTATGCGGGTTCGTGCGTTCATGACCTGATCCTTTCCGATCCTTGCGCAGGTGCGATGCGGCGATGGAAGAATTGCGGTTGCGACGAGCGTAAACGAGGGTCGCATCGTCCCGCTTGCATCGTTGCGCGCGAAGCTATTCAAGCTGCGAGATCATCTTCTCCAGTTCCTGCGGTTTGATATCTCCCGTGCGCGTCTGCACCACATTGCCCTGGCTGTCCAGGAACACCGAGGTGGGCAGCGCCCGCACGCCGAATGCGCTGAACAGCTGAGCCTGGCCGTCCATCAGGATATCGAAGTCAAGACCCTGCTCCTGAGCCCAGCGCGCGAACTCGTCTTGGCTCATCTCTCCCGACAGCCCCGGGGCCACGACCGTGACGACATGCACGTCTCCGGCCTCTTCATGCTGCGCGGCCAGGGCCTTCAGATTATCGAGGCCGCTTACGCAGGTCGGGCACCAGCTGGCCCAGAACTTAAGGTAGACGGGCTTGCCTGCGTAGTCGGCAAGCTCATGCGTTTCTCCGTGCGCATCCTGGAGCTTGACATGGCGCCAGCCGTCCTTGCCGGCCTGCTGATCGCTCTTGGTTCCAGAGCCGGTCTCGGTCATGGCGTCGTCTTTCGAGGCGGTATCGGATTTCATATCGTCCATCCCCTCGTCGGCGGACTGTTCCTGCGCGGCGTCATCCATGGAGGTGGAGCGCGCGGAAAGATCGTGCACCTGGGTGAAGATCATCCAGAGGCCCATGATGGCGATAAGCGCGCCGCCGATGCGCTGGATGGTGGGAAGATGGCGGTTCAGCGAACGCACGCGGCCGATGAGCGCGTTCGAAGCGAGGGTGATGATCAAAAACGGGATGCTCATGCCGAGCGAATACACCAGCGTGAGCGCGGCGCCCGCCGCAGCGGTGCCCTGCTGCGCCGCCAGCGCCAGGACGGAGCCGAGGATAGGGCCTATGCAGGGCGTCCAGCCGAACGAGAAGCCGAGTCCCAGCAGAAAGGCGCCTGCGACCGTGCGGACGTTCAGCTTGCTGGTATCGAAGCGTTTCTCCCGCTGCAACAGAGGAATCTGGATCAATCCGGAAAGGTGCAGGCCGAAGATGAAGATGACGACGCCGCAGGCGATGGCGACGTAGCCGTTGCTGAGCGCGTGCCCTACGGCGCCGGCCCCCAGGCCGAGGACAAGGAACGTGACCGAGATGCCCAGCACGAACGCGATCGTCCGCGTCGCGCGTTGCACGCCGCCGAGTTCCTGGTCGTTCGCGTCGGACGTGAGCAGTCCGATGTAAACGGGAAGCAGGGGCAATATACAGGGTGAGAAGAAGGACAGCAGTCCTGCGACGAACGTCGCGCCTATGATGCCGGTTTCCATGGGTTCTCCTGATCAGCGTTTGCGAGCATTGTTTTCCGGCATGATATCCCGACTTTCGTCGCCAACGTCTCTATCGGGACCTGGTTTCAGAATTCTTCAGGAAGCCCGTTCCGATTCTCTTGAGGCCGCTGTCTGGATGCACCGAGCCTCCATCGACAGGATGCATGAGGTCGAACCTGCTATGATTCCCTGAGCTATCTCGCGGAAAGCCGGGGAACGGACTGCGTTGATGCTCGGGGCAGAAGAGGAATCGCAATGGATTACACGAGGATGAATGCAGCCGCGATCGACTCTTCAACGGCAGCGGCCATTTCGTCACTCTTTTTTCTAGCTCTTGGCAACGATAACGAATTCCGATCTCGGCGAAGGAACCGCTCTCAACTGATTCTTTGATGCCGGAATCGAAAACCCGGCCTACCGCTCCGACATATACCTCTCGACTTCGTCGGGCTCGAGCCTCCGCGCCTGCGTGCCCGCGTATTCCCGATATTCATCCATGATGAAGGCAGGCGACAGGGACGCGCACGACTTCCCTTTGCTCTTCTTCAGGTACGACCGCAGATCCTCGATGTCCGCGAAGATCTTGTACGAAAGCCTGCCGCGCTCCCCCGCTATCTCGTAAATGCCGCACGGTTTCTTCATGCTGTAGTCGGCGGTGCGCAGGTACAGCTTCGCGATCTCAAGCGACTTGAAAGGGAAGTTCCACCGCTGCAGTCCGCGATTGGGGTCGCGTTCGATGCATATGCACCTGCCGCACGTCCCGCAGATGTACTGCGTGTGGTTCTCCAGACAGTCCCGCGGATTCAGCAGCGGGGTCGCCCTGCTCTCATCGACATAGCACTCTTCGCACATTCGAACGCTCCTTCCCCTTTTCGTCATACAGCTATTCTACCTGCAGTTTTTCATATATTCGACACCCGCCGCGACGCAGCGCCATGCCTTCCGTAGTTCCTCTCAGTATTGCTATAGATAATTTATATATCTATGTATCAGATTTAAGTATTAGTGAATAGCAAACCACGGTGATAGGATTCTCCGCATCGAACAACCGGCTCGTGAAGGAGAGACCCCATGACCATCGCATACGATAAGAAAACCCCGCACCGATTCGACGTGGTCGGCAGCTTCCTGCGCCCTGCAGCGCTGCGTCGCGCGCGCGCCGACTTCGAGGCGGGAACGATCTCCCGATCCGAACTCACGGCCGTCGAGGACGACGCGATCCGCGACCTGGTCGCAAAACAGAAGGCGGCCGGTCTCGGCGTCATCACCGACGGCGAATTCCGCCGCGCGACCTGGCACCTCGACTTCATGTGGGGATTCGCGGGCATTGGCCACAGCAAGACCGAGACCGGCCTGCCTTTTCATGGCGAAACGGCGAAGATCGACGACACCTATGCGACCGGCAAGATCAGGCTCGAGGGTGAGCATCCCTTCATCGAGCACTTCCGCTTCGTTCAGGCGCTCGAAGACGAAAACGTCGTGGCAAAGCTTACGATTCCCGCACCCGCGCAGTTCCTCGCGCAGCTCGTCCTGCCCTTCAACCGCGCGCATACCGAGGAATTCTACGAGAACGACGCACAAGTTGAACATGACCTGGTGACCGGATACGAAGCCTTCCTCAAGCAGGCTTTCGATGCGGGCTGTCGAAACATCCAGTTCGATGACTGCAGCTGGGGCATGCTCTGCGACGAGAAGGCCGAGGCCTTCTTCGGCAGCGACGCCGAGGGGCTCAAGCGTACGCAGGAGCAGTTCCTCTCCGTCAATAACCGCGTCCTCGACGCCCGCCCCGAAGGCCTGACCATCAACACGCACGTCTGCCGCGGCAACTACCACTCCACGTATGCATCCTCCGGCGGATACGAAGCCGTTGCCTCCACCTTCTTCGCCCGCGAACACGCAGATGCCTTCTTCCTCGAGTACGACGACGAGCGCTCCGGCGGCTTCGCCCCACTCGCCCAGATTCAGCCCGGGACGAAGGTCGTGCTCGGCCTCATCACCACGAAGAGCCCCGAGCTCGAGGATAAGGAGCAGGTGATTGCCCGTATCCGCGAAGCAGCCAACTACGTGCCGCTGGAAGACCTCTGCCTTTCCCCGCAATGCGGTTTCGCATCCTGCGAAATCGGCAACAAGCTGACCGAAGACGAGCAGTGGGCCAAGGTCGCGCTCGTGCGCGAGATCGCCGAGGAGGTCTGGGGCTAAGGGTTCGATCCGAGGACCCTCTCCGCCGTCCATGCGGTTCGGATCCCCGCTGCCCTGCTCGTGGGACGGCGGGGCAGAACCAGAAGTCCTCTTCGCGCCTCTCGAATGAAGGCGCCGGCGAATCGTCGTCGGCGCCTTCATTCGTTTACCGATCCGTTTCGATTTCCGCGCGCATCGTTCTCCATGCTAAAGTGAATCGCTTGAAACCAATCGCGTTTTCCGCCCGCGCACTTCGGCGCATGGCCCGTCTCATCGCCACGCCTGTGCCGCCTCTATGCGCCCGCGCACCGCACCGCCGGATTCCCATCGCCGGCCGCCAGCAAGGAGATAGACCCGTGCAGACCGAACACGATCTTTACATAGACGAGACCAAGGAACGCGTGAAGCATTACTTCAGGTGGATCGAATTCACGCATTCGTCCACGAAGGCCGCAGGCGTCATGCTCGTCGCCGCGATTCTCGCGCTCATCGTGGCGAATTCGCCGATCTACGACGCCTTCCTTGGGTTCTGGCATGCTCACCTGACCTTCGGATTCGGCGAGAACGTGCGCTCGATGACGCTCGCGCATTTCATCAACGATGTGCTCATGGCCATATTCTTCCTGCTCGTAGGCCTTGAGATCAAATACGAGATGACGGTCGGCGAGCTCACGAACATCCGTCAGGCGATCCTGCCGATCATGGCGGCGGCCGGCGGCGTGGTCGCACCCATCCTCATCTTCGTCGCCTTCAACTTCGGCACCGCCACGGCAAGCGGCTGGGGCATCCCCACCGCCACCGACATCGCGTTCGCCCTAGGCGTCCTTTCGCTGCTCGGCGATCGCATCCCTTCAGGCGTGCGCGTATTCCTGAGCACGCTCGCCGTGGCCGACGACATCATCGCCATCCTGATTCTGGCCATCTTCTACGGGCAGTCGCCGAGCATCCCGTGGCTCGGAGCGGCGGCGCTCGTCATGATCGCGCTCATCGCGCTCAACAAGCGGCATGTATATGCGCTCGCCCCCTATATCGCGCTCGGCGTGGTGCTGTGGTACTGCATCTTCTCGTCGGGCATCCACTCGACGATCGCCGGCGTGCTGCTCGCCTTCGCCATCCCCTCCGGATCGCACGTGAACCTGCATACGTTCGCTGACTGGAGCGGGCGGAAGGTGGAACAGGCCCGCGAGAGCTTCGCTCCTGAAACGCCCGTCATCGCGCAAGGCGATTATCTGAAAGCCGTAGCCGAGCTCTCAAAGGTGGCAAAACAGGTCATCCCGCCCGCCGTACGTCTTGAGAAATACCTCTACCCTTGGGTATATTTCCTGATCCTGCCCTTGTTTGCGCTCACGAACGCCGATGTGTGCCTCGTCGACGGCACGCTTGGCAACGTATTCGCGAGCCCCGTGCTCTACGGCGTGTTCTTCGGCCTGCTCGTCGGCAAGCCCGCCGGCATCCTGGCCATGACCCTTATCACGGTGAAATCCGGGCTGGCCGGCCTGCCGTCCGGCGCGCGCGTGGCGCATATGGTGGGCGCTGCGCTGCTCGGCGGCATCGGCTTCACGATGGCGATCTTCGTCGCAAACCTCGCGTTCGTCGACCCGGCGGCCGTGACCATCGCGAAGGTGGGCATCCTATCCGCATCGCTCGTCGCCGGCGTGGCCGGATTCCTGCTGCTGCTCTTCGTCAGCCGAAAAGACGCGCAGGATGACAGCTATAAGACGGATAATCTCGCGGAGACGACAGCATGATCGAGCTCGACGGCGGCCGCCCTTGACACGACGGCCGTTGCCGACCGCCATTCGCAACCCGCATGCAGGGCATTCCTTTAACAGAAAGGGTCCCTATGAATCATTGCATACGCGTGGCCTCGACGCCCGAGGTCTTCCTGATCGACGTTCCCTACCCGAACGTCATCACGCGCGGCACGAACTGCTACGTCGTCAAAGACGGCGACGACTGCCTGGTCGTCGATCTGGGCGCACCGTCCGATGAAGGGTATGCGTACCTGATGGCCGCGTTCGACGAGCTGGACATCGACCCTTCGTGCGCGCGATACTTCCTCACGCATCTTCATATGGACCATGCCGGCCTCGTCGATCGCGTCGTTCCCGCAGATGCCCCGCTCTATCTTTCGCGCATCGATTTCGAAGCAAGCGCGTTCCAGCGAACCGACCTGTTCGTGCGGCAGCTGGAAGACCGCATTCGCGCCGAGGGAGCATCCGAGAGCTACATGAGGGAAGCAGCGGCCCAAGGACTCGCGCATGACTGCTGGATATCGCCTGAACGCAACCTGCGCTTCGTCGGTGAGGGCGACATGATCGATGTCGGACGCTTTTCGCTGCACGTGGTGGAAACGCCGGGCCACACGCAGGGGCATCTGACGCTGTTCGAACCCGAAAGCCGCGTCTACTTCGGCGGCGACCACATCCTTTTTGTGCTTTCGCCCGGACTTCGTTTCTCGGTTTCCGACCCGAACACCCTGCAAAACTACCTGGACAGCCTCCGCAAGGTTCAAGATCTGCAGGTATCGCGCCTGTTCCATTCGCACGGCGAGATCGAAGACGGCGTGAGCGAGCGCATCGACTGGTTGATCGGCCATCGCCACCGGCGCGTCGAACAGACGTGGGAGGCGATCAAGGAACGCCCCGGCATCACGGGAACGCAGGCGATCCGCCTCGTCCCTTGGAACACGCGCGGTAAATCCTGGGATGAAACGCCTATCCTGCTCAAGCAATGCATTTTGGAAAACGGCATGGTCGTGCTCGATCATCTGGTCAACGAGAGGCGTATCGCGCGACGCGTCGATGGGACGGGCGCATTCCGCTACGAGCCTGCGTAGCGCGCTATAATCGCGAGCATCGCACGCTGCACTGCATTCGGAATCGCACGACTTCGCCGCGCGAAGGATGATTCGCTGGAAGTTCGTACGCCTTCGGACGCATCCGCATCCCTCCGCGATGACGGCAATCCGTGAAGCCGATCCGTCATTGCGCGCAATCGATCAGGAGATACCATGTCCGTAGACGAAGACGCAACCTCTCGCATAGAGCGCCTGATCGGGCCCGAGGGCGTCGAGGCGCTCTCTGCGGCCACGGTCATGGTCATCGGCATCGGCGGCGTCGGCTCGAACTGCGCCGAGGCGCTCGCGCGCGGCGGCGTCGGGCATTTCATCCTCGTCGACCATGACGTGGTGGAGCCGAGCAACCTCAATCGCCAGGCCGTCGCCTGGCAGCATTCCCTCGGACAGAAGAAAACCGAGGTCATGCGCGATATGATCGCCGACATCAATCCTGCGGCGACGGTCGAGGTCGTCGATGCGTTCGTGCTGGAGGACAATGTCGACGCCATCGTGCGCGACTACGCGCTGCGCGCCGATTACGTCGTGGACGCGATCGATACCGTTTCGACGAAGCTCGCTCTTGCGCAAGCCGCGCAGGAGCATGGATTCTGGCTGGTCAGCGCCATGGGAGGCGGCAATAAGCTGCATCCTGAGCTCCTGCGGTTCGCCGATATCAACGATACGTTCAACTGCCGCATGTCGCGCATCATGCGCAAGGAATGCCGCAAGCGCGGCATCCGCCGCCTGCGCGTCCTCTTCTCGACCGAGGAGGCGCGCGCCGCGACGACGCCTGAAGGTCAAGAGCGCGGGCAGCGCGGCGGGTTGGGCACGATGCCGTACTTCCCGCCCATCATGGGCCAGATGATAGCCGGCGAGGTCATCCGCACCATTGTCGGGCTTGAAGGCTAGCCGCCTCGCGCTCCTTCAAGGGAATCAGTGAAACCCTTGTCGCCCCCCAGAATGATGATGCGGATAAGCTCCTCTGGGGAAATCGGTTCTTTCCTGCACGACATCCGACATGAAAGCCGCCTCGTCGATACCCTATGCATCCACATGCTTCACGTACATCATGCACTTCAGGGTAAAGGCTCCCTTGGCGCCCTCCATCACGACATCGCGCTCTACCGCGCGCATGAAGCCGCGGTGCTCGTAGAACTGATAGGTGCAGGCATCGTCGGTTCGCAGGAACATATCCATTCCCGCGCAAGCGCGCTCGAAGGCGGCGAGCAGCTTGGTGCCGACGCCCTTTCCCTTGCAGGCGGGATCGATCGCAAAAAACACCAGTTCGACATCGGGTTCAGAACGAAGCGACGCCTTCATGGCGCGGTTCGCAGCATCGTACGCATCGCCCCGAGACGCGGAAGGTGAAAGCCTTTCCAATAGCTTGAACAGGCGCTGAAGGAAGATGAATCGTGAATCGCGATAAGGGAGCGGCTGCCCCTTGAAACATCCGAACAAAAAGCCGACGAGCTTATCGTCCCGATACGCGCCGATAAGATAGTTCGAACGAGCAAGGGCCTCCCGTATGACATACTTCTCGTATATCCAGCGTTCAAGCGCGTTCTCGACATAGCGGTCAAGATGCATGCCCTCCATGGCGAAGCGCGCGGCCACCGCACGGTCGGCGATATTGAATTCCCTGATGACGATGTCCTTCGTCATGACATCGCCGTCCATGTTCTCCATCCGTCGCCTCCCTTTCGCCCCGAACTGCCTGACGCAATGCGATCGGTCGGATCGACCCTCTCGCGTGCGGGAATACTTTGACGTTATAAAAAGACGGCGATCCGCGCAAGGCGCGCGGGATCTAAAAACCGACATCCATGCTTGAAGCGCGCGAATGCAACGCCAATAATGCCTTTCAGCATGCATTTCGGTAATGCCGAAAGGAGCGGAAATGGCCGATATTCCTCCTAGCCTCTTCGACATGCATTGTCACCTGGACTTCTGTAAGGACCCTGCACGCATTGCGCATGAGGCAGAGGCGCTCGGAACCGGAGCCTTCACCGCGACCGTCTCCCCTGCAGCATACGAATCGGCGCGCAAGACGCTCACCCCGTGCAGGAACGTGCGCGTCGGAGCGGGCATGCATCCTTGGTGGGTAGCCGACGGGCGCGTGACGCATGAGGATGTCGAGGCATCCGCCGACCTGGCGCGCGAGACGCGTTTCATAGGCGAGATAGGCCTCGACTTCGGGAAGAGATGCCTCGAAGGAAGCATCGCGACCTACGACGAGGCAGAGGCAGACGGAAGGTGCCGACGCCCCGCAACCGTCGAGGAAGCGAAAGCCCTGCAGGTCGAAGCGTTCTCCCGCGTCCTTAAGGTCTGCGCGACCGAAGGAGGCCGCATCCTCTCCATCCATGCGGTGAAGAGCGCTGATACGGTGCTCGACCTGCTCGAACGCATGCATGCAATCGAGTCGTGCACATGCATCCTGCACTGGTTCAGCGGATCGTCGCAGGAACTCGCGCGCGCGATCAAGCTCGGATGCCGGTTCTCGTTTGGTACCCGATCGCTTGCGACGCGCAAAGGTCGAGAATACGTGAAAGCCGTGCCGATAGCCCAGCTGCTGCTGGAAACCGACTGGCCGCCTGCCGCCGGATACGAAGGATCGGCCGACGAATGGATCGCCGACCTTCGGCGCGCCGCGGAGGGCGTCGCGGCCCTGCGCGGCGAGGATGCGCTTGAGAGGATTACGGAATCGAGCCGAAGGCTGCTTGGCGTGTAGCGATCGATCGCGTATCGAAAGCTGACGTCAGGAAGTTCCGTCGGGCATCGAAAGCCGACGTCAGAGGGTTCCGTCGGGCGCCTAAAGCTGGAGTCAGGGGATCCCGTCGTGTGACGAAAGCCAGTGTCAAGGGGTCCGTCGGGTATGCTAGGGGATCCCGTCGGGCGGGCCGCCGCCTGAACCCTTCATTTCGCAAACGCACTGCAGGACATCTTCCAAAAAATCAGAGCTTAACGAAAAAACGCGCGTACTTCGCCTCGTACTGCCAAAATATAGACGCTTAGGGGGTATAGGAAATCAAAATCTGAATCGAATCTTATGAGACAGGATGATTTCAACCACTACATCTTGTGCCTATCTCAATACAAGCCTTGATATTGATCCATGCGAAAGCCTTGCCCGCACATTCGACTTGCAAAATCCCCCTAAGCACTGATTTCTTGTCAATTGAGGGTGAATCTGTGCGCACGCATTTCGACAGCCACGCAAAACCCCTGGATGAAATCAGAAGCGATCCCTTGGATAGAGCCTGACAAACCCCTGAGCGAAGGGACCAAGCGAACCCTCGGACGGAACTGGACAAGTTCCTGACGGAACCGGATGATCTTCTGGACGAGGTCAGGCGAGCCTCTGGAGAAAACCAAGCGGGATCTTGAACAAAACTGGATGAACCCCTGCACGAGATCAAGCGACCCCCCCCCGGATGAAACCAGAAGCGAGCCCTCGGATAGAACCGGGCAAATCCCCGAGTGGAGCCAAGAGGGATACCTTAGACAAAACCAAGCGAGCCCTTGGACGAGTTCAAGCGAGCTTCAGCGCTCCGCGCACTATCGCGAAACGATGCAGCAAATATCCAGAGCGCGTCGTGATGAGTTTACGGTTCGTAACGCTTTTCCCGTCTCTGCCATCTCGCAACTACGGTGAGAGTCGAACAAGGAGTCGATATGAACCGTTCATTTCAAAATACTCGTCGAACCTCGGCCGGCCAAGCCCCGGCCGGCTGGGTCTCGACTGATCGGATTCCAGCCAGTCCCGATCGGATTTCAGCCAGTCAGGTCTTGGCCGACGCGTCGCCCGACATCGAAAAGCAACCCGAACCCGAGCGAAAAGGCATTTTCACCGGAATATCTCCGGTCCAGATAGCAGCAACGGCTCTCGCTGCTCTGACCTCGATGTTCTTCTCATCGATCATCGGCTTTACAGGGTCGGTCATCGGCGTCGCGCTCGGCTCCATCGTGTCGACCGTATCGACGCAGGTATACAAGAACACCATCGCAAAGTCGGCCGACAAGGTTAAAGAGAAGGCGACAGGCGTCTTCGGCCCCGACGGGAAAACCGAGGTTCTACCTGGAATCGGCCTGGCGGAAAGCAATCCGGCCGAAACCGTGGCAACCGCACGCAGTCCCTATGCGAGCACCCTGCGAACCCCCGGCGCGCAGAGCGCGCAAGAGGCCCGCGACGCACAGGGCACGAAGGTCCTCCTCCGCAGCATGCAAGACGCCTACGACGCGCAGCGTACGAGAGTCCTCCATGGTGAAAGCGGTGCAATGCCATCCTCCGACACCCCTGACTCCGCACTGCCTCCCATGGAGCGAAGCGCTGCCCAATCCCACAGCGCACGGACGGCAGCCCTCCGCGCAGCCAGAATAAGCCGCGCCAATCGGGCGAAAACGGAACGAGGCGTCGTGATCGTCGCTATCGCATCAGGGCTTATCGCCATCGCTCTTTCGGCTTTCATCATTTTCGCCGTGACGGAAGGCAAGGGCATCGGAGAGAAATCAAGCGTGTCCGACGCCGTCTTCGGCACTGCAAGCGACACGCCGGCAACCGAACAGTCCGATACCGGCAGCTCGAACAGCCAGTCCGACTCCAAGGAATCCGACACGGACAAGCAGTCCGCAGCGAACGACGATTCATCGTCGACGAAGACGGGAAGCAACGCCGACTCGACCGCGGATTCGAACTCGAATGCCTCGGCCAGCAACAAAAACGGATCTTCCGCAGACGCCTCGAGCGGCGCAGGCGATGCCAATGCCGGATCCAACGGTTCATCCGGAACGAACGGTTCGGGCTCTTCGGGCTCCGATCAGAACGCGTCGAACGACAACGGTTCCGGCTCGTCGTCTCCCTCGACCGACTCGAACGGCTCATCGGCATCGTCGAACGAAGCCGCCTCCGGCCAAAATGCAACCGGCAACTCGAGCTCGTCCCAAAGCGATACCGCCTCGAGAGCATAGAAGAGACGGAAAGCCAGACGCATCGGGCTTTTCCAGATAGCGTCCGAAGCCTTCCGCCGCTATCACCTGCATTCTAACGCGCAAGACATGGCCAATGATCTTGTGCGTCCATTGCGTGCAAGTTGTCGATGCCGCCTTCGGGATTGAACACATTCGTGCCGCAGCCCGATGATCTTGCGTATCCATTGCGGGCGAATTGTCGGGCAGCGATTTTATTCTCTGTATTCGTCTCAATGAGTTGTCGATACACGTTGAAGGGCAATTCGGCTCTAAAAAACTCCCTGGGGCGGCATCGTCCCAGGGAGTTCCTTCTTCAACGCGGCCGTCCCCCTTTTTTTAGATCGACCACGCCTCGGAAAGCTTCTGCAGCCGCGTCATGCGCGCGAAAAGACCGTCTTCCCGCGCGCGCAGCTCAGCCGGCGTTCCCTGCTCGACCACACGGCCCTCCTTCAGGACGACCACCTTGTCGGCATTCTCGACCGTGCGCATGCGATGCGCGATGACGAGCACGGTCTTGTCTGCGATCAGTCGCGAAAGCGCCTGCTGGACCTGCGTCTCGTTCTCTACGTCAAGCGACGCCGTAGCCTCGTCGAGCAGCAGGATGGGAGCGTCTTTGAGCAGCGCGCGGGCGATGGAGATGCGCTGGCGCTCGCCGCCCGAGAGCCGGGCGCCGTTCTCGCCTATGGGCGTATCGTATCCCTGAGGCAGCTGGCTCACGAAATCATCGCAGTTCGCAGCACGTGCGGCAGCCAGCACTTCTTCGTCGGTGGCGTCGCGCCGACCCAGACGGATATTCCCCATGATGCTGTCGTCGAAGAGCACGACGTCCTGGAACACCATGGAGTAATCGCCGAGCAGCACCTCGGGTTCGACAGTCTGGATATCCACGCCGCCTACCTCGATGGTGCCGGAATCGGCATCCCAGAGGCGCGCAGCCAGGCGCGCGCAGGTCGACTTGCCCGAACCTGACGGACCGACGAGCGCCGTGACCTCGCCCTCCTTCGCCGTGAACGACACGTTCTCGAGCACCGTGTCCGCATCGTATCCGAAGCTCACGTCCGTGAACGCGATGTCATGGCCCGAAGGCGCGAAGGATTCCTTCCCGCCCGCGATAGGCTCGTCGTAGATGCTCTGCAGGCGCGTCGCCGACACCTCCGAGTAGAAGACCTCGGCAATGAGAGCCAGCGCCTGGTCGAACGGCCCGTAGATACGCGTCACGACCAGGAAGAACGCGAAGAGCGTCATGAACCCGATCTGTCCTGTCGCGATGAGCGAGGCGCCCACGAGCACCGTCGACGCGATGCCGAGGCGCATGATGGCCGCGGCGGCATTGACGAACATGCCCGACATGAGCTCGGTACGCACCATCTTGCGCTCATGGTCGTCGATCATGCCGAAGAGCCCGGAAAGATAGCGCTTCTCCTGATTGGTCGCGCGGATCTCACGCGCGTTCTCGAGCATCTCCTGAAGGCCCTCGGCCACGCGCACGCCTGCGATGCGCACCTCGGACTGCTTGCTCGCAACCTTCCGGTGCGTACCGAACAGCAGGGCGAACGCCACGGGCACGCCCCAGAGCGCGGCGAGGGCCAGCCGCCAGTCGAACGCAAGAAGCCCGACGGCGACGATCGCCGTGGAAATATAGGCGCCGTAGAGATACCCGAGCACGTGCGACCAGACATGTTCGAGCGTCGCCACATCGCCCATCAGGACTTCCGTCAGATCGGCAAGCTCATGACGGCCGAAGAACGAAAGCGGGAGGCGACGCAGGCGCTCGGCGATCGACAGGCGCTTCGCCTCCACCTCTCCGTAGGTCGCGCCGTACTGCTTGAAGTGCGCGAAGAATGATACGGCCAGGAACGCGACGAGCCCGACGGCGTACGGGACGATGCCCGGAAGATCGCCTTCTCCCGACAGATGGTCCATGAGCTGCTTCATGAGCAGATACAGAAACATGATGCCGCCCATGTCGACCAGATTGACGACGACGGTCCAGAACGTACCGCGGCGCGCGATGGCGACGCCGGAATCGGTAAGCGCGTACGTATGCTTGAATTTTTCCCCGAACAGCATCTACGACACCTCCTTTCCGACTTTCCAGTCAATCGCGGTGCAGAAGTCCTTCCACATGCGCGCATACAGCCCGCCTGCGCGGACGAGCTCGTCATGCGTTCCCGACTCGACCGCACGCCCGCGATCGAGCACCACGATGCCGTCGGCATGGGCGACGCTCGAGAGGCGATGGGCGACCATGATGACCGTCCGGCCTTCGGCCAAACGCTCGATCGCCTTCTGGATAAGCGCTTCGTTCTCGGGATCGGCGAAGGCCGTGGCCTCGTCCAACACGACGATGGGGGAATCCTTGAGAATGGCGCGCGCCAAGGCGATCCGCTGCTGCTCGCCTCCGGACAGGTGCACGCCTTCGGATCCCACCTGGGTTTCCAGGCCTTGGGGAAGCTTCGCTACGATATCGGCGCACTGCGCCGCCTCGAGCGCTTCCTCCACCTGGGCGCGCGTGGCGCCCGGACGCGCGATGGCCACGTTGTCGAAGACGCTCATGCGGAAGAGCCGATCGTTCTGGAATGCGAAGGACACGAGGGCCATCAGCTCATGCGGATCGATGTCGCGCACGTCCACGCCACCGACGAGCACCTGGCCCTCATCGACGTCCCAGAATCGGGGAATGAGGCTCGCAGCGGTCGTCTTCCCGCCGCCCGACGGTCCGACCAGCGCGAACGTCGAAGACGCCGGAACCTTGAAGGAAATCCCGTCGATCGCCGGGGCATCGGCGCCCGCATATGAGAACCTCACATCGCGGAACTCTATCGAGAAGTCCGCCGGACGCTGCGGATGTTCCGGGACGGACATCTCAGGAGCCGCCATGACCTCCTCGATGCGTGAAAGCGAATCGCCTGCGGTGTTCAGCCCGTTCGCCGCGAACATCACGCGCGCGAGCGCCGTCGAGATGATGCCCGAAAACACCGCATAGAAAGCGAAGTCGCAGATGAATCCTGGAAGATCGGCGGCGGTAGGAGCCAGCAGGACCACCACCGGCACCAGCAGCGCGAAAACGCCCTCGGTGACCGTGAGGTTTATGCTCTGCGGGATGCGGCAGATCTTTCCCTCGAAGTACTGGGCCTTCTCGCTGTAGGTCTCGATTGCGCGGCGGAACGCGGCGAACGAATAGACCGTCTGCTGGAATATCTTCACGACGGGAATGCCGCGCACGTATTCGGTGCCGGCCTTTCCCAGATCCTCGAGCGAGGCTTGGAATTCAGCGATCACCCGAGCGCGGTCGCCGCCCATCATGGACATCATGCAGACGACCGATACGACGGCTGCCATCAGGCACGCAAGCCCCATGCGCCAATCGAAGGCGAGAAGCAGGACGACCATGCCGACGAACAGCACGATCGTGCCCACGATGTCGGCGAGATTGTGGGCGAGCATCGTCTCGGTCGCGGCGGCCGATCCGTCGATGCGGCGGCGCAGCGATCCCGATGCATGCGTATCGAAATACCCGAGACTGGTCTTCATCAGGTGCTCGGCGCATTGCTTGCGCATATTGGACGCGGTCCTGAACGCTGCGAGATGCGTGCACATGAGCCCGAGGAAATACACGACCAGGCCGCCTATGGCGAAGCCGAACGCGATCCAGCCGTACCGGACGACGTTCGTCGCAGTCGCCCAATCAGGCGCCACCTGAATCAAATCCCGAGCCGCAAGCCAAATGGCGACATAGGGAACCATGCTCGCCACCATGGATGCGCCGGAGAGCGCGCACCCGAGGAACGTAAGGCGCTTATGAGGTCCGGCGAAGGCGAGCAGCCTGGTCAGAACCCCCTTCTGCGCTTCCTTTCCTTTCGACATGCTGTTCCTTCCTTCCACATGCGGGTCCTATTTTGTTAAAGTAGTCTAACTATTGGAAGAAGATGCCCGCCGCCTCATTCTGCAAGACGAACGATTGGCAACGCATTCCGTACGAAACAGTGCAGATCTAGTGAGGAGGCTCTATGCCTCGCGCCGTCGAAAACGATCTCGAACGAGCGCTTTCAGCGCTGGATCCGCGCGTGCGCAGCGTCTTCGCCACGCAGCTCATGCAGTTCGGAGCCTCTCCGGCTCCCATCGCCTATGGATCGCTCATGCGCATCGATTCGACGCTCGCGCGCGGATGGATGTGGTCGAGCCCCATCGAGGACGATTGCGCCATCGTCATGCTGTGCGTCAAGATGAACGCCCCGACCATCCTCGAGGAAAAACCGGAGACCCCCTACGCGATGCTGTCCCTTGTATCGGCCGCAGACATGAAGGCGCTGCGCCGAACCGCATCCGAAACGCCGGAGCGGTCGCCCTGGGACCATGCGGCTCTCGAAATGAACGCCCCGTTCTCACCTGGGCTCGAGAACCACGTCATGGCAGCCACCATGCATCCGGGATCGTATGCATTCCCCTTGGAAACCGACCAGGTATACCGAGCCGCCAACGTGATCCTGTTCGAGCCGTTCCTGGACCGCAATCCCGAAGCCGCCGCAGCTTTCGAAGAAACGAACGCCCCGATCTCGCTCGACGAATCGCTCGAACTCCGGGAGATCCTGCGCTCCCTGTCCATGCGGCACGCCTCCAAGCCGGGAGCATCGCTGTTCTATTCAGGGAAGATGCGCGAAGCCATCGGGGGCTTCGCGACGTACCGGCACGACGAGGCCATGCGTCGCCAGGCCGCAGGCCGCCATGCCGACGAGGATATCGTGGGCGCCGCGAAGACCGTTCTCTCCGAAACCATCGATGAGCCTCTCACCATTTCCGAGCTTGCAGGACGGCTCTATGTAGGACGCACGTACTTGTGCGAGACCTTCAAACGCGTGACGGGAGAAAGCATCGGGGCATACGGCATCCGTCTTCGCATGAGAAAAGCGGAGGAACTGCTCGCGTTTTCCGAAGAGACGATCGACGACGTGGCGCGGCAGGTCGGATTCAAACACCGCAGCGGCCTGTGCGCGGCGTTTCGCCGGGAAACCGGATACAGGTAAAGAACATTTTGTCGCCCGACAGAATCGTATTTCTTAATCATTCGACAAAACACGACGCCCTGCTTGAATTGGCAAAGAATTTGAGTACGGCGCCCCAAATAAAGCACGGCGACGAACTTGCCGCCGAAATTCTCAAGCGCGAAGAACTGATGTCCACCGCTATCGGGCGCGGCATCGCGATTCCGCACGTGCGTTTGACTTCGGTAACCGACCTTGTAATGTCCGTCGGCATAAGCAAGGTGGATATTATCGATTTTCAAACGATCGACGACACGCCCGTGCGCCTTTTGTTTATGATCGCCGCCGCCTACAACCAGCATGCATACTATCTGCAGGCGCTTTCGTTTTTCAGCTCGAAACTGAAAAAAAACGATTTGCGCACCGGGCTCTTGGCGGTAAAATCCGCCGCGGAAGCCTACGAACTGCTCATAAAAGAAGACTGACGGTTTGTTCAATTTGTAACACAAGCGAACTCGCCTAACATTAGTTTAAACCTGCACAACGGCTTGATTGCTCTCTTAGGCTTTTAATCTTAATCATAATGAGGCCACATTCTCAGAACACGAACTGTCATTTCCTTTTCAAAAACTTCATACACAAGACGATGCTGAATAGTGATTCTTCTCGAGTATTTTCCCGTCAAATCACCTATTAATTTCTCATAGGGCGGCGGATTCCGAAAAGGATCGTTTTTTAATTCTTCAATTAAGCTCTTAACCGTGTCTTTTAAATTTGACTGTTCAATCTTTTTACTGTCTTTTACAGCCTGCTTTGAATAAACTACAGTCCACATTACCAATCAAGATCCTTCACACTTTCTTCCAAAGGTTCTTTACTTGCTTCAAGAATAGATTCTCTCATTCCGGTAATTGAACATAAATACAAAGTTTCCTGAATTGAATTCCAATCCTCTTCCGAAATCAATACGGCATTATTTCTTTTTCCCGAAATTATTATAGGTTCGTGAAAATCTTTTGTTTGGTCAATTAAATTATATAAATTCGTTCTTGCAGCGGTTGCTGTCATTACTGCCATGTGAATACCTCCGTATAACTAAAGCGTACGACATATCGTACGCTTTGTCAAGGTTTACCTTTTTGCTATTTGACCGTGATATCGATTTACTGATCGGTACGGATTTTTGTCGCTTGTTATTTCCCCAGTCCTTCTATCCCGAACCATTTAGTGCTGTCGCTCATTTCCTGAGCGACAAGGCCGATGTCCACGCGTGCGGTCGTTTCGCCCAGCAAATAGTTTGTACCGTCCTGTTCAAGATGAGCGCCTGAACTTTCTATGTCTATGCCGAAAAGGGCGTGGCTGTACTGCGGCGAAATAAACAGCATTGTTTTGTAATTCATGTGCGCCATAAGAACGGCGAGCAAAAGGGAGCGGCTGTCGCAGTCGGAACCGCTTCCCGTCAGCGTGTCGATAAGGCCGGTAAAATCGCTTGCATTGCGCTCGCGCTCGTAGGGGAAAAGCTGCACCCAGCTCAAGAGCGTTTGCGCCAATTTTTTGTCGAAATCCGCTCCGGCTTTAAGTTCCGTTTTAAGCTCGGCTTCGAGCACATTGTAAACCGAAAATGCGGTTTTTTCCAAACGCCTGTATGCGTCGCGGTAAATCATACGGTAATAACGCTGCCACGCTTCTTTCCACAGCGGCGTGTCGGCAAAGCGGGTAAGGACGTCGTATTCGATGTCTATAAGCGCATTGTGCGCTTCGCTGTCGCTTTTGTCCAATTCAACGGGAATTTCGGTTTTTCCGATTTTTACGCTTGTTTGAAGGGGCCCCGTTTTCGGGTAGCCGTAATCGGTTAAAATGCCGCTTATATTGCGGTTATTGCTTTGCGGCGAAAAAGAATTCAATGCTGAAACAATAAGCGTTTGGAACTGCTCGAATTGTTGTTCGGGGGTATAGCCCAACACAAGGGTTAAGCCCTTGTCTTCGTCGGCGGGAACGATAATTGCCCAGCCGCGGTTCGTTCGGTTTTGCAGCTGCATGCTGAAAGAGGAAATGGCGCAATTCCGCGAATGCCAGACAAACTCTTGAGTTTGGCCCGAAGCGTTCAGTTTTGCAAGTACCTCTTTCATCTTTTCGCCTGCGGAAATCGTTTGCGGCCATGAACGCACAATCAATGTAAGCGGGAACAATTCGTGTTCAAACTGATAGCTGTCGGCGCCTTCTTTATAGCCGAGCCTGAAGCCTTCGGGTATGTCGAGAACATAGCCCCAAGTCGGCGAATACATTTGTTCGGCTGCGAGGCGACAAACGCCGGCGGCCAAAAACAGCGTACAAATGAAAAAAAATGCCCTTTGTTTTGCACGGTTGTAATTCATACGGAGATTATAGAATGAAACGGACGAAAAAACAATCGGAGAACACAGGGATTCAGCATGAACAAAAACCGGTAAAAGAAACTATCCGCTTCCGAATAGACGCGTGAAAAAAAGAGACCGTTCAGGCAATTCACTTCGTTCATAAGCCGTTCTCGGTCTCTTTTTTCACACATTTTTCATAAACGTGTTTTCTTTATACGGCCTTTAGTCATGCCGAAGCCCCGGCCTTGGCCTGTACCTTTTTTTGCGTACGGTGTATAGTAGGCGAGGGGGAACATGGTGCGCTTATACTTAAAAAATCTTTTCAGTCTTAAATCGACATTCGTGCTTATGTATTTATCTTTGTTTTCTCTTGCGCTTACGGTTGCGCGGATTGCCTTTACGCAAAAAAACGTTTTTTTGTTTATGGTATGGAACCTCTTTTTGGCCTTCGTCCCGTGGCTGCTTTCTTCGTTTTTATACTTTCACAAAATCAAAAACAACATCGTGCTTGCCTTAATTATGTTCGTGTGGATGCTTTTTTTCCCGAATGCGCCTTACGTGCTCACCGATTTGCTGCATTTGCGCAAAGACCTTTCGGTTCCCGTGTGGTACGATTTTATCATGCTGTTAAGCTACGCTTTTACCGGTCTTTTGTACGCTTTTGTGAGTTTGAATTTTATTGAAATCAGGCTCAACGAAAAATATAAGCCGGCCGTAATTAAAATACTTATTTGTCTTATGATATACGTATCCTGCTTCGGTGTATACATCGGCCGCTTTTTGCGCTGGAACAGCTGGGACGTGTTTGCAAATCCCGTTTCGCTTTTCGGCGACGTATACGAACGCATAGCCAGTCCCGTCCGGCACTTGTCCGCATGGCTGTTTACCTTTTTGCTCGGCACCCTTTTAAACCTCGTATATGCCGCGTTTAAGCAAACGGGAAGGATAGCTTAACGGCGGCCGCTGAAATGGCGCGGCCTTGTTAAGCGCCGAGTTTCGGCTTGTGCTCTTGTGTTGCCGAAACATCGCTTATTGACTGCCGTTTCTCAAGCGGAAGCTTTACGAAACGGCAGATTTGCACGACCGAACAAAATTCATATTTTGTTCGGTTGTGCAAATTGTGGGGATGCTATGTCGCTGAATTGCACGGAAATTGATATTGTTTTATCGGAACTCGACGCGCAGGGCGCATTCATTCAGGACATCGTTCAGCCCGGCTACGACAGCATCGCTTTATATCTGTATAAAACTTCGTACAATCGGGCAAAATGCCTGTACATATGCCTTGCGCCGAACGAGTGCCGCCTGCACGAAACGGCGCGCACAATCCCCAAAAACAAAACACCGCTCCGGTTTATGGAATTTTTAAAAAGCCGCATAAAGGGCGCAAAAATCCGAAGCATCGAGCAAATAGGTCAAGAGCGCATCGTGCGCATACGGGCGGTTCAAGGCGACGTTTCGTATAATCTGTTCATCCGTTTATGGAGCGGCGCGGCGAACATTGTCGTTACCGACGACTCGATGCACATTTTAGACGTGTTTTATCGGCGCCCCAAACGCGGCGAAATAAGCGGCGGAACGTTCAGCCTGCCCGATACGAGCCAAGCGCATTCACAAGCGGAACAAAGCGCTCCGCACAAGGAGTTTCAAAAGCGCGACTTTACGCAAAGCGAATATGCCGAATGTTTTGTCGGCACCGACGTAAAAAGCCTTTCGTTTAACGAACAGCTCGACAAATGGTACGCCGAATACGGAAAAACCTCTTCGCGCACGCTCTTATTGGCGCAAGCGCACAAAGCGTACGAACAAAGAGTCGGCCGCATACAAAGCGCCGTTCTCCGGCTCGAAGAAAAACGCCGAAGTTTTTTGCACGCGGATTTATACAAGCGGCAAGGCGACCTTATATTGGCGAACGCACACCTGTTGAAAGAACAAAGCGCGCTCGCGCAACAGCATACGGAGGAGCGCGCATATAAAGAATCCGTGCCGATCGAGTGTTTCGACTACGAAAGCGGGAAAACGGTGAGCATCCGCATAGACCCGAAAAAAAGCGCCGCCGAAAATGCGGCCGACCGTTACGCGCAGTATAAAAAAGCACGCAGCGGTTTGGCCGATTTGGAAAAGGATATTCTGGATTTAAAACAAGAGCTTGAAGACGTACAGGCTTCTTATGAAGAAATCAAAGCCGAAGAAAATCCCCTCCGCATACGGCAGTTTTTGCAAAAAAAAGAACAAACGCAAAAACCGCACGAAAAAAAGAGGCCGGGCGTCGGCTTTGTAATCGGAGAATGGCAACTTTTCGCCGGAAGAAGCGCGGCGGAAAACGACGAGCTTTTGCGCCGCCACGTAAACGGGCTCGATCTGTGGCTGCATACCCGCGATTGGAGCGGCGGTTACGTATTTATAAAAAACCGGCGCGGTAAAACCGTTCCGCTCGACATCCTCATAGATGCGGGCAACCTCGCCGTTTTTTATTCAAAGGCGCGAAAAGCCAAAACCGCCGACGTCTATTATACACAGGTAAAATATCTGCGCCGCGCAAAGGGCGCTCCCAAGGGAACCGTCTTGCCGACTCACGAAAAAAATATTACAATTACGCTGGATGATGAGCGCATCCGCAAAATGGAGAAGATGAAAACACATGACTGACATGACCGAGGGAAACCCCGCAAAACTTATAACTAAATTCGCAATCCCGATGCTTTTAGGGAACATTCTGCAGCAAATGTACAACATTGTGGACAGCATTGTTGTGGGAAACTTTATCGGCAAAGAAGCCCTCGCCGCAGTCGGCAACTCCTTTGTCGTCATCTTTTTGCTCGTATCGCTGTTTGCGGGAGCCGCAACCGGAGCCATCATCCTCATATCGCAATTTTTCGGCTCAAAGCAAAACGAAAAGCTCAAACTCGCAGTCGATACGATTTATATCGGCATGATTTTCGCCTCGATCATCATTAGCCTTGCCGGCGTTGCCGCAGCCCGTCCTTTTTTGCACTTTATGCATACTCCCGAGGGCGACACGATGGAAATGTCGGCAACCTATCTGCAAACGGTATTTGCCGGATCGGTTCTCATGTTCGGCTACAACGTCAACACCGCCATCCTGCAGGGCGTCGGCGACAGCAAATCGTCACTGCTGTTTTTGGCGATCGCGACCGCCGTAAACATCGCCCTCGATTTGATCTTCGTTACCGTATTCGACATGGGCGTGTTCGGGGTTGCCCTGGCAACCGTTATAGCGCAGGGCGTCGCCTTTGCCTTCGGCGTGTGGTATATAAACCGCAAAGTAAAACTGTTCAAACTGTTTTCGCGCAATATGCAATTCGACATTCGGATTTTAATGCAAATGTTTCAAATCGGGCTTCCGGCGGGAATTCAAAACGTGCTGTTTTCGGTCGGAACCATCGTTTTGCAGCGTTTGGTCAACAGTTACGGCAGCGCCTTTATGGCAGGCTACGGCGCCACAAACAAAGTCGACGCTTTCGTCTTTATGCCCATCGTCAGTTTTGCAACCGCGGTCAGCGCCTTTGTCGGACAAAACATCGGTGCGCGCAGACTCGACCGCGTAAAACAGGGCGTACGCAGCGCCGTCATCATTTCGGTCGGTATTGCCGTCATCAGCAGCGTTTTGGTTATGATATTCGGCCGCT
>ERZ773065.346-NODE-346-length-28070-cov-6.379511_pt1 | contig 28070 bp, 27 predicted proteins | sample MGYA00580623_ERZ773065 | MGnify/ENA primary metagenome ERZ773065 (study PRJEB29015, sample SAMEA2738017) | human oral metagenome | biome: human oral; feature: human-associated habitat; material: dental | place: China | collected 2047 ... | reverse complement strand
CATTTCTTACAATCTGAGGCTTGGGAAAAGTTTCAAACTGACCTCAAGCGAAAAGCAGTTCGTAAACACACTAACTACGGAGATTTTTTCGGTATCGTCGAACGAGGTCGCTTCAATTCCCGCCTCTATATTCCCTACGGACCACAAATCCAGTCAGCCGATAATCTGATAAAACTCCTAGAAATTATTAAACAATCCGCTAAACAACAAAAAGTCGACTTTATTCGCATTGAACCATTGGGTAACATCGATACTGCCATCCTCAAAAAAGCTGGCTATCGGAAAGCCAAGGATGTTCAGCCGTCTCATACTATCATTAACACCTTAGCAGACGACGAAACTATACAATCTCTTACTAGCCAGACTGTCCGTCGTATGTGGCGCAAAAATCTTAAAGCAGGCGTTACCTTTCAAGCTAGTTACGACCCTCAGGATATCGAAATTTTTATCAATATGATCCACGATGTAGCTAAGCGTACAGGCATGGTACCGCACAGTGACGCTTATTTCCGCCAGATGGCATCTTCCCTATTTCCTACCAAGCAGGCTGGTATTTTTTATGCTATCTACGAAAATAAACCAGTAGCTAGTATTTTATTTTTCAGCAATGGCGAAACAATGTATTACGGTCATGCTGGATCTTATTCAGAATACCGCAAATTAAGCCCAGCCACCGCTCTTGGTTTAGAAATGCTTCGTTATGCGCATCAAACAGGTCATAAGTTTTTTGATTTTTACGGTATCGCACCAGAAGATGCGCCAAAAACTAATCCATGGTACGGCTTTACACAATTCAAAAAGAGTTTTGGTGGTCAACCAACGGAGTTTCCTGGCACTTGGGAATTACCACTACGCCCTATCGCCTATAATCTTTATCATCTCTATCAAAAGATTTATCAAACAATTCGCCACCATTCCTAACGTCCGCCCTTTGATTTGTGCTATAATTGAAACGTAATATAAACATGTGGAGAAAAATAAGGACACTATAAATGCAAGCTTTTACACGTGAAAAGTACTTGTATTTACTTTTGTCTTTTTTTCACATGAAAAAACCATGGAACTACTTATGCAGCTAGCCAAACAATACATACCAAATGACTACGAACCAAACATTTATGCCATGTGGGAAACTAGTGGCGCTTTAGAACCGACAGGGGTAGGTAAGCCATATTCTATAGTTATGCCACCACCTAACGCTAATGGTAATCTACATATTGGCCATGCTCTAGACATGAACCTAAAGGATATACTTATCCGCTATCACCGAATGAAGGGTGATGATGCGATATTTATTCCGGGTGCCGATCACGCTGGCTTCGAGACTTGGGTAGTGTATGAGAGGGAATTGACCAAGCAAGGGAAGAGTCGATTCGATTTTTCTCGAGATCAGCTCTATAGCCAAGTCTGGAATTTCGTCCAAGAGAAGCGCGGCAATATGGAACTGCAACTGCGCGCGCTAGGTATTAGCGCATCCTGGAAACATCTAACGTTTACCTTGGATGATAAAGTTATTAGCACTGTATATGACACCTTCAAAAAGATGTGGGATGATGATCTAATCTACAGAGGTGAGCGCATCGTTAATTACTGCACCAAACACCAAACCAGTTTCGCTGATATTGAAGTAGAACATAAGAATGAAAAGGGGAAGTTATGGCAAATAGCTTACCCAACATTGGATAAAATTGGCGAGATTATCGTGGCTACCACTCGCCCCGAAACTATGCTTGGCGACGTAGCGGTAGCAGTCCACCCAGATGACAAAAGATACAAGCACCTAGTTGGTACACGTATTTTATTACCAATTGTTGATAAAGAAATTCCAATTATTGCAGACGAATATGTTGATATGAGCTACGGTACTGGCGCCGTTAAAATCACTCCAGCTCACGATCCGAACGATTTTGAAATTGCCAAACGACACGATTTGCCTTTAGAGTCAATCATTAGCCAAGCAGGCAAGATGATAAATGTTCCTGCCCAATTCTTAGGGTTAACCCCAGAAGAAGCCCGTGCTCGAGTTTTAGAAGCCCTAGACGCACTGGAATTACGCCGCGGTGAAAGCAATATTGAGCATGCTGTCGGTCATTGTTATAAATGTGGTAGCGTTATCGAACCAATGGTTAAGGAACAATGGTTTATTAAGATGGAGCCTTTGGCCAAACCAGCAATTGATGCACTTGAAAGGGGAGAAGTTACTTTTTATCCCGCCTCTAAATGTCGCGAGCTTATCGCGTACCTCAAGCAGCTAAAGGACTGGAATATCTCGCGTCAAATCCCTTGGGGAATCCCAATTCCAGCATTTGTTAATGAAAACAATCCTAAAGATTGGATATTCGACACTCGTACTAATGAACAGAAGATTGTTGTGAATAACACAACATACATTAGAGAAGAAGACACCTTCGACACCTGGTTCTCGTCCGGTCAATGGCCATATGTAGTAACTGACTATTTAAGCGACGGGGAACTAGCCAAATATTTCCCAACCAGCCTGATGGAAACCGGCATGGACATCATGCGCGCTTGGGTATCTCGAATGATTATGTTGAGTCTATATCGTACAGGTAAACTACCTTTCAAAGAGGTTTATTTACACGGCATGGTTAATGATGAGCATAACCAAAAAATGTCAAAATCCAAAGGCAACGTTATTAATCCAATGGAGTTGGTGGCTGAATTTGGTTCAGACGCTACCAGGATGGGAATCATCGCTGGTCGCGCCCCAGCTCAGCATCAAGCCTTTAATAAAGGTTCGGTTATTGCTGCACGCAATTTCTGCAATAAACTCTGGAATATCGCCCGATTTGTTGAGGCGCAAATTGGCGATAATCATCAAATTGTTGAGCTGGAGCCACAAACTCTGGCCGACCACTGGATTATTCGTCAATTAAATGACGCCGCCAATAACGTGGCCGTTCGACTAGAGCAGTATCGTTTTTCTGAAGCATCAGAAACGGTTTACCATACCATTTGGGACGACGTAGCCGACTGGTACATCGAATCATCTAAGACTTCAATTAACCGCCCGTTGTTATCATGGGTACTGGCGACTTCTCTAAAAATTGCACACCCGTTTGCGCCGTTTGTTACGGAAACAATTTGGCAAACCCTTAACTATACCGACGGAATCTTAATGCGCGAAACTTGGCCGACTCCAGAAAAATTTGACCCAATTGCCGCCGAGCAATTCGAGCAGCTAAAGACACTAGTCACCGAGGGTCGCTGGGTGATCGCTGAATTGCCAGGTAATAAAAAATATCGATTGTTATATGGCAATGACAGTCTAATTTCTGATAATCAGGACACTATTAAGCATCTGATGCGACTCGAGTCAGTAGAACATACAGATCAACCGCGTGGCCTTCGTTTAGCTGCGGCAAACAGGGAAGCGTGGCTGGATATTGATAGCGAAACTCTATATCAGCACCAGGAAAATCTTGAGGTTAGACTAGCGGAAGCACGCCAAAAATTGTCAGGATTACAGAAACGACTAGACAACCCAACTTACATTGAGAAAGCCCCAGCGCACCTTGTTGAGGAAACTCGCGAACAATTAGCCGAGCAGGAAAAAATCATTACTCGGCTGGTTTCAGAATTAGAAGTAATTAGCTTGAAATAGTCTAGCTTACAGCGTCAAGATCAAGGTGATATCCATCAAAAGTATGTTGTCCGCGAGCAGCATATTTTTGACGCAGTCGCTTTTTATCGTTGTTACGAGGCGTGGTTCGTGGACGTGCCGAGCTCTCCTTCAATACATTAGACAGCTCTGAGTGTTCTGGATGGGTATGTGAATTAGTTTCCGGCATTTTTCCGTCACTCTCAACATCACCATGAACACTATACATTTTCCAAGATGATAAAAATGCCTTATCAATGTTAGTATCATGAATAAATATACTAAACGCTACGTTTAAGCTCACTAGCATAGCCATAGCAGTAAAAAACTGTTGCACTAAATTCATTTCATTCTTTCTTTTTTGTATCTATTTTTTAGAATACTGATTATTATGTTAGCATAAGCTTTGTTTTTTGTCAAGTATATTTCGCTACATAAAAATATTCGCCTAGTTTTGGCGAACATTTCATCTTGTCATCTTGGCGGAAGGGGAGGGATTCGAACCCTCGGTACGTTTTACCGCACGCCGGTTTTCAAGACCGGTACCTTCAACCACTCGGTCACCCTTCCAACATCAACATCAGTTCAAAATCTGGCGGAGGAGGGGAGATTCGAACTCCCGCTACAGATCTCTCCGTACTAACGATTTAGCAAACCGTCCCCTTCAGCCACTTGGGTACTCCTCCAAATTCACTATTCAGTGTATCATATAAGTGTAATAATTAACAGCTTTATGATAAATGAGGTATAATGTAATTATGATACAAGGATATATTTCTAAGATTGTCACTGCATTACTTACGATTGGACTAGGAATAGCCCTAGTAGCCACACCGGTATCCGCTCTTGGTGAAGGTGGTGCTTCGGCTGGTATTGGTGCAGCCCGGGGAGATAATACCCCATCTAATCTAGTTAATGGCGATTCATCAATCATAAAGCGTGCCATAAATATTATGCTATTTGCAGTCGGCGTATTAAGTGTTGTTATGCTAATTTTTGGCGGTTTTCGCTATGTCATCTCTGGCGGCAAGAAAGAATCAGTCACAAACGCTAAAAACACCATTTTATATGCAATCGTTGGTCTGTTAGTCGCAGTTTTTGCTTATGCTATCATTAACTTTATCCTTGGCGCAGCATTAAGTGGCGGTTCAACCACTAACGTTTAATTGTCCAGCTATTCTCGCCGTGATATACTAACAGCATGAATGATAATCCAGAACAACAGGGATTCGAGCCAAACTCATCAGATAGGTTTGATCTAACTGAGCCAATCGCCTGGAACGCTCCAGAAGGAGTGCAAGTTCAGCGTGGAAAAATTTGGTATGTAATGTTTGCAGTTATTCTGGTCGGGCTAATAGCCCTAGCTATTCTAGTATTTAAGAACTGGACCTTTGCCGCCTTACTGCCTATTATGGCAGTGGCTTTATTCACCCTATCAAACAAGAATCCTCAAATTATTAATTATGCAATTAGCCCAAAGGGCGTTTATATTGCTGACGTTTTACATGATTTCAGTGAATTTCGTGCATTTGGATTATCAAATGAAAACAACCAGCACTCTATCATATTATTACCAGTTAAGCGTTTTTCCCCAGGACTAACTATCTATTTTTCTGAAGCGGAAGGTGAGAAGATAGTCGATATGTTAGGTGCACGCCTACCAATGCAAGAAATTAAACCAGACGCTCTAGAAAAGCTCATTCGCTTAATAAAGCTATAGCTTGATTGGCCATATTTTATGTGGTAGAATACAGAAGTTCACCGCTTCCAGGCGGAGAAAGCTCTTTATATTTTTGTTATGGCCAATCGGATTTCCGAAAGGCTGTATGCACCCGTAGCTCAGCTGGATAGAGCGCTGGCTTGCGGAGCCAGAGGTCGTAAGTTCGAATCTTGCCGGGTGTACCATTTAACCTAAGGAGGGGATATGAATTTTGTTAAATACGTAAAATACACAGGTCTAGCAATTATTGCAATTTTTACAACATTTATTGCGTTTATATCGGCGGCGGTATTTATTGAGGTAACAACCTGGAACGAAGCTGGTAAATGGATTATCAAGGCCGCTGAATTAGCCGGCGTTGGCCTGCTATTAAGTATTGTCATGAGTATTATTGGTACTGTAGTCGCTAAGGACGCCAAGAAGAAATAATATCCTTAATTAGTTAGATACGGAGAGATGCAGGAGTGGTTGAACTGGCCGCTCTCGAAAAGCGGTATGGGGCAACTCATCGAGGGTTCGAATCCCTCTCTCTCCGCCATAAATATTTATGAAAATAACCGTTATAACAATCGGGAAGAAACATGAAGCCTGGATTCAGCCAGGCATTTTTCGTTTTTTAGAGCGCCTCAGGCCGCCATTTGCCACGGAGATGGTAATTCTACCACACTCAAGCTTTGAGGGTGACAGAGCGCGTCAGGAAGAGTCAGAACGTATACTTACACGTCTTGATCTAGACGATTTCATCATTCTGCTTGATGAACGCGGTAAAAATTTATCATCACCGGAATTATCAAATCTAATTAGCAGTCATATAAATAAGCATATTGTTTTTATTATTGGAGGGGCTTATGGGGTTAACGATGATTTACGCCAAAAATCTAACGTTGTCTGGTCTCTATCAAATCTAGTATTTCCACATCAGCTAGTCCGGCTAATCTTAGCTGAACAACTGTATCGTGCTCAAGAAATTTATCGTGGCAGCCAATATCACCACTCATAATTTTGGACGACCGTGTCTGGCAATAACAGCAATCTCTACATGCTCAGCACCGTTTTTTCTTAAACATTCAGCTGCCGCCAACACAGTTGAACCAGTCGTAAAAATATCATCAATAATTATATATCGACGATTTTTATCTACCGAACCACTTAACTCAAAGAAGTCATTTGCTTGACGTTTTCTCTGGCGCGAAGACTTAGTAAAGTGTTGGGTGACATTATTTCTTCGTCGAAGCAGGGGTATGCACTCTATTTTTCTATTCCTGGCTAGTTTGTTAGCTATCTTTTCAATATGACCAAATCCGCGGCGACGGATATTTTGGGAAATTGTAGGTATTGGTACAATAACCGCCTCTTTCGGGAGAGAGGGTAGAGCGTCGTTCAAAAAATCACTCAACAGATTAGCGGCAGCTTGTAATCGGTTAAACTTATAATCATCAATTATTTCAGCCACCACGCCATTTCTTTTCGTAAAACACCAGATCATATCACAGGGGATTTTATGCTTTTTGCACAAGTTTCCGTTTTTTAAGGACTGACCACACAATACACAAATATCGTATTTCTGACTTATGATGTATTTTTTACAATCTATGCATAAAATACCCCCTATTTTATGACATCTATAACAGTAGTGCGGAGCAATAATAGATAATAGTGCATCAAACATTGTAATTTTTACGTTTTACACCTTTCACTGTTGATTATACCGCATATTATAGTTATACTAATAAGGACTTTGTCAATGAGCCTATTATAAAAGTGGAGGAAATTATGGCCCGAAAACAAGATGATAATATATTACTAACAGAAGATGAGTTGGCTGCAGCGTTTATTGACGATACAGATCAGCTACTACCTAATCTTAACGATGACAGCAACAGCAGTCCAGCTCCAGCAGCACCAGCTGAAGACAACTGGGAGGATGAAGCTGACGATCTAATGGGTCAATTAGCTGTTGACGTTTTTGAAACAGAGAACGACTTAATCATTAAAGCTCGTACTGCCGGTGTAGACCGCAATGATTTAGATGTCAGTATTTCTGATGGAATCTTAACTATCAGCGGCACGTTATCTAGTGGTGATGAAGCCGATGTGCGCCAATGGCACATTCAGGAGTGTTACTGGGGCGAATTTAGTCGTACATTAGCCTTGCCTACAGCCGTTAACGAAGAGGGCGTAAAGGCAGAATTAAAAGATGGTGTTTTAACAATTACCTTTGAAAAGATAAAACAAGAAAAGGCGAAGAAGATCCAGGTTCTCTAGAAACATTAGCAAAAAATACCGCCACGGATTGGCGGTATTTTTTGATTATAAAAAAGAACCTCGTCAGTGAGGCTCTTTTTCCAATCACAAAACTTATTATGATCCTGAAGTAAATTTATCGATGACCATATTAACGATAGCCCAAGCCAAAATAGAGACGACTAGACCAACGATAGCATACAAAACAGTATTCTTAGCAGCCTGAACCTTATTACTATCACCAGATGAAGTAGTATAACGAATACCACCCCAAATAAGCATAATAACGCTTAAGGCACCGACTGCAAATAGGAATATATTAACAAACTGTTTAACTAGGCTCTCAGGAGTAGAATTAACCTTATCTACACCCTCTCCTTGTGCACTGTCAATTCCACCCTTTAATGTAAAATCAGTAGCATTTGCAGCTGGAGCTACCGCCAAAGCAATTGTCGGCACAATCAACAGTCCAGCTAGAATCATTTTTAATTTATTCATGTTATTTCTCCTTCTTTAGTGATGTTATTATTATACATTTTTCTCTGTTATTTGCAAAACTATTATGGTTTTAGACAAACTTATCGATGACCATATTAACGATAGCCCAGGCGAAAATAGCCACGATCAGACCAACTACTGCATAAATAAGTGAATTCTGTGCAGCTTTAGTTTTTGCAGCGTCACCAGCTGAAGTAACATAGCGAATACCACTAAAAATAATCATGATAACAGATAAGGCGCCCACAACCCACAATAAAACATTAACGATAGTTTGTATTAAGCCACCCTTACCTTCAATTTGCTTGCCCTTCATTTCTGGAGTGGTAGCTATGTCAATACCATCTGACACTTGAGCAGAAACACTACCAGAAAGGGAAGTAGTCAAAAGTGCCGACGCTCCAAAGACCATACAAACCATTAACGCTATCGATAATACTGTTTTTTTCATGTTTTCTCCTACTTAAAGTTACTAAACGCAAAGTTAACAATTGCTGCAGCAAATATTGAAACAACCAGACCAATGACAGCATATAAGATAGTATTTCTGGCTTTTGCAGTTTTCTGAGTATCACCACTAGAGGTTGCGAACATAATACCACCAATAACAATCATAATGACCGAAATTACACCAACTGCCGTCAGTAAAACTTGCACTATACTACCTATGATGCTATTAACTTTACCTTCACCATCAGAGTTATTATTACAGTAAACTGATCCAGAACCATCACCTGCGCAAATATCAATGCCGTTACCAGCAGAAACGACAGGAGCGAATGCGCCAAACGCTCCAATCATCACCACGCAGACAGTCAAAGTTTTTATAATATTTCTCATACTAAACCTTTCCTATGATATAACCTGTTATAGCAATAGCACTAGAGATAATCACCAGGCCAATGACAGCATATAAAATGGTGTTTTTTGCGCTAGCAGTCTTTGCCGGGTCACCAGAAGACAGGGAATAGTTTATGCCAGCAATAACTATAACAATAACCGCTACGATACCAGCTATCTTTAGCACCAGGTTAATAATGACCATGATATCAACTTGATTATCTGGCACTCCGACTTCGCTAGCGCTACCTAATAATCCAGCAAAAAATTCTAAATATTTCATAATATTCCTATATTTGATGATATAAAGCTAACAACCGCCACTGACGATAAGGCTACAACCAACCCAATCGCTGCATTCATGATTGTTTTTCGTCCGTGAGCTACCTTATCAGAAGAACCATTACTGGTCATTATAAGAAAGCCGCCATACATAATATACCCAGTTGTAGCATAACCAACAACTTGCAAGAGATCTTCTATTATATTCAGGACAATCTTCCAAATAAAATTGGCTTGTGAGTCTGTATTGTCACCAGGGGATTTAACATTACAACCATCATCCAACAGGCCGTCATACCACGGTTTTAAAGTCATGATCTTACCATCAGGGCAGGCCGCAGCAGAAGTCTCAGAGATAACAATATTAGCACCAAAAGCACCAACCACAATTAAAGATACTGCAAGTATGATATTTTTCATTAGTTAAAAACCCCCCCTGGAATGATAAAGTTGGTAATAGCCACCATAAAAGCGAACATCAATAAACCAATAACCGTATTTGTCCAAACTTCTCTGGCTTTTTTTACTTTATCTGGACTTCCTTCAGACGTAGTATATAAAAATGCACCGTACACAACAGCACCAAAAGCAGCAACACCAATTCCAGCTGTTAAGATCTTGATGACTTGCTTTATGATGTCAATAATCGCCGTACTACCTGTACCATCACAAGAGATAACAGCCGTTTCCGCGCCACCACAACTGGCAGCTAAAGCTATTCTGGGTATAAAAACACTTCCTGCGATTACTGTTGCGATAAATATACTGATTATAATATTTCTTTTTGTCATAAAAATTTCTCTTATACAGAAATTGTAAAATAGTCAAGCGAAAAAAGCAAATATTTTCCTTGAAAAGATGTAGGTAGTCTGTTAGTATATAAACTGCAATGTGCGCCCGTAGTGAAGTTGGCCTATCACGCCTCCCTGTCACGGAGGAGATCGCCGGTTCGAATCCGGTCGGGCGCGCCACAGATATTTTCACCCTAACAGGGTGTTTTTTTATAAAAATATATTGTATTTATTGCATTTATGTAAAATTTATGTTATGATATAACCGATTGGACTAAAAAGTCTAAGGAGTTTTTTATAATAAAATATCTGACAATGTCAGAGAAAGGATCCCAAGCGTTATGGTTCAAAATCATGAACAATTTATTAACCCAAGCGATTCAAAGGAAACAAACCCTCTAGTATCAGAAGCTCTAAGAAAAGCTATAGCTACGCTCACTATTGCTACCAGCATATTATCACTGTCAGCCTGTGGTGAAAGCTACAGTAGGCCAACTCCAGATACAACAACATCTACAGCACAAAATCCCACAGAAAACACACCGTCAACAAATAGCCCATCACCAGATAAAACACCAGTTTCAAGAGAGACTGATGTTGAAGAAATGCTAAAACCCCTAAAAGACTGGAATTACGAAGGTATTGATCTGAGCATCTTAGATGACAAGAATGCCTCTAGAGAAGACTTGGTAGGAATTTTAGATCAGTTTATTAGAAATAACTATGATAACGGTGAAGAGCCTGTTTTTGATCCAGTAACAAAGAAAACAGCTTGGAGTGCAATGAGAATAATCCGACTAATTCAAATGCTTAGTGTTGATCATTCTGATGACGCAAACTACACAAGGGCAATGAATCTAGCTACGGCTATGTTTAATCCGGAAAAGACTGAAGAATTAGAAAAATTCAAAGAAGCAATAAGGAAGCTTTGGGCAGCTTCAAACCCAACATCTCCTACATGCAAAAAGGAACTCTGTACCGTTGAACAGCGATCGCTTTATTATGACTACACTGAAATACTGAGAGTAAGTAAACAACCTATCGTAGTCAATAATTCTAAAGGAACGAAAGATTCAGTTATTAGATTTGAGGCAAGTGGAGCAACCATAACTGTGCCATCAAATAATAAGGACTTCGAAGCCAGTCCTATTAATATGTCCGTAGAAGTTAATACGTCGAACATTCAACATCTGATTGAACTTAACGAGATAACATTCGGTGTAGAAAAAAAAGCATGGTGGTATTAGGGTCACTAATCTTACCATGACAATACCGCATATGCTATAATGCAAGCATATGCGGTATTTTTACTATAATCCTATAAAACCACTGCTGATTATTTTATTTGCATCGCTAGCTTTTATAATTTTGCAGCCAATTTTAGTTGCATATGCGGATGACGCAACCTCCAAACCTATTAAAGGAGGTGCCGTTATCTGTAATACTGAATATGGTAATTACAAGAAAACCCCTCAAGGTGAAGAAAGTAAAGATGATGGATGGTGGTGGTGTTATAGTAGTAAAAGTAACCATAGAGTGAGCTATGACAGACTTAAATGTGATAGTGGATATAAAGCTGAATCACGAGAAGTACAGGGATCAACACCTAAGGAAGGACCCTATTCACAGGGTAGGTGCGTGGAATTATCAAAAGAGGAACAAGTTAAAAATGCCAGAAAAAAGGCCTCAATAGATGCTGCCACTAATCAAGTAACTATGCCCAAGCTAGAGGAAGCTCTAAAACCAACAATTACAAATAGTACTTGGTATAAGGAGTTGCCGGACAGCGAAAAAATCGAAGCTGGATGCGCAACTATTGGTGATAGCATAAGCTGTGATCAAAATGCAAAAAGTAAGCTTGCAAAGAAATTAATAGGGACTTGTATAGCTGCGGCTGAAGAATCTGTATCCTCTCGTAAATACGGAGACACTGGATCTAGCGCCAAGGATCAATACTTCACCGACTGTGTTAGCTCAAGATCAGGTATAGATAAGAGTCAAGTCATACAAAATATGACAACTATAGCCTGGGATGACATTAAAAAAGAGATGGACGCTAAAGCTCAAGAGGCAGAAAATGCTCTTAATAAGCCAGAAGAAAGTGACGAAGAGAAAAATTCCTGTGGCGTAGACGGTGTAGGATGGTTGGTTTGTCCATTGATGAGTTTTGCTGGTAGCTTGGGAGACGCCTCCTACTCCGCAATATCACAGTTCTTATCTATTGACCCAGGGATTTTTAAAAACGATTCTACATCCGGAGGATTAAAGCAGGCCTGGGACTTTTTCCGCGACATTGCAAACGCCGCATTTGCTTTGATATTTTTATGGGTAATATTTTCTCAAATAAGCAATGTAGGTGTCAGTAATTATGGAATTAAGAAAATTCTGCCAAGGTTAATAATAGGAGCTTTGCTGGTAAATTTATCTTTTTACATATGTCAAATAGCAGTAGACCTATCTAATATACTAGGAGTGTCATTAAAAGGAGTTCTGGAAGGTGCTGCGTCGGGCATTGATACTCAATCAGCAGCAACTGGATCTTTTAATAATTTATTTGTCGTTGGACTAGCCTTAACTGGAATAGGTTTATTTATATTCCTTGCTGTAAGCATACCTACAATTTTATCTCTACTTTTAGTCTTGCTTGTCGTGTTAGTTATATTAATTGTTCGACAATCTGCCATTATATTATTAATAGCATTATCTCCTGTAGCATTTGCAGCATGGCTTCTCCCAAACACTGAAAACTTATTCAAAAAATGGATGTCAATGTTTAGAGGATTGTTAATCGTATTTCCTGTAATATCCCTTCTATACGGAGCTGGAAAACTAGCGGGGGCTGTATTAGCAGCGTCAGCCACAGATGATCCAAACAACCCGAAAGAAACTATGCAGTTCGCAGCCTTGGCAGCCTCCATATTACCATTGGGCGCTACACCTTTTGTGATTAAAAGCTCATTAAGCTCACTAGGTAATATCGGCGCAAAGCTAGGAGGGCTTAGTAGCATGGCTAATAAGCGTTTAGGTGGAGCTATTGGTACTTCTAGATTAAATGACCTTAAAAAAGGCTGGCAAAAAAGCTCTGCTAAAAGGCAAGCTAATCGTAGGTCTGGCAATACTTGGCTCGGAAGGGGGGCTGATACACTCAGGGGTAGTAACAGCAGGTTAGCCCGCGGAGCAGGAATTATGCTCAACCCTAGGAGAGCACTGGACAATAGTTGGCTCGGACGAGCTACGGGATTATCTGAGGGTGCCGCCCGCAGTCAAGCTATATCTGACGAATTATTCGAGAATGAAGTTAAAGGTCAAGCTCTAGCCCTAAGAGGCATGACATCGAGTGAAATAGCTACTATTGCCAGCACGGGTAAAACCTCTGCTGGTAAAAAAGTCTCGCGAAGTATGTACGCAGCCGCAATAGACCAGACTATGTCTAATGGAGGTTTTAGCGATCGTGCTAATGTGCTCAGTAGCTTAGCAGGGAAAGACGCCGTCATAAAGAATCGTGCCATCAAGGCTGCATTTGCTAAGGGAGATAATAATATACTAGGTAACGGATTCGGGGATGCTATCCTCAATGATGAGATTAATAATATGGAAGATCTATCTAACATGGCAGTAAATAATGCCGAATCTGGAAATCTACAGGCAGAACACTTAGTGCAGAATGGAGCAGCAACCAAATGGCTATCTGAAGCTATTACCAATAGTAATAATGAAAAAGCTTCGGCTGCATTTAAAAAAGCAGGAGAAGTTGCCGTATCAAATCCAAATACTGCGAAAAATATAAATCAAGCAATATCCGAGGCGTTAAGTGCTCACGGAGTGATTGCCGAGAATACGTCACAGAATAGCCAAGATAATAATTCTCAACAATCATCACAGAATAATCAGCAGAGCAATAGTAGTTCTGGGGGGATAATTATTCCTACTACAGAAGATATTAATAAATACGGCAGATGACATTAATTGAGAAAAATCATACATAGCGCCTTCTCTTGACTTTTTCTATTAAAAATGCTAATATAACCTCAGATGGAGTGGTTGATTTCCCGTAAGCAGCTTCTTGACAAGTGGCTGCAGTGGTTTGTATTGCTGATAGCAGGGATGCTGGTGGGCATTTTTCTTAATACCTTAGCACATTCAACTTCTGTTTACGCCGTAGACGCAGAATGGAGCGGCCATAATTTAACCTATAATAAAGAAAAATATACAAAAATAAGCGATGATAAGAAAATCAAACAATTTAACCTACCGGATAATTCGCTTGTTTATATTAATGAAGATAAGAATAAAAAAGAAACCAAGGTTATTTATTTCCCATCAAGCGAAATATCTTCACTAAGTTCCGCAACTTACGCGGTTTATTCATTTACGCCACCAAACACCTATGAGCAAACCAGCACCTCAACTATTTCAATTGAATCGCCATCTGAAAATTCAACCAGCACTTCCTGTGACGTACAGGGAATAGGTTGGATTATCTGTCCACTCTCCAATTGGTTAGCTGATGGCATAGATTATATGTACAGCGCACTTCAGGAATTCTTAAAAACTAAACCTTTAGAAACAACCAATCAAAACAGTGGAATTTATTTGGCGTGGGTTATTATGCGCAACATTAGCAACGTGGCGTTTATTGTGGCGTTTTTGGTGATTATCTACTCACAATTGACCTCTGTAGGAATTAGTAATTATGGTGTCAAAAAGATGATTCCTAGGTTAGTAATTGCGGCGGTGTTGGTCAATTTATCATTCACGTTTTGTGCTATTTTATTAGATTTATCAAACATAGCCGGCTACGCTTTCCAGGACGCCTTCATGGGAATTAAAAATACCATATCCACCGTAGGAGAAAATACGGGCGTAGGTTGGACATGGTCAGAAGTTATTGTGATGATATTATCCAACGGAGCTTTAGCTGGCGGGGTAGTCGCAACAGTAGCCATGGGGGCAGAGCTGCTACCATTGGCACTATCAGCATTAGTGGGAATAGGTCTAGTGCTTCTCTTAGTGCTTCTAATTATGGCAGCACGTCAAGCTTTAATTGTAATCTTAATTATCATTTCACCTTTAGCCTTCGTTTGTTATTTACTTCCTGGCACAGAAAAATGGTTTAAGAAATGGCGAGACTTATTCTTCACGATGTTAGTATTTTTCCCGGCATTCGCTGTAGTATTCGGTGGAGCTCAGCTGGCGGGAATAATAATTATCCAAAACGCCACTGGAGCAAATGGTGGAATAATGCAAATCTTAGGAATGGTAGTTCAAGTTATACCATTAGCCTTAGCACCTATAATTATGAAGCTCAGCGGCGGGGTATTAGGTAAATTCGCTGGGTTTGTTAATGACAAGAATAAAGGATTATACGACAGGACTAAGAACTTGTCTAAAGATCGTCGTGAGACCATTAAAAACAAGAAGTTGGCTAATGCCAATATGGCGCGATTCAACCCAAATCGTTTACGCCGTTGGGCAGATCATAAAGGTAGAGCATTCAAAAAAGATCTGGAAACTTCACAGAAAAACGCCGAGAATTCATTTAGAGATACAGCCAGGTATAAGAAGTTAGACTTAGACGCCAGACAGGCTTCCAGGCGTGCAGATCTGTTATCCGCACAAGATGACAATCGCTACACCGAAGCTACGCTGGGTCACGCACCAGCTGATACGTATGGAAAGTACGATCGTGCTCTACGAGCTAAGTCAACTAAATACTCAAATTGGCGAGACGCGCAACAAGCTCAATTTATATCAGACATTAAAGACCTAGAAACCGAAATTGCAGTGTCTGGACTAATTAAGAATAACGCTCAACGCCAGCAGCACAGTGAATTTGCAAAACAATTGATAAACAGTAAGGAACTTCGAGAGAAGGCTGGTGGCCATGTCTTAATGGACGATAAAGGTAATCTACTTGGCGCGGATGCCGCCTTAGCCTCTGCCATATCAACCAACCGCAGCGAATTCTCCAAGTCTGTTGATGAAGCTCATCAGATTATGAAGCATTATAAGCTGAGCTCTGGACAAAGACAAAAGATATCTTTAGGCAATTCCGTGACGCTTTCAGATGGAACGGTATTGGATAGTAATAACATATTTGTACGTGAAGCCGCAATTGAAGAGCAGATAAAATACGGAACCGTTACAGAAGTGGCTCAGCTTGTTAGCGAATTACCGCCAGAATTTTATTCTTCTGTGGCGGCAGCGCTAGCATCATCCGGCGTGAAAAACAAAGCTTCCTTTATGGGTGGTAAGTTAATTGACGATATGGTTAAGGGTGCTATTAATAACCGTCAAGATTTGCTCAATTATTGTGCTGAATGGCTACAGGGCGGTAAATATAAACCGGAAGCTTTGGCTAACACTGATGCTGATGGGGTTAAGTTATTGATAGAAGCTGTTAATAATACCTCTATAATTAGCAAAGAAAAACGCGCATCTATTAAGAAAACTATCGATACAATCCTCAGTGACGAAAGATTGTCAGCGAGTGTAATTGACGCAGCTAAAGATCAGTTCAAAAACCTTCGCAACATGCTATAATCATCGTATTTTTGGTATAATATAAGCAGTATGTCTATATATAAAGTTCCTCAGGATGTTGAGGCGGAGGATAAGCTACTTGGACCATTTAGTTTCCGGCAGTTTGTGTTCTTAATTATCGCAGTTGTTGGAATTGGTATTGCGTATGCTTTGAGCCAATTGTTGCTACCCTTATTTTTAATTCCAATGCCGGTTGTTTTGTTTTTTGGGGCTTTAGCTTTACCTCTTAAAAAAGATCAACCGATGGAAGTATACCTTGCGGCAGTTATTTCTTTTATGTTAAAACCGAAAAAACGCCTATGGCAGCCTGACGGTATTGAAACGTTAGTAGAAGTTGTCGCACCAAAAACTGAGGAGAAAATATACGGTAATAAATACGATCAAGCCGAGGTTCAGCGGCGATTGTCATACTTAGCAAACCTGGTAGACAGCCAAGGTTGGTCAATCCGTGGAGTTAATAACCCGAATAGTTCAATGCGCGCTGATTTATTTAACGAAGGCCAAGCGGCCAATGATATTCTAGATGAAAATAGCACTACAGCACAAAACATTAACCATCTAATTAGCCAATCAGATGTCCGTAGGCGACAGCAGATAATAGAGAAAATGCAAACAGGTCAACTATCTGAGCAACCATCTCAGACTAATAACGACTCAGAAAAACCGTCCGACTTACGCCTTCAGATAAATCCATACCCAACAATGCGCCAGTCAACCATCAATCCGCTGTCAGACAATAAACCTATCAATAACCAACCGACTGCCACACCGCAAACTAGCTTAAACGACGTATCACCTGCTATAATAGATTTGGCAAATAATCACAGCGACCTTTCGGTTGAAACGATTTCACGTGAGGCGAATCGAATTCAGCAAGAAAATAAATTAGCAGAAGAGGAAGTGGTGATTTCATTACGTTAGGTGGGGTTTATGCAACCAGAGTTACAAAATCAGCAATTAAATCAGCAATTACCGCAAACCAATGCGGCTATTCCTAATATTCCTCAGCAATCCGCCGTAAATACAACCATAGCAGGATCTGCTACTACGCCAACCCCGGACAAGTCACCAGAAAATAAAAAACAGAGTGGACCAATCAGCACCCAAAATACTCTCCTGTTTTCTGAAATGCGTGAAAATATGATTATTATGAGTGATGGCAGTTTCCGAGCAGTAATTGAGTGTGAATCCATTAACTTTGACCTGATGAGTTCACGCGAAAGAGAAGGAATAGAGTTCAGCTATCAAAATTTTATCAATTCTTTGTATTTTCCAATTCAAATTCTGGTCCGTTCACGCCGGGTAGACATTGGGCCTTATCTAGACAGACTGGCTGATATCCGGCGTAATCAAGATAATATGCTGCTCAATGTTCTGATGGATGATTATATGGATTTTATTGATGTTTTAGCGCAAGAAGCAAACATTATGGATAAAAGTTTTTACGTAGTTGTACCGTATTATCCTGCTGGTGAAGAAAATGCTTTCAAACAGCAGACAAAAGGACTATTCAGTAGTTTCTTCAGCGGAAAAAAAGAAGCGACTGTAACAAAAATTGATCAGGTTACATACACGAAGGCAAAGGATGAGATAAAAAATCGTATCGATTCAGTAATGAGCGGTTTGTTCCAAATTGGAGTAAAAAGCTGGCAATTAAACACCCGTCAGTTAGGTGAGTTATTCTACACTTCATATAATCCCGACACGTCATCACGCGAATCACTGTCAGAAATCGACCCGAGTGAACTCACTACTACCTACGTCACTAAAGGCACAGGACAAGCACCAACAGGAGAAAGACTATAATGGCAAAGAAGAAATTAGACGCTGTTGATATCGCCGCACAACAACGAGCGCGCGAACAAGCTGAAGTTGAGCAAGCCTTTTTAACCGGTGTCCGTACACTGCGTGATTTTATTGCACCAAGTAGCATTGAACTCCATTCCGATCATTTCCGACTAGGTTCAAAATATGGTCGTACTATGTATGTCTATGGCTATCCACGACAAATCTACACCGGCTGGCTCAGTTCAGTCATTAATATCGATGAAGTACTGGATATTAGTATGTTTATTTATCCGGTTGATACACAAATTGTGTTGAATAATCTGCGCAAAAAAGTTACCCAGCTGGAAGCTAGTATGAATATCAATTCGGAAAAGGGACGCGTGCGTGATCCAGGACTGGAAGCTGCCTTACAAGACGCCGAAGAATTACGCGATCAGCTACAGATTGGGGCAGAGAAGTTCTTCCGCTACGGACTATACATTACAATTTATGCCGATAGTATGGATGAATTGAACTTTGTGCAACACAAAATTGAAACAATATTTGGACAACAATTAGTCTTCTCCAAAGTGGCCTCCAGCCAGCAAGAGCAGGGGCTCAATAGCACAGTTCCACAGCTAACCGATGAGCTACAAATTCGCCGCAATATGAATACGGGCGCAATTTCTACCAGTTTCCCATTCACTTCAGCTGACCTAACAGACAACAAGGGCGTTCTATATGGAATTAATATGCACAATAACGGTCTGGTGATTTTTGATAGGTTTAGCCTGGAAAATGCCAATATGGTGGTGTTTGCTAAATCTGGTGCCGGTAAATCATTTACTGTTAAATTAGAGGCTCTAAGGAGTATGATGGTTGGGTCAGACATTGTGATTATTGACCCAGAAAATGAGTATCAAAAACTTTGTGACGCAGTTGGCGGTAGCTATATTCGACTAAGTCTAAATAGCGATACAAGGATTAATCCTTTTGACTTACCGCGAGTCATCGATACCGACGAGGCGGACGATGCTTTAAGAGCAAACCTAGTAACACTGCATGGATTATTGCGACAAATGCTAGGCGGGGCACAAACAACAGCCGGCGGGCAAATTGTAGCGGGATTAACACCAGCGGAAGAGGCAGACATCGATCAAGCACTTATTGACACCTACGCTCGTGTCGGTATTACATCCGATCCACTGACTCACAATTCCACTCCTCCAACTATTTCTGACTTATATGACACCTTGCTTCACATGGGTGGCACTGGACCAAGCCTGGCACAGCGTCTACGCAAATTTACCTCTGGAACATTTGCTGGTATTTTCTCACAGCAAAGTAATATTGACATCAACAATAATATGGTAGTGTTTAATATTCGCGACCTTGAAGATGAACTTCGGCCAACCGCAATGTATATTGTCCTGAACCACATCTGGAATATTACACGCACTGACCAGAAAAAGCGCATGCTGATTGTGGACGAGGCCTGGCAATTGATGAAATATGATGATTCCGCCAATTTCTTATTCTCCCTAGCAAAGCGCGCCCGTAAGTATCAATTAGGATTAACCACTATCACTCAGGACGTGGAAGATTTCGTTGGTAGTAAGATGGGTCGCGCCATAGTCTCCAACTCATCAATGCAATTACTATTAAAACAATCCACCAGCGCTGTTGATGTCCTCGCTCAGGTATTTAAATTGACCGATGAAGAACAAAAACGACTATCTAATTTCCCAGTTGGTCAAGGCTTATTCTTTGCTGGGCAAAATCACGTTCATATCCAAATTCAAGCTAGCGACACTGAGTATAACCTGATTAACACCAATCCCGTAGCTCAACAGGTAAAGCCGTCTGATACACCAATTGGCGGTTACGGAGAAATATAAAATATGGCGCGAGTTGACTATACAACAGATTCCGAGACTGACAGTAGATTAAATCCTGCCGAGCAGGCTAGGTTCGATCAAATCTCGGCTGGACTTGATAGCGGTTCGGAATTAAGTGCTCGCGAAAAGGATATCTTAAACGACCTTGAGTCTCAATTTGATAATAAGGATTCTGATTTAGATCCTAACAGAAACGACTCCGCCAGTGAAGCAGTCAATGGGCAAGAATCTTCCGTACCTAATAATGGTTTTTATCAACCGTCTGGTAAAAGTAAAAAGAAAAGTCCAGTTACACTTAAATCCTTATTGAAAAAACGTGGACCAATTGCAGCTATTGCCGGAATATTGGGACTGGGCGGTGGAATTATGGGAATATTTCTTAGCCCAGCTACAATGCTACAAAATATTATGGAGAATTTCACCTGGAAAAACGACTCCGCCACATCCGCTAAAATATCCAGAAGCAAACAGGTTATGAACGGATTACTGGATTCTGAAGATAGTACAGGAGTCTGCGCTAATAGCAGTAAGAAGATAAGATGTAGAACAGGAAAGTTGTCCTATAAAGCACTAACTAAGTTCAAGAAATCGGGAATTATTCCAGTCGATGCTGACGGCAATGAAATGAAGCTGAAGAAAACTGGTTATCCAGAAAAAAAACCAACGCACTGGAAGGTGGAAGGATTAAACGATGGGAAACCTATTGAGTCGTCAAAATTAAAAGACGAATTGCTAAAGAAAGAGAATCGTAAAATTGCCAGTAAAGTCTATGGCAGAACTGGCTTATTTAAAATGCGTTTCCGCGCCTGGACAGGAAAGCATATGAGTAAGCTCTACAATAAGTTCAATCTTAAAAGAAACAGTGCGATGTCAAAAATCGATAAAAAACTTAAAGTAACAGAGAGGGTAAAAAAATTCCGAGAGGGGATGCCAAAATTTAATAACAGCACAGCCATCAATAACGTTAAGACCGGAATTAATAAGATGGGAGGCAAATTAAAAAAAGGGGCACTAGCCTACACTATTGCTGCTAGTTATTGCTTAGCTGTAAAAATTCCAAATATTATCGCAGCAGGAGTTACCGCAGTTCAGCTAGCCCCTCTGCTCGGATTGGTTATGGATGTAGTACTATCTCCTGGATCGCAGGCTAAAGCTTCTGGACTAGATAGTCAACCTGCCGCAGCATTATTATTAGGTCAGAAGGCTTCAGCTGCCGAATCTACAGGCAGTGGGTTCTCTCAAGAAACGATGGAAACTATAGGCGACATGCTCACTCAAAGAGGTAAAATGAAAGGGTCTGAAAACACCGAAGGATCAGCTCTGGACTCTCCATTTCTCCTTGCAGCAATGGGTGTCAATAATGACAAGCCAGGAATTGCTAAAAATTATGTGCCAGGATATTCAATAGTTACAAATCCCATAATTCGCAAAATCAATGACCTTAAAGGTGCTACTCAAGGAGCTTGTGACTTTATACTTAGCCCAATTACAATGTACGCTTTTATGGCCATAGAGAGTGTAGCTACCGCCGCTACCGGTGGATGGACTAAATTGTTGACTTGGGCAGGAAGCCAAACTATCGGTGCAATAGTTACAAAGGTAGCGGAGGTAGCGGTAGGCGAACAAGTTAAAACAATTCTTGAAGAACTAGCAAAGAAATTTCTTGTACCAAATAATGCCCAGTATAAGGATTTGGGTGATGCACTTGGTGTTGGAGCGGCAGCGTTCTTTGCAAGCGGATCTATGGGGCAGATGTTACCAGGGCTTAAAATGAGTCAATTGGCAGAATTCAATGGAATCCAAATAGCAAACGAAGAATTCCAAAAAGAAATGGACATAGCCTCTTTAAGTCCATTTGATACATCAAGTAGATATACATTCTTAGGTAGTATATTCCATAATATGGGTAATATGATGATGGCTAATGGAACTTATAGTAAAACTCCAGTAGCAATGCTATCTAATATTCTCAGGCTACCCTCTATGGCATTGTCTTATTCATCCACTGCAAAAGCAGCAAACGGTATGTATTCTGATAAATATTGTGGATACGCAAAAGACTTTTATATGGGAAGTGGGTCATCCGAAGATCCGGCTATAAATTTAGCAGGATTACCATGTACGGGTATAACTAAAAGCCAGGATAATATGTCGGTAGAGGAAGCTATACAGATTGCCGAAGATGAAGGATGGATAAAGAAAGATGCAGATATTCCAGATGGCGCAACAATATCCGATCTCATGACTAATGGATACATAGTTGAAGGTACACCCCTTTACGATTTCATTGAAGATTGTAGTGACGCGAGTAGCGGAAATTACTGGTTTAATAGTGGCGGATGTGTAGCACCAACAAATTCAAAACAAGCAGCGACAACTACTACAAGTACTACTTACAAAGACGCAGAAGGTAAAGATATTACCAACGAATCCTTCGGAGCTGAAAACTCCGCTAAGCAATACGACGATAGAAAACTTTCCGCAATGTCAGTATTACTAATTGATTTCCAAATTGCCCAATCAATCAATGGTGAAGATGACGAAGAAGACGCCCCTTCAACCACAACTAAAGCTCCAGACAATGGCGAGGCGGTTGGTGAGCCGCAATTAGAAGAAGCACAACAAGACGGATGGGGAGGTCATAGCAACGGAGAAATTCCAGATTCAGAATTGCAAACTCTATCTTTCTCGTCAGGCAATAAAATGAATAAGAAAGCTGCAGCGGCCATGGAAGAAATGAATAAAGCGTATAAAGCCGATAACGGATCAAACTTAACAATTAATGAAGCGTATCGAGATTGTGCAACGCAAATTAGATACAGTAAAGAGCTAGGATCAAGAGCAGCTCCAGCTCCTCCGTGCGTATCAAACCACGGCTGGGGACTTGCTGCAGATATTGAAGTTGGCGCGTTTGGGTCTTCTACATATAATTGGCTAAAGGCTAACGCCCACAAATACGGTTATGTACATCCCGCTTGGGCTGAGCCGGGTGGGAGTAACCCCGAACAATGGCACTGGGAATATGCGAGGAAGGTTTAATGAATAAAGAAAATAAAGTCATACTAATATCATTCGTATTATTTTTAATAAGCATTACGGCAACTTTCCTTATTATTAAAAACCCTAACAGTAATCAATATACTACCGTCCTGCCATCACCTCAAAGCACTAACAAGAATCAAAGTAATCAAAATAATACTCACGGGCAATCGTCAGAACAAAAAGTTATCACCGAATTGCTAAACTCTACTTCCAGTACCTACGGTAATCGTGAATTAAAAAAATACTCAATAGTAAAAGAGCATGGCGAATTTAAGCTGGTCACATTAGAAATTTATAGCGAGAAATTCAAATCTACCTATAGCGTGTATGCAGTCCTGAGGAGTAATTCAGTCATAACAGGTGTTAATGATAGAAAATCACCAGACGCCTTAAAAAATATTGGCGTTCCTGCAGATATTATAAGCGAATATAAGAGGAATCGATCTGATGTATAAAAAGTTGTCCATTGCTCTTTGCTTTGCTATATCTTTTGCTATTACTATGCAGCCAGTATCTTTAGCGGCAGGATATCCCGATTCATATGTAACAAACGATATTCTTTGGTACAAAGGAAATGATTCAACAACTTGCTCCGGATCATCTTCTAATGGAGTGTCAGGATCAGACAACCAAGAGAAGATTTGGGGGTATTTACGCAACGTAGGATTAAGCGCTGAACAGACAGCTGGTGTGATGGCTAATATTCAAGCAGAGTCAGGATTTAGTCCTACTAGGCATGAAGTAGGACAGGGATGGGAATCCGGAGGATGGGGTCTTGCTCAATGGACATTTGGAAGGCGTACTTTAATAGCTAATAAAATACCATCCGATCTAAAAAAATATTACAGTCAAGAATATGGTGGCGCACCCAACGAAAAAGGAATGATAGACTCTATTCCTGTAGAAGATAACGATAAATTATTAATTTTCGAATTAGAGTATCTAGTTCAAGAAGGAACGGAAAGGCCCGTTACTGCTTCTGGATTCGGTACTGCGTCAAATTCTTGGGAGCTACTAAAAACCTTAAAAACAGTAGAGGAAGCTACTGTTTTTTGGCATGATGATTTTGAAAAATCAGCTATGACTAAAGAGCAGGTCAAAAATATACGTGGCGCTGCTGCTCAAAAGATTTATGAAAGATTTAATGGTACGGGCGGAAGCGGAGGAGGATGCTCTTCATCAAGTGGCGGCGACTTTATCGACTATGTCAAACGTTATGCCTGGCCAGAAAAAACTGTACGTAAAGATAAAAAACCTGAATATGCAAAAGCTATAGAAAAGGCAAAAAGCGAGAACAGATACATTGGAGATTCTTGTCTTGGGGGCGGTGTAGACTGTGGCGCCTTTGTAACAACGATACTAAATGACAGTGGATTTGATAAGAACTATAATTACGGAGGTGAAAACGGTAAGGCTGGCCCAACTAGCGTACAGAGAGCATGGGCAGAGGCTAACTGGCAAACTCTCGGTAATGGTAGCTCAATCAACGTAGCCGATCTTAAACCCGGTGATGTTGCGCACAGCCCAGGACATACCTTTGTTTACGTTGGCGATATAGAGGGTTTTGATTCAAAAATAGCATCTGCTTCACAATGCGAATATGCACCAAAAGCAGGAGGTGAAAGTTTAACTTCTCCAAGTGTAACTTGGTATAGGAAAAAATAATGAACAAAAGAACAATTAGTATATTACTATTTTTATCATCACTTATTATATTAACCTACGGAATTGTCATATATACATCCAGAATTAATACGGTACCAGTATTTTTATTAGTCTCACCAAATAAAGCAGAAATGACCGTAGAAAATAAAAAAATTATCGGATCACAAATTATATATCTAGAACCAGGAATATATGATTTTAAAGCATCTAGAGATGGCTTTAAGAGCGAAACCGTTCATATAGAAGTAAAGAAAGATAAACCACTAAGGATAGTATTTTCACTTATTCCAATTACTCAAGAGGCAACTAAAGAGTTAAAATCATCTTCTAGGGGCGCTGAAATAGACAAAATTACAACAGACAAACTTGTTGACGAGCAAAAAGCATTAGAAGATGCAAATCCAATAATTAAAAAATTACCTATCAAAAATCTAATCTACTCGATAGGTTATAGAGTAGATCCAAATATCCCAAATGGTATTATTGTAGAGATCGATACTATAGAAGGATATAGAAATGCTGCTATTAATAAAATTAAAGAACAAGGATTTGATCCATCAAAACTAAATATTGTTTTTAGAAATTATGCCAATGCGTTTAAGGAGTAATTTATGAATCGAAGAAATATTATTATAATAATAAGTTCTATAATAGTCGTACTATTATTATTGTCTTTTTTCTTCATTCGACCAACATATACTATTTCGATATTTTTCGACAAACCAGACTTATCGGCTAAAATATATCGCAATAATGCAAAAAATAACACCGAAATTATATCGTTAGCAGGAGATACTAAAATAAAATTATCAGATGGCAAATATATAATTAAAACCTCATCTAAATCTGGACATATAAATGAAAATTACACAGAATTTACAGTCGAAGGATCAGACAAGGATGTATCTATAAAAACCAGCTACAGCAAGAAATTTATGTCCAATAAAATAGCCGAATACAAAAATGAGATTTCAGCTGTATTATTTACTAAATACCCAGAATTAAAATCATCTTTCATACTTAAAAAGGAAATTATATTAGGAAAGAATATCGATTGGTATGCCGCCACCTATCAAAGAGAGGATATAGATAGAAATTCAGGAGACGCCTACACTGTCATATTAAAAAAAGAAAATAATAAATGGACAATTAAAACTAGACCACAAATAATCAATACTACTTATAATACTAAAAATATTCCAGAAGAAATTTTATCCGAAGCAGCATCTAGGTTATCACCATTTTCCACTAGCTCTTAAGCGGCATAATAATGTGTGTATAATCAGGGTTTTTTATCTGCTCTCGGATGACACATGGCGATAATTTACCATTAAACGAGAATGTAATTTCGTCAGCATCAATAATATTCAGAACTTCCGTTAAATAGCGCGAATTAAGTGTTACTTGACCGTCAGCGGATATAGATGCCGAAGCTTCTGAAGTGTTTTCACCTAGTTCAGATGCGATTGAGTGGATAGATAATAGGGAGTTTTCCTTTGAGGCGGTCACGGTTATTCCACCACCAGATTCACGCGCAAATAACGCCGCAATTTTCGTAACTCGGCTAAAATCAGATTTCTTAATAACAATCTCAGTTTCAGCAGTCGATGGAATTAATTGACGATAATCAGGGAATTTCCCGTCAATTAATCGGCTAACAATTTCCATATCTCCAGTCTTAAAACAAACTTGAGAATCGTCAAAAAGAACCGTAATTTTCTTCTCATCGCCGACACTTTTACTGACTTCCGCCAATGTAGACGCAGGAATGATCGCTGAAACTTCATTATCTGACTTTATCAGACGCTTTTCTGCCAGTCTGTAGCCATCAGTAGCGGCCAAATATAATGATCCTTCGTAATTATGCCAATAAACTCCCGTGAGCACCGCCCGCGTCACGTCAGAACTAACTGCAATTTTCGTTTGAATTATAGCCTTCTTTAAATCTTCAACATCGATTTCATATTTGATGGCATTTTTTTCATCAATTGTTGGTAATTCCGGATACTCATCCGCCACCACACCATTGATAACTGATGAGAATTTACCTGAAGTAATATGAAGATGCTCATTTTTGACTTCAAGCTCAACAGTACCGCTTGGTAAGTTTGAAATAAACTCTGAGACCAAGCGAGCAGGGATAGTAATCGAGCCGTGCTTATCAATTTTAGCGCCAATATATTGGGTAGAGGCAATTTCCAAATTCGTTCCAGCGATTAATAATCTACCACCATCAGTACGTAGTAAAATATTGTTTAATATTGGTAGTTCATTACGGCTCGAAGCAATGTCTTTGATGAGGTTAAGGGCTTTTGCAAGTTTTTCTTGAGTGATTGATACTTTCATTATACTTTCCTTAATTTTTAATTAGTCTTAGTAATAATAGGCGCTGTGGAAACTGGGTAAAAAATGTGTTCAAACAGAGGTAGCTGGTCGATTTTATAGGTGGAAAACTCTGTGTATTGGCTGTGGGCTTTATGGTGGATATTATTCTATTATTCCACTGCTTAACATAGTAATTCATTCTTTCCACAGATCTGTGTGTTAGTAATCCGCCAAAAAAACACAGGGTCTGCACAGCTTTTCCACAATTAATGAGCATATAATTTATCCTTAATATCATTAATTTGTTCACGAATACTGACATTGGTAAGGCTTTCCTTAGTAATTTTTTCAATTGAGTGCATGGCGGTAGTGTGGTCCTTTCGCCCAAGTTCTTGGGCAATTTTTGGAAAACTCATCTTCAGTTCACTGCGCAGAAGGAACATAGCAATTTGCCTCGGTGTGGCAATAAACTTATCGCGCCTGGACGAGCACATATCTTTCACGTCGATATTATAATAGCGAGCAGTCTTATCGATAATTTGCTTGGCGGTGACATGCTGTGGGCGGCTGCGCTTGATATCGCCTAAAATACCCTCAGCCGCCATAAGGTCTGGAGTGAAGTTTTGCATTTCCGCATATGCTAAGAGCCGGTTTAATGCGCCCTCTAATTCGCGAATATTTGTTTTAAAGTTAGTTGCTAAGTATTCTACGACATCAGAATCTAATTCGGTATTACTGAGCTCAGCCTTCGCTTTGATTATGGCACAACGAGTCTCATAATCTGGCATCTGAATGTCAATTGCCATGCCCCATTCAAAGCGACTACGTAAACG
>ERZ773065.345-NODE-345-length-28121-cov-9.368239_pt1 | contig 28121 bp, 24 predicted proteins | sample MGYA00580623_ERZ773065 | MGnify/ENA primary metagenome ERZ773065 (study PRJEB29015, sample SAMEA2738017) | human oral metagenome | biome: human oral; feature: human-associated habitat; material: dental | place: China | collected 2047 ... | reverse complement strand
GAAAAGACGCATTCTGGAGGTGCCGCCTCACGCAAAGGCACATAGTGTTAACGGCGCCCGAAATCAGCCAAACGGGACTGCGGCGAGAATCTTGGACCAAAACAAGTCAGCCACTCGTGCGAGGCCAACCTCGGGGGTTGCGCGCGGGTGCCGTGCGAGGTCAGGGACTGCGGGACCCAGATGGGCGACAGACGGTGCCGGCGCGGAGGAAGGTCGGCGCGCTCTGCGAGGGGCTCGACATAGACCCCACGGACCCATCTCTGCTCGGAGGGCAGGTGGGCGCGCCAGTCTGACATCTGGGCGTCACGGTTGAGGTGGCGTGGAGACTCAGTCCGACTATGCGCGCAGTTCGTGAGCGATATCTCATGACGGCACCGCCAATCCGATGGGGACGGCACCGCGAGACACCACTGTCCGCAGTTCGGTCCGAGTGCTCGTCGTGGCTCGTTAGCCATGCCAGGGGTATACACAAGTACGGAGCGACAGGCACGCGGCGGGTCTCCCACAAACGCGTCTGGACAAGGCGAAGGAGATGGGAGTGTCGGTGGCCTTGAGGATAGGGCGTGCGAGCAGTACGGCGCCGGGAGGTGGACAAGCATGAGCAGGCGGGAGCGGGACAGGGTCGCAAAGACCAACGCCATGCGAGAGCTGGAGCGCGGTCACATCACCTATGTGGCCCGTGAGCTTGGCGAGGAGAGGGACATCTCGCGCGGACTCGGTCTGCGCATGGCGCGGGAGGCGGGAGAGGACCCCCAGAGCCAGTTCAAGACCCTCGTCTGCGTGGCGCCCTCGGGCGCACACGTGGTCTGCTGTATCCCCGTTGCGGACGAGCTCGACCTCAAGAAGGCAGCTGTGGCGGCGGGCGAGAAGTCCCTTGAGCTTCTGCCAGTCAAAGACCTCGAGTCCGTGACGGGGTATGTGCGTGGGGGCTGCACGCCCGTGGGCATGAGACGACAGTTTCCCACCCTCATCGATGAGACGGCCCAGCTCTTTGACATGATAGGCATATCCGGAGGCCGACGTGGCCTGAGCCTCGACCTTGATCCCGAGAGCCTCGCAGGGTTCATTGGGGCGACATTTGCCGATATCGTGCAGGGTGGTGACAGCTCGCACTAAACTGGACTATACTGACCTTTACACATTTTTCGATGACAATCTGAACCTAAAATTTTGCAAACGTCACGAGACGTGTTTCGAGAGGGGTCTAGCTATGGGCAAGCCGATTGTTTCGAGAAGGAAACTGCTTGCTCTGGTGGGTGGCGTTGCGCTGGGAGCGGTTATGTCGGGGCGTGGTGTGACGGTGGCCCATGCAGATCCTGAGGCATCGCAAGAGACCTTGGATGCGCTCTCCGACGCGAAGACGCGCTACGACGCAGCTGAGGCCAAGCTCGAGGAGATCGGCAGGCAGCTCGAGGAGCTTGGCGCCCAGCAAGAGCAGACACAGCGGCAGGTCGATGACACCCAGTCAAAGATCGACGAGACCCAGTCCAAGATAGAGGACTCGAGGCAAAGGATCCGAACTAAGCAGGAGGAGATCGACCAGAGGCAGAGGGAGATCCAGTCTGCGCAGGACGAGCTTGGCAGGAGTGTTGCCACTAACTACAAGACGGGCGGGATCTCCATCGTTGACATCGTCGTCAACTCAGACTCCCTCGATGAGCTCGCCAACAGCATCTACTACTCTGACAAGATCGCCCAGAGCGAGCGGGACAAGATTACTCACATAAAGAGGATGAAGTCCCAGCTCGAGGATCAGAAGGCCCTGCTCGAAGAGGAGAAGGCCCAGCTCGAGAGGCAAAAGTCCCAGCTCGAGGATCAGAAGGCCCAGCTCGAGGAACTCAAGAGGCAGCTGGACCAGCAGGCGGCAGACACGCAGGCCAAGCAGCAGGAGGCCCAGTCGGTGGTCGACGGCCTCGACCAGGAGGTAAAGGACCTCATTGCCAGGCGTGACGCCGAGATACAGGCCGCGCGCGAGGAGGAACAGCGCAGGGCCGCAGAGGCGGCCGCGATGGCAAACTATGGGGCGGGTGTCCCTGCTATCACCGGTTCGGGGCTTCGCGAGCGGCTCTGCAATGCCGCACTGTCGCTCCTTGGTGTTCCCTACGTGTGGGGTGGGACCTATCCGCAGTCAGGGGGGACGGACTGCTCCGGCCTCATGCAGTGGGCCTTTGCCCAGTGCGGCTACTCCATCCCGCGCACGGCTGTGACTCAGCTTGCCGCCTGCAGGGCTGTCGGCCACGTGTTCTTTAACACCTCGCAGCTCCAGCCTGGTGACCTCGTGTTCGTGAATGGGGGTCACCACGTTGCCATGTACCTTGGTAACGGCAGGTGCGTCCATGAGCCGAGTCCGGGCGGGGTCTGCATGGTCTCCCCACTGAGCCGTTGGGGTGGCATCTACGCACTGGGCTTTCCGCTCGCGTAGGTCTTGTAGGCCGTATGCGCGCCACGGGCGCCACCGCTGTCTCCACCGCGACCCCGCTGTCTTTGCGGGAGCTTCACGTAAGTCTCATACAAGCTGCGTAGGATACGCACGCGAGGAGGTTTCGACGCTTTCGAGCCACGTGATCCACTCAAGCTAGTAACAAATGCGTTTCCCCCTGCGCCTTCCCTCCCCATGTGGGGCACTCCCCGTCTAAAGTCGTGGGGTACGGTACTGACGAAGGCGTATGAGAGGGGGCGCGGTGCGGGCTGGAACGGCGCGGGGTTTTAGGGACATCCTTCCGAGCGAGGCGCTCGCTCGTGAGCGCATAGTCGCTGTGGTGCAGGCATGCCTCACGGGGCACGGCTATGTCCCCGTCGAGACGCCCCTTTTGGAGCTGTATGAGACCTTCGAGCGAGGTGGCAGACTGAGGGTCCCATCCTTTCAGTTCTTTGACTCTGACAGCGGCTCGCTCGTGCTCCGGCCCGACCTTACGATGCCCATCGCACGTCTGGTGTCCGAGCGGACTGACGAGAGCAGCCTGCCTCTTCGCCTGCGCTATCTGGAGCCTGTGGTTCGCGAGAGCTCGGCCCTTGCGGGACAGCCGAGGCAGTTCACCCAGCTCGGAGCCGAGCTCTTTGACCTGAGGGGCAACCTGCCCGAGATCGAGGTAGTCTCGGTCCTTGCCGAGGTGCTCAAGACGCTGGGCGTGCCGTCCTGGCGCATCGTCTGTGGTTCCGTGACTCCGCTTCTCGCACTGCTCGACGCCTGCGCCCCGAATGCCGCCTTTCGGGCGCAGGTTCTGTCTTTGGTCCATGACTCTGACCTGCCGGGGCTTGATGGGCTGGTCAAAGGTGTTGGGCTCGATGACTGCGCGGCCCATGCGCTGAGCTCCCTCTGCCGCCTTGCCGGCGGCGCCTCAGTCATCGACGAGGCCGACAGCCTCCTTGCCGAGGTGGGCATCCCCCTTAAAAGACGCGGGACATGTGAGCTGCGTGACTTCGCAAGGCAGCTCTCCGGTCTTGCCGAGGATGCCGACATCGGCTTTGACTTTTCGATCGTCAACTCCTTTGACTACTATACGGGTGTCGTCTTCAAGGCCTACTCTGACGCCTCGAGCGGGGCGATCGCCTCGGGTGGGCGCTACGACGCGGTGCCCGAGAGCTTCGATCGTCCCGAGATGTCCGCCTGCGGCTTTGCGCTCTCGCTGGAGCGTCTGCAGGAGGTGCTCGGCGAGCAGGGGGAGTCGGGTGTCGTGTCCACCACGCGCGGGCGCTCGACACGCCCGCTCAGGATCGCCGTTCCCAAGGGTGGACTCTTTAGGGGTGCCGTGGACGTGCTCGATCGCGCGGGCCTTCCGGTGGAGGGGCTGCGCGACCCCGGACGCAGGCTCATCGTCCCGGCAGGTGACGTCGAGTACGTGATCGTGCGTGCCCAGGACGCCCCCGCCTTCGTGGGTCACGGTGGTGCCGACTGCGGCATCTGCGGAAACGACTCGATCATCGAGGCGGGCATCGGGCTTGTCCAGCTCGTTGACCTCGGCTTCGGGGCCTGTCGCTTCGTGGTGGCCGAGCCCCGTGCCAAAAAGGGCGTCGCCGAGGGCGCCTACTCATGGCGCGGGACCGTGCGCGTCGCGACCAAGTACCCACGCATCACGCAGGACTACTACGACTCCATTGGCCAGAAGGTCGACATCGTCACCCTGCACGGCAACATCGAGCTCGGGCCCATCGTGGGCATGACCGACCGCATCGTGGACATCACTGCGACAGGGGCCACGCTCAGGGAGAACGACCTCGTCATCGTCGATGACGTCATGAGCTGTACGGCTCGCTTCTTCGCGGGGCCTGCCGCCTATCGCTCCGATGGGCGCGTGCGCAGGCTCGCGGCGAGCTTGGGTGAGGTCTCACAGGAGGGGGAAGAGTTATGAGGATCCTGAACCTCGGTGTCGGCGGGCGCCTCGACAGGATGGCGCTCAGACCTGCCGGCACACTTCCGCGCGAGGTCATGGAGATTGCCGATCGGATAGTGAATGATGTGCGTGAGCGTGGCGACGTCGCCGTTCGCGAGCACTCCCTGAGCCTCGACGGAAGCTGCCCTGAGGAGCTTCGCGTTCCCAGGGAGGTCATCGAGGGCGCGCTCGATCTGGTGGATGAGGAGTTCCTCTCTGCCCTGAGGCACGCAGTCGGGCAGATCCGCGACTTCCATGAGAAGGAGCGCGAGCACTCCTGGTTTACCACGCGAGCCAACGGCACCGTGCTTGGCGTGCAGGTAACGCCGGTTGCCTCCGCCGCGCTCTACGTGCCGGGAGGCCGCGCCCAGTATCCCTCGACCGTGCTCATGGACTCGATCCCCGCGAAGGTTGCCGGCGTGCAGCGCGTCGTCATGCTGACCCCCCCGCAAAGGGATGGGTCACTTTCGGCCTATACGCTGGCTGCGGCGGCGGTCGCGGGTGTGGACGAGCTGTACGCCGTGGGAGGTGCCCAGGCCATCGCCGCCGCAGCCTACGGCACCGAGTCAATCCCTCCCGTCGAGAAGATCGTGGGCCCCGGCAATGCCTTCGTTGCCGCCGCCAAGCGCTGCGTCTCGGGTGACGTGGGCGTCGACATGATCGCGGGACCCTCCGAGGTCTGCGTGCTTGCGGATGCCACGGCCGATTCCGTTGTGGTCGCTGCCGACCTCATGGCGCAGGCGGAGCACGACCCCATGGCCGCCTGCTACCTCGTGACCACTGATGCGAAGCTTCCCCGGAAGGTGGAGGATGCCATTGAGCTGCTGGTTCCGCAGAGCCCGCGCAAGGACATCACGCGGGCGTCACTGGACGCCCACGGCGTCATCGTCATCGCAAGCTCGCTCGATGACGCCGTGGATGCCGTGAACGTGATCGCGCCGGAGCACCTTGAGCTTCACTGCGCTGACGCCCTCTCGCTTGTGGGCAAAGTGAGAAACGCGGGCGCCATCTTTGTGGGGGCCTGGAGCTCCGAGCCTCTGGGTGACTACGTCGCGGGTCCCAACCACACCCTGCCAACGGGCGGCACCGCTCGCTTCTCGAGCCCGCTTGGCGTCTATGACTTCACCAAGCGCTCAAGTGTGGTCTCGTACTCGCCAGAGGGGCTGCTCGCCGATGGTCCTGCCGTCCAGGCGCTGGCCCAGGCCGAGGGCCTCTGGGCGCACGCGCTCTCGATAGGCCTCCGAAGGAGGCTCCTCGCAGAAGGCCGGGCGGGCACAGGCTTTTCCGACATCGCCTCGGCATGCGAGGGCGCAGGTCTTACCGCCTGGCCGCGAACGCTCAAGACGCCGGGTGCAGCCAGGCTCTCGGGCCTTGGCGATCAGGTCGACGGCTAGCTTGGGGGCATCCGTGACGCTTTCCATCTCCAAGAGGGTCCGTTGCCTCATGCGGCCTGCGGCGGCGGTGCTCGAGCCCTACGACGCGGCTTTCTCGCAGGCAGACGTTAACCTCTCCGCCAACGAGAACGACTACCCCATGCCAGCTGCCGCACGCGAGGCGATCGACGCGGCCATCGCGCGGACGCCCACCAACCGTTACCCCATCGCGATGGCGGACGAGCTGCGCGAGGCCATCGCGGCGTGGCATGGTGTCGGGAAGGACCAGGTCATCGTTGGCAACGGTGGCGATGAACTCCTTTTCAACCTCATCCTCGCCTTTGGGGGAGCTAACAGGCCCCTGCTCGTTCTTTCGCCGACCTTCTCGGTCTATGAGCTCTACGCCACGCTCCTCGAGACGCCCGTCATCAGACTGTGGCGTGACCCGGACAGCTTCGGGGTCGACGAGGACGAGGCCGTCGAGGCGGCGAGGAGAGCTAACCTCGTTATCGTGACGACGCCCAACAACCCGACGGGCAACCTCTCTTCCCCAGAGTTCGTGGCCCGTCTCTGTGGCGCCTGTCCCGGCATCGTCCTTGCCGATGAGGCCTACATCGAGTTCGCGGAAAAGGGGTCAAGCTCAGAGGGGCTGCTCCTTGCCCATGACAACCTGTCCGTACTGCGTACGCTTTCGAAGGCCTACCAGTTCGCGGGTGGCAGGCTCGGCTACGCCCTGGCGTCTCCTGACGTCATCGCGGCGCTCGCGGCGGTGCGCCAGCCCTACTCGGTGGGCGTCCTTGCGCAGGCGGCGGCGCTCGCCATCCTTGAGCATCGCCTCGAGTTCCAGCACAGCATCGATAGGATCAGGCGGGAGCGAGAGCGGACCCTCTCGGCTCTGGCCGCCCTGTCAGACATGGGTCTTCGCGTGTGGCCGAGCTCGGCGAACTTCCTGCTCGTGCGCCTGCCCCATGCTGCCGAGGCCCGCGCGCGCCTGCGCGACGAGTTCTCGATACTCGTGCGCGACCTCTCGGATGCGCCTGGCCTTGCGGACTGCCTGCGCATCACCATCGGCAGGCCAGACGAGAACGACGCCGTCGTCGACGCCATCACCACAATTCTAAAAGGAGAGTCGCAATGAGCCTATCGAAAGGAGACGCCGTGAGCGGTCCGGCAAGGGGCGCGGAGGGTGCGGCGCGCAGGCGCGCCAGCGTCAGTCGCACGACCGGGGAGACCGACGTGACGGTCACGCTCGACCTCGACGGCCAGGGGGACTGCTCCTTGGCAACGGGGGTCGGCTTCTTCGACCACATGCTGAACGCCCTCGGTCGCCACGGCCTGCTCGACCTCACGGTCGAGGCAAGGGGTGACACCTGGGTGGACGACCATCACACGGTCGAGGACGTTGGCATCGTCATGGGCCAGGCCCTGCGCGAGGCCCTGGGCGACAAGAGGGGCATCAGGCGCTTCTCTGATGCCTGCGTTCCCATGGACGAGGCGCTCGTGCTCGCCGCCATCGACATCTCGGGTCGAGGTGAGCTCTTCTGGGACCTGCCCATCAAGGCCCAGAAGGTGGGGAGCTTTGACACCGAGCTTGCCCACGAGTTCTTTGCGGGACTTGCCCGCGACGCTGGCATCACCCTGCACGTTCGCAAGCTCGCGGGCGAGAACGCCCACCACGTCATCGAGTGCGCGTTCAAGGCGGTGGCCAGGGCCCTGCGCCTTGCGGTCGAGCCCGACCCGCGCGTGAGCGGCGTTCCCTCGACGAAGGGAAGCCTTTGATGCTGTCCAAGGAGATCGTGGTCGTGGACTACCACCGCGGCAACCTGCAGAGCGTGGTGAGGGGCCTTTCTGCGGTGGGGGGATTTGCCGTCGCGTCCGACGACCCTAAGAGGATCGCCTCTGCCGCAGGGCTCGTCCTGCCGGGCGTCGGCGCCTTCGAGGACGCGATGGGCTTTCTGAGGCAGAGCGGCGAGGCGGACGCCATCCTCTCCTCCATAGGGGAGGGCACACCGTTTTTAGGCATCTGCCTGGGACTTCACCTGCTCTTCGAGCGGAGCACCGAGCGCTCGCGCTCTTGTGGGAGAAGGCTGTGGGGTGGCAGTTGGGTGCCTGGCCTCGGCGTTCTTGCTGGCTCGGTCACGCGACTCGATTCGCGGCGCCTCAAGCTGCCCCATGTGGGCTGGAACCAGATTCACCTCACCAAGCGAGGCGAGCAGTGCCCCCTTCTGGTGGATGTCGCGGAGGGTGCGAATGCCTACTTCACGCACTCGTATGCCGCCGCTGACGATCACGACGGGGACATCGCCTGCACGAGGACCCACTACACGCGCAGCTTCGTCTCAACGATCTGGAGGGACAACGTCTTTGGCGTGCAGTTCCATCCCGAGAAGTCCTCCACCGCAGGCTTGAGGATGCTCTCGAACTTCGTGCGCATCGTGCACGGATAGGGGGGACCGTGATCCTGTTTCCCGCCATCGATCTTATCGCCGGCAAGGTGGTGCGCCTCTCGCGCGGCGATCGGTCGGAGATGGACGTCTACGCAAACGATCCGTTGGCCGTGGCACGTGACTTCGCTGCGCGAGGTGCCCATTGGATCCATGTGGTGGACCTCTCGGCGACCTTCGGGGAGGGTGAGGAGGCGCTCTGTGCCAACCGTCGCGCCATCGAGGGCATCTGTCGCCTGGAGGGCGTCTCGGTCGATGTCGGCGGCGGCGTGCGCAGCATCGAGGCCATAGAGCGTCTCGCCAGGGCCGGGGCGAGGCGCATCGCCTTGGGGACCGTCCTCGTACGTGACCCCGAGCTGGCACGCAGGGCCGTCGCACGCTTTGGTGAGCTGCTCGTCGCCGACGTCGCCGCCAAGGACGGTCGGGTGAGGGTCAACGGCTGGCGCGAGGGCGCAGACGTCGTGGCGGAGAGGCTCGTGGCGGATCTTGCCACAATGGGGTTCAGGCATCTGGTCTTCACCGACGTCGCTCGTGACGGCATGCAGACGGGTATCGATGCGGACGCCTATGCGCGCATGGCACGGTTGGCGGGCTTTCCCATCGTCGCCTCAGGCGGCATCGCGGGACTCGGGGACATCCGCACCCTTGCCGCCCTCGGCCCCCGGCTCGTGGAGGGTGCCATCTGCGGTCGCGCCCTCCTTGAGGGGAACTTCACCCTCGAGGAGGCACTGGTCGCGGCACACGAGGGCTGTGCGAGCGGACAGAAGGGAAGAGGGCAGGGGAAAGGAGAGCCACATGCTGACTAAGCGAGTCATACCGTGTCTGGACGTGCGAGATGGACGTGTCGTCAAGGGCGTGAACTTCGTGGGGCTGCGCGATGCGGGAGATCCCGTGGAGCTTGCGAGCGCCTATGATAGGGCCGGCGCCGACGAGGTCGTCTTTCTGGACATCACGGCGACCTCCGACGATCGCTCCACGACCGTCGACCTCGCGAGCCGTGCCGCCAGGGAGCTGCATGTTCCCTACACCGTCGGGGGAGGCTTTCGTGACGTGGGGGGCATGACCCAGATGATCTCGGCGGGTGCGGACAAGGTTTCCATCAACTCCGCCGCAGTCAAGGACCCCACGCTCATCTCGGCCGCGGCGTCCTCCTTTGGCAGCCAGGCCGTCATCTGCGCCATAGACGCCCGCCACAGGGGGGGCGCAGGGGACAGCTGGGAGGTCTATATCGCTGGCGGCCGCAAGGCCACGGGCATCGACGCGGTCGCGTGGGCAGAGGAGGCCGCGCGGCGCGGCGCCGGCGAGATCCTGCTCACCAGCATGGATCGTGACGGCACCAAGGACGGCTTCGACCTCGCGCTCACCCGTGCGGTCGCCCGTGCCGTGCCCGTCCCCGTCATTGCCTCGGGCGGTGTGGGCACCCTTGAGCACTTTGCCGAGGGCATCCTCGAGGGCGAGGCGGACGCGGTCCTCGCCGCGAGCGTCTTTCACTTCGGGACCTTCTCGATCCGCGAGGTGAAGGAGTACATGGCGAGCCAGGGTATCGCCGTGAGGCTGGACTTCTGACCCATGGGGCCTTGTGCCCGCTTGCCCAGAGGGGGCACATAACGCTAGAATCTGTCGGGTATGCGGGGTGGTTCGGGCAGGCAAGGCGGGAGGGTGCATGGAGCGAGTCGCGCTTGGCGAGATTCGGCTGGGATACGACGCGCGGGGTCTCATCCCCGTGGTCGTGCGACAGGTGGGCACGGGTGAGGTCCTGATGCTCGCCTGGGCGAACGAGGAGGCTCTGCGACTCACCCTTGGCACGAACACGAGCTGGTTCTGGAGCCGCTCTCGCCAAGAGCTCTGGAATAAGGGAGCGACGAGCGGAAACATGCAGAGCGTCAGGCGCGTGCTCGTGGACTGCGACGCGGATGCCCTCGTCTACGAGGTGGACTCCCCTGGCCCTGCCTGCCACACGGGAAGCCGGAGCTGCTTCTTTCGCGAGCTTGTCGAGACGATGGCGTCAGAAGACGAGACGATGGCGTCAGAAGACGTGCCCGCCTTGCGTGCGGGACGGGCGAAGGGGGACTAGGATGGGCGTGCGTACCGCAGACGTGCAGGATGGTGATATGGGAGAGACGCTCAGCTCCCTTACGACCACCATCCATGGGCGAAGGGAGCATGACCCGGCTCGCTCCTATACGGCCAGACTCCTTGCCGGCGAGGAGGACGAGCTCTTGAAGAAGCTCGCCGAGGAGGCAAGCGAGGTCATCATGGCCTGCAAGGACGATGATCACGATCACATCCGCTACGAGATGGGTGACCTCATCTACCACCTGCTCGTCACGGCTGAGCGCTGGCATGTGACGCTCGGCGAGCTCGCAGGCGAGCTCGACGCGAGGATGAGGTAGCGCAGTGCCGCAGGGCGATGTGGCACCAGGAGGGCCAGCGGTGACGAGCGGGCCCAGGCACATGGCCTCGCCCGAGGTGACTGCGGCTAGGGCCAAGCTGGCCCGGTCTCGTCCGGCCTCGTCCCAGGGGAGGCCGAGGCACCTCGCGCCCTCTGGAGGTGACTCGCCCGGGCGTGAGGGCGGCGTCCGCTCTGACACGGTCCCGATGGAGGCCGTCCAGGAGGGGGATCAGGAGGCTGCGGCCGCCATCGGCCGCAACACCGCCCTCATGAGCGCCCTGGTCATCGTGAGCCGCATCACGGGCTTCTTTCGCACTTGGGGACAGGCGTATGCCCTTGGCGTCACCGTGATGGCGAGCTGCTACTCGGTCGCCAACAACCTTCCCAACCAGCTCTACGAGATCGTCGTGGGCGGCATGCTCGTCACGGCCTTCCTGCCCGTGTACCTCTCCGTCAAGAGGCGCCTCGGCACAGGGGGGGCGAGTGCCTACACCTCGAACCTCGTCTCCATCGTGCTCCTGCTCATGGGGGCTGTCGCCGCATTGGGCTTCGTGTTTGCCGCCCAGGTGGTGTGGACGCAGTCGTTCAGCGCGACGAGCGAGTTCGACTCCGAGCTTGCCACCTACTTCTTCCGCTTCTTCGTGATAGAGGTCGTGCTCTACTCGCTGTCATCGATCTTCTCGGGCGTCCTCAATGCCGAGAGGGACTATCTCTGGTCGAGTGCGGCACCCATCATCAACAACTTCGTGACCACCGCCTCGTTTCTCGCGTATGCCTGGCTCGTGGACTCAGATCCCTCGCTCGCCCTCATCGTCCTTGCCCTTGGCAACCCGCTTGGCGTCGCCGTGCAGGTGCTGGTCCAACTGCCTGCGCTGAGGAGGCATGGCATCCGCCTCGGCTGGCGTATCGACCTGCGTGACCCGGCCATCAAGGAGACCCTCACCATTGGCGTGCCCACCATCGTCGTCATGCTCTGCTCCTTCGAGACCACCTCGGTGATGAACAGCTCGGCACTCTCGGTGACGGGCGCAGGTGCCTCGATCTCCTACTACGCGCGCCTGTGGTTCACGCTTCCCTATGCCATCCTCGCCGTGCCCATAACCACCGCCATGTTCACCGAGCTGTCGGTCTATGTCGCGGAGAGTGACCTCGACTCGTACAAGAGGGGCGTGAGCGAAGGCACGAGCCAGATCCTCTTCCACATGATCCCGTTCATGCTCTACCTGATCGTCTTTGCGCGGCCTCTTGTCGAGTTCATATCGGCAGGCAAGTTCAGCCCGGACGAGATCGAGACCACGACGCAGTACCTCCAGGCGCTCTGCGTGTCACTGCCGCTCTATGGGGTGAGCACCTACCTGCAGAAGGTGTGCTCGTCCCTGCGACGCATGGGCCTCTATGCGCGCGCTCACGTGATCGCTGCCCTCATCCAAACGGCACTCTGCCTGCTGCTCACCCCCGTCCTTGGCCTCAACTTCGTGGCCCTCAGTTCGGCTGCGTACATGCTCTTGGTCGATGCGGTCTCGTTTGCGGGCCTTAGGCGGCGACTGGGGTCGATGGGCCTCTGGAGCGTGGTGGGCTGCGTCGTGAGGGCGTCGGCGTTCGGCACGGCCGGCGCGACGGTCGGCCTCGTCATCCTCTCCCTTTTGGCGCGCACCCCCCTGGCGGCGGCAGGGACGCTCGGCTCCGTCGCGCGCCTTGCGCTTGCGGGCATGCCGGCGCTTGTGGTAACCTACGGCGCCGCGCTTGTGACCAAGGCCCCCGAGGCAGACATGGTGTCCAGTCTTTTGAGCAGGGTCCTGCGCAGGGCCGCACGATGAGGTTGCGCGTCAAGGCATATGTTAATTCTCTTTCTCGTGCGGCAACGCGTGCCCCAAGAGTAAAGTAACAAAGGATTATGTGGGCAAGAGTGGCAACTGTGACAGTGCAGATAACTTTTGCGAGGTAGGGAGCTTATGACAGATAAGATAAAGGCTGTTGTGAGGGCAGGGGCCACGATGGGGCTCTCCCTCACGCTTGCGTTCTCGACTGTTCCGACCTATGCCTTTGCCGCGGCAAGCTCTGCCGAGATGCAGAGCGAGCTTGATCAGGCGCGGGCAAAGCTCCAAGAGTACTCACAGCAGGCGAGCGAGAAGTTCTCCGAGCTCGAGGAGGCTCAGGCGAACTTGGAGGATACCCGCGCCCAGATAAGCGACACCCAGTCGCAGATCGAGGCGAAGCAGTCAGAGCTCACGGATGCGCAGACCCAGCTCTCGGGCATCATGTCCGATAACTACAAGGATGACACCAACTTCGTCGAGTACGTCTTGAGGTCAACCTCCTTCGATGACCTTGCCTCGCGCGTGTACTACGCGAACAAGGTCTCCGAGAAGGAGACCAGCGCCATCGCCGAGGTGGTGAAGATCCAGTCCGAGCTGCAGGAGCAGAAGTCCAAGCTTGAGGAGGAAGAGCAGCAGCAAGAGCGCTTCCTCGAGCAGAGCAAGGCGAGCTACGAGCAGATCCAGTCGGTCATCGCCAATCAGCGCAGCTATGTCAACAACCTCTCCGAGGAGGTCCGCAAGCAGATAGAGGCCGAGGAGGCGGCGCGCAAGCAGGCCGAGGCCGAGGCTGCGGAGGCTGCGCGCAAGCAGGCCGAGGCGGAGGCTGCGGAGGCGGCGCGCAAGCAGGCAGAGGCCGAGGCTGCGGAGGCTGCGTCTCATGACAACGCGGGTGACGAGTCGGACTCGGGGGCGGCCGCTGACAACGGGGGCTCCCATGAGAGCGATGACTCAGGCTCTAATGAGCGCTCTGACTCCGACTCGGGCGCGAGACAGGACACTGGATCGCACAGGAACTCCGGCTCCAATGACAACTCCAACTCGGACGGTGGCTCCAGCTCGAACAAGCGCTCGGAGTCCAAGAGCCGCTCCGATTCGGGCAGCTCGAAGTCAAGTGGCAACTCAGGCTCCTCTAGCTCGAGAAAGAGCTATGGCTCGGGTATCTCGGCGGTCATAGCTGCGGCGAAGTCCCAGCTGGGCGTCTCGTACTCCTATGCGGGAAATGCCGTCGCCGGGCAGGAGTTTGACTGCTCGGGGCTTGTATGGTGGGCGTTCCGGCAGGCGGGGTATTCGATCCCTCGCGGCCAGCGTATGGCAAACGGCTACAACAACTCCATGATCGGATGGGTCATGCAGCACGGCCTGAAGACGAGTATCTCTCAGCTCGAGCCAGGTGACCTCATGTTCTGGGGTTCGGGAACCGGGTCGACCACCCATGTCGCTCTCTACATCGGCAATGGCCAGATGATCCACTCTAACTACGGCGGTGTCGAGATCAGGAGCGCAAGCTACTCCTCAGGTCACTTCGTTGGTGGCGGTTCGGTCATCTAGCAGCCACGGGACAAGGCATTCAAGACGAGACGGGGTCGGGTATCCGGCCCCGTTTTTTGTTTCACTTTTTATCCATCGTATTCCACGTGGGCAGGATTCGTCTCTTGGGGCAGCACGCGCCCTTCTGCGTCTTTCTGCTGGCCTCACGTCGTGTTGACGCACGCAAGAACCTGCGGTTTGGAGCGCGCAACCTAGAGCGCACGATTTTCCGCACGCGTCACGAGAGGGCAGAGCCTGTTTCTTTCGACCGGGCAGGCGTACCCTTGGCCTGCACCCATACGTTAGCATTGTCCTTGCGTGCCAACTCGTAGGTCTCTACGCAGCGCTCGGCGAGGATGTCAAGGGAGTCGAACAGAAACGGCGGCCTTTGGGCGAGGTCCTGATAGATGACCGAGAGTTCCGTGCATCCCACCACCACAGCATCGCCGCCCCGCTCATGGAGGCGCTTGGCGAGCCGGACGAGCTCTTTGGGATCGTAGGTTCCGTTTGCCTTGACCCCCTGGTAGATGAGGGACATGACGCGCCTCTGGTCGGCGTCGTCGGGCTCTATCGTGCTCAGCCCCTCGTCCCTAAAATAATTCTGGAATACGCCGGATCTTATGGTGCCGTCCGTGGCGAGAAGCCCTACCGTGCCGTCGGTGCCGATCCTGTGAGCTATCCTTCGCGCCGTCTCTTCCATGATGTTGAGCACGGGGATGCTGACGGCATTGCAGATGGCGTCATAGAAGTAGTGCGCGGTGTTGCAGGCGATGGCAATGTAGTTGGCCCCGGTACCCTCGAGCCATCTGGCAACCTTGACCATCTCGGGCTGCGGGTCAGGCTTTTCGTGGTCGAGGATGTAGGCGGTGCGGTCAGGGATCTGCGGGTCGTTGAACACGATCATCGGGATGTGGTCTTGATCGGTGGTGACGGGGGTCTTCTTGATGATCGCCTCCATGAAGTATGCGGTGGCAAGTGGCCCCACCCCACCGATGATGCCCAGAATCGGTCTGTTCATGTGCCTGTCCCCTCGATGCTTGCCATGCGTACGAAGAGCATTCTAGACGGAATATGAAGAAGGGTATATATGGAGACCTCTCTTCATAGGCCAAGCGGCGAGAAATCCGTGGCCGACGAGTCGTGGCGTATGTTGCGGGCCTTTTCAAAGCCCTCTGTTAGGCCACCGTCGGTATGGTCGACACCTTCTCCTCTCGCACTTCCACTCGCCCCTGGGCGCACCTGTCGCACTGCCACTCGGGCTTGGGTGCACCGATTCGCACTGCCACTCGGGCTTGGGTGCACCGATTCGCACTGCCACTCGTCCCTCAACGTTCCGCCCCGTACGTTCACCGCCGAGTGGCAGTGTGAGACGCACTGCCACTCGTCCCTTGGGTGTGCCAGCCGCGCCGATCGCACTGCCACTCGCCCCTCAACGTTCCGCCCCGTACGTTCACCGCCGAGTGGCAGTGTGAACCACACTTCCACTCGTCCCTGGACGTACCAGGCGCACTGCCACTCGCCCCTAGGGCGTGCCGATTCGATGCGTTCGATACCGAGTGGCAGTGTGAGACGCACTGCCACTCGTCCCTTGGGTGTGCCAGCCGCGCCGATCGCACTGCCACTCGCCCCTAGGGCGTGCCGATTCGATGCGTTCGATACCGAGTGGCAGTGTGAGACGCACTGCCACTCGTCCCTTGGGTGTGCCAGCCGCGCCGATCGCACTGCCACTCGGGCCTTGGGCGTTCCGTGCCTTCTCTCGACGCGCCAACCTGCTGACGGCGTCGCGGCAAAAGTGTGGGACATCGTCATGTTGACGCCGGTCTGACAGGCGCGTCCCCAAAGCGCTGGGCTGGCAGGCGACTCGCTCCCGAAATCGTGACCTTGATGTCAGATTGTCGCTAAGGTCACGATATTGTCTTGGAAGGCAAGATGGCTCCGGGCAAAGCCGATAACGAATCACTAAGATAGAAGAAATTTCTTCTATCTCTAGGAGGAGCCATGCCGCAAATCGTTCCCGTAAGCGACTTCCGCGCAAACATCAAATCTGTCTCTCAGTTTACGGACGCTGGCGAGGTGGTCATACTTACCCAGAACGGTCACCCAAAGTGGGCAATGGTCGACTATGACACATGGAACGTCACGGCAAGGGCGCAGGAGCGTTCATTCTCTCAGTCAGTCCTCGAGACTGAGAAACGAGAGAAAGCCGGTACCCTCAAGCTGCTGAGCTCTGACGAGGCCCGCGCTGCACTGCGCGCAAGGCGCCAAGTATGAGGTACCAGGAGTTCTTTCTGACCGACGACGCTGTAGACGACCTCGCAAAACTTGAGGCATATGTGCTCAGCTATCAGAGTACGAGCTTTATCGAGATCCTGGAAGATCGCTTCTTCGAGGCATTCCATGGTCTCTTAACTCAAGCAGACCAACACCCCGTCTATCAGTTTGAGCCACCCGTGCCGGCACTTCATACCTACAGGAGCATCAACGTCTATAACTACAAAGTCTTCTGTTACGTCGACGGCAGACAGGTGATCATCTATCGCATCCGGCACCTGCTGTCGGACTTCTCACGGGTTGGCTGGTAGCGCATGAGGACGGGTTCGACGCGGGTCCCCCTTGGCGCAGCGCCCCTCTCAGCGCGTCTCCAAAGCGCCGGGTTGGCAGGCGACTCGCTCCCGAATCGCGACTCTGGCGTCAGAGGATCGCGTCGAGAATCGCGGCGTGCGAGAGATCCCATGGCCTCCATGTCACCGTCCGGCGCCACTTCCTTCTCCGATGACCCCTGAGCCGTGCTGTCCCATATACGTGCCACTTGGCGTCACCGAATAGCACACAGACTGTGCACTGGGCGCCACCGAGTGGCGTGGAAATCAGTAAATGCGCAGTTGTCAAGGAAATGCTGTGCCACTCGACGTCGCCGAATGGCATGCCTATCGCACACTCGACGCCACCGAGTGGCACAGTCGAGCCGTGCGAACCCGGTACCGTGACGAGGGGCGCCACGATGAGACGCCTAGGCTGGCGGAAGGGGGTATACGGGCCGCCCGCCGACCAGGTGTCGCCGCGACGGCATACGGCCTTAGCCTTCGGGGGCGACGACCTCTGGTGCGCCTGCGAGGACGCAACCTGCGGTAGGCGACATGCGGGTCGCGGGGCGTGCCCGGGGAGTCATCCGCCGCCTTCGATATGGCCGCAGGCGTGGTCCGACGCGTCAGCGAGAGAAGGCGTCGCTGGCGTGCCCGTGAAATCTCTGTCTTGCCCATGAAAAGGAACCACAGGGGGAGTAGCTGGCAGTTCTGTGACTCTGGTGCAACGTGAGGCTCAGGTGGTCGTACTGCTACAATGAGGCGCGATCTGCTGCGCCAGCGAGGGTCCGCATGCGTCAGGAAGCGCTCGTGCCCTGCGAGGCCGAATGGGTGATACGTCGATGACCAAGAAGTTCGTTCCGATTCTTTTGGGTACCGAGATCGGTGCCTACGGCATGGCCCGTGCCTTTTGGGAGGCATATGGGGTAAGAAGTCTTGCCTACGGTAGCTTCCCGCTTACCCCGACCCGTCACTCGAAGTTCATAGAGCAGCGCTGTGACGAGCGCCTTATGGATCCGGCTGTCCTCGTGAGGACGCTCAACGAGGATGCGGGACGGCTGGGTGACGAGCTGGGCCTCGTGATACCCTGCGGCGATGAGTATTCCATCCTGCTCTCGGAGCACAAGGATGAGTTTGATGGTCGCTACCTACCCATATGCTCTGGACCAAAAGTCCTTGGCCAGCTCAACGACAAGTCGCGCTTCTACGAGCTTTGCGAGCGGGCGCAGGTGCCCTACCCACAGGCCATCACCCTCGGTCTTGGTGACGAGGTGGGGGAGCTGCCCTTCCCCTATCCTGTCGCCCTAAAGCCCACCGATGCCCTCGACTTTCGCGAACACCCCTTCGAGGGCCAGAAGAAGGCGCTCATCCTCGACGGAAGACCCATGCTCGTGGAGGCGCTGCGGCGCATCTCTGACTCTGGTTACTCGGGCAGGCTCGTCGTGCAGGACTTCGTGCCTGGGGGTGACGACAACATGCGCGTGGTGAACGGTTACGTGCGCCACGATGGGTCCACGGCGCTGCTCTCGATAGGTCAGCCTGTGCTCGAGGACTGCGCACCCATGCGTATCGGCAACTATGCCGCCATCATCTCGTACGGCGACGAGGGCGCCTACGCCTCTGTCGAGCGCCTCATGAGGCATATCGACTACTTTGGCTACTTCAACATTGACATGAAGCTCGATGCGCGCGACGGCTCCTACAAGCTCCTCGACTTCAATCCGAGGCAGGGGAGAAGCAGCTTCTTCACGACGCTCTCGGGTCACAACCTCGCTCGCTGCGTGGTGGAGGATGTCATCGAGGGAAGGACGGGTGAGTCGGTCCACGCGAGCGAGGAGTTCTTGTGGTGCGGCGTGCCCAGATCGATCGTGAGGCGCTATGTGGCAGAGGGGCCTGCCAAGGAGCGCGCCCTTGCGCTCATGCGTGAGGGTAGGGTTGGGACGACGCTCTTTGGGGCGCACGACCGCGATCCGCGGCGCCTTTGGAACATGGCGAAGCTCTGGGCCCATTACCACGTCGACTTCAGGCGCTACTTTGGGCACAGGGAGCTGGGGGACTAGGATGGGATCTCCCAGAGGCGCGGGCGAGTCATCCAGAGACCGGCTCCGCAGGCAGCTCGCCGAGCGCACGGGCACCCGCGCCGAGGACTGGCACGTCGTCTTCAAGGCACGCTATGGGATGGAGGTCGTCTTTGGGGCCCTCCGGGACCTGTGTGGTGGCGGTAGCGTTCTCACGCAGCTCATGACCTGCTGCACGGCCGTCGACCCCATAGTGGCCGCAGGACTCGTCCCGCGCTATGGCGAGCTGAGTGAGCGCACGCTCGCGCTCGACCCGGCGAGGCTGCCCCCTGTGTCAGACCTGCGAGCTGTGGTGCTGCAGCACAGCTTCGGCATCATCGAGAGGACGAACGACTGTCACCTCGCCGACGCCGCTCACGCCGCAGGCGCCATCCTCGTCGAGGACTCGGCACACTGCCTGGCACGCCTCTCGTGCGGAAACGACGGAAGGCCGCTTGCGGACGTCTCCGTCCACTCGTTCGGCGTGCAGAAGATGCTTCAGACCTACTTTGGCGGTGCCGTGTGGGTAAACCCCGACATGGAGGACGGGGCGCTCAAAGGCGAACTCTCCCGTAGGCTTTCCTCGCTTCCCGAGATGCCCAGACGCCTGTGCCGGGCCGCCCGGTCGTATGCCTGGCAGATCAGGGTGTTCATGCGACTTCCCGAATCGCTCAAGAGGGCATTTATGGTCGTCCAGAACTTCGAGCAACCCATTGTGGACGCCGAGCGGGCCGGCAGGCTCCCCTACGAGCCGATGGCTGCCGACGAGGGCGTCTCCCAGAGGGCCTCCTGTGCCTTTGAGGGCCTGGACAAGGTGGAGGCCACCCATCGCTTGGCTGTCGAGAGCTACCGCAGGGAGCTCGCATCGCAGGGGGCGCTCAGGCACATGGAGGTGCCTGCGGCCGCGCTTGAGGGAGAGGCACAACCCCTGCTGCGTCTGCCCGTCGTGATGGGAAGCCAGGAGCGTGCGCAGCGTGCGCTCAGCGCCCTTCGCGGCCTCGGCATCTATGCCCAGGACTGGTACAGGCCCGTGCTCTATCCTGGCGCAAGCGACCATGCCGCCTACCACTTCGACGGTGACCTCAGCCCCTGGCCTGTCTGTGGACGCATCGTGTCGGGTATCCTCAACCTGCCTTGTGACGGTGGTCCCGGGCAGGCGCAGGAGGCTGTCGGGTGCCTGCTTGATGCGGCCCAGTCCTGAGAGGGCGTAGAATGGTGGCATGGCGACCCACTGGTTTTGGAGGTAAGAGAGCATGCAGATAGAGCAGATCGAGCTTTCCGAGCTCGAGCAGAGGGCGGCAGAGCTTGGCCTGACGCTTCCGATCGAGCAGACCGAGGCATGGGCCAGCTATCAGGCGACCGTCGAGGGACGCAGTCCCTGGCGCTGCGTCAGGTTCGCGGATGGCGACGGGACCCTTGCGTTGGCCTCCCTCATGGACTTCGAGACCCATGGCTACCACTTCCTGCGCTCTGAGCATGGCCCCGTGTGGGTGGAGGAGCCGAGCGAGGCCCTTGAGGCGCAAGCCCTCGCCGCACTTTGCGACTACCTGCGTCGCGAGCACCGGGCAGCCGCCTTCATCCGCCTTGCGGTCAAGCACGCCCTCGACGTCACGAGACCCACGCTCTCTACGATTCCCTATGACCGCACGGTCATCCTCGACGTCACGGGTGGTGACGAGGCGATACTCTCGCGCATGAAGACACGCGGCAGGCGCGACGTGCGCAAGGCGCTGCGCGAGTCGCCCATCGAGTGCGCGGACGAGACCGAGCATGCGAGCGCCTCCTTCGAGGAGTACTACCCGCTCATGGTCGAGACGGGTGAGCGCGACGGCTTTGCCCCCGCCCCGATGTCCGACTTCGAGAACATGATGCGCATCCTCGGCGATAGGCATTGCAGGCTCTATGTGGGGCGTCTCGACGGCAGGCTCACCAACTGGTCCATGGTCACCGTGAGCGGGCGGCGCGCCACGCGCTACTACGCCGCCTCCTCGACGGACACGATGCGTATGCACGTGGGGGATAGGCTCGTCTACTTTGAGGCCTGTGAGCTGGGCAGGCTCTTTGACGGCTCCATCGGCGAGTACGACCTCATGGCCATCGGAAGCGAGCTTTCCCCCGAGCTCAACGGCTTGAACGAGTTCAAGTGCAAGTTCTCGAAGGAGGTGGTCGAGGTGGCCCCCGACCGTGACGTGCCGCTGCGTAAGGCCCTCTACGCTGCCCTCGTGGCCGCCAGAAGGGCGCTCAGGCGCAGCTAGGCTCACCTGAGCTCCCTCGATCGTCAGGACGTTTGCCCATGAGCATCAAGGATCCAACGACCCACGTGCCCGACTTCGACCTCGAGGCCCCCCGTCCCGAGGCGGGAGGCCTGCCGTCTGTCGCCGAGCAGGTGGGCAAGGTCCCCACGGAGCCCGGCTGCTACCTCTGGAAGGATGCCAAGGGGGAGGTCGTCTACGTGGGCAAGGCCAAGAACCTCCGTGCCCGCATGCTCCAGTACGTGAGGCTCACGGACGACCGCGCAAAGATCCCACTCATGATGCAGGTGGTGCGCAGCTTCGACTACATCGTCGTGGCGTCCGAGCACGAGGCGCTCGTCCTGGAGCGCAACCTCATCGCCCAGTACCATCCCTACTTCAACGTCGACTTCAAGGATGACAAGAGCTATCCCTACATCGCGCTCACGATGGACGACACCTACCCCGCCATCAAGTACACCCGCGAGCGGCATCGCAGGGGCACGCGCTACTTTGGGCCCTACACCGACGCCCAGGCTGCGCGCGAGACCATAGACACCCTGCGCAAGGTGGTCCCCATCTGCTCCGCGACCTGTGCGGAGTGGAAGCGCTGCCGTCGCTACCTCAAGGGGCATCCGGACGACGCCGCAGTGGCCAACCTGGCGTTCGCAGACCGCGGCCGTCCCTGCTTCGACTATCACGTGGGCAGGGGTCCCGGTGTCTGCGTAGGGGCGGTGACACCTTCCGACTACGCGGTGAGCGTCCGTCAGGTGGAGCAGTTTTTGGCGGGCAGGCGCTCGGCCATCGTGGGCGAGCTCACGCGGCAGATGCAGGATGCCGCCGCAGCCCTAGAGTTCGAGCGGGCGGGGCGCATCAAGCGCAGGCTCGAGGTCATCAAGGGGCTCGACGACGAGCAGCAGGTGGTGTTCCCCTCTGCGGTTGACCTTGACCTCATAGGCTTCTACCGTGAGGAGACCATCAGCTGTGCCTGCGTCTTCGTCGTGCGCGAGGGGCGCACGGTGCGCTCGAGCGAGTTCATCCTCAACAAGGGGGCCGACGTGGACGAGGTCGAGCTCACCGAGGGCTTCCTCAAGCGCTACTACGACGAGACGGCCGACATTCCCGCAGAGGTGGACACGCACATCGACCTTCCCGACGCAGGGCTTCTGGGTGAGTGGCTCACGCAGAAGCGCGGGCGCGTCTGTCGCATCCACCGGCCCAAGCGCGGCGAGAAGGCCCGCCTCCTCGAGCTGGCAACACGAAACGCCCGCCATGCCCTCATGCGCTGCATGGTGCGCACGGGCTATGCCGACGAGAGGACCAACCAGGCACTCCTCGAGCTGGAGAGCGCACTCGCACTTGACAGGCCGCCCCTGCGCATCGAGTGCTTCGACATCTCCACGCTCCACGGTTCCTTTACCGTCGCCTCGATGGTCGTCTTCACCAACGGGCGTCCCGACAAGGGACAGTATCGTCGCTTCAAGATCCGGGCCAGGCTGAGCGAGGCCAACGACTTCGTCTCGATGGGCGAGGTGCTCGGTAGGCGCTATGCGCCGGCGCGCAGGGCAGACGAGCGCTTTGCCGCCTCGGTGCCCGACCTGCTCGTGGTGGATGGGGGCAAGCCGCAGCTCACGGCTGCCACAGGACAGCTGAGCGCCCTGGGGCTCGACATACCGGTCTGCGGCCTCGCGAAGTCAGACGAGGAGGTCTTCGTTCCCTGGGACGAGACGCCCGTCGTCCTGCCCTCGGGTTCTGCCTCGCTCTACCTCATCAAGCAGGTGCGTGACGAGTCGCACCGCTTTGCCATCACCTTCCACCGTGAGCTGAGGACCAAGGCCCAGAGCGTCTCGATCCTCGATGAGGTGCCGGGCGTCGGCACGCGGCGCAAGAGGGCCATCATGCGTCACTTCGGCTCGATGAGACGCCTCAGGGCAGCGAGCACCGAGGACATCGCCTCCGTGAGGGGCGTTCCCGCGTCGGTCGCGCGAGAGGTCTACGATACGCTTCGCGCCTGGGAGGGAGAGGGTGGGAGCCAAAAGGAAGCGACGTGAGCTGTCCCGCGTCCTGCGCATAGGCTCGATCGCCTACCATGAAGGGCATGCCTGAGCCATTGCCCTCGACCGGTGGGCCTGAGCCGCTCGGCATCGGAGTGAGCGCTATCAGTCGAAGCATGGTTGCGTTGCGACAGCATGACCGGCCGTCAGTTAGGCTGTCGCGGGACTTGCCCCACAGGCCACCCGGATTGACGACCTCTATGCGGTCATCAAACACATCAACGGAGACGGCCTGCCCGTCGAATCCCTTGTCATACTCGCGGTGAATGAGCGCATTGGCTATTGCTTCGCGCAGGAGGTGTCACCTCTTCCCTGCTGACGTAAACGAGCTATCGTAGAGAGAAGCTCCTCCTCACACATGCTTTCCTCACTCTCACGTATAACAGGTCAGTGATGGTTGTACGTGATGCAGCATGTTCTGCACGTGACGATCTTCCTGCAAAGCGAGCTGAACGCACAGGGCTACTTTTCATGGGTAGGCAGATGCCATGGCCGCCGTGCTGCCGTCCGGTGCCACCCCCTCTCCGATAGCCCCTGAGCCGCGCTGTCTTGCGCTGTCTCATGCGCGTGCCACTCGACGCCATCGAGTGGTGCGCGCATCGTGCGCTCGGCACCATCGAGTGGCATGAAAGTCGGCATAAGCGCAGTTGCCAGGAAATGTTGTGCCACTCGAAGCCATCGAGTGGTGCGCGCATCGTGCACTCGGCACCATCGAGTGGCACGACCGATCCCCGCAGACTCGGCGTCCGTGCGACGCCACGACGAGACACTCGGGTGGGAGGGGGCGTGCGGCCCGCCTGGGCGCCGTCGCGACGGCCACGCGTGCAAGAGTGTCGCAACGATAGGAGACGGACAGGATGCGGGGAGAGGCGTGGCTGGGGAGTCGTCCGGCCGCAGGCGGGGTTCAGTGCAACAGCCTGGGGAAGCCTCAACAGCCTGAGGGAGCATCATTGGCCTACCCGTGAAAAGTAACAGCACGGGGTAGCCGTCTCGCGTCCCACCTGGCTTCCGTAGCCCAGCTCGCAGAGACTCTGGTATGCTTGTTTATAGCGGTCGCAGGCTGTTTGCCGCGTCTGCTCGCATCGGTCGGAATCTCGCAGGAAGTGCCGGAGGCCAGCATGGGTACACCACTCTCACGCCGTACGTTCGTCAACCTTGTTGGCGGGGCAGCAGCGCTCGCGGGACTTGGTCTTACTGGCTGTGCGACTGGCTCGGGGTGGAGCGGGACTGCAGGTGACAACCAGACCGTAGGTGGTGGCGAGCTGACCGTCGGCGCGGCGTACTCCGCAAAGAACTTTGATCCTCTGTCCACCTCGTCCGCACTCGCGCTCAGCTGCAACCTCAACGTCATGGAAGGCCTCTTCGAGATGGACTTCCATGACTTTGGCACGCGTCCGGCGCTTGCGGAAGGCGATCCTTCCCAGGTCGACGCCACCACCTTTGAGGTCAAGCTGCGCAGTGATGCGAAGTTCTCCGATGGGAGGGTGGTCAAAGCATCGGACGTCGTCTTCTCGTTCAAGGTGGCGGCGGCAGGGGGGAGCAGCTACGCACCGATGCTGATGCCGATAACCTCCATAGAGGTCAAGGACAACTCTACGGTGACAGTCAGGACCAGCCATCCCGACCTCCCGTGGCTGAAGTCACGTCTGGCCATCCTGAAGATCGTGCCCGAGGGTTCGACCGGTGAGGAGAGGGCCAAGACTCCCGTTGGCACTGGTCCCTGGATGTACAGGGAGGTGACGGACGCGTCGGTCACGCTTAAGCCAAACCCGCACTACAACGGTGCGTACCCCGCCAAGGACGACACGCTGCGCTTCGAGGTCCTCAAGAGCAAGATCGCCCGAGTGACGGCCGCCCAGCAGGGGACCACGCTCATCTCGGAGGCTGTGCCCGTCGACTCGATCGGGCAGCTTCGGGAGGCAGGCCTTACCATAGACTCGGTGCAGGGGCTTGGCTCACGCTTCTTGATGTTTGACATTGCGAAGTATCCCTGGAACAAGGTTGAGGTGCGCCAAGCCGTCATGTATGCCCTCGACTACAAAGGCATGGTGGAGGACGTCCTCTACGGACAGGCATCAGCTGCCACCAGCATTCTTCCCGATGACGCCGCCTTCCCAAACTACCATAGGGCGTCAGTGGTCTACAGCTACGACCCTGACAGGGCAAAGAGCCTGCTCAAGGAGGCAGGCGTCACGCCAGGGCAGCTGACCCTCAGGACGACGGACAACGATCAGGTGGTCGCCATGTCCACCGTCATCAAGCGGAACTTGGAGGATCTGGGCTTTAAGGTTACGATACAGACGGACAGCTCGGATGCGACCTATGCGGCGATCGATGCGGGCGGCAGCAACTACGACTTGCTGCTGGCGCCAGGCGACCCCAGCTGCTTTGGTGCTGACCCTGATCTGGTGCTCAGGTGGTGGTACGGCAATGACGTTTGGATGAGGACGCGCTGCCCCTGGAGTGGGACCGTCGAGCACACAGAGCTTCTTCAGGAGATGGACGCCGCGCTTGGCTCCTCGGGCGACGAGCGGCAGGAGCATTGGAACAGGTGTTTTGACATACTCGCCGAGAATGTCCCCCTGTATCCGGTCCTGCACGTGAAGACCTGTACGGCCTCTTGGCGTGACACCACCACGGCCGATGGCATCAAGGTCTCCTCGGACTTCAAAGGCATCGGTACCACGGGTGTGGCGCTCATAGGCGTCACGACCGTCAGGTAGCACCCTTTGGACACGACGACCCTTTGCCATGCTGCGCCGAAATCCATCAGAATCTGAAGGGGCACCAACGTGGAACGGTCGTCGTGGGTGTTATCCACAAGAGGCGAGGCGAGTACGCGCGGGCCGAGCGCATTTTCACAGAATGCTTGGCCATATGCGACAAAAGGCGCGCCCGACAGGGCGTGTACGGCATATACTTGCATCTTTGCGACCTGTGCGAGCGCCTCGCCGCCATCTTCTGGCCTGAGTCGGACCGGAAATCGGCTCAGACCTCGCTTCGCGTTGCGCTATGCGAGCCCGAAAGACGCTTGCGAAGGCCAACACCTCCCCTTCGAGAGCGACAATGCCCTTCTCTCTTGGCCATCTCGTGGCGGCTCGTGTCCGTGACGATGACACTCAGCCTCGCCGGCTTCGTCTTCCTGGCCCTTTCCGTCTGCGGTCTCGTGAACGTCTTCCAGGCGAGGGCGAGGGAGCTCCCACTCATCGGGAAGATCAATCTGTTTCGCTAGCGCTTCTCCCGACCCTGCAAGGGGAGGATTGCCATGAACGAAAGGCCCTGCGCCCCCAAAGGTCCTGCGTCCCCATTCTTCTCGCCTTGCTCCCACTCGCTCTGGCGGGGTGCTCTGTCATTGATGAGATCATCACGATGGTGGAGGGGGTTGACGGAATGGTCAGCGAGGCCTCCGAGGGCGTCGAGAGGACAGCCCACCCCGGCGGAGGCGGATCCCGGCAGAGCGAGGATCGCACGGTGACCTTCTCGGGGCCGACGGGGACGATCGCCGTTGGGCAGACGCTCGAGCTCAGGGTCGAGCGGGGGTTCGAGCCGCGCATCGCGCCCCTTGACATGTCGTTCACCGTGAGCCGGCCCGCGTAAGGCCCCGGGTGGCCCCGCAAACATGGGCCTGGGCGGTTCCGCCAGTCTCAGCGAGCCTGCCCCATTCTACGGGGGACATGGGTTGCGTTTCAGGAAAGTGTGACGCACTTTCATCCCCGCCCAGCATGGTGGCGTGTTGGGCCAGGCGTCCCAGTTGTCGCTTACAAATGGGCCATGGGGGGCTTCCATGGCCTCGGGTAAATGTCGATGATTATCCCAAGCTGAACATAAGGCAGATGGCCTGCGGAAGGGGGTCTACAAAGTTTGCCGAGGGCAGGTGTGGGCGAATGGGAGGCTTCACCTGGGGAGGCGCGGAGTATGTCGGGTTCGGCGTATCGTAAGTATGCTAGATATGTATCTCTGCAGGTTTGAAAGACCTTGAGGATGTTCAGACCGATTTATTCTGCGTTATCTAGCAGCGGCTACGCCAGAGGATTTCTACAGGGGGTTCTCGCTATGGCCGGAGGTGTGCATATGCTTACAGAGAAAGCAAGGGTTAGTCCTGCGATATGGGTGGGGATCATGGGGATTGGTACCGTGAGCATTCCGACGTGCGCGTATGAGCTAAAGGCGACCGTGACACCATTCAACTCCAACTCCGTATCCGCCTTCATAGTGGGTTTCGCTGTGGGTCTCCTGATCACGGTTGGCGCCTTTGTCGTGTATGCGCGCGTGGCTAAGCGAAGGAGGCGGGCGGGAGAGAGCCTCGAGGCGACGATAGGCCCGACCGAGTTCAGCATGCCGGTGGGGGATGATCCGCAGGCGGTCGTCGACGTGTTGGGGTTGGGCATGGCCTTCGAAGACCAGGCCGCCTCCCTACGCCAGGTGGAGCGCTTCGCTAAGAGTTATGAAGCACCAGCCAATGACGCTGCCAGAGCGCCGCGCAGCGTGAGGGAGGTCCTCTCCAGACGTCTCGACGGCAATGGGCTCGGCGTATCGTCCGTCATTGGGCGTGCGGATGGTGCGCTTGCGAGACGGCGGGACCAAGTGCCACCCGTCTCTGGTGATTGACGGGCCATAGGATGTGAATATGCTATGTTGGTACCGTAAGTGGCATAGCTCTCTTTAGAATTCAGGATTACTAAAGATAAGTATATGCTATTATAACAGTAAGCTTCAGTTTATATAAAAAGCTGAATTGTAGACTTCTCTGAGGCGGTGGTTTTAGTGGGTTGTGGTGCAGAAATATTAATGCTGACGGCTAGCATAGGCTTGTATGAGGCTGCGAACGTATTGAGGCTACCATGCGTTCCATCTGGCATTGCCGGGGGATCCCTTTCCCGTGGCACGTTACGCGCTGTCGGGCAAGGGCATAGAAGGCGCGGGAGATAAGCATGGCGGCGGGAGTTGCGGTTGAGGATCTGGTGAAGACGGGGACCCAAAAGGGTTGCGATAACTCTGTCGTGTTGTCGCCCGACATTCCGTTTTTGAATCTAGTGCAGGGCGGGAAGCGGAGAGAGCGCGACTCGCTGGATTTGTTTGCTGTGAAAGCGCCCATGGCTCCGGATGCCGATGCGTATGCGGCCGTAGAGCTGCTAGACCATCGATACGCCTATCGCTTCTTCAAGCGCCTGTTCGACATCACCTTTTCCGCCCTCGTGCTGGTTCTACTCTCTGGACCTATGTTGCTGGTTGCCCTCGCGATCAAGCTCGACTCACCGGGCCCTGCCCTCTTCA
>ERZ773065.340-NODE-340-length-28343-cov-4.262408_pt1 | contig 28343 bp, 34 predicted proteins | sample MGYA00580623_ERZ773065 | MGnify/ENA primary metagenome ERZ773065 (study PRJEB29015, sample SAMEA2738017) | human oral metagenome | biome: human oral; feature: human-associated habitat; material: dental | place: China | collected 2047 ... | reverse complement strand
ACATCCTCACCAGATCACGACTCACACCACAACCCACCCAACAGGAGGACACCCCACTCCAACTCAGCGCATAACCTAACCCGAAGGACACAAAACGATTACACCACTCCACAGGACTTGACCCGCTCCTCAGGGGGAGAAAGCAGGCTCCGATGCTGTGTAACGCGACGGGAACACTTTTCCCCGCCCCTTTCACAGGGGGAGAAGTCCCGATATCGACGAGAGACGCGGGGATCTGCACACTTCTCCCCGCCCCTCAGGGGGAGAAGTCTTCTCCGCGAGCATCCCCTGCCAAGGTCTATGCCGCCCCAATCAGTGCGCCGCGACGGAAAATGCCACACACCTCTGCGGCCTGCATCCCCATGATCTCGACACGGCAACGGGGAAAACACGAGTTGAGCCCGGCCATCTGTGATGACCGGGCTCTTTACGCTCCCGCGACTGGATTCGAACCAGTAACCGTCCGTAAACGGGTCTGGGGTCGTCATCGCCTTCCCGCTCGCGACCGAGGACAGCGGCAGGGACGCCGCGTGAGCAGGGGCGGCGCCCGAGGGGTCCGCGAGCGCACGATATGCGTCGAGCGCCGGCGGTTAACCCGCGACCGTCGGGTCCTAGCCCTCGCGCTCGTCGGCGGGACGGACTTCGATCCCGGCGACGGGACCGGAGGGATACCGATGAGTCACTGGGACGAGATCCTCGAGCACTGGAGAATCTCGATGGCCGCTGCTGGCCGATCCAAGGGGACGATCCGGACGTACATGTGCCACGCGCGGAAGGTCCGCCGTCTCAGCCCCGAGGGGCCCGAGCCCGTGACCACCGATGACCTGCGCAGGATCCTCGCGAATCCGAGGTGGACACCGGAGACGAGGAAGTCCGTCCGCACGGTCTTCGGGACCTTCTTCCGCTGGCTGCACGGCGAGGGCTACATCGACGAGGACCCGGCGCTGCGGCTCGATATCGTGTCCACCCCGGCCGGGGTTGCTCGGCCGGCGCCCGAGGAAATCATCCGCGAAGCGCTCCTCAAGGCCGACGAGCGGGTCGAGACGATGATCCTCCTGGGCGCTCACGCCGGGCTGCGGGCCTGCGAGATCGCGAGCGTCCACTCGAAGAATTGGGACGGCAGTGGCCTGTACGTGACCGGCAAGGGCTCGAAGACGAGATACGTGCCGATCGTCCATCCGAAACTGCGCCGCACCCTCACCGCCTGCGACGGATTCCTCTTCCCCGGCCGAATCGAGGGGCACCTCTCGGCCGGCTACGTGACCAAGCTCCTCTCGCGCGCCCTCAACGGCCCTTGGACCGGGCACACCCTGCGCCACCGGTGCGCGACCAAGATGTACGAGGGCACCCGCGACCTCCTCGCCGTCGGCGCCGTCCTCGGGCATGCCCGCCCCGAGACCACCCAGCGCTACGTGCGTCAACCCGTCGACGCCCTCGTCGCGGCCGTCATCGCCGCCGCATAGCTGGAAACCCCGCGAGCGCGCCCTCACCTACATCGTCACGATCGAGTAGCTAGCGCACCCTGGGGAAGCGACGAACGGGGCCCTCGATCCATCGCGGATCGGCGGCCCCGTTATGCGATCGTTACACTCCCCACACTTGCATCCCGTACTCAATGCTGGTAGCATATAGATATCGGCAAGGGAACGAGCCCCCAGCCGAAAGGTCAGAAAGGACCCCGATCATGGCACGCATTAAGAACACCCCGGAAGCCCTCCTCAACCGCTTCCACCCCTTCGGCGTCTACGGCGAGGCCGGCGTCCACACCGCCACCCTCGCCCACGAGGTCGAAGCCGAGTTCCACCGCATCCTCGCTACCTCCGGCAGCTACGCCAACGTCGACCTCGAGGCCTACGGCCAGGCCCTCACTGACTCCGACCCGCGCGTCAAGACGGCCCTCATCTCCACCCGCGGCTTCGACATCTTCACGACCGACGGCGAGCGCATCGAAGCCCGCTTTTCCCAGAACCCCGACGGTCAGACCACCTACCCGCTCACCCTGCGCGGCCGCGAGGTCGGCTACCGAATCAACGGCACCATCTACTACTACTGACCCCCAGCCCAGCCCAGCCCCACACAACGGGGGCGGGGCCCCGCACCCCATCCGCTTGCATCCCGTACTCAATGCTGGTAGCATATAGACATCGGCAAGGGGAACAGCCCCACAGCCAAAAGGTCAGAAAGGACCAGACCAATGCGCACCACCGACCAGGCGATCATCGCCACCGCCCAGTCCGCCCACTACGTGCTCACCCAGATCGTCGGCGCCCGCTACGGTGCCCTGCACGCGAGCGTCTACGCCTCCCTCGACCTCATCCACGAGATCGCCACGGCCAGCGCCGCCACGGCCGACGAGTACACGGCCCTCCTCGACGAGAAGAAGCGCGAGCTCTACGACAAGCTCTCCGGCCGCCTCACCGACGCCGAGGCCTGGATCGTCACCTCCTGGCTCCTCCCCAAGCACGCCTTCATGCTCTGCGACCTCGCCGACGAGGACTCGGTCGCCCGCTACGCCGACACCTCCCGCGACTACCTCGCACAGGTCGCCAAGGACCTCACCGCCAAGGAGATCTACCAGATCCGCTCCCTGCGCGGCCGCGACCTCGACACCGCCCTCACGGCGATCTTCGGCGAGGACTACAAGACCCTCGTCGACTACACCTGGGTCGACGAGGAGATCGCCCGCGCCGACGCCATCATCTACTGACCACCCCCAGGGGCGCCCACCACACCCACGCGGGCGGCGGGCGCCCGACCCCCAGAACGGATTCCCTCGCGATGCTCTACACGCTCACCGACACCGAAACCGATGAGACCCTCACCCTCACTCTCCCCGCCGACGACTCCGCCCCGCTGCGCGACTTCCTCACCTACGAGGACCCCAACCCCCAGATCCGCGACGCCGTCGCCGCGACCATCGACTACCTCACCCACTACCCCGACGGAGACCCCGACCACCTCACCTTCCTCGGCCTGCGCCTCACCACCCACGACGAAGAGCACCCCGAGTGGTGGATCGACCCGGCCCGGCCCTTCCCGGCCCTGTCCAAGGACGAAGCGCGCCGCCTCGCACGCCTCACCTACGAGGACGCCCTGGCCGAGACCGGATCCCCCGATATCGACACACGCCTCACGCGCCTCAGCTTCATCCAGCGCACCCGCGGCGGGCGCATCGCCCGCGGCGTCGCCACCCACGCCAACGCCGCCGCCGAAGCCGCACCCGACGGGCGCGCCTGGCGCGCCTCCTCCAAGACAATCGCCGCCGGCTTCCGCGAGGCCTGGCAGCTCGCCCGCACCCGCTGGGAAGCCGAGCACCACGCCCTCGCCACCGGGGCACGCATGAGCGGGCGCATCCTCCAAGCCGCCCGCACGACCATGGGCCTCGAGCAGGCCGAGCTCGCCACCCGCCTCAACGTCTCCCTCGGCTCCATCCGCGACTGGGAATCCGAGCGCACCCTCACCCCCAACGGCGTGACCTCCGAGATCTACCAGATGCTGCGCGACTGGCTCGACACCCTCCCCGACACTGACGACGCTCCCCTGCCCGCGAGCGCGCCCCTGTCCACGATCCGCGCTCAGCTCATACGCGGCGCCGGCGCCCCGGTCTCCCTCGACCCCGGCCCCCTCACCGCCCACACCTGGGACGTCTAGATGCGACGAAAGGAGGGGCCCCACCCGCATTCGGGTGAGGCCCCTCCTTCATCTCCCCGCGCAAGCGGGGACAAGGCCCATGAGGATCGCGATCGCGTCGGCGCGCTCTTCATCTCCCCGCGCGAGCGGGGACAAGGGCGAGCCTACACAGCCCCTCCGGCATCTGCGGATGGTACGAAAAGCGCCCCGCCACCCTCGAGAGTTGAGGGTAGCGGGGCGCTTTCTGCGGTCACAGGTCGGTGCGGATCCGCTCTGGTGGCTCGGGGAGGCTTGGGAGTACCGCGTCCGCTTTGAGCAGTGGGATCAGTTCGAGGACGAGGCGATTGAGCCCGCGCGCCCATTCCAGAGCGTCGCGGTACTTCCTCGCCCACGCCTCTGAGGCTTCATCGGCCGCTCGTAGCTTTGCTTCCATCGTCTCGATCCGCCCGTTGAGGCGCTCGACCTCGGCCTGTAGGCCAGATACAACGGTCCTCAAGGCCTCGAGGTCGGCCTGCTCGCGCGCGATCTCCGCTTTGTCGCGCTCGACCTCGGTCCCTCGCTTGGTCTGCCACGCGGAGGTCGTATGCCCGACGACGACGCCGACGAGTCCGATGAGGGCCAGGAGGATGGATTCACTCAGCTCCGGAATCGTCCCCACCTCCCGGCCGTGCGGGCGTGGTCGCCTGCTCGATGAGGGCAAGGATCCCCGTGGGTTTGAGGGCCGTGTAGGCGACCTGCCCGGCGGCGATTACGGCCGACATTTCAGCGAGAAGCGCCTGGCCTTGAGTGGGGAATCGGGTGACGGTCCAGGCAACGAGGGCGAGGAAGACGTAGATTCCGAGGGCCGCGTAGCGCTTCACCTGGGAGGGCCAGTGGGCTCGGGTGATGATGGCGACGAGGGCGGGGGCGAGGACGCCGAGGATGACGTCGAGGGTCAGAGTTGTGTGCATCAGAACCGGGTTTCCTTTCACGGGTGAACGGCCAGGCCACGCGACCCGGCCCAGGAGTGGTTGAGGGTGATCTGGACGGCCTCGATCGTTTCGGGCCCGTAGATGCAGTCGACCGCGATTCGATGTCCTTCGGGGATGCCGGAGGCGTTGTACCAGGCCTGGAACGCCCCCCAGATCTCCTCCTCCGAAGCGTCGTTGAGATGCTCCTTCCCGATCGCCGCCTTGAGCCGGTATGCGTCGAGCTGCCAGGACAGCGCGTAGCGGAACGCCTCGAGGGCCTCCGGCCACGAGCAGCCCTCGGGGACGCCGAGGACCTGACGGAAGCGGCGGGCGGTGGCGGGCCCCCAGATCCGGTCGACGTCGAGCCTCCACGACTCGGCGGCCGGAGCGGGTGCGTCGGTGCCGGAGGCCATGGCGTCGTACCACTCGCCCGCGCGGTGCATGTACTCGTCCCGTCGCGAAGTAGCGAGGACACCGGGGCAGGCGGTGGAGGAGAAGTACTGGTGGGGGAAGACGTTGACTCCCCAGGTAGGTCGGCCGAGCCCGTAGCCGACGCACAGCGCGGCGACAAGGTGCGCTCCCGCTTCCACGGTCGCGTCCGAGACCGGCCACCCCGAGTCTGCGCCGCCCGAGTTCGAGTGCTCGATGCCGATCGACCGGCAGTTCGCGAGGTAGTCGCCCGCATGCCACGCCGTATCGGAATCGTGGACGAGCTGGCCGATCGTCCCATCGGTCTCGACCTGGTAGTGGGCGGACGCGGCACGCGACTCCCAGACCCTCGCGCAGTCAGCAGTCGAGAGGCGCCCCGCGTTGTGGTGTAGAACGATGAAGTCAATCTCGTGTCCGTCCCTGCCGGGAGTGAAGTGCGAGCTGATCCAGTGGTTGATATCGGCGTGCAGGCCGTTCCAATCCATGAGTGATCTCCTTTCAGTGGGTATGACGAAGCCCCGCACCCGGGGTGGTGTGGGGCAGGGGGTGGTCGTGTGGGGGTTAGAGGGTGGGGGCGGGTAGGGCGATGGTGATGAGCTGGGACCACTCGTCGTTGGCGGATAGGGTGACCGTGGACCCGCCCGGTGCTCCCAGTGCCCACATCGACACGTTCGGCTCAGTATTCGGCGGGATGATGCCGATCGTGAAGGCGGTCGCCTGGTCGTCCCAGGTACCAAGCCTCGCCCGGCCTTTCGCGCCGTTGATCCATACCTCCACGTCGGTCCGCTTCTCCGAGGCGTTCTTGCCCCACATGGTCCCGATGGCTAGGCAGACCCTCTGGTAGGGGCGCACGGGCAGACCGCTGGCTTGGCACAGGAGCTGGTAGGACCCAGCGTTGAGGCTGATCTGCCCGCCCACAGTGTTTAGGGCTTTGCCCCAGTCGGCGGTCATCGCGGGTTCGAGCACGTAGGCCCCGTCCGACTTAGATCCGTCGGCCGAGGCGAGCATCCCCAGGATCGAGAAGAGCATCGGGTTCGACGTCGTGGGGGCCTGTCCTTTGGCGGCCGCCTGCGCGATGAGGGTCTGAGCCTCGGCGGGGTTTTGGACGGCGCGGAAAAGCCCCGACGTCGAAACCATGACGTCGAGGCTCTTGATGATGTCGTCCCCCGCATCGGGGACCAGCGGCCCTCTAGGGTGCTGATGAGCCATGACTCTTCCTTTCAGTCGACTGGCTTGTACAGGGCGGGCACAGTGTCGGGGGCCCACCCCGCCTGGGACGTGTGGGCCTGGAGGACCTCGAAGATGCTGCCCTGGTAGGTGATGCGCTCCCCGGCCACGTACGGGCGGGCGTTCGGGTCCCACTCGGCCGCCTCGGGGGCAGCGGGGGTTGGCGGGACGCTGGTTTCGACCCGCGCCCACATGTCCTCGATGCCGGGGATCCACACGTTCGCGTCGAGGGTAGACTCCCAGGCGGTGTGCTCGTAGAGGACGAGCGCGCCCTTGGGGTAGGCGTCGTGCGCGCCGGTGGGTTGGACCCACTCGGGCAGCGCCGCCGGAATATTCCCGTTCTCGCCGCGCAGGGCGAGGCGGCCCACCGCGTCCAGGTAGTCGCTCGCACGCTCCCCCGAGGACTGGGGGATCGGGTCCGTATACCTGCGGCGCTCAGCCTCCCTATGGCACAAGGTGAGGAGCGTGCCCAGCTCCACGCCCGTCAGCGCGGTGAAATCGATCGACGACACATCCACTTGTCGCTACCTTCCCTTCTGTTATTTAGTTGCCGAGGAAGCGCACGTACAGGCGGGCCTTCTGCGGCTTCCACACCCCCGTGTTCTGCCACCAGCCAACCGTGATCTTGTCTCCCTTGGTCATGTAGGCCGCGCCCGAGGCGATCGCCTGGGTCGTCACCCCACCGATCAGCGGGGTCGTCATTGCCGGATACTGCGTCCAGTCGATCCCCCCGCTTGCGCCCGGACCGGGGAACGCATGCCACAAGCCAGAGGCGACAGCCCAGTTCGCCTGCGTCGTCGACCAGTACCACTCCGTGAAAGACTGGATGAAATAAAACCCGTTCACGGGGATGTGGATCACGTCGGTTTTCACCGGGTTCCCCGTCGGGTCCCAGGTTTCCGAGCAGAAGCGGACGGACGCGTAGGCGCACGAGAGCTTTTGATCCCCCATAGGCAAGTTCCCGACATTGTTCATGTCCGACCCGTTCCACTTCACCTCCGCCCACGGCGGTTGGATCATATTCGCCCACGACACAAAGCCGCGCTCGGGGATCGGCCCAGATCCGGTCCACCGGGGGATGTACTCCAGCCCGTAGGGGTTAAGGAGAATATGCGTCCCCCTGGGGACCTGGCCTGCCGTGGACGGGAGGGGCTTGCCGTGCACATTGATGTCGATCACAGGCTCGCTCGAGTACGCGTCGGAGGGGAAGAGCCCGATCGATGCGCCGCCCGAAGAGGCGGCGATCACCTCTGAGCCAGTGATCTTCTTGCCCACGATCTGATCGGCGATCATCTCCGATGCGATCTTCACCGTGCCTGCGGTGAGCTGGTCGGTCGTGATCGACAGGAACCGGCCGATCGCCGCCGAAATCTCCTGGGCGTTGACCTCGCGCGCCCCGACCGCGCCTTTGACGAGGAGCCTGCCTCCGATGGTCGCATCCCCCGCGACCGTGAGGAGCTTGGCCCACATGTCCACAGTCGCTTTCAGGTGCGGGGCTGCCACAGACCCGGGCTCAATCAGGGTCGCACCCACGGCGCGCATCACCTGAATCTCCCCCACAGACAGGGACCCGCCCGTCATGGGGGCTTGTGCGAAGAATCCGAGCGTGCAGGTCCCCGGGTCCGCATCCTGGGGCATCACGAAGGACTTGTCTAGGGTTGCCACGCTGGTCGCATACGCGCCGTCCGCGTCCACTATCGGCATGAGGCTCTTCGTCACGACACTTCCCGCGCTCGTCCGGTAGCGCATGTGCACGCTCGCGAGGACGCCACCCCCCTGGGGGGCCGTGTAGGTAAAGCGGCAGCGCAGCCGGTAGGTCGCTCCCGGCTCCAGGACCATCGCCGTGTCCTGCGCGACATTTTTCGGCCAGTAATAGGCTCCCGCATTTTTCCCGCTCCCGCTGATCGTCAGCGTATTGCCGAGAATCCCCGAGACCTGACCGATGGTGGTGCCTGCGCCGAGCATCGCCCATGCGCCACTCCCGCCCTCAATCCTCGGGTCGGGGAAGAGATTCCCCCCGGCGACCACGATCCGCTCAGCCCAAAGCCTGTTCACGAAAGCCTCGTCGGCGAGGAGAGCCTGCATGACCGCAGACGTGAAGGACGCGCCAGCCGTGGCCGTCAGCTTCTCCACCGACAACTCTGCGACCTGCGCGGTCCCGATCGCGGCGTCCCCGATCTGCGCGCTCCCGATCGCCTTGTCCGCGATGAAATCCGCCCCGGCCTTGACCTGCACCCACGCGGTGCCGTCCCACACGAAACGGCGCAGGCTCGTGGACCCTGAGCGGACTTCCCACACCCCGCCCACGGGCTTGCCTACCCCGTCGGAGGTCTGGGGGTCGGCGTCGGCGACCGTGTACCTGCCGTCCACCGTGGAGACCTGGGCTGCGGCCTGCTCGGCCTGCGCCTTGGCTGCCTGCGCGTCGCGGGCGGCCTGCTCGGCCTTCTCCTGCGCGCGCGTCAGATTCAACTCCACGACGCCCAGGACCCCTGCCGCGTCCTTGATGGTTTCCTCGTACTCGGCCATCTTCTGCGTGACCGCCTCATGGTTGGCCGACACCTCGGCGCGCGCTTGAGCCAGGCCCGCATCGAGTGCCTGAATCCTGCGCCCAGACTCGCCCACGCCGACCACCTCGGCGCCATCGGGAGTCGGCCCGGACGGTGCGCGCACCCCAGTCACCCGGCCCGACGAATCCCGAGGCAGCGAGACGCGGGCTCCGATGTAGGTCAGGCCCGCGTCCGCCGTCGCCACCACCGTCTCCTCGGTGCCGTCGATCCTCACCTCGACGAGCCCCTGGGCGGCGTCGATGATCGCGACGACCACACCGGTCAGGGGGGCGTCCGTGTAGGCGAGCTGACGGGACGCGGCTTTTTCCTGCTTGGGCTCCAGGTCCAAGAACGCCGACCGGCGAACTTCCCGCTTGCTCATGCGTTCATCTCCTTCACATCCACCCTCATCGGCTGGCCCGGATCGTCCAGGCTCATCGACACGGCCACAACGCGACCGGCGACAGCCTCCACTCGTCCGTCGTCGGTCTCGACGAGGGCCGTCACGTCATCCCCCAATTCGAGGCGAGGATCCAACGCGAGGCCGAGAGTGACCTTGCCCGCCGCGTCCAACGCATTCCGCTTATACGTTTCGGCGGCCTTGCGCACCGCCTCAAAAGAGGTGGCCGCGTTGAACTCCCGCCGGTCGGTCACCACCCCGTACAAAGCGGGGGTGTACTCGCCCGTGTAGTTCGTGGTCACCGAGGTCCACTTGGTCGCCTCGTCCCCCTGCGGACTCCCGGCCACCACCCACCGATTCGGGACACGCGGGCGCGTCTCGCGCTGGGCGGACACCACCAGGTCCCCGCTCGAGTAGTGCACCACCGGCCGACAGGTCAACGGCTGGTCCCACACGTGCAAGCACCCGTCCGGCTTGACCCCATAGGCGAGCCCGTACGACGAGCACAAGTCCCGGATCGCATCCGCCCGCTTATGCCCCCACTGGAACGTCCTCGGGATCCGCCTGTCGGGCACCTCCAGGACCACCGGCAGGCCCGCACCCTGCACCTCACCCCAGGCCAGGCGGCGCAGCTCGCTCGCCAAGGTCGCACCAGCAGGCGGTGACGACGGCCACGCCATGTCGTTTTCCACCACCACCTGCATCAGGTCGTCCGCCACGACTTTTCCCTCGTGATCGCACTCCCTGACTTGGTACCAGCCGACATTCACCTCGACCGGCCGCCCATCCACCTCGAGGAGGGAGGTGACCAGGAGGCGCTGCCCGTAATTCGCCATCGGATCATGCGCCTGCCTCGGAACCAGCTCACGCGGAACCGTCAGCTCAACCTGCGAGGGCACCACCCTGGAGGTCGTTGCCTCCACCACCACGCCCGAACACGGCACATCCGAGGCGATACACCTCCCCCCGTGCCACACATCCACCCTGGCACCCACCGCGACCGCACCCGACAGGTCCACAGTGCTCGGCCCGGGCCTCACGACGGCATCCCCGCAATCTTCTGCGCCAGCTCCGTGTACGAGTAGTCCGCGAGATCATCCGTTAGCGCCCGGTACACCGACCAATCACCCCAGGTGATGACCGGGACGACTCCTCGTCCCGCCGCAGACTTTGCGAGCCTCCCGTCGACCAGCATCCAGTCGATCGAGTAGCGGATTCTCCCCAAACGCATGCGAGTTCTCTTCACGTCGGTGATGACTACCGCCCGCAAAGAGACACCCTTGGTCGGTGTCGCCGGACCGATGTAGGTCACCCCCCGCGAGTAGATGACCTCGGCGAGCTGCGCCTCACACGACGGATCGAGAAGGACGATCTGCGACTCCCCGGTAATCACCTGAGAGCGCAGAGGCCACCTCACGATCCCCGACGCATGCCTCACCGCCTCGGACTTCCAGCTCAGCGGATCCGCATTATCCACGAGGAGAACTCCCGGAACCGGACGACCATCCCGCCCCGCGATCACACCTGCCCTTCGATCCTTCGCGGGCGCCCGCTTCACCGTGAACGTCCTCCCCCCAACCACGTACCCCGTCTCCTCCCCCGGTACCGCGAGCGCATCAGAGATGAAGAGTGGACTACCGTCACCGACAACGCGGAGGGTACGGCCGGAGGTGGTAGTGACGGTGAGGTCTTGGGTGAGGTGGAGGGAAGGGAGCCCGGTGTGGGTGGCGGCCCATGCGGTGGTCATCGCTGCTCCTCCTTCTTCTTGGAATCGCTGTGCTAGTTACGCGTTCTTGAGAACTTCGATCTGGCGTTTGCGCAGGTATCCGTCGAATTCGGCTTCTCCGACCTGGAGGATCAGGGTCGAGGGGAGTTCCGGCGTGGTGTTGCCTCCTCGCTTGACGACTTCGGAACGGTTGCCTGCTCCTGTTGAGCCGAGCTGCTCCGTGAAGGTTTGAAGATTGTCGCGGATCGGCTGCTGCGCTCTGGACATGGAGCGTTGGAGACCATCCATAATCTCCTCGCCTGCGGGTTCGAGGAGATGACGATCAACTTCACGCGGACCTTTCCAATTGGGAATTGACGCAGTCAATTCCCTGAGAAGCGCTGTAACGTTCCCAATCGCGGATCTGATCCCACTGACGAGACCATCAATGATTGAACGTCCTGCGGAGATTAGCCATCCTCCCGCTCCGGCGAAGATTCCCTTCACGAGGTTCGGAATCGACTGGAGCACCGTCGTCAGGCCGCCCGAGATCAGGGAGCGGACCGTGTCCACGAATCCGGAGAACATTTGGCAAATCCCAGACCATGCCTGCGACCACTGGCCCGTGAAGACGCCCACCACGAAGTTGATCAGCCCCTGGATGAAGGTGATCACTCCCTGGATCGCGGGCATGAGCGAGGAGAGCAGCGCCGACGCGAAATCGATCACCGGCGGGAGGACCGCAGCGAACAATTCAACGAGCGGGGGCAAGATCACTCCCACGAGTTGCACGAGCGGCTCGAGCAGCGGGATCAGCGCGTTGAAAAGACTCACCGCTGCCTCAACGATCTGCACGAGGAGCGGCATGAGCGCCTGAACGACGGACATGAGCGGCGGCAGAATCGCCGAGATGACGTCCATCAGGATCGGGACGATCTGCTGGACGGCCGTCGTGATCTGCTCGATAACCGGGAGCAGGAGAGGCAGGATCTGCGCTGCCAGATCCGCGATCAGCGTGATCACGATCTGAAAGATCGGAGTGAGCTGCTCCACCGCCGGGACGAGCGTCGCCCCGATGATCGATGCGGCCGACGAGAACGCGGACATCACCTGCTCAAGGACAGGCGCGAGCATCGTAAACGCACCCTGCAACGCCGTCCCGACACCTGATGCCATGTCACCAAGCGCTCCCACGAGCCCCGGGCTTACAGACAACAGACCTGCAATCGCTCCCATGAAAAGTCCTACAGGGCCCGTCAAAGCAGAGAAGCCGCCGCCGATCAGCGGAAGTTTTTGCAGGAGTGGACCAAGCGATCCGAGGAGGCCCCCGATAATCGGAGCAACTGCCGCAATTGAGCCTGAGAATTCCAAGAATCCACTCCCCGAAGAAAGTGCCTGGATAAAGCCGACAATCTTCGAACCGATCGCGTCGATGATGCCACCAATAGCGTTGATCGCAGCTGAGATCTTGTCAGCGCCGATTGCCTGGATGACATTCCCGATGTTCCTCTTAATCGAGGTCCCGACGTTCGTCAGCGCCGTCCCGATGCCCGCCGTCGCATCCTTCGCCTGCTGGGAGAAGGACGCGAACCCGTTCAGGCCTTCCTTGTTCAGGCGCAGGATCGCACCGTTGAAGTCGTCGAAGGACACCTGCCCGGACTTGAGCGCCTCATAGAGTTCCTGCGAGTTCGCGGTCGGGCCGAGGAGCGCCTGGGCAATTTGGTTGAGCTGACCGGGCATGACCTCCTGGAGAGTCCTCCAGGACTGCATGTCCACCTCGCCCTTGCCGAGCATCTGCGTGTACTGCGTCATCGCGCGCGCCGCCTCGACGCTGCCCTTACCACCCGCGAGAAGCGCGTTGTTCAGGGCGAGCGATAGGTCCGTCGCTTCGGCGAGGCCGCCCGTGAGCGGGGCGAGGCTCTGCGTCGTCGACACGATATCGTCCATCGAGGTCGGCAGGCCCCGGATTCCCTTGTCGAGCGCCCTGATCGAGGCATCCGCGTCCTCGGTCGAGTACCCGAGGTTGCGCATCACCTTCGGGAAATTGTTGAGCGTGTCCACGCGGGAGATGGCGCCGGACATGTTCGCCGCAATCGCGGTCGCTGCGACGGCGAATCCTGCCTTCAGCAACCCTCCAGCGGTCTGGGCGGCCCCCGCGATCGTGTCTCTCATCCGACCGGCCATTGACGTCACATGAGAGATGACCCCGGCGGCCGCAGACGCCGCTGCCCCCGGAAGTACGTGCATTGCTTTGCTGAAGTCAGAGGAGAGACGAATACCGATCGTCTGCACGAACGGCCCGACCGGGCCCAGATGCGACATGATCGACGAGCCCACCGCACGCATGCCGAGCGCCACCGATGCCCCGAACGCCTGGAACTTCCCGCTCGCCCCGGACACGAAGCCCGCGACCTTCTGGAACCCGCTCGAGGCGCGCACCGCCTGCACCGCCGAGGTCCCGAGAAAGTGCGCGTACCCCGAGACAGCCGCGATCCCCGGACCTGCAAGCGACTGAGTTAGCCGCCCCGCCGCACGCACGAGGTCCGTCGTCACCTTGACGTTCTTCGAGCCCTCCCTATAGCCCTCAGAGAAGCGCGAGCGCAGATCCTTCAGCCTCGCGGCAAACCCCTGGACCTGACGCTCCTCGCCCCCCTGAGCCCTGGCGAGAACCGCCTTCGCGTCCGCGAGCGCCTTCGTCGACGCCGTGAGCGTCTCCGCGGCCGCCGAGGCGCGCAGCCTCGCGGACTCGAGGCGCGCCTCGGCTGCGATCACCTGCGAGGACCCGGCCGGGTACTTCGCCATGACCTCGGCGAGGCGAGCCTCGGCGACCTTCACGCGGCCGGCCGAATCCTGCTGAGACAGGCGGGCCCGCGAGAGGCGTCGTGTCGCGAGCGTCACCTCGCGGGTGAGTTCCTTCGCGCCCGCACCGGAGATCGCGCCGGCGGCGGCCGCGCTGAACGCGGACTTGGTCTCACGCCCCAGGAGGCGCCCGATCTTCGAGCCCGTGCCCTTGAACGCGCGCTCGAAGCCGACCGAGCCGACAGAGCCGGCGGACTTCACCTCACGCGAGACCGCCGACTTGAAGCCCCGCATCACCGGGAAGATCGAGATATGCCCGGAACCGACCTCAGCCGACATGAGGCTCCCCCCGTCTCTCTGTAGTTCTCATCCGAAGAGGAGCTCGTTCTCCAACTCCGCGAGCGCTTCGGTGACCTCGTCCTCGCTCGGCGTGACGCCCGGCCCCTGCGCGTCGATGTTGAAAGGCAATGCCTTCTTGATGTCGTCGCCGGCGAGGAAGCGCATGATGTACAGCTCGGGGAATGAGGCCGGGTACGTCCACCCGGCTGCCGCGGCGCCGAGCCTCGTCGACGGGTCCTCGAGGCTCGCCTGGACGAGCGCCCACGCCTCGCGCCACGGGAAATGCGGCTGACCCGCCTCGAACCACGAGACCCCGAAGTGCTCGCGCAAAGTCGCCGGGAGCGCGACGGGGTACTCGTGGAAGAGATGGATCAGCGCATGAATTCCCCCATGGACATCTGCGTGATTTTCTCGAAAATGCGGAAATACTTCGCGGCGTAGTCGATCGCCGACAGGAGGTCCGCCGTCTTCAGGTAGTCGACGTCCTCGTCCTGACCGAGCATGCCCAGGAGCATCTTGACCTGCTCGAGCTCCGTGACCTCGGCGGCCGCGAGCTGCTCGAGCGTGTCGACCGTGATTCGCAGCGGCGTCTTGATGACCCGCCCGTCGGGGAATCGACCGTAGAAGATCGACCCTTCCGAAATGACGTAGCGGATCTTCGACAGGTGCGCGATCGCCTCGATCGCTTTCTCCTCGTCATCCTCGCTCCACGCGTCAAAATCGAGGTCGGTGAGCTTGCTGGTTGCCATGTTGGGTTCTCCGTTCTTGGGATGGCACGTCGGGCCTTGAAAGTGGAATCCGGCAGGGGAGGGCCCAACTCACTCCCCCGCCGGACGATCTCAGCCGGTGACCGTGACCTGGCAGACCGCGGACTTACCGCCGACCTCAGCGGTGATCGCGATCGGTCCGCCCTGCTTAAGACCGGTGACGAGACCGCCCTCGACCTTCGCGGTCAGCGGGTCGGCCGACTTCCAGGTGACCGACTGGGAGGACGGCGAAACCGTCGCGTTCAGCTGGAGCGTCTCGTTGACTTTCACGGACGCGGTCTGCTTGTCGAGCTCGATGGTCACGCCGCCCGGGACTCCAACCCATTGCTTGTATGGGGAATCCTTGAAAAGCGGGTCCGGCACCCACTCGAAGGTCACGGACTTCGCGCGGACCGATCCGCGCTCTTCCTGATCGACCTCGATCGCGATCATGCGGGCGACGCCGTTTCGGCGCCGCTCGGTGCCGTTCTTGTACTTTGTCGCGACGAAGAGCAGGAACTTCGCGTCCGGCAGGGACGCGTCGACGTAGATCACGCCATTCGAGTCCGGCGTCTTGCCCTCGGTGAGGCGATCGACGTTCGGATTGTCCTCGGCCAGGCCGATCTTGATCGTCCGCTTGGACGCGCCCGAGAGCTTCTCACCCTCCTGAAAGAATTCGAGCGGGTCCTCGTCGTCGCGGCCCTCCTCGACGCCGCCGTCCTGCTTGTACAGGCCCAGGCGCCGGTATTTCAGCGCGCCGAGGTCGAGGGTCTTGGACCCCATATCCTGGTCGGGCACGACGCCCGCAGAGGTCACGATCGGATTGAAGGCCGCGATGCCGGTCACCGGGACCGAGACCGCGTTCAAGTTGAAATTCTCAGTGGAGTCGTACAGGCCCGCCATCGCGGAGCCTCCTTTCATGACGACCGCGCCCCCACACGATGCGGGAGCGCGGCGAATGTTCTATAAAGCGGCGATCACCATCACCATGAGCCGGTCGCAGTGTAGGCGATCGTCATGTAGCGACGACTCACATCCAGCGGGTCGTCGATCGAGTACGGGCCATTGCAGCCCTCGAAGTCCACGTCAACGACCGGAGTCGCCTCGTCGACGGCGACGTCCTCATCCGTCAGGATCGTGAAGACCAGCGCCGACAGATCACGAGCTTTCCGATCGTCCTGACGAGAGCCCGCGAGGACCGAGACACCGAGAGCTGCGTCGAAGAGCGGCGGGGATGCCCGGGTCAGCGAATCGACACGGACCACGACGAGCGGACGGGCGAGCGGGACGACGAGCTCGGCCGGAATCGTCGAATCCACCTCGACGTCCCACCCCTCGGCCTTGAGCGCGGAGCGGACGAAGCTCGTGCCCCACACCTCGAGGTCAGGCGGCCGGATCCTCATTGCTTCCCCACCGCCTTCAGGCAGCGGGCGAGGTGACCCGTCTTCGCCTCGACGAGAAGCGTCTTTGGATCATGGCCGACCACCCGGAAGGAATCGCGGTGCGCGGACTTGTGCCGTTCGACCGCGAGCCCCCTCTGATAGTCGCCCGTATCCACCGGCGCCGTGTCGTGCGCGAGCTTGAAGACCTTCTCCGCCCGTGCCTTCGTCATCTGCTCGACCGAGGCCGTGCGCATGATCTGGTCGAAGTAGGCCTGGTTGAAGGCCACGTGCGTGTTGCTGTTCGAACCAGCCATCAGCCCTTCACCTCCTGAAGCCTGACCTCACGGAACGGTCGCCACCCGGTGAACGGATTCATCGGCGCCGGCGGGAAACCGATCACCTCCCACATCCGATCCCCAGCCCGTACGCGATCGCCCCTGCGGATATCGAAGCGCGTGTCTTCGATGTAGAGCACCGCCGAGGAGGAGACCCCCTCACGATCCGCGTTCGCCGTATCGAGCGACGACTCCGAATCCAGGAAGCCACGGAACCTCGCAGGCTCGTCGAAGACGTTCGAGGCGACGAGCCGATCCGGATTCGTCGCCGACGGCACCATCTTCCGGCGCAGCCGTTCGAACTCCTCCGTGAACCTCACGCCTCCTCACCCCCGAAAATCCTCTCCACGAGCCTCGACACCCCCGGGAAGACCCCGACCGGATGACCCGCCGACGACGCCGACACCCCAGCCAAGGCCGCGAGCGCGACCCGATCCTCGTCGGTGAACCACGAGCCCGCGTCCCTGTAGGCGACGCGGGCCGTGCCCACCGACTGCGAGGCGAGATCCCTCGGGGCCCGTGTTTGAGCCGCGAGCGCAACGCCCGTGAGGATCGCGATCGCGTCGGCGCGGTCTTGTCCGGTCAGGTCGTTGAGGCGCGGGGCGATACTCGTGCGCGCGTAGATGAGCGTCCTCGTCGCGATCGCTTCGTCGGCGCCCGCGAGGTCGGTTGCACTGATCATCGCCCCGCCCTCCTTCTTCACTTCGTCTTCGTGCTCTTCTGGTCCTCCTCGCCGGAGGAGTCCTCCACAGCCTCGGCGGGCTCGTCGGCTTTCTTGACCAGTCCGAGGCCTTCGAGGTGTTCGAGTCGCGTTTCCTTGACGGCGTCGGAGTCGAAGCGGGCGCCGCGGTAGAGGTAGGACTCGGTGCCGGTCGTCAGCGCGATAACTGCCGCCGGTGCGGTCACTTCGTAGATGGCCACGTCGTTCAGAGCCCCGTTCCGATGATCTGGACGCCGGCGAGCGGCTCGGTGACGACAGGGACGGTGACGCGTCGCGCCTGGATGCGGTACTTGTCCTCGTCGCGTCGGGTGACCTTCGCTTCGACGCCCATGGAGTCCACGGACGCGTAGTCGGGCGACAGGCCCTTCTGGTCGGCCATGCCGCCCAGGGCGGTCGTGTCGACGAAGAGGGGGTTCTCGCCCTTGTAGTGCGGCGAGGTCGTCCACGTGTAGCCGAAGGCGTTGACGGGCATGCCGTTGATCGTGGGGTTGGAGGCCTCGCGCGGGAGCGCGCCCTTGTCGAGGAGCATGCCCATGATCTTCGCGTAGTCCGCAGGGTTCAGGACGATGGTCGACAGGTTGATACCGGTTCCGAGCGCCGAGCGAGTGAGGTTCACGCGGGTGAGGGCCTCGACGATCGCTCCGGGCGTGGTCCACGCTTCCGAGTTCTCCTTCGAGGTGATCTTCGAGGAGATCACCGACATCGCGATCGCATCGACGTGCGCGATGTTCGAGTTCGCGAGGCCCTGGAGGCGCTTGTTGAGCGCGGTGACGCCCTGCTGGGCGATCAGCTCGTCGGTGAGGTCGGTCGCGCGACCCCACTTGACAGTCTTCGCGGCGGCGATCTCGCCACCGGTCATCACGGTCATCGGGTACTCGGCGCCCGGGGCGATCGCCTCGGGAGCGTCGGCCGTGTGAATCTCCTCGCCGGTCTCGTAGAAGACGCCGCCGCCGTCGGCCGAGAAGCGCCCCGACAGGAGGAAGTCCGCGATGTAGCGCTGCTTGGAGATGTCCGCGATGCGCTTGGCGATGAGCTGGGGGGACTTGAGGAGCAGGTGGACCTGCTCGGCGGTCAGAGTGCCCTCGGGCGCGATGGTCGGGTAGATGAAGTTCGGCATGACTGTTACACCTTTCAGATTGCGACGTCGACGAGGTCGCCCTGCTTGCCCGCAGCGGACAGGGCGATGCCGATCTTGTTGTTTCCGCTGGCCTGGATCTGGCCGTTATCCGCGGCGTACACGGCAGCGCCGGCGGTGATGGCGCCTGCTGCGGCGAGACGCTGCACGCCACCGCAGTAGACGGTCAGGCGCTCGCCCGAGGCGGCGTCGACGCCGGCGACGCCGACGACCTTCGCGGAATCGGCGCCCGCGACGCCGACCGTTCCGGCGCCGGACACCTCGACGAGCTGACCGCCGACGATCTTGGCGGACGCGGTCAGGGTGATCGCCTGACCGGGAATGAACTTGGGCAGGTACTCGGCCATGATCAGGCCTCCTTCTTCTCGGAATCGGATTCGGCCCCCCACGCCATGCGGGCGACCATCTCGGCATCGCTCATCGACTCCGCATCAGAGAAGCCGACCTCGGCGACCGGGATCGTGTTCGGCGCGAGCGACTCGATGAGCGCCGACGCGCTCTCCTCGTCCGCGTCGAGAAGCGCACGCATGCGCTCCCTCGAAGCCGGCGCGATACGCCCCGACTTCACCGCCTCGTCCACGATCGCATCGCGGCGGGCCGCCTCGGCGGCCGCGAGCGCCTCTCGGGCCTTCTCGGCGTCGGCGCGCATCTGCGTGAGAATCGCCTCGTCGACGAGGGCCATGCCCTCGGGGATCGAGGCTGCGTTGAACTCGCCAGCCGGGGGAGCGGCGAGGCGCTCGTCGAGAGCGGCGAGGCGCTCGTCGAGAGCGGCGAGGATGGCCTCCTCGTCAGCGGTGGAATCGGCGATGCCGAGCCGCTGGCAGAGGCCCTCGGTGAGCTTGGTGCTCATAAGGTTCTCCTTCATCGTGGAAACTGTTGTCTCCTCCGGCTCGGACGCCGGAAGCATTCGGTGGGGCGCAGGCGCCTGCGCGCGCCCCTGGTATCGGAAGCCCGACAGGTCGAAGTGCGCCGCCGCAGCCGGCGCGTCCACGGCCTCATCGGCCAGGCCCGCTGACACGGCCTCTTGGGCCGTGAACCAGGTCTCCGCTCGCATTAGGTCACGCCACGCAGCTGCTTTGCCTCCGGCCCTCGCTGCGTACGCAGCTGCGTAAGAATCGGAGATTTTGTCCAGCATGTCGGCGAGCTTGCGAAAGTCGTCGGCGTTCCCGTCGGCCCACGTCCACGGGTCGTGGATCATCATTTCGGCGCCGCGATTCATCACGAGGTGGTCTGCAGCCATCGCGATGACTGACGCAGCTGAAGCTGCGAGCGCGTCGATGGTCACTATGACGCGGGCGCGGTGACGACGCAGAGTATTCATGATCGCGAGCCCGTCCCAGGCGTCGCCGCCCGGTGAGTTGATGAAAACATGGAGCTCGTCGACGTCGAGAGCGGCGATCTGCTGGGAGAGGGACTTCGCAGAGGTCCTCTCCTCCCAGATTGAATCTCCAATCGGGTCGTAGATATAGATCTCTGCGATCGACGGCTCGCCATCGCCTGTCTTGGCGGACTGCGCGATTTCGATGCGCGCCTGGAAGGCCTTGCAGTGCTTCACATTCCCTCCTTGGGGGTGCGGTCGTTGATCGAAGAGGCCCGTGGGCTCGATCCGGATCTGCGCTGTTGCGATGCTCGTCACTGGGCCTCCTCGTGGGTTCTGTCGCTCGTTACGTCGTAGGCGGGGAGCCCGTAGAGGTCGCGGATATGCGCCTCGAGGCCGTCATCGGCGCGCAGGACCCCGGACTCGGCGAGCGCGCGGATCGCCTCAGCGGTGACCGGGTGCTCTTTGCCGATCTCGGCGGCGACGAGACGCGGAGCCGCTTCTTGCGGCCCCCAGTTCAGATCGACGATGTCCTCGACGATGTGCTGGTTCGCTACGTCCTCGATCTGGCGGGCGACCGCGTTCAGGGACTGCGTGAAGAAGTCCGCGAACGTCGATCCCAGGGCCCACGATCCGGTCTCGGTGCCGAGGTTGAGGAAGTGCGCGAGCACCGAGCGGGCGATCTGCTCGTCGTGGTAGCGGATCGGGCCCTCGGTGTCCGGGAGCTTGCCCGTCACGCCCTTGAGGTCGAGGGTCGCCGAGTTCGGGATCGAGGCGCCCGCGGCGGCACCCGCGCGGAATGAGGTCGCGACCTTCAAGCCGGCGTCCTTCTCGGCCTCCATCCACTGCTTCTGCTCGTCGACGCCGGCGGCCTCGGGCGGCTTCGCCCCCGTGTAGACCGGCACGCCCAGGCCGTTGCGCTCGACCGTGAGGGACTGGGCCCGAAGGAGGCGGTCTTTCAAGAGCCAGTTCTTGTACGGGGACCTCAGCAGGGATTTCCCCGTCCAGTCCGCGCCCTCGCGCTCGTTGATGTAGGCGACGAGCCGCGAGATCGGGATCTTCGCCGACTTCGCCCCCGAGGACTGCTCGATCGAGAGCAGGCCCCCGTCGCGGGCGATGTTCATCCGCGTGATCGTGCGCGGCGGCCTCCACGCGAGCTTCGACAGGTGCGCGAGACCATCTTCCCCAATGTCGTACACCTGCTCGAAGAACGAGTGTCCGAACGCAAGCTCGAGCAGCGCGAGGCGCACGTGCTCGGCCCACGAGAAACGGCCCCGCGAGCGCAGCGGCCGTTCAATGACACCGCCCCTGACGGGGATCCCCAGATCCCGCGAGACGAGATCGACGACCTCCTGGCGGGCCTTCCCCGGCTCAATGTGCCAAGCGACCGACCGGACCGGCAGCGTGACCGCCGACAGGACCGAGGAGACCTGAGAATCCTCCCGGCGCATCTGGTCGAACTTTTCGATCGAGTGCGGCCACTTCATGTCCGGATTCGACTCCGCGACGTCGACCTCGATATCCGACCAGCCCCACATTCCCTGGGTCTGGAATCCGATCTCGCGCGTCATTCTCGCCCCCCTCCCCACCTACCCCCGATCCGCGGGGGCGCTAGAACTTCACCGTCGCCAAGTCGACGAGCTGGTGGTCCGCCACGTCGGCGGTGATGACTTCGGCCGCCGGCGGCGGCCCTGGAATCTCGACCGGCTCCGGCTCGCACGCCTCGAGCCCGTAGAGGGCGAGCGTCACTGCGATCACCGGAGACACGTCCGTGAGCGACTTCCTGCGCGACCACGCCTGGTTCTCGGCGTACATCGCCGTTAAGCCGCCCTCGAAGCCGAGGCGCAGCGCAGGCTGGTCGACCATCGCGATCGCGCGATCCCTGATCCGGTCCTTCAACCGGCCGGTCGCCGACCCGATCAACCCACCGTCGACCTTGTGCAGCGTGAACCCCGCCGACTCCACAGGGGAGGCGAACTCCATCGCCGGACAGCCCTTCGTCTGCAACGCGATCTCGACAAGGCCCAAACGCTCGGCCTGCTCGCGCAGGAAGTCGACGACCCACAACATCCCCGGCCGTGAGGCGACCACCTGCACGAACGGGCGCCCATCCGACAGGCGCGTGGCCACCGCGATATGCGACGTCGACCGATCCGCCGACGTGTCCACACCGAAGACCGTCCGCGAGCCAGGATCGATCAACTCGGCGATCGTGGCAGATGGCAGTTGGACTTCCCGGTAGTCCGTCGGCGAGATGAACGGTTCTACGCGGGCGGCGACCCACTGGCACAGCACCTCCGTGCGATACCCGGCCTCGTTGAGGTCCGAGGCGCGCGCCTCCGACAGGCAGGCCGCGACCGTGATCGCGCCGTACCCGATCGATGGGTTCGCCTGCAAGATCCCGTCGACGTCCTCGAGGTCGCACTCGTCGGGCGCCGACCACTCGAAGAGCCCGAGCGAGACGTCATGAGCCGGATTAGCCGCGTACTCCGTGCCCGAGCCGCCCGCGGCCGTGAACTCCTCGAACTCCTCGATCAGCTCGATGCAGCGGGTCCGCTGGGACTTCAAGACTACGGCGTGCACGTCACCAGCGTTCGAGATCCCCCAGGTCTGGGATGACCACAGGTTCTTCTGCGTGTGCGCGACCGCGTTCCAGACCTTGAAGTTCTTGTGCTCGCGCAGCTCATCCATGATTACGCGCGCGGCCGGCTTGCCTCTGGCGGACACCGAGGCGCGCACCTGATAGTGCGCGCCGTTCGCCGCGAGGATCTGCTCCTTGCCGTTCGAGTCGAGGACCTTCGTCGTCGCCTGTTGCAGCATCGGGATCACCGAGAACTCGGCGTCGTCCTCCGGCTCCGGGTCGCACCACAGCTTCACGCGCTCCCAAGGGCCCCGGGCGATGTCGATGTTCTGCGCCGTGCCCAAGACCTTGAAGTCCACCGGCGGAACCCGCCTCGGGAAGCGCCGCGACTCCACGAATAGCCACCACGCAGCCAGCACAGTCGCGAGGAGGCTCTTGCCGTTTTGGCGGGCGACGAGGACGATCACGCGGCGGAAGCGATACGACTCGTCCTCCAGGATCTCCAAACCGTGGACGAGGGCCCAGCGCTGCCACGGGTACAGGTCCACGTGGAGAACCTGCGAGGCGAAGTCGATCACCTCGAAGCCCCGCGAGGTCTTGGGCGTCAGCTCGCGCAGAGGCCGAGTCCAGATCCTCGGCTCTGTCCTCCCCTTCTGCGCGGTCACGAGGTCACGCTCCCCTCGACGAGATCCACCCTTCGAGCTGCGAGACCGACGCCCCCTCATCCTCGTCGCGAGACGCCGAGGAGACCGACGAGACCCGCGGAGTCAGCCCGAGCTTCTCCAATCCCTGCAGGTACGACTGGATCGGCCCGAACGCCGTCTTCTGCAACGCCTGCGCACCCATCGCCTGCGCGTTGTCGATCACCAAGGCGAGCGTCATCACCGCGCCGACCGCACCCGCGTACTCGGGAACCTTGTCCAAGCCCGCGGCATGGACCGAGACGAGCGTCTTCTCCGACAAGTAGCCCCGGCGGCGCCGATCCACCGGAGGCGCGAAGCGCGGAGCAAGCCGCTCGATCGTCCGCTCGGCCCTCGCCCCGATCGCGAGCGCCGGATGATCGATCGGGAAACCCTTCACGTCCGCGACGATCATGCCCTCGGCCGCGACCCTCGCCGCAGCCTCACGAGAAACCGCGAGCGCCTCGCAGTACTCCTCGAGGACCGGGCCGACGATCAGGTAGGCCCTGGCTCCGTGCGCGGCCACGATCTCGTCCCACGCCTCGGCCGCGCCCTTCGAGAGGCGCGCCGGCGCCGCAGGCAGGTTCGCCTGCGTCTTCTTCGGCTTGCGCTTCGTCCGCTTCGAGGCCACGAAACCCACCCCCGATCCTCGCTTGCCGTCACCAACGCCAGGGGCCCGTCCACACTCTCGTGCCCATGTGGACAGGCGCGCCTGCTACTCCCAGCGGCCCGTCCGGATCTGGCTCCCCATCCGGAAGCTGACGGTCCCCGTCTACCTCCGGAAGCTCATCGAACACCGTGTTCACGAACTCCATGAACATCCCGGCCCGCACCTGATCGTCCGTCATCTCGAACTGCTCGCACCGCGGGTTCAGATTCAGGTTCATCGACGAAGTGATGAGGACGTGCCACTCCTCGTTCGTGATCAGCGCGAACTTCGCGTGCGTCCGCGTCGCCCTCACCGACTCGGCGCCGAAGATCGACGCGACGTCCCCAGTGGTCGCCTGACCGCGCTTCGCCGACGAGTCCATGATGAAGCGGACCGAGCGCAAGCGCCCCGAATCGCGGAACCGCTCGGCGGCCTCCACGTCGTAGAAGCCCGCACTCCACGTGCAGATGACGACGTCGGCGGGCCCCGTGATCTCCAAGGCCGCGTCGATCAAGTCGAGCAGGGAGAACTGCCCGTAGGTCAGGCCGCAGACGTCCATATCGTGGCCGAAGCCCTCGATCGTGTCCCGGGCGCTGGCGATCTTCGAGAAGCGGGCCCGAACGTTTCGACGCGGACGCAGGTGTGCACTATGGTCGTGCATATCGACTCCTGTGTAGTCGGTCAGACCCCCGGATGTTCCCGCATCGCGGGGGTCGCTTTGCACCTCCCAGTCTACCAGATTTCGGCAATATTCAGCCGTTTTCTCCTGCTTGATCGACGCCCGACGGATCTCGTCGACGAGCCCGAGACGCCGCGTCGACAGGCGCATCAGCCGATCGACCGCAGCCGCGTCCCCCTTCAAGGCCTTCGGCCACAGCGCCCGGTGCATTCGATCGATCCGATCGACCTCGGAGCGCAGCACCTCCAACGGATCGTCGAGCTCGACAACCTCCTCCAACGCCTGCACGTACAAGCGCCGAGCCTCCGCTGAATCCTCGAGCTTCAGAACCTCGGCGATCGCCGGGAAGTCCAGGCCACCGCGACGAAGATCAACGACCTTCGCCGATACCCCCCGGCCACTCATCCTCTTTCCTCCTCGGCACCAGTCCGCGCAAAGTCATGCGGAATCCCCGTCTCCTCCAAGATCGGCATGATCCCCGAGTGCTCCTGAAAGCGCCTGCAAATCGCGTCGGCATACCGCTCGTCCAACTCGACGAGGAGTGCCCGCGAGCGCAGGTGATACGCCGCGATCAGCGTCGAGCCCGAGCCTCCGAACAGGTCGAGGACGAGGCCGCCGGTCGGCATCGAGTTGCGGAGCATGCCGGTGATCAACTCGACCGGCTTCATCGTCGGGTGATCCGGGTTGCGCGGCGGCTTAGGGACCTCGAAGACCGTCGTCTGCCGATCGTCGCCGTACCAGTTGGGGCCGCCGCGTCCGAGCCTGCCCTCGCCGCCAGCGGTGAAGCCGTAAGCGATGCCCTCGTGACGCAGGACCTCGCCGGCCTCGCTCGGCGTCTCGGCGGCGAAGATCGGCTCGTGCCGGTACTGGTAGTCCGAGCGGCCGAGGACGAGGGCGTTCTTCACCCACACGAGGTGCTGACGCACGAGAAGCCCGGCCTGGACGCCGCCACGACCGAGCGGAACGCTCCGGAGAGCAGATCGGGCAGATCGTCGTGCGAGTCGTTGCGGATCGCGCCGGCGGCGCCGACGTAGTTCACGCCGTACGGCGGATCTGTCCACACGCAGTCGGCGCGCTCGCCGCCAAGGACCTCGAGCAGCCGATCCGTGTCGGTCGCGTCCCCGACGATCAACCTCGACGCTCCGAGCCGCCAGACTTGCCCCGACTGGCAGATCGTCGGCCCCTCGGCCAACGTCGGCACCTCATCGACGTCCGTCATCGCGACCGGCTCACCGACCCCGAGAAGCTCGTCGACGAAGGCCCGGTCGTAACCCGAGCCGTCCAAGTCCTCCAAGCCTCCGAGCAGCTCGCGCAGAGCCTTCTCGTCATACCCGGCCAAGTCGTTCGTCCGATTGTCGACCAGGACGATCCGCTTGGCCTGCTCCTCGTCGACGTCCACCCACGTCACCGCTATCTGCGACCACCCCAGCGACTTCGCCGCCTGCCACGTGTGGTTGCCCGCGAGGATCTCGCACGTCCGCCGATTCACAACGATCGGCCGATACTGGCCATTCACGCGCAGCGACTCGGCAACCGCCTCGACGTCACCGCGGCGCGGATTCCCCTCGTACGGGCGCAGAGAGTCGATCGGGCAGGCGAGCGCCGCCAACGATTCCGAAATTCCGTCCATCAGGCTCACCTCCACGATCGTTGCGGCCGAATCGGCGATGAAGCAGCGGCCGCGAGCGCGGCCGGCCTGCGCTTGGCGACCTCGCGCTCGAGTTGGCGGAGCGATCCATCCCAGCCGGACTGGTAAGCGAGGGCGACGGAGTCCATGAGCGGGTACGCGGCCAGGAGAGCGTCGATACGGCCGGCGAAGCGGTCGTAGGTCGTCGCCCGCTCGTAGTCCAGGCGCGCCCCCGGCTCCAACGCCCGGTAGACGCTCGACCGTGAGCAGCCCACGACGGCCGCGATTCGCGATGGGCCCATGCCCGACACGAAAAGGCTCCGAATCAGACGCCGATCATGCATGAACGTCCCATTTTCCTGACGAAATCGCAGATCAGAGGCCATACGGGGGGCCAAAACTTCGGGGAGAGAGGAAGCGCCGAGGCGGGAGGTAGGCCACCCACCCGGTGCCCCTGGATTTTCATCGACCCCCACCCCGCGGGCGGGCACCGGCGCGGCCGACCATTCACCACCACGCCTCGACCACGTCGCCGAGCGACCCGATCGGCGCTTGGTTCGAGCGCGCCCGGTTGCACCCGCGGTGCGAGTGGCGGAAGTTCGTCGGATCCTCTTGCAGGCTCGGGTCGACCGAGACCGGGACCATGTGATCGAGCTCGTGCGACGCGTCCTCCGTCCCCGGCTCCAGATCGTAGTCGATCCGCTGCAAGCACAGCCAGCACGACGCCTCGGCGCGAGTGCGAGGGTCCGCGTCCAAGCGCTTCCCCTCGGCAAAGAACTCCTGACGGAGCCGGTTCATCCGCCGCGTGTTCGACCGTTCGGCCACGAGTCACCCCCAGCCGATACGACGAAAGGCCCGGCGACCATCGTCGCGCGAGCCTTCGAGACACACTCGTCCCGTTGGCCCCAATGCTACAGGCGCCGTACGCGCGCGCAAGTCCGCTCACCGCATGTCCCCGCTTCGCCTGCGCTGCGACTCGGCCTCGGCGTCCAGCACGTCCGTCATCGACACCCACGCCTCGGCGCCGACCCGCACCGAGCGGATGCGCCCGGTCGACGCCCACGCCCGCACCGTCCCGCCCGGAAGGCCCGGCACGATGTCGGACACGTCTCGCTGACGCTCCCACCATTCGCCGTCGACGATCACGCCTGTTCCCCCATCCTCGCGACCACGAGAGCCCACGCGCGCAGCAGCTCCCAATCCTGCGACGAGAGGACCTTCCCGCACGAGGTCCGCGAACACGTCACCTGCTCGTCTGCGCCCTCCACGCTCGGCGGGACGACGACGAGGGAGTGCGCGCCACACGCAGGGCACGCAATCTCGCGCACCCGGCGTTCCGGCTCGACCGTCTGCCAGATGGCGCGCACCCGAGACGCCTCCCTCGAGACCTCCCTGAGCATGAGCGGCGCCCATCTCCTAGATGCGACACGCTCGAGGCGCGCATCCAACCAGCGGACCAGGGAACGCACCCCCGCAGGGTCGCGCACCCCGACCACCTGCGACTCGACGAAATACGCCTCCCCCGTCTCCTGGTCGACCCTGCGCGTCGGCGCCGAGACCCACAGGCCGGCGAACTGCGGAAGCGCGCCCCCCTCGTCCTCGGCCTCGACCTCGGCCCACGACGCGAGAAGCCCGACCAGCTCGTCCGCGTCGCCCACGTTGCGCGGGTACAAGACCCGCGGGCCCGGCACCGACGAGACCGCACCGTGCTGGACGCCGCACTCGCCCGAGACGACCTGCTCGACCAACGCCGGCAGCGTCCGAACCGTCGACTGCAACCGCGCCCAACACCGCTCGCACAGCACCCCGACCGCAGCCGGTGCCGGCGTGCACCCCAGGCACTCGGCCGAGTCGCAGTCCTCGATGTGCACCCCGCGCACTGCGCACCCGCACTCACAAGTCACGCTCATTCACCCACTCCTCTCGCAGACACTTCCGGCAGGGAACGTGCTCGCCATGCTCCTCGCACACCGCCTCGTCCACCTCAGGCGGGCGGCCCCGCCACTGGAACCAGGGAGAGCCGAACTCCCCGGACGTGTGCGGCTCAGGCGCAGGCCCAGCCCACCCACGAGAGCCAACCTTCACGCTTCCCGGCGGCTCCGGCTCAGGCCCAGGGTCCGCAGGCACAGGATCAGGACCCGCCGAGGTATCAGGCCCGCGCCGACGGGCGCGCTTCTTGCGCCGAGGTGAGGCAGGCACACCCTGCCCGGCCCCGCCGCTTACCCGGCCTGACCCTTCTTCTTCCTTACCCTGTCCCTGCCCCACCCTGCCCTGACCCGCGCGCGCGCACGTAGACACCTGCTCTGCTGCCGCTGCGGCAGGCACAGTGGGCTCCATACTTGCCGCTGCGGCAAGTGGTGCGGCACACATTGGAGGCCGGTCCCCTTCCGACAGCGGCGCCCCCGAGGTGTGGACGGCGTCGACGGGCGAGGCTGCGCCGCCGGCGGGGATCGGAGGGCGCCCAG
>ERZ773065.334-NODE-334-length-28711-cov-7.586265_pt1 | contig 28711 bp, 24 predicted proteins | sample MGYA00580623_ERZ773065 | MGnify/ENA primary metagenome ERZ773065 (study PRJEB29015, sample SAMEA2738017) | human oral metagenome | biome: human oral; feature: human-associated habitat; material: dental | place: China | collected 2047 ... | reverse complement strand
GGAGGGCCGACTCGGCCTGCGCCTTGATGAACTCCTCGTACTCCTCGACGGCGAAGACGGCGCGCGCAGTGTCGGCGACCTGCCAGACGACGATCGCCGCGATGTTCACGGGGTTGCCATCTGAATCGTTGACCTTCAGCTCGCTCGTCTCAAAGTTGTGGACCTTGACGGAGACCCTTTTGCCGTTCGTCAGCGGCGGAACGAGGACGAGGCCAGTGCGACGGACAGTGCCGATGTACTTCCCGAAGAATTGGCGCACGGAGGTCTGTCCAGGCGAGATGACGGCAAGGGAAGTCATAAGGATGAGGACGAGCAGGAAGAGAATGATGCCTGCGATGATGCGGGTGATCCCGCCACCTTCCCCCGCCTCGGTCATGACCGCACCGATGATGAAGGTGTAGATGGAGTAGGCGAATCCGGCGAGGAGAAGCAGCGCTGTGGGGAAGGCCGCTGCGGAGCCGATCGAAACTGCGGGGCGCTCGGCAATATCGACTCTCGCGGTGACACGGGTGGGGTCGTTTTCCACCTCGGGGTCGGTGACGGGGACCTGGGTGCTCATGGGGACCTCCTCGAAGAGCCTCGCTCGCAGTGCCGGATGCACAGCTTCAAGCAAGGCAGCTATCAACTTCAAGCAAACCGCTTATCAAAATGATATCTATTTTTTCGGGACGCGCAAGCCCTAGCTCCGTTACCCCAGGAGTCGCCCTGTCGTGACTCGCTGCGGCTTGGCGCCTCTTGCATCGACCAGCGTCCTGAGTTGGGGCGCTTGGTTTTGGGGAGCTCTTCTTCCCAGCACGTTCGCACTTCCAGCAACCACGAACTTTCCGATGCCTCGCACTTAAAGCAGCCTCACACTTACACGGTTGCCTCGCACTTCCGGCAAGCACGCATTGGAGGTCGGGAGCCCGTTCTCCCGCGCGCATGAAACGCTGAGAGGCGAGGCAGCCGCAGAAGAGCTTCCCTCCTTAATGAGGGAGAGTGTTTGCGGGGAAGTTGCCTTCCGCCGCCGCCATCTTTGCCGCCAAACGAATCATGGTTCGCGCATCCTCTTCGCTCACCCCGCTGCGTCGCTGATAACGCGCACAGGCAACATGAGCTTCGCCAGCCCACAGCATTGCGACCTCGTCACTATTGATCGGAGGCAAGCCACGGCTGATGAGCTGCCGGTATTCACGATCAGCCTCCTCGGCCTCGTCGACTACGCGTTGCCCAGAAGCGAGAACCATCATGAAAGCGGCGACGAAAGCAACAGCCTCCATCCTCCGGTAGCCCGCGTTCTTCACGAGGACGTCGACAGCCCCTTCGACATCTCCTGCTCGCACCGCGACGGCCAGTTGACCGGAAATCTGTACCCCGCCCGGCATGGATTGCAGGCGCTGCCACCCTGAAATCGCGAGCTCGCGCGCCTCATCAACCTCTTTCGGACTCAAGGAGCGCTCCAGAGCATTCACATACTCACGCACTCGCGAATCAGCGGAAGAAACAGAGGAATGCTGTTCACTCCCGCTCGCCGCGCTACGGCCTCCCGTCCGAGGGGCGGCGAAAGGACGGGTCCGCGCCTCGGTTCTGCGATTCTCTTGCACAGGCGGCTGCTCAGGGATCAGATCAACCCCATAAGTACCTTTCAACCTCGCCCACAATGATGACATGAAAGCCCTCAACCCAGATGACACCCCCCTATTTCATCACGTTCCGTGGGGGTTGGGATTTTGCAAAACCTGCCTATGAGAGGCTGCGGCATTGTTGGCTCTACTGCAAGCTTTGGCGCCGAGCATAGTACCGGTCCCGGTGAAATATGCTCTAATCGCACTCTGCGCATGTGTAGCGGTTTTTGATCGCCCCCAAGGCTGATCTCAAAAGGCTCTGCGTGGGCATTGTGCAGGTTTTCCCAAAGGGCGAGCACACCCATCAAACCAGGAGGGCTTCAACACCCCGGGCGCAAAGCAGACGAGATTCATCCCCGCTCACGCGGGGAGCACGCTGGGAATCAATCTTCATTCCCCCTGATAAACGGTTCATCCCCACTCACGCGGGGAGCACCCGAGCCAGCCGCCGAGCAGAGCCTGGTAGAGCGGCTCATCCCCGCTCACACGGGGAGCACCGTCGATTACGCCACCGCGCTCCCAGACCACGAGGCTCATCCCCGCTCACACGGGGAGCACGCTGCACCTCGTAGCCTTCCTCGTCGGCGTCGCGGCTCATCCTCGCTCACGCGGGGAGCACAAGACCTCCCTGGCGGCCCTGACCATGCATCACGGCTCATCCCCGCTCACGCGGGGAGCACGAGTCGCTCATGTTTGTCTTGACGACCCCATGGGGCTCATCCCCGCTCACGCGGGGAGCACCTGATCTCCGTTCCTGCTGCCATCGTAGCGCTGGGCTCATCCCCGCTCACGCGGGGAGCACAGTGAGCTGGTCGTTGTTCATGATTTCTCCTTCGGCTCATCCCCGCTCACGCGGGGAGCACAAAGTCCCGGCTGCCCTTCATCGGGTGGCGGCGGGCTCATCCCCGCTCACGCGGGGAGCACGGGCGGCTCCTGGGCCGCGAAACGAAGTCCTCGGGCTCATCCCCGCTCACGCGGGGAGCACTTCTTCTCCTTGGGAGCCGGGGCCGGGGCGGTCGGCTCATCCCCGCTCACGCGGGGAGCACCGCGTGGCCGAGCGGGGAAAGTCCCGGCTGCCCGGCTCATCCCCGCTCACGCGGGGAGCACTACCCCGGCGCCCGCAAATCCGAGTGGTGGACCGGCTCATCCCCGCTCACGCGGGGAGCACATCCGCACTCAGGACGCCCGCGCGCGGGTCATCGGCTCATCCCCGCTCACGCGGGGAGCACGCAGCACACCGCACAATCGGCGAATACTACCGCGGCTCATCCCCGCTCACGCGGGGAGCACGTGACCCCGGAGGTGATAGCCGCCCTCGGCGGCGGCTCATCCCCGCTCACGCGGGGAGCACCGCTTCCTGGAGATTCCAGGCAAGGGCCATTTCGGCTCATCCCCGCTCACGCGGGGAGCACGCTATCGCCAGTGCGGCGACGCACGGTGTAGCAGGCTCATCCCCGCTCACGCGGGGAGCACGTGGACTGGTGCGTGGGCCTGGCCGCTCAGGCGGGCTCATCCCCGCTCATGCGGGGAGCACCAGCGCGTCCCCTGCGGCGTCTTCGGCTTCCACGGCTCATCCCCGCTCACGCGGGGAGCACCGCTGCGAGTATGCGGCGCGGTCGGCGATCTGCGGCTCATCCCCGCTCACGCGGGGAGCACAGTCTCACGGTGGTGTCAGTGTCGAGGAGAATCGGCTCATCCCCGCTCACGCGGGGAGCACAATCATCTGAGTTGCGCCGCGAGTGCCGAAAACGGCTCATCCCCGCTCACGCGGGGAGCACCTAAGAGCGCGCCCCTTCGTTCCACTCCCCACCGGCTCATCCCCGCTCACGCGGGGAGCACCCTTTGCCTCTTCGTCGGCCTCATCCTTCCGTCGGCTCATCCCCGCTCACGCGGGGAGCACTCACGACCAGAAGAAAGGCGCGTAATGCACGCGGGCTCATCCCCGCTCACGCGGGGAGCACGTAACGGAACGCGTCGTCGATGCTTCCCGTCCAGGCTCATCCCCGCTCACGCGGGGAGCACCTGGTCGCAGGTCCAGCAGATCGCCGGTATGCGGGCTCATCCCCGCTCACGCGGGGAGCACAAGTCGAAGGCGAAGGCGCCGGTGTTCCGAGTGGGCTCATCCCCGCTCACGCGGGGAGCACCAGTGGCGACAGTGAGTCGATCACCAGGAGTCAGGCTCATCCCCGCTCACGCGGGGAGCACTCCAACTCCTGTGACTCTTGACAAAGGATGCGAGGCTCATCCCCGCTCACGCGGGGAGCACGCCGGGGGAAGCCTGATCGACGAGCTGCGCAAGGGCTCATCCCCGCTCACGCGGGGAGCACTCCAACCTACGATCAACACCCCCACCAAGGGTCGGCTCATCCCCGCTCACGCGGGGAGCACTGTCGCTGAGGGGGCGGGGAGTTTCCTGTCGGAGGCTCATCCCCGCTCACGCGGGGAGCACTTCTCCTTGGTCACATCGGGATGACGATCGCACGGCTCATCCCCGCTCACGCGGGGAGCACTCCATGCTTGGGCGCGCGGGTGGACCGGGGTGAGGCTCATCCCCGCTCACGCGGGGAGCACTGGGAGCGGGCCGAGCGGGCGCTCCTCAACGCCGGCTCATCCCCGCTCACGCGGGGAGCACACTGAGCGTTCTCCCTTGGAGAGTTTAAAGACCGGCTCATCCCCGCTCACGCGGGGAGCACATCGCAATATCGCAACTCTTGAGCGATGCAGAAGGCTCATCCCCGCTCACGCGGGGAGCACCGATCGACGTAATCAATTGTCGCCCCCTTTTCCGGCTCATCCCCGCTCACGCGGGGAGCACTGTATCGAGGTGCTTAACAAGGCACACCCAGCCGGCTCATCCCCGCTCACGCGGGGAGCACCTGCTCACGCTTGGCGAGTGCACCTACGCGGAGGGCTCATCCCCGCTCACGCGGGGAGCACTCAGCGTGTCACATGGTGGTGGCTGGTCACACAGGCTCATCCCCGCTCACGCGGGGAGCACAAGAGGCTGGCTGCGCTTGTCGAAGCGAAAGGCGGCTCATCCCCGCTCACGCGGGGAGCACGTGCCCGGAACCTTGCCCCCACGACGTGGGGGCGGCTCATCCCCGCTCACGCGGGGAGCACAGCTGCGCTGTGTCTAGTTTGACTTGCCCCGCCGACTCATCCCCGCTCACGCGGGGAGCACCGTGACCACTGTCACGTCTTTGCGTCCGTCGCCGGCTCATCCCCGCTCACGCGGGGAGCACTGGGCAGGAGTATCCGCTACGCTCCGCGCGACGGGCTCATCCCCGCTCACGCGGGGAGCACGCATTCACGGCGACTCTTTGCACCTGGTGACCGGGCTCATCCCCGCTCACGCGGGGAGCACGAGCCTGAGCTGCTGTGGACTGGTAAGATTTCAGGCTCATCCCCGCTCACGCGGGGAGCACCGTCGCGGCCTCGCCGGATTCATGCAACGATTCGGCTCATCCCCGCTCACGCGGGGAGCACGGCGTCTATGTTGGATCAGTTGCTTGCGAATAGGGCTCATCCCCGCTCACGCGGGGAGCACCTCAGGTCCTCGACGTGAGTATCCTCGAACTTGGGCTCATCCCCGCTCACGCGGGGAGCACCGGATCGTCAACGAGCTCGTGACCGCGAGTTGCGGCTCATCCCCGCTCACGCGGGGAGCACGATTAATGGTCAACGATGACAACATCGCGACTCGGCTCATCCCCGCTCACGCGGGGAGCACTCTCGAAGTGTGGGTTAACGGCACGAGGGGTCGGGCTCATCCCCGCTCACGCGGGGAGCACGCTGACACCATCGGCGACCAGATCGTCAACGCGGGCTCATCCCCGCTCACGCGGGGAGCACTCTCAACAACGAAACACCCCGCCACGTCCACAGGGCTCATCCCCGCTCACGCGGGGAGCACATCGACGCCCACAACTTCGACCAGCCGATCATCGGCTCATCCCCGCTCACGCGGGGAGCACACCGGCAAGACGCGTGGCTATGTCATGCCCAACGGCTCATCCCCGCTCACGCGGGGAGCACGCACAAGATTGCGTATTTCATCTGTTTCAGTTCGGCTCATCCCCGCTCACGCGGGGAGCACATCTTTTGAACCTTTCGGGGTTTTGACCCCGGGGGCTCATCCCCGCTCACGCGGGGAGCACTCCACGTTCATGGCGCAGCAGGTGCTCACGGACGGCTCATCCCCGCTCACGCGGGGAGCACTTGAAGAATCCGGGGTCTGCTGACCAGTATCGTGGGCTCATCCCCGCTCACGCGGGGAGCACGCCGTCGGCCCGAGAAGAGCCTGGGCGATCTGAGGCTCATCCCCGCTCACGCGGGGAGCACTCGAGCAGCAGTTCAAGCAGATCGCCCGTGACGGGCTCATCCCCGCTCACGCGGGGAGCACGGAGTGTGACCGTCGTCGCCCAGAATTGAGGGCGGCTCATCCCCGCTCACGCGGGGAGCACCTCAAGGCAGGTAATGTGAAGATCTCCAACGAAGGCTCATCCCCGCTCACGCGGGGAGCACGTTCCGCTCGGCGGGAGCGTAGCGCGGGGAATCGGCTCATCCCCGCTCACGCGGGGAGCACCTGCGCGAGGCGACGATCGGCCGTCTCCTTGGGGGCTCATCCCCGCTCACGCGGGGAGCACTGACGTTGTTCGCCGCGAGCTGTGCGGTGACGCGGCTCATCCCCGCTCACGCGGGGAGCACGCCATGATGTGTCTCCCTTTCAGACGAGACGAAGGCTCATCCCCGCTCACGCGGGGAGCACGATCCAGCCGACGTCCTCGAGACCTGCGGGGAGGGCTCATCCCCGCTCACGCGGGGAGCACTTTCATAGACGGTAGTAAAATTAAGCTCCATGAGGCTCATCCCCGCTCACGCGGGGAGCACGTGGGCTCCTCGGGCTCTCGCGGCCGCGAGTCCGGCTCATCCCCGCTCACGCGGGGAGCACCCAAGGATGGACACGAAATCCCTGAACGCTTGAGGCTCATCCCCGCTCACGCGGGGAGCACTGACGGACTTGATGCCGTCCCAGACTGCTGTGAGGCTCATCCCCGCTCACGCGGGGAGCACACGCTCATGATGACTCTTGTCATCGGGCTCTTCGGCTCATCCCCGCTCACGCGGGGAGCACGGCTCAGAGTGCAAAGTCTGCGCAAGCGTGGACGGCTCATCCCCGCTCACGCGGGGAGCACCAAAACGTCCACGACCTGCCCCTCCTCGACGGCGGCTCATCCCCGCTCACGCGGGGAGCACCACTTGCCGCAGCGGCAAGTTTTGAGCCCCCTAGGCTCATCCCCGCTCACGCGGGGAGCACTCCTTCTCGACGGGCTTCGCTTCCTCAGAATTCGGCTCATCCCCGCTCACGCGGGGAGCACGCGCCTAATGAGGGCGCGCCCTCATCGTCTCAGGGCTCATCCCCGCTCACGCGGGGAGCACATCAGTGGAGCCGCCGAACTTTTCAGCCATGCCGGCTCATCCCCGCTCACGCGGGGAGCACCGTGTCGGTGGGGGGCTCCTGCTTGCCGAGTCCGGCTCATCCCCGCTCACGCGGGGAGCACTCCGCTCATGAAGTCAAGACCGCTCAGGCGCACGGCTCATCCCCGCTCACGCGGGGAGCACGTCCAAATCAACAACTACGCAGGTCCCTCGATGGGCTCATCCCCGCTCACGCGGGGAGCACTACGCCCAAGCGCGGCCCCTCAGCGGACCCCAGGGCTCATCCCCGCTCACGCGGGGAGCACTCACGGGCCGCTCCCGGTGGTCCGTGGACGACCGGCTCATCCCCGCTCACGCGGGGAGCACCCGAATCAGAGGAAGACTCACTGACGCTTACACGGCTCATCCCCGCTCACGCGGGGAGCACGTTTTGTGTAACTCAGATCCACGTTTTCTAGCCGGCTCATCCCCGCTCACGCGGGGAGCACATCAGAGCGACGAGGCCATCGAGGAAGGGCAAGGGCTCATCCCCGCTCACGCGGGGAGCACGCGTTCCATGGGCCGCTCGTGAAGACACGTGGGGGCTCATCCCCGCTCACGCGGGGAGCACGACCTAGAAAGGGGTCACAAAAAATGAGGAATCGGCTCATCCCCGCTCACGCGGGGAGCACCCGCAGATCAGCAACAGGCCCCATACCTTTCGCGGCTCATCCCCGCTCACGCGGGGAGCACATATTCCCGATGCGCAGTGGCCCAAGAAACAGGGGCTCATCCCCGCTCACGCGGGGAGCACAGGAGCACAGTGATAGTTGACTGGAATGCTGTCGGCTCATCCCCGCTCACGCGGGGAGCACGCAGGTCAGACCATGCGGAAGCTACTTCTAACCGGCTCATCCCCGCTCACGCGGGGAGCACACCTGCACGGGAACGCTGCCAGGGCGGCAAGTATGGCTCATCCCCGCTCACGCGGGGAGCACCAACCCCTCCCCAACCCGCTTGCAATATTACGAGGCTCATCCCCGCTCACGCGGGGAGCACGTGCATCCGCATCCGAGGGAAGCTCACTGACGCGGCTCATCCCCGCTCACGCGGGGAGCACAGCCGCGAGCGCCGCAGGCCGACGACGAGAGACGGCTCATCCCCGCTCACGCGGGGAGCACAAGATCGAACCGTGGTGACCTGGGGAGAGAATCGGCTCATCCCCGCTCACGCGGGGAGCACCCGTTAGGCCCCCTCTTAGCCACGCTCCCGGACGGCTCATCCCCGCTCACGCGGGGAGCACGCGGGTAAGTGCACTCGCCGAGCTCGAGCAGGAGGCTCATCCCCGCTCACGCGGGGAGCACAACGTAACCTTAAAACGCTGTTCCAAGCGGTACGGCTCATCCCCGCTCACGCGGGGAGCACGCTGTCACTATCAAACGTGACCTTAAAACGCTGGGCTCATCCCCGCTCACGCGGGGAGCACGACTAATTATTGACATTCTAATGTCACATGACAGGCTCATCCCCGCTCACGCGGGGAGCACAGAGTGGCGGTCATCTCAATGGCCTGCTGATCAGGCTCATCCCCGCTCACGCGGGGAGCACTAATACGCGCGCACGCGCGAATAGCACATCCCCGGCTCATCCCCGCTCACGCGGGGAGCACAATATAGTCAATGTCTTCCGTGATTAATCGCGGGGGCTCATCCCCGCTCACGCGGGGAGCACGTCAACACGTAAACGTGTGATGTAGGTCACATGGGCTCATCCCCGCTCACGCGGGGAGCACCCAGGCAGATCATCGCAGCACGGGAGACCTTCCGGCTCATCCCCGCTCACGCGGGGAGCACTCTTTACCTTTCCTTGGCAAAGTCATGGAACTGGGCTCATCCCCGCTCACGCGGGGAGCACCTTTACTTTTGTTGAATGCGGTAACGAAAGAGAGGCTCATCCCCGCTCACGCGGGGAGCACAGTGAAAGCGCGGGAGAGAGGCTAGGAGAGTGCGGCTCATCCCCGCTCACGCGGGGAGCACTCAATGTAGGCCCGGGCGTCGATATCGCTCGGCGGCTCATCCCCGCTCACGCGGGGAGCACCTGATTCTGACTCATACCAAGACGACGCCCTAGGGCTCATCCCCGCTCACGCGGGGAGCACGGGCTCGTGTGTGCCTACCAGCATTCCGAAACCGGCTCATCCCCGCTCACGCGGGGAGCACTGTCTGCGATAATTCCGGTCAACCCTTGCAAGCGGCTCATCCCCGCTCACGCGGGGAGCACGCAATGTCCACATCGTTGGGCAGAGTATCGGGGGGCTCATCCCCGCTCACGCGGGGAGCACGAGCGAGAGCGAGGCTTGGGACAATCCGAGAGCGGCTCATCCCCGCTCACGCGGGGAGCACTGTCGGCGATCCTACCTCCGCTGCTTCAGATTGGGCTCATCCCCGCTCACGCGGGGAGCACAACACCCTCGACCTCGAACCCATGCGCGCCGCCGGCTCATCCCCGCTCACGCGGGGAGCACCGAACAGTTTAAAGGCCGCGCCATCGTCGCGACGGCTCATCCCCGCTCACGCGGGGAGCACACTCCGAGGCGCCGCCCCGCGAAATAATGAACCGGCTCATCCCCGCTCACGCGGGGAGCACAAACCGAGTTCGACGAGTTCATTACCTCGATCCGGCTCATCCCCGCTCACGCGGGGAGCACCGAGCCCTTTCGATGTAGCCGGATAGTCTGCAAGGCTCATCCCCGCTCACGCGGGGAGCACGGCGTGGCGTGGTGTGCTCATTCTGCGACCTCCGGCTCATCCCCGCTCACGCGGGGAGCACTTGTACGCAGTATCTCCCGCAGCAAGAGCCTCCGGCTCATCCCCGCTCACGCGGGGAGCACGCATCTTTGGGCGGGACGATGATCGGCTCGTACGGCTCATCCCCGCTCACGCGGGGAGCACGGGCACAAAATTGAACAGGTCGCCGCTGATCTGGGCTCATCCCCGCTCACGCGGGGAGCACACCAGGAAGAGTGCCCATAACTCGGTCGCGGGAGGCTCATCCCCGCTCACGCGGGGAGCACTCCACGTTCATGGCGCAGCAGGTGCTCACGGACGGCTCATCCCCGCTCACGCGGGGAGCACTCATGTAGACGGGCCTGGCGACGCCGGGGCCGCGGCTCATCCCCGCTCACGCGGGGAGCACTTGGGTGCAGGAAATGAGTCCAGGGGCGCAAACGGCTCATCCCCGCTCACGCGGGGAGCACGAGAAACGTGTCGCGGCGGATCTTCTCGTCGAGGGCTCATCCCCGCTCACGCGGGGAGCACACACTAGGTGTCCAATTCCTATTTTGGCCATTGGGCTCATCCCCGCTCACGCGGGGAGCACCTCGCCGCACGCTCCCCATTCTCGAAGAGCGTGGCTCATCCCCGCTCACGCGGGGAGCACCAGGTAGACGATCAAAACGTCCACAACCTGCCCGGCTCATCCCCGCTCACGCGGGGAGCACACTCAAGACCAGATCAACGCGAAACTCGATGACGGCTCATCCCCGCTCACGCGGGGAGCACTGGTGGGATCACTAACGGGCGGGGCGTGAAGTAGGCTCATCCCCGCTCACGCGGGGAGCACCTTTCCCCGTCCGTTCCATCACGCGGAAGCCCCGGCTCATCCCCGCTCACGCGGGGAGCACAGTCCTCAGTACTGCTCCCCATCTCTCATAGCCGGCTCATCCCCGCTCACGCGGGGAGCACTGGTTGAATCGCGCTCTTAGAAGCGAAAGTACAGGCTCATCCCCGCTCACGCGGGGAGCACTGGGGATATCCACTTTCGGAGGTCGAGAAATCGGGCTCATCCCCGCTCACGCGGGGAGCACCTGGCGATTGTACTGGTCATACCCCAGATCACCGGCTCATCCCCGCTCACGCGGGGAGCACAAACTCGTCGAGGCGCCGACGGTGGTTGAGGAGGGCTCATCCCCGCTCACGCGGGGAGCACCGCGACATGACGTATCTGGCTGCCGCGGTTCGAGGCTCATCCCCGCTCACGCGGGGAGCACGCCACCGTCACGAGGCCCGACGCTGTCGTCGCCGGCTCATCCCCGCTCACGCGGGGAGCACGGATCTTGCGGATCATAGCGTGTTGGAGCTCGCGGCTCATCCCCGCTCACGCGGGGAGCACATCATCCAAGGGCTCGTGACGATGCTCCAGGGGGGCTCATCCCCGCTCACGCGGGGAGCACCGGATCGTAGCGTCGTCGCCGCTGACGAGGTCCGGCTCATCCCCGCTCACGCGGGGAGCACTGTTGGAACGTCTTCGGCGGGATACTGAGCAACGGCTCATCCCCGCTCACGCGGGGAGCACGCGAGAGAATCCGTGAGAGGGAGGACCCTCATCGGCTCATCCCCGCTCACGCGGGGAGCACGGCCTAGGACATGACGTGCCACTAGGCGAACTGGGCTCATCCCCGCTCACGCGGGGAGCACTAGATCCGGTTCAGAGAGTAGGAAGCCGCATCGGGCTCATCCCCGCTCACGCGGGGAGCACTGTATCCGCGCCCTTTGAGTGGCGTAACACTGAGGCTCATCCCCGCTCACGCGGGGAGCACTCGGCGAAGGTGACGACGTCCTTGTCCGCTTCCGGCTCATCCCCGCTCACGCGGGGAGCACGTCGGGGTCGGCGCCCTGCGCAGCGGCGAGTGCGGCTCATCCCCGCTCACGCGGGGAGCACCACACCATCAGTGCAGGGAGACTGTCACTCGCCGGCTCATCCCCGCTCACGCGGGGAGCACCACCGCGAGCCAACTCGCCGACGCCGCAGGCTAGGCTCATCCCCGCTCACGCGGGGAGCACGCCGCATGGGCGTACAACCAAGGGGGCGGGGCCGGCTCATCCCCGCTCACGCGGGGAGCACCCGGGGATCGCGGCTGTCTCGGGGTACGCGCGCGGCTCATCCCCGCTCACGCGGGGAGCACCGATCCGTGTCATCTCCGACGCAAAAGGGGCAGGGCTCATCCCCGCTCACGCGGGGAGCACACTTAATGATCTGCGATTTTAGAGCGTTTGTCGATCCGTTCTTGGGAATCCTCGCCGCGCCCGTCGTCGTTTCTCGAAGTTGCTCATACCGGGACGTCGGTGTCCCTCACCCCGATCTGACCGTTGTTCCGGCGCGTTCTCATCGTCATATCCACCCGGACGAACCATGAGGGTGAGGCCCTCAAAATCGGTCGGCACCCATGGATCACCCAAGGTCAGAAACGACAGTCTCTGCTCATTCGACGCATGAAAGACCATAATCGCCCGTCCGCTGCCAATGTTCTCCTGGATCACTGTCCACAAACGTTCCCGCACGCGTGCGTTCAGGTTCCCGACGAAGACTCCAGGAGATATTTCAAGCAACCACCGAGTGACGTGCCCGCGCAGTGAATCAGGAACAACCGAAAGCACCACGACAACCATTGAGAGTCAGTGCTCCTCGTATGAGACGCCCGCAAGCACAGGACTGCCTTGGTCATCCCAGAGTCTCAGGTCAGCGACAGCGAGCTCTTCGTCTTGCTCCGAGTCTTCCAACATCATCGGCGCAAGGAGCTCTTTAATGTCGACCACAGAACGTTCGAGAATCCTTGCTTCACGGATGGCATTTCGCATCCGTCTTCTGGTTTCTTCTCCGACTCCTGTATCGAGCTGTTGAGCCGCGACATCGAAAGCAACCGGAATCGATAGATCCGCCTTGTAGAGATCAGCAATGTCGTAGATGAAGGAGCGATAGTTGCCCGTGTGTATGAAACCTAAACCTGGTGAACAGCCAAGGGCGACGACAACGGCATGGATGATCCCGTACATAGCGCTATTCGCCGCAGATAAGCACCTGTTGACCACTGACCCGGACTCAAAATTGTCCGGATCGTAGTCACGGCCGTCCCATTCGACCCCAGTACGGCTTGAGTTCTCCCTGTAGATCCGGCGTACTCGAGCCCCCTCTCGTCCGCGTAATTGCTGCATGCTGAGGTCGGCAACATTCTCACCATGGAAACGTTTGAGATACATCTGGCGAGCAACAGATAATCGTGCACGAGGGTCGCTGATCGCTCGCGCTTGTGCTTCAAGAAGCCGGGAGGAACGCGATGGTGGTACACCATGAGCGTAATAACGAACGCCGTTCTCTCCGACCCACACAGCGGTCGCCCCACTTTCAGCGAGTAAGGAGACCGCGCTATGCGTGATCCGGACGCCCGGGCCGATCATGAGAACCGATAGTGCCGCAGCAGGGACATGAGCCACACCTCTCCGGTCAGTCACGGTGATTGCGTTCGAGTCTCGATGCACGACACAGCGCTCGATGTAAAGGAAAGTCAGGCGGTCCCGGACCCGAAGAAGGTCCTTCGGGTCCGGGGGGCGAATTCCAGGAAAACCCGTCATGCTTGCGCCAAAGACAAGAGCCCTGCACCGTACCCTTTTGCCCTGCCAATTCCGTTGACGAGAGCATGTCTCAGTAGGTCGGGATCAGTGACTCGCAGTTTGCCTTCGAACGTTGCCAACTGCAAAGCAACCACGTCTACTCTTTCATCGTGGTTACGTCGGAAACGCTCGCTGCGACGTTCGACAAGCCCAATAAAGGGAGCATCGCTTCCCACAAGTCCCCCATCTGCACTCAACGTCCGAGACACATCCTCTCCAAATTCACTCATAAGAGGAATCTCGAAGCCATTCGGTACAGCGCGGTCGAGGAACCATTGAGTCTGCTGTGCGACGGTGACATGTGCAAGCACTTTCTTCCGGCCCTTCTCGTCCTCTTGCCCGGCACGTCGAAAGGTGGGATTAACCGTGACTCGGAACGACCACAGCTGCCCCTCCCGCAGTGAGTCCAGGAAGTCATCTGTTCTCTTGACCACAACACTCCCATTGACCTCATATCCGGCTTGTTCAACGATGGCTGCTGGATCCGGGGCAACTGGGCTCGAAATGTAAAGAGCGATCGCAGGGCTACTCTCATTCGTAGAACGGGAGGTCTTTGGGGGACGATCAATCCTCCAGAGGACACGTCCCTCACTAGAGCTGGGAATACTCCCCGGAGGAAAGCTTGCGAGCACAGCTGCATGCATCCTCTGTGGTGAAGAAATGAGGAACTTGCACCCTCTTCGATATGGGTTCAGATACACCCGGGTCAGGTACATCAGATCACCTCCATCGGATCGTGGGAGATTCCTACAGACAACTGTGAAGGCACCACGGGAACATACTCCGGATTGGGAAGATCGACCCTGGCCTCGTCAATGTTTCGGATTCCGTATTCCCTTCGCTCGGAAGCGAAGCTGAGAGGAACGTCCTGAATCGTCCTCGTCGAATCGATTCTGCCGGGAATGATCCCCTCATCAGCTACGACTCGTAGGCTCACCGTCTCCAGCGTCTTATATTTTCTCTGGTGAAAGCGCGCTGCCTGCCAAGGGAGTTCTGTGATTGCGGACCACATCGTCCCACTCCGGCTCTCGAGAAGGAGTGGGAGAGCCGGAGGGCATGCCCGTCTTCCAAGGAACAAGGGGAATTTTGGACGCTGAATCGCATGAAGGAGAGCATCAATCAGATTGTCTTCTCCCTCAATGAAAGCGACGAAAACACCATCGGAGATGTAGAAGCGATCAGAAAGAGGCATCGGCACACCACCCCTATGCGCCGTGTGGAAATCCCTGAGGAGCTCACCGGGTTGGTCGATACGCGCCGCGATTCTCAGACCTGCAAGGTCTTCGATTGGGTCGCTTCGGCGTCTTCCCTCAGCAGCCGCGAGAAGACCAACTATTCCGCTTTTCGTCGGAAACGCTTCCGTGCCACGCTGCGTGAATCGGCTCGATGCCCCCCATGACTGCATGGGTGCAGCGAGCCTCAAGATGAGGATCTTGCTCATCGAACGTCCCGAATTGATTGCACAACCGTAGTGCCGAGCTCTGCCAGCGGAACCCTTTGTCCAAGCTCCGCGAAAGCCACTGCACGCGAAGTGGTCCACGAGACGAAGGAAGACAACGGCTTCATACCGCTTCCTTCCTCCAATTCACGCTCGAACGCGACGAACTGCTCGACTGCGGGCGCGACGAAACCGTCACGATCTGGACGAACTGGAGATTCGAAGGCCCCGACAAGGTTGATCGGCTGGTCGTCGCGCACCTGGATGAGAACAGCGTCCGGGAGGGTTCGATTCGCGAAGGTCGTAAGTTTGCCCGTTGGCATCGAACGCAGAAAACTCCCGATGAAGATCTCAATCGCTTGCTCTGCAACCTCAAGGGAACCGAGGTTTTCAACGAGGAGATCAACGTTAATCGTCGCATACCGGTAGAGAGTCGCCGAGGCGAATTCGATCGTACCGATCATCCCAGCGCCCTCGTCGGCATCATCATCGTTGCTCTTGGCATCATCGACCGCCGTGAAGTAGTCGAATTCAGACTCGACTTGTCCGACGCCGAGTGCGTGAGCAACTTGGCAGGCGGCATCGACGTTGAGAGAGTTCGGCTCGGCCACCATACGACCGAAGAGAGCGATGTCCACAGAGTGTTCAGTGTCAACGAGTGATTTCGGCTTCAACGCCTTAAACGCCTTCTTTACATCGTCTTCTTCGGCGACAGAAATAACCGCCTCTGCGACATGTTCAACCTGTTTGGCAGACAAAAAGACGAGGAATCCCGCCTCCTTCATCTGCTGTTCAGTCTTCTTACCCTTCGGGTCGGAGATCTTGAAGCCGATTTCGGTCAGCGCGAGTTCTGCGAGTTGGGTAGCACGATCCTCAAGATCCGCCCTCTTCTCAACAATCACGTCGCGCAGCAGCTCGACGATTCGTTTCGTCCGAATGCCACGATTACCATCCGGAAGCGACTGTTCAAAGTCGAGCCTCGTCGCACGCTTGATGGCCTGCGAAGAGATGCGCATACGGCGTGCCCCACCGAAAGTCGCGGTCTTCGGAGCGCCAGTGTCATCCCGATTCGGATTGGACGGAGGCAAAGTCTGGAGAATGTGGATGTCGATGTAGCGAGCCATGGAAGTCGGTCCTTTCAGTCTTGGGGAATTGCAGATTCGGATTGAATTGGTTCAAGGTCTACGACGTTGCCTCCGGCCACGCCGTCTTCAGACAGGGGCGTACGCGCGAAGTCTCGACCCCATTGGCGTACGACTCTGGAGCGGAGTCGAGGATTCTGCCACGAGTAGAAGTCAGAAGCGAGGCGTCCGTAATCGATTTGAACGTCCGCTGATGACATGACGCTCACAAGGCCCCGAGCGTGAGTGACGAGCGCATCGAAAGTTTGAGCGGAGATCATCGCACACAAACGGCGGTAGATCGGGTGCTCTTCCGGGCAACGATTATCCGATGCTCCTGAGACCGCGACCCTTCGAGCGGAAGCACCGATCGTCGCCCCCCGCTGGCTTCGCATATGCATCGACGTGTCGTGCGATCCCTGATGCATCGCCCACAGCGTGAGCGCCGCATGAACTGCAAGCTCACCCTGGGTCGCTTCATTCCCGATCTGGCGCTCGTCCCCAGACTCGAGAGTGTACGCCCACACTGAGGGCACCTCACCGACGTTCTTACCCAGAGCTGAACGCAACTGCGCCCGTCCAGCTATCGCAAAGGGATTGTGGCCTTTCAGCCGTGCGATCACCGAAAGAACACGATTCCGCACATCCTCGGGACTACCAAGATCTCTAGTGGGCACCGATATCTGCGCCCGAGATTCCTCTGTCATTCCCCCATTCCCTTCTGCGCCGTCCGCTTCGACGGCACGATCTCATTCAGCTTCTTCATGAAGTAGTTCTCCGCGATTCCCACACTGATATAGGAACCTCCCACGTCGCGTCCTCGGACTGCGGATTCAGATGCTCGACTCAGTAGTTCCTCAGACGTTCTCAGTGCGATGCGACGAAGTTCGGCGGACCAGCGTGCACGCTCGGCAAGCGGATCGGAAGAGGGGCCGATGCTGGAGAGCCACTGTCTGAAGGGATCATCGATGAGAGAGAAGAAACGCTCCTTCGCTCGGTCGCGCGCCGCGTCGCCGGCCCCATCCCCTCTTTCTCCTGAAGCCCGAGAAATGTTCGCCCCCAGATTGCCGATAACTAGAGCGACGGACTCCACGTCTTCAACAGACTGCTTGACAATGTCGCCGAGCCCGCCTTCACCCGGTTCTAGGAGCACAGAAGCCAAAGCAAGAGCATCGTGATAGATATCGTCGATAACGGCTTCATTGGAACCATAGGTCACACCGATCGCTTCCATCTGAAAACGAATCGGGTAAGCGGTCGCGACACCACGAAGATCCTCACTCGAATGGAAGCGCAAGATATCGCTTTGGAGGAACATGTCGTACTGTCCCCTATCAGCGCCCTTCACCTTCTGCGTGAAAGGAAGAGCGCCAGGTAGAGCACGCCAGAAAGCCCTCGCCGGATCATGCTTACGGGGCATGTAAGTCGCGATTCGGGCCTTCTTCGACTGCGGCATCGAGTATCTCCACAGACTCATCGGCTCGTAGAGGTGCATGTTCTGCGGATTGAGCCGATCCCCTTGAGTAAGAACGACTCCTGTCACGCCGTCTCGGCTACCGATTAGGCGCACTCGTCGAGAATGCCAGGTAAGCAATCGCGAAACCGAGTACCCATCGGGATCCGGGTTCTCGGCATAGTTGCGCCGCAGTCCCGTCTCCACGTCATTGACCTCCCAGGAGCAGGCTCCTTTCGGTCCTGTGCTGGCGGGCCCTCTCAGTCCGGAGCGTTCAAAGGGGACGAGGTTCAGCACGAGGGTCTCATCCAAGGTTTCTCCCTTGAGGATGACGAGTCCCAGTTGTCCCGTCCAAGAGGGGCCAATCGGATATCCTTTCCCTCCTTTCGTCTCCGGATCGTCCACTGCCCCAGAGCGGATTCCGGCAGGGTCGAAGGTCTGAGCGTGCAGAAGCCACAGTGCAGCTTCTGCTGCGGAAATGTTCCGAATCGCTTCACCGTTCCGCGTCGTGAAGAAAGGCTCACCATTGGGGACATCCGCAATGATCTTGTCCAAGGAAGAGACGGTATCCTTCGCCGTCCGAAGGTCCGGGGCCTGCATGAAGGGGTACCTGCCTCCGAAGAGGAAGAACCTGTCGTGCCACCTATCGAGGTACTCCTGAATGGGCTCTTCAGGGACACCCTTGTCCCAAAGATCCAACCAGGATTCCACATCCGGAACATCAAGTGTGCGATAGCAGATCGCAAGCAAGAGCCTTTCAATTGCAATATTCAAAGTCGGCAGCTCACACGCGATGTCGCGAATCGCCCCCGCTTCATGAAAGACCTCCCTGATCCCCATGCTTCGCGCAGTTCCGTCGACCATGAGAACGGGAATCCACGCTTCGTCGAGAAGGTTAAAGTCGAGTTCACTCATCAGGCCTGCACCTCTAATCCTCGTTGATTCGTATACACCACTCGTCGACCTCTAATCGTCGTTTCCAAACGTTGTGAGTGCTCGTCAACTCTGCGCATCGGAAGCACCAATTCGCCACGCAGAAGCGGATGCTCGAGGAAGCCCCACTCCCGCATACGAGGATCATCCCAGAGGGCACAGGCAACTGCGTCCACCGCATCATCAATGTTTTCTCCCCTCTCTCGGAACTGCCAAGGGGGAAGCGACACGCTCCACGTGCGGATTCGCGAGACCATTGACGGCGAAGGCCACACGGAGACATCAATGAGGGTCGGCTCCCCCTCGGCCTCTTGCCATGGGGGAGGAGTCACTGCCCCGCCGTACTCCGGATTGATGGGAATGATGAGCACCGGAATCTGATCCTCAGCATCCCTCACCGCCGGGCGGGCCGCGAGCCCTGTTTTCGGGTCGCTGATCTCTCCCGTCGCCGCTTCTCCGGCAAACTCTCGCAGCAGCGCTTCACCCGTCCACGTCGAGACCCTTGCCGGGTCAAAGGACCATACTTTCGCCTTCTCGGTTACTCTATTCGTCTCAGCCTGATCAACACGCGAGGCCTCTTTGAGAGACGGCTGCCACGAACTCGGTCCGACGGGAGTATTTGAGTAGGCGAGTTGAGTGAAGGAAGCAAAGTCCCCCGCCTTTTCAAGGACGATCTCAGCATTGTGATCGTGGAGGATCGCAAGCATCCTCAAAACCCGCGACTTCCCGTACACGGCTTCCGTCCCCTGCGAGAATCCCCATGCTCCATCACCCGATTGATCGACGAGGACGAAGCACTCGGCTTCTTGAAGAAGCGCGGGCCTCGCACGGCCCGAATGACGATGTAGACGTCCGATTCTCTGCAAAACGAGATCCATCGGCGCCGGATCCGTGATCATGAGGTCGAAGTCGACATCGAGGCTCTGCTCAATCACCTGAGTCGCGACGACCACATGTTTCTTCGGCCTACGCGAAGATCCTTTCCCAAACAACGCGAGCATCTGCTCGTCTCGTTGCACTCGATCGCACGCAAGGAACCGAGAATGCAGCAGCGTCGTGGATTCTTCCCCGAAACGTTGGAGCATTGCGTCGTAGGTCCGCTGCGCATCACCAACGGTGTTCCTGATGACTACCGCACAGCCGCCCGAAGCGAGACGGGAATCGATGAAGTCTGCAAGCCCCTCATCACCCGCTTCGAGTGGCCGAATGACCTTCCTGGTCTCCTCGCCCTCGTCGCGGACTACTTCACTTCGTATGTTCGTCCCTTTGTCCTTAAGGATCGTGAGGACCGGATACCCGATGTCGCCCTCAAGTTCCTTCATCTCCCCCGCTTCCTCACCGGTTCGTCCTCGTCGATAAGCGGCGATCAGTGCTTGTCGACGCGCGGATGGCAAAGTAGCGGAAAGGAGCACAACAGGAACACCGAACGCGCCGAGCCATGCAAGTGCGGACTCCAAATAGATCTCCATATAGGCATCCGCAGCATGCACTTCGTCGAGAATGACAACTTTTCCGAGGAGACCGAGATGGCGCATCAGAACATGCCTGGACTTCAATGCTGCGAGCAGAACCTGATCGATCGTTCCAATGACGACGGGAGAAAGAGTTGAGCGCCAGCGGGCTGCCATCCAGCGGTTGGCGAACAGACCACTCGTCCCTTCTTCTTCGTCTAAAACTTCTAGCGGCGCAGAGTCCTTTGCGAGGAGGCGGACGAACTCTTCATTGAGATCGTTCTTCCCATGCGCAAGGTGGATCCCAAGTCTTTGGGGTTCATCTCCAAGGAGATTCGACAGCCAGGTCTCGGCACGCTCGAACATGGCGTTCGTCGTCGCCTGGGTCGGCAGGGCGATCATCACTCCTTGAAGGCCCCGCATCCGCACCATTCGCTCTGCAACAGAAAATGCGAGCTCAGTCTTGCCCGATCCGGGAGGAGCTTCGACAATCATCAGGTCAGGGTCTTCGGTCTCAGCAATAGCCACGGCCCTCAACTGCGCTTTTGTCGGATGTGTATCCTCACCCCACGAAAAACGACGGCGATATGAGGCCTCGATATCCACCGGGGCACCGTCCTCAATTCGGAGCGGACGCGGCATCTGAGCACGCCCCATACCGCCCCGTACCCGTTGAATCTGAGCCGAGGGACTCATCGACTCACCGCGACTGTCTCGAAGGAAGAGAGGAAAGAACTCCTCATTCGAGGCGAGCCAGTCCGCCATGACGATAAGAGCACCATAGGCGGAAGCGACAGCGATCGGCAGTCGCGGTAGTTCGCTCGGCTCCGAAGAGTTCAAGACGACACCTGTTCTCCTCGCCATCCATTCAATGAGTTCACGCCGCCCCTTCGACCAGACACTCTGCTGTTGTCGCCCCTCCACAAGGAGAAGGACTCTCCTCGCCTTGTCCATTGCGGAAGGATTGGGATAACGGCCGTGGTGAACGGCGACGAGCGCAGCCCACTGCGTCGCTCTGCCGCGGGCACCGCCCCCGTCCTCGATCGCATCGACGAGGGCGAAGTAGCTGAGGAAACCGTGAGGGAGGCTCTTCCGATCTGGAAGATCCTTCCAATGCGGCACGTCCACTCCGAAGTCCGAAAGGAAAGAGGCGAGGGAAGGAACCTGCGATGAGAATGCCGCCGAGGCTTTGCCGACATCGTGAACTCCAGCAAGGAATCGCAGCATCGACCGTGCGCGGGCCTCGTTGCCGTCCCACACGGAAGCCATGAGGCTCCGCACCTCCGGAGCGGCGTATTCATCGAAGAGAACTGCCGCGACATCGGACGCGTCCATGAGATGCTGCGCGAGCGACAGCCACATCTCTGACCCCTGTCCGCCGCTCTTAGCCCAAAAGCTCCTTGCAACTTCGGACAACGCAGCGTCAGTCAGAGACTGATCCGCATCTGCGAACTGGACTCCGCGTCGAGGGGATCGGGGAACAATGGATGCAGCCCCCTTCTTCGATGCCATTCTCACCACGGCACACCTCCTCACTGAGCAGCTTGCTCGACTTTCGAATCACCTGCTCATATCTCAACACCAAAAAGAAGGCCTGTCAAGAGCCCTTAATCATCCCAACTCCACTAGTGTTATGCTGGTTGCATGAAGACCTTTAAAGAGGACAAGCACCCCCGCTCTCGCGGGAAACAAAGGCTAGGCGACCCCTGCGTGATCGCCTGCCGTGACCAACCCCGCTCACGCGGGGAACAAAAAAATCCCAACACCACTAGTCGGGTCATCCCCGAATCCGGGGCCATCACAGGATATCCGGGGTTCAAACGCCCCCGCTACCCTCACTGCCAAGACGAGTGGGCCTGCTCTCCCCGCTGTCGGCGTGAGCCTGGAGTTACAACGGTGACTCGGCGGATACAAGTCGGACACTTGCCACAACAACACTCCCAAAAGAAAGCGAACTCCGACTGTGAAGACGCGTCCTCATTCCACGCGTTCGCTACACCCCTATTCCCCAGCCCGAAGCGAGGCGACCTCGTAGAGGGCGATCCCCGTGGCGACCGCAGCATTCAAGGATTCGACCGCCGAGGAGATCGGGATCGACACGATCTGATCGCAGGTTTCGCGCACCAAACGGGACAGCCCCGCGCCCTCGGCCCCTGTGACGACGACCAGCGGGGATGTGGCCAAAGACAGGTCGCGCAGCTCAGCGTCACCACCACCGTCGAGTCCGACGACGAAGAAACCGGCGCGCTTGCAGTCCTCAAGCGCTCGCACAAGGTTGGTCGCCCTCGCCACGGGCACGCGAGCAGCCGCACCCGCCGACACCTTCCACGCCGTCGTGTTCACTCCCGCGCTGCGACGCTCGGGGATGATGACCCCGTCCGCGCCGAAAGCGCCCGCCGAGCGCAGGACCGCCCCCAGGTTATGCGGGTCCGTCACCTGGTCGAGGGCGACGAGCAGCGGCGTGCCCAGCTGCTGCAAAGAACCCACGATCAGGTCATTGACCTGCGCGTACTCGTAGCCTCGCACTTCGATCGCGACACCCTGATGGACAGCCCCATCGGTCGCAACATCAAGATCGCGGCGCGTCACCTCGAACACCGGGGCCCCCAGGTGCGCGGCCTGGCGGATGACCTCTTCAACACGGTCATCCTTGACATTGTCGAGGACGAAGACGCGCTCAATCGGGACGGAGGCGCGCACAGCCTCGGCGACGGGATTACGCCCGGCGATAAGCTCATGGCCTGGGGCGATCTTGATGGAGCTCTTCGCGCGCGCGCGGGCGATCGCGGCCTCTTGAGCTTCGCGCGCCTCACGCTGCATCTTGCGCTTATGAGCCGGATGGTAGGCGCGGTCCTCGGCCTTGGGCGTCGGGCCTTTGCCTTCGAGGCGACGGCGCGAGTGTCCGCCCGTCCCGACTTTCGCGCCCTTCTTCGAGCCTGGCTTGCGCACGGCTCCGCGGCGCCCGTCGTTTCCAGCCATCGTGTTCGTCCTTCTTCGTCGCGAGCGCCTCCCGGCGCGCCTGATCCGATTCAGCCTAGCGGGGCCCGGCGCTGACCCGGCACTCCGAAGCGGCCATTGCGGCCCGATTCACGTATGCCAAAGCCCCGGGGACATGGATAAGAAACCAGAGGCCTACCCGGGGCGCTCGCTTGCAAGTATAGGATAATTTTATGAAAGCTGTCGAACTCTCCTCCCTCCACGTTGAAGCTCTTCGCGATGCGCTCAGTGCACCCAGACTCGAAGAGTTCCTCCGTGAGTTCGAGGGAGAAGACGCGCTGCCTAAGGCCATTGATCTCTACAACTGGAACGCGCGCCTCGCCACTGAATGCTTCACGGCGATCGGTCATCTAGAAGTACTTCTACGGAACACGCTGGACAAGAATCTCAGCGAGTATTTCCACGAAACGGAACGAGGAATCCCCTGGTTTCTTCAACATGAAATCGGACTGACAGAACAAGCGCGCAACGACATCACTCGCGCTAGAGAACGGCTGTCTCAACGCCGCCGTAGCGATTCGCGCCACCGTATCGTCGCCGAGCTCACTCTTGGGTTCTGGTGTTCGCTGCTCAAACCGCGCTACGAAGGAACACTGTGGACAAGGTCTCTTAGCAGGTGCTTTAAGAATCCCCTCACAGGTAAGACACCCGACCGCTCAGAAGTCGCGAAGCTCGCAGATAGAATCCGTCAGACCCGCAACCGCGTCGCCCACCACAACTATCTCAGAGCCTTCGATGTCCCCAACGCTATGAGTGCGGTCTTCGAGCTTGCCGAATTGCTCTCGCAACCGTATGCCGATTGGATGCGCCAAAACTCCCGTTGGCGCGAGATCTATGACGAACGGCCGAAAGTCGATATTGACACGGTCGTTGTCGCCGCAGGAATCGAAGCCTGGTCAATGTATGAGCGCCTGTCAATCTACGCATGCCAAGAAGGTCGCTTCTTTCGTGACTGTGAGCACATCGCATTCTACGAGAAGCAACACATTCATCGACAAGTTCCCGCAATCATCAAGCGCTTCGATGGTGTTGCCTTCACTGATGAGAACTCCACTCGACTTGAGGCATCAGAGGATCCACTCGAACGCAGGCTCGGACAAGTGATCCGCGAGACTCTCACTCATGGTCTCCCAACATGGAGCATCACCCGCGGAGAACGTCGCCAAGTCTTCCTCCTGACGCAGATTCGGGAAAAACAAGAAGGAAATGACGGCCACATCGTCCTGACGAACGATATTCCTCACCGTCATCGTGGGCGCGGCTCAGCTTTCACCCAGAGACAGCGTTACGTTTCGTCACTCCGTTTGAGAACCGCAACAACCACTGATGAACTCTGACTCTGGCACTCCATATCGAAACATCGAATACGACAGCCCAAGTTTCGACGGGTCACCCCTCCCTCACAACACCGTCTCAGGCTTCAGCCCAGCCTCCAGCTCGCGCCCTCGCGGCCGTCGGCGACGGCGATCCCGGCCTGGGTGAGTCGATCCCGCAAAGCGTCCGCACGAGCCCAGTCCTTGTCGGCGCGCGCCTGAGCGCGCTCTTCAATGAGGGCACGAACCAGAGCATCCAGGGCCTCATGCTCGGCAGAACCCTCGGCCCCTCCCGCGCCAAGTCCCCCGCGCCACTGATCCGAAGCCGGATCAAGGCCGAGGACGTCAAGCATGGAGCGGACGAGCACCTGCTCTCGACGGACGAGCGTCTTGTCGCCCTCGTCAATGGCCGTGTTGCCCGCCTTCATGTGCTCATGGATGACCGCGAGCGCTCCCGCGACATTGAGGTCGTCGTTCATGGCGGTGGCGAAGCCTTCGGGAAGTTCAGAGGCTGGCAGAAGGATCTCCTCGGCGCAGGCTTCACCGGCGAGGTCGATGGACCTCTCCACGAAGCCTGAGAATTTCGACCAGGCGGCTGCAGCGGCGGGAAGAGTCTCCTCGCCCCATTCGATTGCGGAGCGGTGATGCACGGTGGACAGGGCCCATCTGACCGCGACGGCAGGGAAATCCTTGGTGAGTGCGCCGATCGAGAGGACATTGCCGAGGGACTTGCTCATCTTCTCGCCCTTGGTCGTCACCCACGCGTTATGAACCCACAGGCGGGCAAAACCCCAGCCGGCGCCATGCGATTGAGCCTGCTCGTTCTCGTGGTGGGGGAAACGCAGGTCGATGCCGCCGCCGTGAATGTCGAACTCCTCACCGAGGTAGCGCCTGGCCATGGCGGAGCATTCGAGATGCCATCCGGGTCGGCCCTGACCCCAGGGGGACTCCCAGGATGCGGTTTCAGGTTCGCCGGGCTTCGTGGACTTCCACAGGGCGAAGTCCCTGGGGTCGCGTTTGCCCGCTTCGAGGGCCGCGTCGATCTGGGCCTCGTCCTCGGTGGTGCGCATATCGGCGAGGCGCTGGCGCGTCAGGGAACCGTAGTCGGGCTGGCTGTGCACCTCGAAGTAGACATTGCCGCGTCCGTCGTCGTAGGCGTGACCGCGCTCAATGAGGCGGCGCACCAAGTCGATCTGCTCGGGGATGTGCCCGGTGGCTCGAGGCTCATAGCTCGGGGGCAGTACGCCCAGGGTCTCGTAGGCCTGAGTGAATTCGCGTTCGTAGCGGTACGCCCACGCCCACCAGGGGACCTGCGCCTGCGCGGACTTATTGAGGATCTTGTCGTCAATGTCGGTCACATTGCGCACGTAGGTGACCTCCATGCCCGAGCGGCGCAGCCACCTGACGAGGGAGTCGAAGGCGACGGCGGCCCGCAGGTGACCGACGTGGGGCGAGCCCTGCACGGTGGCCCCGCACAAGTAAATCCCCACGTGTCCGGGAGTCACCGGGGTGAGGGGCTGGAGTCGGGCCGTTTTCGAGTCGTGCAGGTGCAGCGTCATGCCCTCGATCTTAGCGGCGCTCTTCACAGGCGGGCTCGGCCTCTCCGCCCACCCTCAGCCGCGCTCTCCACCCCGCCCCCAGCTGACCTCGCCGCCTGCCCTCAGCCGTACTCTCCCCTCAGCCGGGCGCATTGAGAAGATTGGAGTTCAGCGCGCGCCCCAGGCCCGCTGCACAGTCGTAACCGCCCCACACACTCGAGAGTATGTGGAACACCCGGCGCACAGGCGCGCCGAACGGCAAGATCCACGCGGAGTATCCGGCGATGCGGCACCCCTGCAACCTTGAGAAAGCAAGATCCTTGACCGCCCTCCCGCCGCTACATATACTCCGAAAATCCCCGCCGAACAGGCATGACATGACTTTGCTCGGGCACAATATGGCCCCTTTCACGCAGGGCATGGCTCCTATCCGGCACAATACGACCCCTTCGCCCTGCGCGACCCGCACCGCGAAGACTCATCCATCGCACGCCGCAAAGGTGCCGCGAGGAAGGACCCCGATGGAGTGGATCCCGACCGGAACCGGTCACGAACTCAGTATCGAGGGCGGCAAGATCGTCGCCCGCAACGACAAAGGTAAAACTCTCAAATCTGTTCCCGCGGCCGCGAAGAAAACTCAAGTCTGGGAAGACCTCGATTCGACCCTGATCTTCCTCCACCAGCACGACCTTGAGGTCGGGGAGGCCGTCGAACGCTGGTTCTTGCGTTCCCTTCCCGTTCCCCGAAGCCTCCTGGCTGCCGTCTGGCCCGATGAAGCATGGAGATCCTGGCTCACTGACCTCGTCGTCTCCACCCCGGACGGAGAGGTCGCCGGATTCTTGCGCGCCGCACACTTAGATGCGCTCGGCGTCGTTGACCTCGACGGGGAGTCTGCACGCATCAGCGACGAAGCCGTCCTCATCCCCCACCCCGCTGCCCTCGCCGACCTCGATGAGCTGCGAGAATTCGCAGCAGAACTCGGCATTTCCCAACGCTTCGACCAGCTCTTCCGAGATGTCCACCGCGCAGACCCCGCCAAGGCCGAAGCGCTCGAACTCAACACCTGGTCGGGTGGCTCTTTCAAACAACTGCGTTACGCCGCAGGACGCGCCACCGCCGCAGGCTTCAAAGTCTCCGGTGGCTACTCGACCTGTCCGGTCTACGAGGACGGCGCCCTCGTCACAGCCCGCTACTGGATCGGCGCGGACAGCCCCGAAGCCGAAACGGAAACCGGCGACCTGCACTGGGTGCGCGACGACCACGTCATCCGCATCGGCGAGGTCGGCCCCATCGCCTACTCCGAAGGCGTGCGCATGGCCGCCCACATCTACGCCGGACGCGTCATTGACGACGAATCCCGCCCCTGAGCGAGGCTCGCACCCCGAACACGATCGCCCAACCCCGCACCCCGTTTCTCCTCGTGCGCACACGCCCTGAAGGACCCCTCATGATCACCCCAGCTCGAGCCGCCGAACTCGGTGGCATCATCTCCTCAGACGCCCCCGGAACCATCCCCGCCTCGGCCCACTCCTACACCCACCCCGCCCTTGAGGGGCGCACCGTCGTGCGCCTCACCCCCGACGCCCTCGGCGAAGTTGAGGACATCACCCTCACTTCCCTCGGCTTCACACCCGGGCAGAAGACCCCTATCGGTCGCGTGCGTCAACGCGCCATCGGCTTCCCCGCCTGGCCGATCATCCATGACCCGAAGAATGCGCGCCACGCCCTCAACCTTGTCGGCGACCTGCAGCGCGCCGCCAAAGCCGCGAAATCCAAGCCCGGAAATGCGAAGCTTCTCCTCGACGAGCTGGCGAAAATGCTCGGCGACTCCGCCCCGCATTTCCTTCCGACCTTCCTCGAAGAGGCCGCCCGCATCTTCTTGCGCCTCGACAACCGCGTCTACGCAGCCCAGTACTTCTCCAAAGCGCGCGAAGCTGAGCGCGTCCACAGCCTCAAGGTCGATGAAGACCGCAACTCCAAGGCCTTCCTCGAATTCGCCCTCGCCGGGGCCATCACCGCTAAAGAACTGACGAACGAGTCGAAAACCCTGTGCGAACGCTACGAACCCGAACGCGCCCTCGACATTTTCCTCACCCTCAACATCGACCGTGTCAAAGGCGGGATGCCGCCCTACGGCGGGCTCGCAGCAGACCTCAAGCGCCTCGGGAAAGCCGCCCACGCGGACCCAGTGGAAGTCCACGCCCGCTTCCTGCGTGCCGTCCTTTCCTCCCCGTCGCTGTCCAAAGCGCCCGCCGCCTTCTGGAGGGGCTTCAAGAAAGCACTCCCCGTTTTAGTCGCGCAAGAGCCCACGACCACGAAGGCACTCCTTGCCCTCACCCCGGGTCCTGTCCCCTCCGACGAGTGGATCGACATCCTCGCCTCCGTCGGTTTGAGCGAAGACCTCGCCGCCGGGCGAGTCGACGCCCGCGAATGGGTCGAACGCTACACGCGCATGCTCCAGAGCCAGTGGAATGCCGGATACCCGCGCAAGCTCAGTCTCCTCATCAGAAGAATGAAGAGTCTCAAGGGGCAGAGCATCACCTTGTCCAAGCGCGTCTTCGGCCTGCAACCCGAACTCCTCGACGCGCTCTTGTCCACCGGGGCGAAAGTCGAATTCGATGCGCCTCCGGGCGCCTACTCCTACTACAACCGCCTGAGCCTGTCCGACTGGGCGGAAACGCACGACCGCCCCGACCTCGATGCCCTCGCCGAAAGCGAGCACGCGCACCTAGTGCTTGGGACAATCGGCAGGACGGCCTCAGACCATCTCGACGTCATCCTCGCCCACTCCGGTGCCCGCACGATGCTTGGACGTTGGGCGGAGTCCACGCTCGGTGAGCACCCGACCTCACAAGAAGTCCTCAGCGAAATACGACGACTGAGCCCGCTCTTCACCCCCGCCGGTCTCGATGCGTATCCGCGCCAGATCAGCGCCCTCGTCGAGCGACTCAACGCCGGAGAAATCCTCGCCGATGTTTTCCGCGACGGTTTCCTCACCG
>ERZ773065.321-NODE-321-length-29670-cov-19.724329_pt1 | contig 29670 bp, 30 predicted proteins | sample MGYA00580623_ERZ773065 | MGnify/ENA primary metagenome ERZ773065 (study PRJEB29015, sample SAMEA2738017) | human oral metagenome | biome: human oral; feature: human-associated habitat; material: dental | place: China | collected 2047 ... | reverse complement strand
CGGCGGATTGCTTGCGTAAGAAAAAAATTGTCCGCTGTTCAAAATTGTGATACAAGTGAATTACAGATAAAGGAAAATACTTATACCATATAAACCTAAGGCTACTGGTATAAGTATTTTCCTTTGTATGTAATTTTATTATGGAAACGCTACATATAAGCACTTATAAGCACCTACAAAATAAAGTTAGTACCTATACTATTTGCTGCTTGTGCATCCATTTCAGGCATCCAATGGGCATAGAGATCAAGCGTGATCTTTATAGAAGCATGGCCCAACCTCTTAGACACTTCTTTTGGGTTAATACCTTTCAAAAGGAGCTGAGTTGCATGATAATGCCTGAAGCAGTGAAAAGTGAAATGCTCTGGTAAATAATCACAGCCTTTAAGAAAACGGTAGATACGGTTGATCGCCGTCTCGTATTTGACTTGCACCCCGTTTTGTCTCCATAACTTTGTTGAGACAGGGGAGGGAGGAATGTTGTTTAACACCTCCATAAGTATATCAGGCTGCACATAAATAATTCGTCTTGATGTTGCTGTCTTTAAAGGACTACCACTCCCGAAGCGCGTAAGTTGAGAGTGCACACTTATCGTATACCTTTCAAGATCAATGTCCTTTTTATCAAGATCAAGAAGCTCACCTATACGCATCCCTGTGGCGACTGCAAGTAAAAAGAGGGGATAGAGTTGAATGACATCCTTGTTTGTCTTTTTATCATACTCGTGGGCTTCATTTAAGAGCTGCTTTAGTTGATTTTCTGAAGGCAGTATTAAGGTATCTACACGTCTAACAGGTAACTGCCTCTTCTTCGTATGTTTAAGAGGAGACACATTGAGTAGACCTCTGGCTACTGCAAAATTCATAACGGCTGCTAATTTGTCCTTTAGCGCCCTTATGGTACTTGGATTCATCTTAGTGCCATCCCGCTTTGTTATTTTGTCAATGACGAAATCTATTAACTCAGGAGTGATCTTGTCTATCCGATACTGATAGAGGGGCTCAAACAATGCCTTTATAGCAAAGTTATAATTTAGACGTGTACCTTCTGTAAGTGTATCTTCTTTAGTGTTTAAGAAGATGTCGACTACTTCTTTAAAATATAATTTGTCTGTATGTGTAGAAAGGCCTGCTTGTACTCGAAGTTCAGCGACACGTCGCATCAGCTCTGTCTTTGTCTTTGCGGTGACTGATCGCCGCTTCTGTTTACCATCAGCCCCTACACCGAGGGTTATAGTCATTTTGAGGCTACCGTTAGGCATCTTAGTGATCGAGCCTTCCCCTTTTGGTCTCCGTTTACCAGACATGATACATTCCCCATTTCAGAGTTGAAAATTTGAAAATAAATTCGTGCCCATATATGGATTGGCGGCGAGCCGGCTGTCCCCCGTGTGGGCCTGCGCACCCGGGCATCCCACAGGCGCGCGCGTCAATGAAGGTCACCCGCCGGCAGCTCCGGGCTGCCCTATGCCAACCCTACGATAACACACGCACACGCATAGGCGCACGTTAATGAATCCGGAGATCACGCCGGGCAGCCTGAAGCAATCCTATCACGATTACTATAACGCTTGTATCTCTAGGCGTCAATAGGTGCGCGGGTGCTTATGTTAAGCGCTATCTTGTTGTGTCTTGAAAAATAATTGTTGTCTGAAGGATTGGATAGGGCAGGGGTTAAAAATTTGCTTTAGTGTACTAAAGGATATTACAAATTATAAGGTTTAAATGCAGAACATATGTATCTTTTAGGGTGCGTGGAGGCGTCTATGCGTTTTCGTAATAAAGCATAGTGGTTTAGTATGTTTTAGAAAAATCTATCTGTGTAAAACATATAAAACATACTAGATTGCTATGCTTTAGGGGAAGCAAAGGTTACATAACATCCGGCAACCTACACGCAACCTTAAAGCACCTCTAAAACGCCCAAAAATACCTCTAAAACGCCTTAAAATACTCATCGCATATAAATCCACCAAACGAACAAAAAGACAGCCTTAAAACGGCTGTGAGAGGGGAGACAGAAACATATAGGAATGAGACTGTACACTTATAGATAGCTTGTGGTATACTAAAAATGTCTTAAAGATGACTAAAGGAGACTATAAACCAATGAGAATAATGATCTATATTGTAGATGTTATTATATTACTAGCAATCTTATTTGGCAGTCTTATGATAGCTGCCTTATTAGCTGATCTGATAGCACCACAACTACTTAAGGCACCTACGGGAAGTTATAGTAGTGCTTACCGTGTCTTAGCTATCTTTTGGTTTGCGGGGGCGTGGACGATCACTAAAATATGTCATAACCGCATAAAAGAACACCTTGAAGAGCATAGTATAAAAGAAACATCAATAAGTATATTACAACTGTTTGTCGTTGGATTTATGGCGCTTTTTGGTATCATACGCATTATCATAAATATATTATTTCCGATTGCGGTTATATACATAGCATATCATTTTTGGATGCATTAAGATAATACAAAATAGCCCTACATGTTGCAGCATATTGATCGTTGCAGCATGTAGGGATTTTTTTTGTCTTTATTTTTTGTCTTTTCGGGGGAAAGCTACGACTTCTTTTTTGCCATTCTGATCTAAATAGTTCTGCATTAATCTTTTAATAACTTTAGACGGTGTTTGATCTTTTTCTTCACAGAGTGCTAAGAAGGCTGCCGCTTCAGCGGGGTTGGATGGTCTTGTCAAAACCGAGAACATTGCAGATGGAGCGGTCACATTCCAGAAACTAAACCCAATGACAACAGCAGCCCTCGAACTTGCCCCTATAAAGAGGATGCGTACTACAATAAATACAAACCCCATAGATTTGGAATTTCCTCTTGAAGGGAACTCGAAAGTTCAGGTAGGGAACAAACCCGCATACTTTGATAAGATAAAGGTAAATACAACTGCTGCCCTTCCTCCCGCCGGACTGTCGCAAGCAAATGTCTACCTTATAGAAGTTCTTAGTAAGGGGATAGGGAGTTACACAATCCCGCTTTATTATACCTTTTCTGCACGGGTTTTTAATGCCCTTTGCTACCTCAAAGGTTCCATTGTTATTTTTGATGGAACGGCTTCATCCCTGCTTACGTTTGCAAGGGATGGTTCTGAATATGTACAGTTGACGCTGCATACTACGGGACAACAACATTTAATCCAACGGATTTTAGGAATCACTTTTTAAGGAGGACAACTACCATACTACACTATATTCAAAACCTCTGGTCCACCACAGAACTGACATTAGGCGCCATCTTCGGCATCTGCTTCACCTGCTTTGACAAAGCTGTCGGCGGTATTGACGCCTCCATTGAGGCCCTCGCCGTCCTGATGTGTCTTGATGTCATCACAGGTGTAGCCGTCGGACTGAAGCAGCACCGCCTGAGTTCTGCGATCGGTTCCAGAGGGCTCTTTAAAAAAGCAGGTATCTTTGTCTGTATTCTGATTGGCTTCCTCCTTGACACCGCTATGAGCCTCGATCTCTTCAGGGATATGGTGATTGCAGGCTTTGCCCTGATCGAGGGACTGAGCCTTGTAGAGAACATTGACCATCTGGGCTATGGATATATCATCCCTGCGTTCCTACGGACAAAGCTTAAACAGATAGCAGACGAAAAGAACATCATCGAGAAAGGAGACAACAAAAATGAAACGAGGAATTGATGTTTCCGAAAATAATGGGTGGGTCAACTGGGATGCTGTGAAGGCGGCCGGATATGACTTTGCCATCATCAGGTGTACCTATGGGCGCACCGGCGTCGATGAGATGTTTCGGCGCAACGTCCACGAGGCGCACCGCGTCGGGCTCCTTGTCGGCGCTTACCACTACGGCTATGGCCTGAACGAATGGCAGGCCCGTGAGGAGGCACGCCACTGTCGCCGCATCATTGACGAGGCCGGCGTCCTTCTGGAACTTCCCGTGTTCTATGACATGGAGGATGCAGACCAGTACAAGGCATGTAGGGGCTTCGCCTTTGACCCCGCAGAGATGACCGCCATGTGTAGAGCCTTCATTGACACCCTCGGCCTGAACTGCGGAATCTACGCCAGCTACCACTGGCTTACCAATTATATTGATTGGAGGAGCCTCGGATGCGCCGTGTGGAATGCTGAGTGGGGCAGCACCGATGACATCAAGGGCTACATGTGGCAGTACACCGATAGTGCACAGATTGGAGGAAAGAGTTTTGATGCCAACATCCTTTATACGTAAGGGATGGAGCAAGATCAAGAAGGGCCGCCTGCGGGCGGTTCTTTTTGTTTGTCTTGCCATCCTTGCCGTTGTGCTTTGTGTCTATGGATGCAAGAGCACGCAGAAAGACAACCAGATCGAAAACACCGTCATCATGACACCCGAAGAGGCGACGAATGAGAACGTCCTTCGGAACGAACTCAAGATCAACAAACCGAATGCCCATGCGGCAGCAGAGATGATTTCGGATGCACAAAGGGGCCTGAGACGCCCTCAGACCGTCTACAACGAGTTTTCTGGGGCAGGGGGTAGTGTTGCCCATACCGTGAAAGAAAAACTCGATAGGAACGACCCTACGCTCCCTCCTGAAGCCCTCGCAAAGACAGACAAAACCGTCGTTGCTGAGCAGCCGGAGAACAAAGAAGTTCCTGTCGGCATCTATAAGATCAACACCTATCGCAACTGGGAACTGGGTGCCGGTATGGGCGTCCATGACGGCAAAGCATACATCCCCATCAGCCTTCAGCGCAACTATAAGAAAGACCGCTCTGTTGTCTTAGAACTGCACTATGATCTGAAAGACAATAAGGTCAATGGAGGAGAAGTACAGTGGAAGGCTCATTTTTAAAAGGAAGGAAATAAAATGGAGAAACCTTTAACCCTAGGCAGCTTCTTTGACGGCATCGGGGGGAGTCTCCTCGCAGCACAGCACGCAGGGATTACGCCTATATGGGCAAGTGAGATCGAAGCCTTCCCCCGTAGTATTACAGAGAAGCATTTTCCCGAGGTCATTCACCTTGGAGACATCACAAAAATCAATCCCGACGAACTGAGCCCCGTAGACATCATCTGCGCGGGCTCTCCTTGTCAGGATTTAAGCATTGCAGGAAAGCGGAAAGGATTGGAAGGGGAACGAAGTGGATTATTCAAAACAGCCATTAACAGCTTTCACAGACTGCGGGAGCGGACAGGACGCCCCCGTTTTTTTGTCTGGGAAAACGTCCCTGGTGCATTCAGTAGCAACAAAGGTATGGATTTTCGAGCCGTGCTTGAAGAAATCGGACAGACCGAAATTCCAATGCCTCCAAAGGGGAAATGGGCAAACGCAGGACTGGCAGAACTGTCTCAGTGTCAAATTGCATGGCGCGTCCTCGATGCTCAATATTGGGGAGTGCCCCAACGTCGCCGTCGAATCTTCCTTGTCGCGGATTTTGCAGCCCGTGACCGATGTGCCAGAGAAATACTATTTGAGCCAGCGAGGGGGGGGGGCAGGAATATTGCGTCGTGCGAAAGAGCGCGGGAAGGTTCTTCCGAAAGAACTGAGAGTGGCGCTCGAATCGCTTTGTATGACATCCAACACAGAGACGATGTAATCCGACCAATCAAAGACGGAAATGTCCCGACACTTACAGCGAGAATGGGGACCGGAGGACATAACGTCCCAATAGTATTGCAGGATGGAAGGATATATAAGCTTACACCAACGGAGTGTGAGCGACTGCAGGGGCTCCCGGATGGCTACACAGAGGGCGGGAGCGACACAGCACGGTACAAAGCGTTAGGCAACGGCATGGCGCAGCCGTGCATTGATTACGTCATCCGACGCATTGCAGAATGTAGCAGACAGTAACGAAAGGAGACAAACAATATGGCAGGAATCAAACTCCCACAGGAGATCATTGATGCCCTTGCACAGCAGGAAGCCAATGCCCTCCTCGAAGGCCTCAGAGACAAGGACATGCGCAAGAACCCTGCCTTCCTTGCGAAGGTACGGCAATTCCTCAAAGACAACGACTTCATCACCACCACTGAGACCGAGGGCGTCGAGACCATCGTGCGGGACATGAACAACATCCCTGATCTCGTCGGAAGCGAGGTTGTTCATTGAAGTGGTCTGACAAGGATATAGAAAAGGCCCGGAGACACTTCTGGGCTTTTGTCTATATCGTATGGAAAAGCATCGGCCTCCCGAACCCCACACCGATTCAGGTAGACATTGCACAGTATCTGCAGAGCCCCCCAAGCGACCGCGTGATTATCCAAGGATTCCGCGGCGTTGCCAAGAGCTTCCTGACCTGCGCCTACGCTGTGTGGCGTCTTTGGGAGAACCGTGATCTAAAGGTGCTTATCATCTCCGCATCAAGAGACAGAGCAGATGACAATGCCCGCTTTATCAAGAGCATCATCCGCACACTGCCCTTCCTAGAGGATATGAAGGCAGACAAGTCGCAGCTTGATACGCAGAACATCTTCAACGTCGGAGGTGCACAGGCCGACATCTCGCCAAGCGTCAAGTCCGTCGGCATCACCGGTCAGATCACCGGTACACGTGCCGATCTTCTAATTTCCGATGACGTTGAAGTTCCGAAGAACTCCGGTACACAGCTCCAACGAGACAAACTCTCTGAGGCAGTCAAGGAATATGATGCCATCCTAAAGCCGGGTGGGCAGATCATCTACCTAGGCACACCCCAGAATGAGGCAAGCCTCTATAACGTCTTACAAAAGCGCGGTTATAGCACCCGCATTTGGCCCGTCCTTTATCCGGAGAACGAGGCAGAACTTGAATCTTATGGTGACAGCCTTGCTCCCTTCATTGCAGATCGGTACCGCAGTGACCCAGACAAATACAAAGGAACCTCCACGGACCCGCAGCGCTTTGATGACATCGAGATCGAGAAGCGCCGCTTGTCTTATGGCCGCGCAGGTTTTGCCCTGCAATTCCTGCTCAACACCAATCTCAGCGACTTTGAGAAATATCCGCTTAAAGTCTCCGATCTCATCATTGATAGCCTTGACCCACATGAGACATCTATGAAATGGTCGTGGGCGAACGGGCCTCAACAAAGGCTGCAGGACATCCCCTGCGTCGCTATGAAGGGCGACATGTACTATGCACCTCTCAGTAGATCACCGGAGACACAGCCCTACACAGGAACCGTCATGGCGATCGACCCGGCAGGACGGGGGAGTGATGAGAGCGCTTATGCCGTCATGAAGGCCCTTAATGGCTATCTCTTCTTGATGGAAGTTGGAGGCTTCACAGAGGGATATAGTGATTTGACACTCACACAAATGGCACAGCTTGCAAAATTCTGGGAGGTCAATGAGATCATCGTAGAGGCCAACTTCGGTGACGGTATGTTCACCAAGATCATGACACCAATCTTTACCAAGATTCACCCTTGTGCCATCACCGAGGTCAAACACACCAAACAGAAAGAACTGCGTATCATTGATACACTAGAGCCCATCCTTATGCGTCATAAACTGATTGTCAACCAGAGCGTCATTGAGAGCGACTATCGCCGCTATGAGAGCGGACAGGCCTACTCCCTGATCTATCAGATGACACGCATCTGCCGAGACAAGAATGCCATTGCCCATGATGATCGCCTCGATGCCGTTACCATGGCAGCAGCTTACTGGCTGAGTGTCATGGACACCGATGGAGACAACAAAGAGGAGGAAGGGGCCCGGAGCTTTGAAGATATGGTTCTGGAAGGTGTTTTAGCACAGCCCGAAGAGTATGGGAGTAAATGTGTCAGAAACATTAAAGATTTACGTTACTAGATTAAAATAATCTAGGTGGTACACAAATATACAAAAATTGAAAAAAGCCTAGGTGGTACACAAGAAGAAAGGAAGAGGAAAAAGTTATATAAGAGACATCAAGTTCTCCTGCGGAGCAGGATTCCTTGATGTTGTTCTTATCGCTCTCTTTAGGCTCCCTGCATTTCTAGGGATGCTTAATGTTGTCTCAGAGATCAGATACACACTCTATAAGATAACTTCAAGCTGACCTACGAAGTGCGGAGCTTGAACCTTTCTTATCCTTCTCCTTGTGTTCCTTGCTTATAGCAGCCTCTCGCATCGTAAAGCCCAAGATCAGAATGAAGAATCTTTACGGATGCGAGAGGATGACTATAAGTTCACCTTACACACTATGCTATTATCATTCAAAAAAGACAAACAAAACAGAGGAAAGGAAGAAAAATAAAATGTTCACCAAAGAATTAGATAATTTCTTCTCGACAAAAGAAGGAACATGGGATAAAATGATAGCGTTCAGTCCTAAAGATGTTGCTACCATGTTAGGCATCCCATTCTCAACAATATCTCAGTTCATGAGAGAGGGGAAGATAAAGACATATAGGATAGGCAGACATTACAGAGTAACCCGCCAAGACCTCTATCGCTTCTTTGAAGATAATGAATGCGTTGTTCTATAAGCACCAATAAGCACCTAAAGATACATAACAGCGTTGAAATTCAAGGAAAAACATGTTTTGTGATACAATAATCATGATTGTGCGAGGAGGCGGCGAATGGAACAAGCCCATATTCTCATTCTGGCAGCCTCCATCGGTGCGGGGCATATGCGGGCAGCCGAGGCGATACGTGCGGCCCTTGCAGAGCATCCGAATGCCGCGGGGATGAAGATTGATGTTGTGGACTTCATGGCGCGTGAGGTAAGTTCGATTCACTATCTCATGAAGCGCATCTATTTGACAATGCTGCGCTTTGTCCCCGATCTCTATGATGTGTTTTTCCGCATTGCGGGAAAGAAGTCAAGCGGGGGACTTGTACGCAGCGCATTCGCGCAGGTGATGGTGCGCACAATGGGGCGGCTCGTACGCTCGTATCAACCGGATCTCATCGTTGCAACCCATCCGTTTCCCGAGGGAGCAGCTGCGCTTTGGCGCGCTAGGAACGGAGGCTCTTTTCTCTTGGCGGCGCTTCTGACAGACTATGCCCTGCATGAGATCTGGCTCGCAGGCCGTGTGGATACGTACTTTGTCGCGACGGATGCGATGGCGCGGCAGATGGCGGAGCTTGGCTTTGATTCCCGTAAAGTTCATGCAACGGGCATCCCGATCATTCCGCCGAACTGCAGCCTCGGGCAGCATGAGGCGCGCAGGAAGGCCGGACTGACGGAGAACTTGCCGACGCTCCTGCTCATGGGCGGAGGACTTGGCCTCGGCGATATTGAACGGACACTGGATGCGCTCGAGATGGTGCGGGAACGTCTCGCCATCCTCGTTGCCGCGGGGCACAACAGTGCACTCGAGGCACATGTGCGCCGAGCGGCAGAGAAGTCGCGGCATGATATCCGTGTCTGGGGATATACGCGTGAGGTGCCGGTTCTGATGCGTGCGGCAGATCTCCTCATTACAAAACCCGGAGCTCTCACGATCAGCGAGGCGTTTGCGGCGGGACTGCCGCTGCTTCTCCACGATCCGATTCCAGGGCCTGAGACGGAGAATGCAGTTTACGCGACTCGGCGCGGTGCGGCTGTATGGCTGCATCCGGGCGAGCGAATGGCTCCTGCGGTGGAGGAAATCCTCGCTCATCGCATCCCCACAATGCGGGAGGCAGCACGCGCATGCGCGCGCGAGGGAGCTGCACAGCGCACGGCAGAGATTCTGATGAAGATGCTCACAAGGAAGAGAGGAAATACAGATGGCTCGGAGAAGACGCTCTAGGAGACCGCGCTGGTTTGTCATCGCCATGCTGATTGTTTTGGGCTATTTCGGCTCGATGATTGTATCGCAGGGCATCTACCTCTCTCATGTTCACGAGGATCAGCAGATCGCAGCAGAGCGACTTGCGGCGGCGCAGGCAGAAAATGATCGCCTGCAGGCGGAGAAGACGCATCTTGGCGAGCTTCCCTATATCGAGAAGCTGGCGCGCGAGGAATTGGGAATGACAGGGGCGGGAGAGCTTCCCTATGCACCCGGAAGGCGCGCGAACGGCAATTGAATTTCTTGACATGCGGTATATTCGCCCTGTATAATAAACGGGTCATGAAAACTGGGGGAGACCCCGTTGGTTGTAGCTGAAGGGAAGAGATGCTTTGGCCATTGAAGTTGGCAGTATAGTGGAGGGCGTCGTAACGGGCATCACCAATTTTGGCGCTTTTGTCGAGCTCCCCGAAGGAAAGACGGGACTCATTCACATCTCGGAAGTTGCCGATGTCTATGTGAATGATGTGCACGATTTCCTCAGGGAGCGTGATCAAGTTAAGGCCAAGGTGCTCACCATTGATGATCGCGGAAAAATCGGACTGTCGATCAAGGCTCTTCAGGCTAAACCTGCTGTGCCGACACAGCCGTCTGCGGCACCTGCACGGCCTTCGCGGCCCCCGCGTGATATGCGGCGCACTGCCGCTGTACGGCAGATGGGCTCTCCCTCCTTCGAAGATAAATTGTCGCGCTTTCTGAAGGACAGCGACGAGCGGCTGACGGACTTGCGCCGCAAGACAGATTCTAAGAGGGGCGGACGCGGATCGCGCCGCGGCTGATTACAGGGAAGTGCTGATGCGGAAATGACTGCGTATATATGCCCCGGCGGCACACGCATCATAGAAAGAGAAAAAGGGCACTCCGTCCGGAGTGCCCTTTTTTATGGAGTTGATTGTGCAGAAAATTGTGGAATGCGTTCTGCGCGCACATGATCTTTTCTATCCTGTGCGCAAGCTTCTCGTCGCTTGTTCCGGCGGGACGGATTCGCTTGCCCTGCTGGACGCGCTGGATATCCTGCATGCGGCGGGCGGCGCGCAGCTCATCTGCGCGCACTATGAGCACGGGATACGCGGCGCAGATTCGCTGGCGGATGCGCGTTTTGTGGAGGCGTTCTGTGCGATGCGCGGGATTCCGTTCGTCCTCGAGGCGGGCGATGTGCCTGCCTATGCGCGTACGCATAAATGCTCGCTCGAGACGGCGGCGCGCATCTGTCGCTATGACTTTCTCTACCGTGTGTGTGATGAACGAAAATGCGATGCCATCGTGCTCGCGCACCATGCAGATGATCTCGCGGAGACGGTGCTCATGCGCATCCTGCGCGGCACGGGACCTGCAGGACTCGCGGCAATGCGGGAAAGGGACGGACTGTATCTGCGCCCCCTCCTCACTGTCATGCGTGCGGAGGTCGAGGCGTATGCGGTGAAGCGGGGGCTGATGCCGCGCCACGATGCGACGAATGATGCGATGGACGCGCGGCGCAACCGCATCCGTCACGAACTCCTGCCGGAGCTTGCGCGCACCTATAATCCTGCGGTGCGCGATGCACTCACGCGCCTTTCTGCACTTGCCGCAGAGGAGGACGATTTGCTCGCAGAGCTCGCGGAGGACGCATATACACACGCTTTGTGTGTGGGCGGGCTTTCGATTCCTGCCCTGCGTGCACTGCATGCCGCACTGCAGCGGCGCGTCCTGCGCATCTTCTGGATGTGGGAGACGGGCGCGGTGCAGGACTTCTCCTATCTCCATGAGGAGCGGATGCGAGCCCTCCTCGCTGTCGAGGGGACGGCGCGTATCGAGATGCAGGGTGGTTGGTACGCTGCTGCGCGCTGCGGTGTGCTGAGTCTGCTGCGTCCTGCACAGGAAAGTGTACAAAATAAAGAAATTAGGCTTTCTTTCACCTGCGAATATGTTATAATAAATTTTCAAGGCATACAGTTTGAGTTTCGTCGTCTGTCCCGTATGACAGCGGACGATTGGGTGCGGATGGCGCGGCGCGAGGCAGTCTATGCCGATTGCGCGCAGCTCCCGCCACTCGTCCTTCGGACGCGGCGCGCAGGAGACTATATGCGGCTTCCAATCGGGCGGAAAAAGCTCAAGGAAATTCTGATTGATGATAAAGTTCCGCGTGAGCGGCGGGATAGCATCCCTCTCATAGCGCTTGCGGATACGCAGGAGATTTTCTGGATTGCAGGCGGGCGGCGCAGCTGCCTTGCGCAGGTTGCTGAATCCAGCAGAGATATTATGAAGATTGAATGTGTGAAGGAGACAACCACCGAATGATGAGCAGCGATATTGAGCGCGTTACCTTTTCCGAGGAGCAAATTCGCATGCGCGTGCAGGAACTCGGGGCGCAGATCGCACGAGACTACCGCGACGCGGCAGAGACTGTCTACTGTGTCGGAATTCTCAAAGGCGCCGCTGTCTTTTTTACCGATTTGGTGCGTGCGATTGATCGTCCCGTTGCCTTTGACTTTATGATTGTTTCCAGCTATGGCGATGCGGCCGTTTCCAGCGGTCAGGTCAAGATCCTCAAGGATCTCGATTTCCCCATCGAGGGAAAGCATGTCATCATTGTGGAGGACATTATCGACTCGGGAACGACCATGCACTATCTGAAGCAGATGCTGATGGGGCGTCATCCCAAGAGCATCCGTATCTGTGCATTCCTCTCAAAACCATCGCGCCGCGTAGCACCTGTGGAGATCGACTATCTCGGACATGAGGTCCCGGATGAATTCCTCGTGGGCTACGGTCTTGACTATGCGGAAAAATATCGGAATCTGCCCTATATCGGAGTGCTGCGGCGTTCCGTTTACGAATAATCCGGAGGAGGCATCACTTGAATCAGTCAATTCTACGTACGATTATTTTTTATGCACTCATGATCGCTGTTGTTGCTACAGTTGTCGACTATGCGACGCACGAACAAAAGACAACTGCGGTCTCCATCGGATACAGCGACTTCACGGGCAAGATCAATGCCGGCGAAGTAGACAAGGTTGTCATTGTTCAGAACAACATCCGCGGTACGCTCAAAGACGGGACGGAGTTTACGACCATTGCGCCGGATGCGCCGAACAGCGACCATGACTTTTATACGCGCCTTGCGGATAAGGGAGTCAATATCTCTGCGGAGAACCCGCCCGAGCCGCCGTGGTGGCAGGCGATACTCACCTCGCTTATTCCGATTGCCCTGCTCATCGGATTTTGGTTCTTCATGATGCAGCAGTCGCAGATGGGCGGCGGACGCATGATGAACTTTGGAAAATCGCGCGTACGCCTCATGGTGAGCGATAAGAAAAAGGTGACGTTCGCCGATGTTGCGGGCGCGGATGAAGCCAAACAGGAGCTCGAGGAAGTCGTCGAGTTCCTCAAGATGCCGGATAAATTCAACGAACTCGGCGCACGCATTCCGAAGGGCGTCCTGCTCTTTGGTCCCCCGGGCACGGGCAAAACGCTGCTTGCCAAGGCGGTTGCCGGCGAGGCAGGGGTCCAGTTCTTCACGATCAGCGGCTCCGACTTTGTCGAGATGTTCGTTGGTGTCGGCGCCTCTCGTGTACGCGACCTCTTCGAGCAGGCGAAGAAGTCTGCGCCCTGCATTGTATTTATCGACGAGATTGATGCTGTCGGACGCCAGCGCGGTGCAGGGCTTGGCGGCGGGCATGACGAGCGCGAACAGACCCTCAACCAGCTGCTTGTCGAGATGGACGGCTTTGCCTCCAATGAGGGGATTATCATCATTGCGGCGACGAATCGCCCTGACGTTCTTGATCCGGCACTTCTGCGCCCCGGCCGATTCGATCGTCAGATTGTGGTAGATAAGCCGGATGTACGCGGACGCGAGGCGATCCTGAAGGTTCATACGAAGGGAAAACCGATTGCGGATGATGTCGATCTTGATGTGCTCGCACGCCGGACTCCCGGATTTACAGGCGCAGATCTCAGCAATCTCGTGAACGAGGCCGCTCTCCTTGCCGCGCGCCGCAACAAGAAGCAGATTCATATGGCGGAGATGGAGGAGGCGATCGAGCGTGTGCTCGCAGGTCCGGAGCGCAAGTCTCATGTCATGACAGATGAAGAGAAGCGTCTTACGGCATATCATGAGGGCGGACATACGCTTGTGGGGATGCTTCTTGAGCATGCCGATCCTGTGCATAAAGTCACCATCATTCCGCGCGGGCGTGCCGGCGGCTATATGCTCTCCCTGCCGAAGGAAGATCGTTCCTATCGTACGCGTTCCGAGCTCTTTGACCGTATTAAGGTCGCGCTCGGCGGACGCGTTGCCGAAGAGGTCGTGCTCGGCGAGATCAGTACGGGGGCATCCAGCGACATTCAGAACGCGACGCAGATCATCCGCAGCATGATTATGCAGTACGGCATGAGCGATACAATCGGCCCCATTGCCTACGGCGAGGAGAATCATCAGGTATTTCTCGGACGAGACTTTAACCGCGACCGCAACTATTCTGAGGAGATCGCCGGCGAGATTGACCGCGAGGTGCGCCGCTGCGTCGAAGAGGCGTACGAGGCATGCCGTGTGATCATTACGGAGAACCGCGATAAGCTTGATCTCATTGCAAACGCCCTCCTCGAACGCGAGACGCTCAATGCGAGCGAGCTGGAAGAGCTGATGACCAAGGGCGTCATCAGCGACAAGGATGAAAAGGACGATGACGCGGATGATACCGGGAAGCCTCTGCCGATTCCCGTCGATGTGGTGATTGACGACTCCACGCAGACGAGCGAGGAGGCAGAGCACGCCGAGGAAGAGCGGTCCGTTCCCGTTCCAACGACGGAGCCGAAGTTCAACGTGACCCAATGGGATAAATGATAGAGCCAAAGCGCCGCTGCATAAACGGATATGCAGCAGCGCTTTTTCTTTAGGGATACATATATTTTAACGATAATATAAGAGATATACTGCACACGCAAAGGCAGTTCGAGAAATAGAGAGATTCCTATGCGGTGAGTTCTGTCGGGGGATGTCGTTGTCATCTGTATTGTGTTAAGGAATAATCTGGAGAAAGCCGAGGGATACGATGGATATGCGGCCAGAGCAGACGGAAATAACGATTGTTGATTCGGAGAGAAGAGAGCCGGTTATTTATGGGGAAGTATTAGATCTCTATGCGAATCGTGAAAAGAGTGCTGCGGCGGTCTCTGAGCCTGATGATCCGTTCGTGAGCATCTATTTTCAAGCGTACAATCATCTGGAGGATTATACAAAGCCTGCTCTTGAAGCCCTTTTTAAGTATACCGCAGATATTGACTATGAATTGATCCTTGTCGACAACGGCTCCTCCGACGGAACCTTTGAGTATTTTAAGAGCTTGCAGCATCCAAGAAAGCGAATCTATCGAATTACGAAAAATATCGGAGCGTTTTTCGGCTATATTGCAGCGAAGAATGCTTCGCGCGGACGATTCCTGCGCGGCAAGTATTTTGTCGGTTTCCCCAATGATATATTGGTGACGAAGAACTGGCTGAAGAATATGCTCATCTGCATGGAGTCCGACGAACGCATTGGATTTGTCGTGCCGATGTCCGACAATGTGACGAATCTTCAGCATGTTGACCTGGGATATTCTGATTTCGAAGATATGCAGGAAAAGGCAGCGGCGTTCAATGTATCCGATCCGCGTAAGTGGCATGATCGTCTGCGTCTGATTCCAACGGTGTGTGTGATACGTACAGCTCTGCGTGAATTCTATGAGGGAGATTACGCATTTATTTATGATTTTTCGGACGATGATATTTCGTTTGTCTATCGTCGGTTGGGCTATCGGATCGTCCTATGCGGGGATGTGTTCGTCCATCATGAGGGCAGTACCATCGGCGGGGCAGATCCGGCGAAGTACGCTGAGAGTATTCAGGGAGGCCGTGCTCTGTTTCGGCGTAAATACCATGGCATTGATGCATGGGATGATGTTACTAATTTCGAAATATATATGAGGAAGATTCTGTTTGAGCATGCGAAGATGCGCGATGATGTGCGTATCCTTGGCATTGATGTACGCTGCGGCACCCCTATCATGGAGATACGGAATACACTCAGAGAACATGGAGTTGAGCATGTTGAGGTCACTGCATATACAACGGATCCGAAATACTGGCAGGATCTGTCATCTTTTTGTGACGGCAGGGTATACTGCGGCGATGTAGATCGGCTGACCCGTAAAATTGGAAACGAACGATATGACTATATCATTATGGGCGAATATGTGGACCGCTACGAGGATGCGCTTGCCGCCATCCGAACTGCTGCGGAACACCTGAGAGAGGGCGGCGCATTTGTCTTTAAGATGCGGAATTATGATATTCCCTACGACCCGCAAGCGGCTGTCAATGCAATGCAGAATCCGCCGAGTCCATTGAAACAAGGACTGCGGGGACTCGAAGAGGAACTCAGGCAATTACCCTATGATGCAGAGATTTATCCCTATATGGAAGAAGTATATGACATCAGAGAAAGACTTTTTGCTGAGTTGAGGCAGATGGAGGAGTATCGGAGCAATCCCGGCATTCGCGAAATCTTTTCAGAGGAACGATTTGATGCGCTTATGACCCAGTATGCCGTTGTATTGAGGAAGAGCGTATGAACTTATCTGCGGATATCAATCCACTTGATCAATTTTTTGAATCCCTTTACGAGAACGCAGAGACACATGGATTTTCAGACTTTCGCGCATATCCCATCCTTCTTTACGGCGCGGGGAATCTCGGGAAGAAACTTTATTCCTGTCTTGTGGGAAACGGTATTCAGCCGCTCGGCTTTATCGATCGGAATGCGTCCCGATGCAGTGCGCCTGCACCGGTCTTTTCCGTGGACACAGGAGCGCTGATGCCGCAGTATCGTGATGCCGCTGTGATTTTGGCAGGTCTGTTCGGGCGAACACAGGATAGGGAGATACGCCGGATACTTGAGAGCGTTGGGTTTCAGCATATCTATGCCCTGCATGAGATCAACTGGCAGGCGCTCGAGAGCCGCGCATTCCTCGCGCATATGTTTATCGGCTCCTACGATCCGGCCAATCTCCTGCGTGATGAACGGCAGATACGGGCTGCGTATGAGCTTTTTTCGACCGAGGAAGAGCGCAGCTTCTTCCTTACGGCGCTCACTGCGCATCACGCACACGATGTTACGCAGTTTCCCTTGCCGCTCCCCTTGGAGGGGCAGTATCTTGCAGCAGATGTTCCGGAGCGAATGGATTATCGGCGTTTTATCGACTGCGGTGCATATGACGGCGACACCCTGCGCAGCGTGCTGCAAAGCGGTATGGAGATCGAGGCATATGCTGCGTTTGAACCGCAGGGCGATCTCTGTGCGGGGATTCAGACGTACATTCGGGAACAAACAGGGATTCAGGAGGCACACATCCTCCCGCTCGGCGCATCCGATTGCTATGAACAGCTGCGGTTTACGGCGGTTTCCGACGGCCGTTCCGCAGCAAAGGCGGATCCGACCGGAACAACAGTCCTTTCCTGTGCACCTCTGGACGGCGTGCTGCGCGGATTTGCACCGACGATGATCAAGATGGACATTGAGGGCATGGAGCCGCGCGCGCTTGCGGGGGCGGCAGAGATGATCCGTCAGTATCGTCCGCAGCTTGCCGTCTGCGTCTATCACGACATTTCGCATCTGTGGTCGATTCCCTTGCAGATTAAGGAACTCTACGAGGGCTATCGGCTCTACATCCGCAACTATCAATTTATGGGACTGGAAACGGTCGTGTATGCCGTTCCGTGACCTGATGGCGAAGGAACGCCGCTAGGAGAGAAGAGAGCATATGGCAGAAATCAAGCCAAACTATGATACCAAGAGAAAGAAGCTTGCGGAGGTTATCCCGCTGGCTGCCCCGTTCACCGTCTATATTGAGCAGACGAAATACTGCAATTTCAAGTGTTTCTACTGCATACACTCCACACGAGATGAGGCAGGTGGGGAGTTTCGTGCGCTCGGGCACCGTGAGCAGCATATGGACAAAGCATTTTTCGAGAAAATCATTCGTGAACTGAAGGAATTCCCGCACGACGGTATCAAGCGCATTGTCTTCTCGGGACTCGGAGAACCGCTGATGAATCCCCATCTGCCCGAATACATCCGCATGGTTGTCGAGGCGGGCATTGCGGGGCGCGTCGAGATTATCACAAACGGTCTCCTCTTGACGCCGGAGAAGAGCCGTGCGCTTGTCACAGCGGGCATTACGAACATCAATATCTCCGTACAGGGGCTTGATGCGGCGGGTTACGAGGAAACTTGCGGCATCCGCATCGACTTTGAACGCTATCTCGAGAATCTGAAATACCTCTACGAGCACAAGGGGAATGTTCAGATTTATATCAAGGCGATTGACGCGACGCTGAAGACGAAGGAGAACGAGGAAAAGTTCTTCGAGATTTTCAGCCCCTTTGCTGACCGCATCTACATTGAGCATCTCGTCGTCATGCAGCAGCAGATGGACGGGCTGCGTGAGATTGTCGACGGCACGAAAAACTTCTATGGCGAAGAACTTGACGTGAACCGCAAGGTCTGTGCGCAATCGTTTTACTTCATGCAGATCGGCTGCGAAGGGGACATTTTCCCCTGCCCCGTACCCGGACTGGGCAAGAACCTCTCCATGGGGAATGCGAAGGAGCATACGCTCATGGAGATCTGGAACGGCAGCCGCCGCAGGGGCTTCCTGCGCAAGATGCTGAAGAAGGAAAAGGACCAGATTCCAGACTGCGCGACATGCACCTGCTTCAATGCGATCAATAATCCGATGGAGCAGCTGGATGATGATGCAGAACGTCTGCTGCCGCTCTTTGCAGACTAGGGGAGGGACTATGGCATCCGAAATCAAGCCAATCTATGGAACGGAACGCGTCCAGCTCGCCTCCGTCCTCCCGCTTGCGGCACCGTACAGCGCATTCGTCTTTCCGACGACGTTCTGCAACTTCAAATGCGCCTACTGCGGGCATTCGCTTGGCTTTGCCGAGATGAAGAAGCAGTATGACTTCACGCCCGAGCACATGACAATGGAGACGTACGAAAAGACCATCGAACAGCTCGCAGAGTTCCCGCAGAAACTCAAGATGCTCTCGCTCACGGGACAGGGGGAACCTCTGCTCAATCCGCATATTGCGGATATGGTGCGCATCGCAAAGGAAAAAGATGTTGCCGAGCGCATAGAGATCATCTCGAATGCCTCCCTGCTGCGTCCCGCCCTTGCCGACGCACTCATTGATGCGGGCTTGGATACACTGCGCGTCTCTCTGCAGGGGATGTCTTCGCAGAAATACGAGGACATTTGCCGTGCAAAGGTAGATTTCGATGAGTTTGTCGCAAACATTCGATATTTCTATGCGCACAAGAAATCGACGAATCTCTTTCTCAAGGTGATGGATGTCGCCTTGGACGAGGGGGAGGAGGAGAAGTTCTATCAGCTCTTCGGAGACTGCACGGACCGCATGTACATCGAGCATATGCTGCCCGCCTACGACGGCGTTGAGATGACGAAGGATATGGTGATTGAGACCGACCGCAACGGCATCAAGACCGATCGCATCTATCAGGTCTGTCCGCTCGCGTTCTACATGCTCGGTGTCTTCCCGAACGGCGACGTTGAGCCGTGCGATACGATCTACAAGCCCATCGTGCTCGGCAATGTGCACAATGGCCGGATTCTCGATATGTGGCACAGTGAGCAGATGCACGAATTCTGGCGAATGCAGCTTGAGGGACGGCGCAGCGAGAACAAACGCTGCGCGATCTGCTGCGCGGCGAACGATGTCGCACACCCTGAGGATCACCTCGACGACGATGCGGATGCGATCCTCGCACGCATCGAGGAGTTACGGAGATGAGGGCGCAGCGTATCGACGGGCAGACACCCGGCGGAAAACGCACACGGCTTGCCGACGTGCTGCCTCTGGATACGCCCTTCTCTGTGCAGATTTTTCCCGTCTATGGCTGCAATCTTGCCTGTGCGTACTGTATTCACTCCGTTCCGGCAGAGCAGCGCGGCTTTGTCGCGGGCAAGGTCATGCTCGACTATGGCCTCTACGAAACATGCATCGACGGACTCGCAGAGTTTCCGCGTCCTTTGAAGATGCTGCGCTTCGCCGGGACGGGGGAGCCTCTGCTTCATCCGCGCATTGCCGACATGGTCGCCTATGCGGCAGAGCGTGGCGTTGCCGATACGATTGACATTGTGACAAACGGGCTTGCGCTTACAGAGGAACTTTCGCGTGCGCTGATTGCGGCAAACCTTGGCCGCATCCGCATCTCGATCCAGGGACTTGATGACGAGGCATATGCCCATACGCGCCGCCGCGGCGTCTTTCATGAACTGGTTGAAAAAATCCGGTTTTTTTACGAGCATCGCGGCAGGACGAAGATCTATGTGAAGATCATTGACTGTGCTCTCAAAGAAGGCGAGGAAGAACTGTTCTTGGAGACGTTCGGCGACATATCGGACTTTATCGCTGTGGAGCATCTCATTCCCGCTGTGCCGCAGATTGACTATGACGTGCTTGGAGGCGCTGCAGAGGTGACGCAGAATGGGGCCGCGATCGGGAGTGCCGTTGTCTGTCCGCAGCCCTTCTACATGATGCAGCTGAATCCCGACGGGATGATCGTTCCGTGCTGCTCGATGGAGACCCCGTATATATTGGGGGATCTTGCAAAAGAATCCATGCGTGCAATCTGGCAGGGCAGGAAGACGGAGGCATTCCGACGCGCACAGCTCGCGTTTCAGAAAGAAAAATATCCGGTCTGTGCCAAGTGCAGACAGTATCAATACGCAATGTTCGAGGAGGATATCCTCGATGGAGATGCCGCCATCCTTATGGAACGCGGTGTGATCCGATAGGGAGATTTAGATATATTTATGAGAGCGAGAAGAATTGATGGGCAGGCGGTGAACAGGGCGCGGTGGAGGACCGCTGCATCAACATATCGGACTTGATTTGGGCGATTGAGGAGGGCGAGGCTTTTGTACGCTGATGATGTAGATACTTTTTCCGATTTGCGCGGCATAGATTATGTGCTCTGGGGAACGGGGCGTGTTGCGCAGGCCTTTTATCAAAAATACTGCGTTGCGCAGAAATGCCTGCAAGATCCGCTTTTTTGGTGCGATAATGCTGCACATAAGCAGGGCACAGAGATGGATGGAATTCCTGTACAGTCATCTGAAAAAGTATTCGAGCTTAGCCGTGTGTATTACTTAAAGGGAAGGCCTCTTGCAATTGTCATCGGAGCGACGGGCATCAATCTGCTGCAAATTGTATCGCAGCTTGAGCAGCAGGCGGTCCGAGCGAAGATATGCTCTGCTGTTCAGCTGGATGCGGCGCATTACTTTACGGAGCACAGGCGGGATATTGAGGAAATCAGCACCATGTTTGCTGATGAAAAATCGCGGCAGCTCTACCGTCGCCTGATTGACAATATGATGTGCGGTCGGCCTGTGGATTTTTCACTTGCTGAGACCGATCAGTATTTTTCCAATGACGTAATTCCCTCTCTTGATGATGATGAGGTGTTCGTAGATGCGGGTGTGTGCGGCGGTGAGGAGATTGACAAGGCTCTTGCGATGAACCCCCGTATCCGTGTGCATGCTTTTGAACCGGATGCACAGAGCTGTGGGCTGCTCCAAGAAAAGTATTCGGACTGCCCGCAAGTTGTACTCTACCCCTATGCGCTCTGGGACGAGGAGGCGCAGCTCATGTTCAGCGGGAACCAGGCGACCCCCTCAGCATCACGGCTGGAGACCGGAGCGGATGCACAGGGCGATGTGATTCGGGCAATGCCGCTCGATGCCGTACTGACGGAATCGCCCACGCTCATCAAGATGGACATAGAGGGGGCAGAGTACAATGCGCTTCTTGGCGCAGAGCAGATGATACGTGAGCATCATCCAAAACTTGCCGTTTGTGTCTATCACAGCATCGAGGACTACATCCGCATTCCGCTGCTGATTCGGTCATTTTACAGCGGCTACCGTTTTTATTTCCGCCATCACAGCGTGACGAGCGGGGAGTCTGTACTCTATGCACTTTGAAGTGCGGAGAATCCTGCCGAAAGGAAGATGTCGGACGTGAGAATTACGAGAGCAGAGGCCTTGGCATGTCTGGATGAGGCGCGCACACGGAACGACGGCGGCTGGATTGCGCATTCTTTTGCCGTCGGAACGGCCGCAGAGCGTATTGCTGCTCGCATTGATCATCTGGATGCCGAGCGTGCCTTTGTCTTTGGCTTGCTGCACGACATCGGCCGCAGATTTGGTGTGATGCAGATGAATCACGTCATTGCCGGATATCGTTTTCTATTGGAGCAGGGAGATGAAGAGGCGGCGGAGATCTGTCTGACCCATTCCTTCCCCGTGCAGGAGATTACGGCGGTGAACAGCGGATGGGATTTAATGGCTGAGGACTACGCATTTCTGGATCATTTTCTGCAGGAGAGAAAATATACCCTATATGACCGCCTCATACAACTGTGTGATGCGATGGCGACGGATGAGGGAATCGTTGCGATCGAGCGGAGGATGATGGACATCATGCTTCGCTATGGCGTGGATGAGACCAGTCTGCCGCGCTGGCGGCAGCTCTTTGCGATGAAAGAGGATTTCGAACGAAGAATGGGGAAAAGCGTAGAATCCGTGCTCGGCCTGCGTACCGTTGTGCCATTATGAGGAGGTGTGTTCGTGTTTGATGTCGAGGAAACCGCGCTGCAAGGATGCGTGAGGATTCTTCCGGTCGTGCGGGAGGACAGCCGCGGTGTATTTATCAAGACATTTCACGTAGAAGTTTTTCGGCAACTCGGGCTGCCGACATCCTTTGCGGAGGAATACTTCTCCGTTTCGCGGCGCGGCGTTCTGCGCGGGCTTCACTTCCAAACGCCGCCGATGGACCATGAAAAAATTGTCTGCTGTGCGGAGGGGGAAGTGACGGATGCTGTTGTGGATCTGCGGAGATCTTCGCCTACCTATGGAAAGTATGCACTTTTTCATCTGAAATCCTCCGAGGGAACAATGCTTTATATCCCAAAGGGAATGGCACACGGATTTTATACACGCAGCAGCACGGCGCTGATGCTGTATCAGGTGACAAGTGTCTATGCGCCCGCCTGTGATGCTGGAATTCGCTGGGATACGGCGGGAATCCCGTGGGATGTCGAGCACCCTATTCTGTCGGAACGGGATCAGTCGTTCCCCGCTCTTGCCGATTTTGTCAGCCCGTTCGCATAAAGGAGCTCACTATGCCTGAGGTACTGCATATCACAACGCATATGGGCGGCGGCGTGGGCAAGGTGCTCTCCGGGGTCGCTGCATATGCTGCACGAACGAGGGCAGGGTGGCGTCATCGTATCCTCCTGCTCGAGCCGCCGGAGAAAACGAACTTCATCGATGTATGCCGTGCAGACGGTGTAGAGATCCTCTGCGGCGCGGGAGAGAAGGAAGTGCTGGCAGCCATGCGTTCTGCCGATCTTGTTCAGATCGAATGGTGGCACCATCCGCGCATGGCGGCGTTTCTGGCAGATTTCCCGAAGATCGAGATGAATCTGACCATCTGGGCACACGTATCCGGTTGTTGGTATCCATATATTCCTGCGGAATTCCTGCGTGTGCCGCAGCGATTTATCTTTACCTCGCCCTATTCGCTTGATAATCCGTATTGGAGTGAGGAAGAGCGTGTATGGGCGCAAAAACATACGGCGGTCGTGCACAGCTCGGGCGGTTTTGCTGCGATTTATCCGCGTGAGGAGCGGGTGAGGGATGGACGGTTTGTCGTCGGATACATCGGAACGCAGTCCTATGCGAAGCTGCATCCGGATTTTGTGGCGTACTGTGCGTGTGTGTCGCATATTCCGGGCATTGAATTTGTGCTTGTGGGGGATCAGACGAATGCAGCGCAGATTCGTGCGGAGGCAGAGACGTTTGGCATCGCGGAGAAATTCCGTTTTATTGACTATGTGAGTGATGTGAACGCGGAACTGGCGCAGATGGATGTATTCGGCTACCTGCTGAGTCCGCGGCATTTCGGAACGACGGAGAACGCGCTCCTCGAGGCGATGGCGGCAGAGGTTCCTGTCATTGCGTTCGATCAGTGTGCGGAGCGGTATCTTATCGAAAATAATGAAACGGGACTGCTCGTCAAGGGGAAAGAGGATTATGGCAGAGCACTCGCATATCTCTATGAGCATCCTGCGGAACGGTGCCGCATGGGAAGAGCAGCACGGCAGAGAGTTCTGCGGGATTTTGCTGTGGAGCGTACAGCGGCACAGCTGCACAGCATATACGACGAAGTCCTGCGAGAGAAGCGGCGCTGCTGTGACTTTCATGGGGCTCTTGGGCGTACGCCGCATGAGTTTTTTTTGAATGGGCTGCCGCATGAGCTGCGGTCAATTTTTACAGCTCGAGGGCCCGCGGTACAGGAACTGCCGCCGATTCTCAGAGAGCAGAGCAAGAGCTCTCTTCCGCATTTTTCCCGTGTGTTTCCTGCGGATAAACAGCTGAAGAACTGGCAGGAGCGTTTTTGCAGCGGTTGATATACGGCGTGTTTGGGGAGGAAGAAAAAATGACGTACAGGGCGTTGCTTACAGGGGGCACGGGATTTATCGGCGGGTATTTGGCGCGCTGCCTGTTGGATGACGGCTGGCAGCTTTCTGCTGTCGTACGTACATCATCGAATGTAGAATTCCTTTCTGCGGATATGAAGGAGCAGATCGCGCTTTACAATGCGGATCGTATGGATCTGAGGGATATTGTGCGGGAGGCTGCGCCGGATGTCGTCTTTCACCTTGCCGCATACTATACAACGATTCATGCCTATGAGGAGATTGATGAACTGATCGCGAGCAATGTCACATTTGGGACAAAGCTGCTCGATGCCATGGATCAGAACAATTTGCACAATTTTGTCTACGCACGTTCTTCATGGCAGCATTATCGTGATGACCCGAACGAGCCGGCAAATTTATATGCGGCATCGAAAGATGCCTTTGATGCGATTGTCAAATTCTATACTGCGGCCAGGGGGCTGCAGGCGATCAGCCTGACTTTGTTCGACACCTATGGAGACCATGATCGGAGGAATAAGCTGCTGGCAATTCTGCCGAAACTTGCGGCGGAGGGGAGGCGTCTGGCATTATCGCCCGGAGAGCAGCAGGTGGATTTCATTCATGTGGAAGATGTGGCTCAGGCATTTCTGCTTGCCGGAACGTATCTGATGAAGGGACGGACTGATCTCTGCGGCGATTACGTCATTTCCTCCGGGAAGTGCGTAACGCTGCGGGAACTCGTTCGGCGCTATGAATTGTTGTGCGGAGAGAAGATGCCGGTCGATTGGGGAGAACGTCCCTATCGCGAGCGGGAGATCATGATCCCGTGGCGCGGAGGCAGGATTTTGCCGGGATGGGAGCGAAAGCATAAGGAACTGATGTAGACCCGATCTTGCGCGGAGACCGTGTGATATACGTTGAGAGGTGACTGTTTTGGCAAAGCTGAGCATTATTATTCCTGTTTATAATATGAAGGAGCAGGAGCGTCAATGTCTGCTGTCGATTCGGCAGACGGTACGTCTGCCCTATGAAATAATCGTTGTTGACGACGGTTCATCTGCCGATGAGCGCATCTCAGACGCAGGGACAGCAGACAATGTTCGCATCCTTCACAGTGACGAGCATCGTGGCTTTTCACATGCGTTAAATATGGGGATTCAGGCATCCGTCGGAGAGGTCGTTCTCTTTCTTCATGCGGATACTCGGCTCGCTCCGCATACAGTGGAGGATATGCTCGATGCGCTGATTGCAGATTCCGCACTGGGTGCCGTGTCTGCGGTTGCTGCGCGGACATACGAGCGTGCGCAGCTGATACCGGATACGACCTACCAGTCATGGGAGTCTTTTGCGGAAGTGGCAGGGGAAATTCGGGAACGCGGAGCAAGTCCGCATCCGGAGATCCTTACAGAGATGTTTGCGCTGATGGCGCGCCGGGATGCGGTCAATGCGGCTGGGCTACTTGACGAGCAGTATCAGGTGCCGGCACTCGCTGCATATGACTATACGGTTCGTATGACGCGGGCGGGATATGGCATTGCATCTCTGCCAAGCGTCTATGTCCATCATGTTGAGAGTGTTCATGACCAGAATCAGGAGGAGTATGATCGTCAGCGGGAGAAAGAACGAGAGTCTTTCCACGTGAAATGGAATGTTTCACTTGACTATTCTTTCTATGCGCGGATTGATCTGTTCCCCTTGATGAATTTGACGCGCGAAGGCCTCCGCGTCCTCGAAATCGGCTGCGCCTGCGGAGCAACTCTGCGGGAGATTAAGATGCATAATCCGACGGCAGAACTCTACGGGGTAGAGCTGAATGAGCATGCCGCCGCAATCGCTGCGCCCTTTGCGGAGATTCTTTCGATGAATGTGGAGAATCTCGATCCGGCAGAGATTCCGGAGCGGTTCGACTATATCATCATGGGCGATGTGATCGAGCATCTGCTCGACCCGTGGACAGCATTGGCGAATATGCGTGAACTCCTGGCCCCCGGCGGTGCTGTCATTGCGAGCATCCCGAACGTAGCGCATATCAGCAACGTGTATAATCTCTTGAGCGGTTATTGGAGCTATCAGGATATGGGGCTGCTTGATCGTACGCATTACCGCTTTTTTACGAGATGTGAGATTATTAAGCTCTTTGAAAATGCTCAGCTTTCGGTCGAGCAAATACAGTCCAAACAGATTTCTTTTCCGGAGGGAGGGGCGGCGATCAGAGATGAACTTCTTTCACTGAAAAATATTTCTGTTGACCCCCTGGATTTGGATACATACCAATGGCTTGTTTGCGGACGCCGCGCATAGGATACGATTTATATTTTCCATATTTTTTTGTGGCATAGAGCCATTATCTGCTGTATAATGAGGCGGATAATGGCTTTTCTAATGGGAGGCATGCGATGCGGAGCGATGTACTGGAGCTCCTGCGCGAAGCAGGCGGCTATATATCGGGAGAGAAGATGGCGGAGCGGCTCGGCGTGACGCGGGCAGCCGTGTGGAAGAAGATCGCAGCGCTGCGGGATGCCGGCTATGATATTTCGAGTGCGCCGCGCAGCGGCTATATTCTGCGCTCTGCACCGGACCGTCTGATCGAACCGGAGATTGCAAAGGGGCTCGGAACAGAGCTCGTGGGGCGAAAAATCATCTGCTATGATGCCGTCGGATCGACGAACCTGCTGCTGAAGGATATGGCACGCCAAGGGGCAGAAAACGGCACCGTTGTCGTTGCGGATACGCAGGGAATGGGGCGCGGACGTATGGAGCGCGCGTTTTTCTCGCCGCCCGGCAAGGGCATCTATGTGAGCATTCTTCTGCGGCCGAATTTTCTTCCGCAGGATGCGCCGAAATGTACACTGATGGCGGCGGTTGCGGTTGCACGTGCGATGGAGAAGTTCGGCCTGCGGGCAGCGATCAAGTGGCCGAATGACATTATGCACGACGGGCGCAAGATGGTTGGGATCCTCACGGAGATGAGCGCGGAGATGGATCGCGTGAACTACGTTGTGATCGGCATCGGCATCAATGTGAACATCGCGTCGGAGGATTTTCCTGAGGAACTGCGTCCGATCGCGACCTCACTCATGCAGATGAAGGGAGAACCGCTGCCCCGCGTCGCGTTCCTGCAGGAACTCCTGCGTGCGCTCGACGCACTCTACGCATGCGCGCAGCAGGAGGGCTTTGCGCCTGTGCTTGCCGCATGGAGAGAGTATGCTGTAACTCTCGGTCAGCAGGTACGCGTGATCGGCCCGGCGGGTGAGAGCTTCGAGGGCATGGCTGCGGATATCGATGCGGAGGGAGCGCTCCTCATTGATACGTCGACGGGGAGAAGACGTGTGTTGGCGGGAGATGTGTCCATCCGCCCGAAGGAATAGTATGGAGGAAAGAACTTGCTGCTAGTACTGGATATCGGCAACAGCAATATTGTCATGGGCGCCTACGACGGGCGAAAGCTGCTGCGGCATTGGCGCATATCGACGGATCGGCAAAAGACAGGCGATGAGTACGGCATACTGATCAACGAACTGTTTCACTATCAGGGGATCCGCATGACGGATATTGAAGCAATCATCATCTCGTCCGTAGTGCCGCCGCTCGTTGTTCCTCTGCGCAAGATGTGCGAGCGTTATTTTCATATCCGCCCGCTGATTGTTGGACCGGGCATTCGGACCGGTATTCGTCTCAACTATGAAAACCCGCGTTCGATCGGCGCAGACCGTATTGTGAATGTCATCGGCGCTCATGAGCAGTACGGCGGTCCGCTCATTGTCATCGATATCGGGACGGCGACGACATTTGATATCGTGGCAGAGAACGGAGACTTTCTCGGCGGCGTCATTGCGCCGGGTCTCGGTTCCAGTGCCGAGGCGCTTTTCCAACGCGCGGCGCAGCTGCCGCGCATCGAGCTCGTACCGCCAAAGACGGTGGTCTGCCGCAGTACAATACAGGGCATGCAGGCAGGCATCATCTACGGCTATGTCGGGCAGATCGACGAGATCGTGCGCCGCATAAAGGCAGAGACCGCAATGGAGATGAAGGTTGTCGCGACGGGCGGCTTTGCACGTATGGTGGCGAAGGAGTCCAAGATGATCGACAAGGTCGATCATTTTTTGACGCTGACAGGACTGCGTGTCCTCTATGAGCGAAATCAGCCGTGAAGCCATTCAAAATCGGCCCGTTCACCTTTGATGAACCCGTATTCCTCGCGCCGATGGCGGGTGTAACGGATACCGCCTATCGTGTGATTGCACATGATATGGGCTGTCCGCTTGCATTTGCTGAGATGGTGAGCAGTCAGGGCATCCATTACCGCAATGAGCATACAATGAAAATGCTCCGAACGGAACCGGATGAGCGGCCGATTGCGATGCAGATATTCGCTAAGTCGGCCGCAATGGCGGCCGAGGCTGCCGCCTACATTGAGGAGATCGGGACGGCGGATATCCTCGACTTCAACATGGGCTGCCCTGCACCGAAAGTTGTGAAGAACGGCGAAGGTTCTGCGCTCATGCGTGATCCGAAAAGAGCGGAGGAGATCCTGACAGCGATCCGCCGAGCGACAAAGCTGCCGTTTACGGTAAAGATGCGGCTTGGCTGGGATGATTCCTCGCGCAATGCCGCAGAGATTGCAAAGATGGCAGAAGCGGTCGGCGTCGATGCTGTTGCCGTACATGGACGAACGCGCGAGCAGTTTTACAGCGGCAATGCGGACTATGCCGCGATTGCGGAGGTAAAACGCGCCGTCGGGATCCCCGTCATCGTGAGCGGAGATATCCGCCGCAGCGCTGATCTCTCGCGTGCGCTTGCGGTTACGGAGGCAGATGCGGTGATGATCGGACGCGGTGCGCAGGGGAATCCGTGGATTTTCCCGCAGCTTATTCACTGGCTGCTCACGGGAGAAGATCTTCCTCTGCCGACCCTTGCGGAGCGGGCGCAGGTGATCCTGCGCCATCTCGACCTCCTGATCGGCTATAAGGGAGAATATATCGGCATTCGCGAGATGCGCAGGCATGCGGCGTGGTATACACGCGGTCTTGCCGGGAGCGCAGAGCTGCGCGAACAATTTAACCGCGCAGTATCGCGCGAAGATTTTGCACAGATCCTGCACGATGCGTGGGAAATATGAAAGGATTTATTATGAGCGACGATAAAAAAACGTCAGTCTGGTCGAAATATACGGCCGAAGAACGCGCCGCAGTGAACGAACTTGCGCAGGGATACATCGATTTCCTCTCGAACTGCAAGACGGAGCGCGAGAGCGTGACCGAGGCGGTGCGCCTTGCGAAGGCTGCAGGGTACCGCGATCTCGCGGACATCATCGCACAGGGGCTTTCTCTGAAGGCCGGCGATAAGGTCTATGCCGTCAATATGAAGAAGGCGATTGTTCTCTTTCATATTGGCGAGGCGCCGAT
>ERZ773065.317-NODE-317-length-29965-cov-6.817586_pt1 | contig 29965 bp, 29 predicted proteins | sample MGYA00580623_ERZ773065 | MGnify/ENA primary metagenome ERZ773065 (study PRJEB29015, sample SAMEA2738017) | human oral metagenome | biome: human oral; feature: human-associated habitat; material: dental | place: China | collected 2047 ... | reverse complement strand
CGCTGATGATACTATATGGGTGACTGTATGGAAAAGCAGGTCGTTGCCGGTTTATTAAAGAAGACCCTTCGGGGTCTTTTTTGTTTTTCTTATACTTTAATAACACATGAGGATATGTTAAAATACACTTAATTAGAGTGATTGGACATCGTTTCATGGCCTTGCTGTTAAGGCCCTGTGCAATATGACACCACGAACCTTGTCAGGTCCTGACGGAAGCAGCAATAAGAGGATTGTCGTATGTGCCACAGACCAGTCTTATGGCAAGGCTTCGAAACGATGTACTTATGTAAGGACGGATATTATGCAAGGTAAATCTAACGCTTTATATACAAGATTTAGACCAAACACCTTTGATGAAGTAATCGGTCAGGAAAATATTATAAAGGTATTTTTAAATCAGTTGAAGGCAGGTAGCGTTTCTCATGCATATCTTTTGTGCGGTATAAGAGGAACAGGAAAGACAACCTTGGCAAGGCTCATGGCAAAGGCTGTAAATTGCCTTGATCCTCAGAAAAAACCGTGCGGAGCATGTGAGAATTGCAGGTCAATCACCGAAGAATCGCATATGGATGTAATAGAAATCGATGCGGCTTCAAATAACGGAGTTGATGATGTTAGAGAGCTGATAGATACAGTTGCATACCCACCGTCAGTTGCTGAAAAAAAGGTATATATAATAGATGAAGTACATATGTTGTCTCAAGGAGCATTCAATGTACTTCTTAAGACACTTGAAGAGCCACCTTCGCATGTGATCTTCATTTTTGCAACAACAGATCCAAATAAGATACCCAAGACGATCTTATCCAGATGCATGAGGTTTGACTTAAGAAGGATAACCGAATCGGACTTAGTAAAGCGTCTAGGCTTTGTATGTGAATCATGCAGCAGAGAAATAGATGAAGATGCGCTTAAGTTGGTTGCAGTAAACGCAGAAGGATCGCTTAGGGATGCGCTCAGCATCTTGGAGCAGGTAATGGCTATAGATGAAGGGACTATCACAAGGGAAGATGTACTGGAAAGCCTGCATGCCGTGGGTGATGGGAAGATAATCGAGATAATGGATGGCGTATTATCAAATGATCTTGAAAAGGCGATAGTTACCTGTAATAATGCATTTGATGAAGGAAAAGATGAAAAACAGTTTTTAAATGATCTTTTGATTTATCTTAGAAACATGATGCTGGTTAAGGTTTCCGGCGAGTTGGATGCGCTTATAAATATGCATAGTGATGATATTAATGAACTTAAGCGTCAAGCAAGCGGAGTCAGTATGGATTTTATTGAGAGGGCAATATTTGAAACAGTTCGTATTATTGATCTTTCGAAGGGAGCTTCCTATCCTAGAATATTGATAGAAGCAGGACTTATAAAGGTAAGCAATTGTCTTTCACCGGATAAAAATATAGAAAAAGAAGAGACTAAACCTTCAAGCATTAAGAAAAGCAGTAATGTGGGAAAAAACACAAACGATGAAATGCCTGTAGTATTTGATAAATCTGAAGCTTTAGAAACGACTGCAGTTTCTGATGAAGTAAGCCCTTCTGATTCGGTAGCAACTACGAGCTCTCTCTCTGAGACAACTTCAGTTCCTGCTGAAACTTCAGCACCGGTGGCTAAATCCCAAGAAGGTATGGCGCAAGGGAAAAGAGAAAAAGATACGGCTATTGAGAATAACGAATTTATCTTTGAAAGTGACGAGCTATCAGGGCTTTCAATCTCGATTGATAAGCTTACGGGTAAAAAGGAAGAAAAAACTAAGAAGCGAGATATAAAGGATGTTATGAAAGAAGTTTATAACATAGATGTAGTAGAGGAGGAGTAAATGGGAAGAGGAATGAGAGCGCATAAGAAGCCTAGAAAACAAGGCGGTAAAGCCATGGCGGAGCAGATGCAAAAGCTCGGCGCAATGCAGGAGAAGATGAATGAAGCGCAAAAGAATATAGATGCCATGGAGCTTGAAACGAGCGCAGGAGGCGGCGCAGTCAAGGTTAAAGTAAATGGTAAGAAGGAAGTAGTTTCGCTAAATATAGATAAAGATATCGTCGATCCTGAAGATGTAGAAATGCTGGAAGATTTGGTAATGGCTGCTGTCAATGAAGGGATTCGTCAGATAGAAGAAGTATCAAGCAAGGCAATGGAAGACATTACGAGTGGCATTGAAATCCCCGGGATGATGTAATGCAATTTCCCGTATATTTTGAGAATTTGATTATAGAGCTTTCAAGGCTCCCCGGTATAGGTAGAAAAACAGCGCAGAGGCTCGCAATTTTCATAACCGACATGGAAGACAATAAGGCGCTCAGCATATCTAGGGCTATAGAAGAGGCTGTGAACAATCTAAAACCTTGCGACACCTGTGGATGTCTTACGGACAATGGCAAATGCCTTTTTTGTAGTGATCCTTTCAGAAACGATGATGTGATTTGCGTGGTTGAAAACACCATAGATATAGTGGCTATGGAAAAGCTTAAAAATTATAGGGGGAGGTATCATGTGCTGGGCGGAGTGATTTCTCCTCTCGACGGTGTAGGACCGGATCATTTAAGAATAGATACACTTTTAAGCAGAGTAGTAAAGTACGACGTAAAGGAAGTGATCCTTGCTACGAGCGTAACGATTGAGGGCGAGGCCACTGCAAATTATATTGCAAAGGAATTGGAAAAGTTGGGTATCAAGGCTACGAGGATAGCGAAGGGGATTCCGGTAGGAGGAAAATTCGACTATATAGATGCGATGACAATGCAGAATGCGATAGATAAAAGGGAGGAAATGTAGGCAGAAAATATTAATTTAGACGGCCATATTTATGATAAAATGATATTCATAGAAACTTACAGCGTAGGAGGTGAAATATGGCAAAAATTTTGAAAGAACCGTCAAGGACTTTTAATGAATATTTATTGATCCCGGGCTATTCGCAGACAGGTTGTACAGTAAGCAATGTAGTTTTAAAAACACCTGTCGTAAAGTACGAAAAGGGAAGAGAAGCATCATTGTCCATGAATATACCGATGACATCTGCAATAATGCAGGCAGTGTCAGGAGAAGATCTCGCTATTGCTCTTGCAAAAGAAGGCGGGATTTCTTTTATATACGGCTCTCAACCCATTGAATCACAGGCGAATATGGTGAAAAATGTGAAGTCGCACAAGGCGGGGTTTGTGACGAGCGATTCTAATGTTAGACCCGACCAAACGCTAAGGGATATAGTGGAGCTTAAGAAGAAAAATGGACATTCGACAATTGCCGTAACGGAGGACGGAACGGCTGCAGGTAAAATGCTTGGTCTTGTAACCAGTAGAGATTATAGGGTGTCCAGGATGAAGATGGATACTAAAGTTTCGGAGTTCATGACTCCATTTGAAAAGCTGGTATGTGCAAAAAGCGGAATTTCACTTTCAGAAGCAAATGATATGCTGTGGGACCATAAGCTCAACGCTCTTCCAATTATTGATGAGGCGGGAAGGCTCACGCACTTCGTGTTTAGAAAGGACTATGATTCACATAAGGCAAATCCTAATGAGATTTTAGACGAGGATAAGAGATATATCGTAGGTGCCGGCGTAAATACCAGAGATTATGAGGAGAGGATTCCGGCTCTTGTCGATGCAGGTGCAGACGTTCTTTGTATTGACTCATCTGAAGGGTACAGCCAGTGGCAGGAGAGGACACTTGATTTTGTAAGAAAAAATTATGGAGATGATGTAAAGATCGGTGCTGGAAATGTCATAGACGGTGAAGGGTTTAACTTTCTTGCAGATGCCGGAGCGGACTTTGTTAAGGTAGGCATCGGGGGAGGTTCTATATGCATCACTCGCGAGCAAAAAGGTATAGGAAGAGGTCAGGCCAGCGCATTAATAGATGTAGCTAAAGCAAGGGATGAATATTATGAAAAAAACGGCGTGTACATACCTATTTGTTCGGATGGAGGCATAGTTTACGATTATCACATGACTTTGGCGCTTGCGATGGGCGCTGATTTTCTGATGCTCGGCAGGTATTTTGCAAGATTTGACGAGTCTCCATCGGCTAAGGTTACTTTGAATGGTAATTATGTAAAGGAATATTGGGGAGAAGGTTCTGCAAGGGCAAGGAACTGGCAGCGCTATGATTTAGGCGGAGATAAGAAGCTCAGTTTTGAAGAAGGCGTGGATTCGTACGTCCCATATGCAGGAAAGCTAAGTGATAATGTTCAGCAGTCGCTTGCAAAGGTAAAGTCCACGATGTGTAATTGCGGCTCCGTTACGATAAAGGCGTTTAGAGAAAATGCGAAACTTACGATAGTTTCCGCTACCAGCATAGTGGAAGGCGGAGCTCACGACGTAATACTCAAAGATAGATCAGGACAGGTAAACAATTAATTGTGAATAGGAGTAATTTTATGAAAAATAATACCAGACCGGAAACAATGAAGAGAATAGACAATGAAGAAGCAGCTAAGATTTTTATAGAAGAGCAAATAGGTGAATTAAGAGCTCAGATAGGAAGCGATAGGGTATTGCTTGCATTGTCGGGAGGCGTTGATTCTTCTGTGGTTGCGGCGCTTTTAATAAAAGCTGTGGGCGACCAGTTGATTGGGGTACATGTAAACCACGGACTTATGAGAAAGGGAGAATCAGAGCAGGTAATCAGCGTCTTTAAGGATAAGTTTAAGGCAGATTTGATCTATCTTGATGAAACGGACAGGTTCCTAGAAAAACTTAAAGGAATTGAAGATCCTGAGCAAAAGAGAAAAATAATAGGTAGCGAATTTATAGAGGTGTTTGCGGAGGAAGCCAGAAAGCATGAAGGCATTAAATTTTTAGGACAAGGCACCATATATCCTGATATATTGGAGAGCGACGGCATCAAAGCTCATCATAATGTCGGAGGACTTCCGGAAGATTTAAAGTTTGAACTTGTAGAGCCCATAAGGCTTCTTTATAAAGACGAAGTGCGTGTTGTAGGCAAAGCATTGGGGCTCCCTGATGCTATGGTAAACAGGCAGCCTTTTCCGGGCCCCGGTTTTGGAGTAAGATGTACAGGCGCCATCACAAGAGCTCGCTTAGATGCGCTACGTGAAGCCGATGCAATCCTTCGCGAGGAATTCGAAAAAGCAGGACTTTCCGGTAAGATATGGCAGTACTTTGTGGTAGTTCCGGATTTTAAAACAACCGGCATGACAGGTGGCAAGAGAACCTATGAATGGCCGGCAATAATTCGTGCAGTAAACACAAAAGATGCCATGGAAGCTGCGATAGAGGAATTGCCATATGACCTTCTAAATACACTCGTAAAACGCATAACATCGGAAGTAACCGGCATAAACCGAGTTCTCTACGATATTACACCTAAACCACCTGCAACGATAGAGTGGGAGTGATATCACACTTGAAAAAGTCCAGAAATACCAATGCTTTTTCTGCCTGAACGCCTTTCATGGCTGTGAAATGACGACAGAGGCCTATCATTCAGGAAAAAGAGCAAACAAAACTCCGGGAATAAAGAGAGGGGAGAATAATGGCAATCAGCTTTAATAGTAATTCCGTATGGAATTTGAAGCCAATTGGCGTTGACAAGGTTAGAGGTGAGGTGCGTGGACTCCTAATTGGCGGAGAAGAAGTGGAAATGGCATTCCAGACAGTTCGAGATCAGTTGATTTTTACGAATAAACGTATTATTGCGGTTGACGTACAGGGAATTACCGGGAAACGTAAATCTTTCAGCATCATGCCGTATTCTAAGATTCAGTATTTTTCCATCCAGACCCCTGGACTTGGTGAAATTATACCGGATTCTGAATTATTCGTTATGTTTTCCAATAGTTTTACTGCTAAGTTTGAGTTCAAAGGGAATGTCGATATAGGGAAAATTGGCCGTATGATTTCAGAATTTGTTTTATAATCTCCAATAATCTCTGCCCCAATATTCGTCACAGTGCTTATCACCGCTGATAAGATTTTGATAAGCATCCATCGTATAGCTACGATAATATGGAGAATCAAAATCCTCAGAAGAACAGGAGTAAATAACTTCTAAGCAAAATTCGTTAAGTTATGAGTTCCTGTATTGAGTGGGAGTAACTGATACTATTTTAATACTAAAAAGTTAAAAATGCAGGTTACAAAGGGAGTTGTTGAATTGAGGTAAATAGTTTAGAAAGGTTTCCGCCGTTTTGGTAGGAAGCTTTTATGGTAATAGTGGGTGACAAATTAGAATTTAGAGAGGTGAAGGCATGGCTTCAAGTAAAGAATATTTAGACTTTATTTTAGAACAATTGTCCGAGTTGGAAGAATTATCATATAGAGCAATGATGGGTGAATATATAATTTATTATAGTGGGAAAATTATAGGTGGAATTTATGATGATAGATTTTTGGTGAAGCCTGTTAAAGCTGCAATAGAATATATGGAAAATGCAAAATATGAATTGCCGTATGATGGGGCAAAGGAAATGCTATTGGTAGATGACGTAGATAACAAAGAGTTTTTAACCGGCTTAGTTAATGTAGTGTATGATGAGTTACCTGCACCAAAACAAAAAAAAGAGAAATAACTTAATTTTAGTTTCACATAGTCAACTCCTGGTTTGTAGAACTGTAAGGTGATCTGAAGAACATCAATGGTGCTTCACCTTATTTATCTTTTGATTTTGCCGAAAATATAGTAAAGTGATAGTTGAGCCGAAACCATAAAAAAAAATGAAAGAAAAGGAGTCATAACCATGAAAAAGACGATAACGGTAGAAGGATTTGAGATAGGTACGGAAGAAAATCATGAGGCATTGACGGGAGTCTCGGTTATTATTGCAAAAAAGGGAGCTACTGCAGGTTGTTGTGTCAGAGGTTCCGCTCCCGGAACAAGGGAAACTGATTTGTTAAAATCGGAGAAAACAGTGGAGCAAGTACATAGCATTGTATTATCGGGAGGTTCCGCATTTGGTTTAGAAAGCACTTGTGGAGTGATGAACTACTTGGAAGAGGTGGGAGTTGGATTTGATGTCGGAGTTGCAAGAGTTCCGATTGTCTGTGGAGCGGTTTTGTTTGATTTAGCTGTAGGAGATCCTGATATTCGTCCGGATAAAGAGATGGGATACCTTGCGGCAAAAAAAGCATCCACTGAGATTTTTACCGGGAACATAGGAGCAGGTTGTGGTGCGACAGTTGGAAAATTGCGCGGGTTTGATAGCGTGATGAAAGGCGGAACGGGATATATTGAATTATGTCTTGAAAGTGGATTGAAAGTAGGTGCCTATGTGTGTGTGAATGCCTGTGGAGAAGTTTATGAAGGAGAAACAATATTGGCAGGCGCACTTAACGATGATAAATCAGAAATTATATCTTCTCATCAACTGATGTTAGAAGGAGCAGAAAGCTTGTTATCAGGGAAAAACACCACCATAGGATGTATTTTGACTAATGCAATCTTAAACAAAACAGAGTGTAACAAAGTAGCCGAAGTGGCACATAACGGATATGCACTGTCTATTCGCCCTATTCATACGAGTATGGACGGAGATACGATCTTTACACTTGCATCCGGAATCGCAGAAGCCAATCTTGATACTGTTTGTTATCTTGCGCAGGAGGCAATGAGACTTACAGTCATAGATGCAATTAAATCGGCAGAATCGGTGCAAAATATTCCGTCTTATCGCAGTATTTACTTTATGTCAGAATAAAGTAAGGGATTCTCTATGAATATTACAATTGTAGAACTGAAGTAAAGAAGAAACTCTTTTTATAAGAAAAATAATTCAAGTAGATAATGGCTCTGCGTTTGTAAATGATGAGGGAAGGACGGATAGAAAAAGTGCATTTGAGAAAGCGGTAAAGGCTTCGGGTATAGGATTAAGGCGTATAAGGTCTTATTCTCTGTGGCAGAATGGTAAGGTGGAAAGAAGTCATATAAAGGATGGTATAATTTTATACAATTGCAAGGTATTTACCAGTGAAAAAAGGTTAATGGAGCAGGTGAAGAAGCACGAAAAAAGATATAATAACACAGCAAAAGCAGTACTTAAGTTTAAAAGTCCAAATCAGGTTGTATCAGAATACTTCTCAAAGTGTAACATATGTCTTGACAACTAAGATTTTGCTACTCGTATTACAAGGTAATGAGGTAGTGGTAGCAATAATTTTTAACTTTTATAGAATTTACGGAAATGAAAGAGGGAGTATTTCTGTGATAGTTAAGGCTATGAAAAAGCTTGATAAATGGAATGTAACATTAACTTTAATAGCAAGCACAGTAGATGAGTACTCATCTACGCAAAAATTGATATAAATACGGATTTTACAATCGCTATATTTATATCAATTTCTAACTTGTTAGGGTAAACCCTAAAATCCAAGAATATATAAGAAGGGAGATGGAAAGTATGGAAAATAGAAGTAGAAATAACCAGCTTAAAATATATTTGAGTGAAGAAGAAAAGAAACTTTTTGAAACGAAAATGAAGATGGCAAGATGCAGAACGATGAGCCATTTTATCAGGAAGTGTGTTATGGAAAAAGAGATTTACATTGTAGGTTTAGAACCGTTTATAAAGCTACAAAGTTCTTTGGGGATTGCAAATAATAACATAAATCAAATTGCAAGGAGAGTAAATAAAACAGGGGTGATTTATAAAACGGATATTAAAGAAATAAAGAATGATATTGCAAAAATATCAAAAGAACAGTGGGACATACATTCCTTATTACTGAAAAGAACAAAGGAATTAAACAAATAATGTATTGAAACTCGGAGAACTGGTGATGAAAAAATGTCACCAGTTCTTTAATTTTAGGGATGAAATAAGTTGGCGGATATGATATTATGTTCTATGTTATAGAACATAAAACAAAAAGGAAAGGAGGAGCATTTTGAATCGAGAAATAGATAATAAAAAAGAACTTAAAGAAGAGCTTGGACAGTTAATAAAATTTAATCGCAAAGCAAAAGGAGAGAGTCAACGTGGACTTGCCAGAGCTATAGATGTGCCAAACTCTAATCTTAAATATATTGAAGATGGAATAAACGCTCCGAGTTTTGAAATATACAAAAAAATCATGATAGAGCTTAATCCAAATTCTAAAGATAGAGAGAAAATGGATTATTTATATTCAAGAATTCGAGGGACACCGCCACCTGATATATGTGAGTTTATGTTAGCGAATAATGAAATTTTTGTTTCTATTAGAAAAAATAAATGCAGATTAACAAGAACTCAAACAGAAAAGCTTAATACCTTATTGGAAGCTTTTGCAAAAGAGAATATTGATAACATGGAGGAAATAAATAATGGCTAAGAAAGAAATAATGACAGATCTTTGGGTGTATGATATGCTTAAAGAAATTGGCGTGCAAAATGATTTTTCTGCTCAGGGAAGTAATATAAGAGAAATAGATGAAGCATTGGCAACTGCTTCCAAGAAGGGTACAGGAAATGTTGGGTTCCCTGAATATGTCGGTGTAATAAATGATTTTCTTGTTGTAATAGAAGATAAAGCGAGCTTGAATAAACATATCAATAGAGACGAGAAGGATTTGATTGCTGAAGATGTTAAATCAGTTACAGATTATGCTGTGAACGGAGCTTTGTTCTATGGAAAGCATTTAGCAAAAAATACAATTTATAAAAAAATAATCGCAATCGGTGTAAGTGGTAATGAGAAAAACCATAGAATTTCGCCTTTGTTTGTTGATGAAAGAGGCGGATATAAGGAACTTGATGATGTTGAAACTTTTATATCTTTCAGTGCTGATAATATCAATGAGTATTATGAAAGAGAAATATTAGAAGTCAAAACTAATGATGAACTAAAGACAGAAGAATTGTTAAAAGTTGCTCGTTCCCTTCATGAAGATTTAAGAAATTACGGAAATTTAGAAGATAAAAACAAGCCGTTGATTGTTTCTGGAATTTTACTTGCATTATCAGAAATTGAACATAAAAACTTTGATATTTCTGATTTGATTGGCGACAAAATAAGAACGGATGGTTCAAAAATATATAAGGCAATAGAAGATAACTTAAAAAGAGCAAATGTCAGTCCTGAAGTTAAAAGAGATAAGTTGCTTAACCAATTCAATATTATAAGAGATAATAATAAAATTAATGAAAAAAATACCAATCTCGGGAAAACACCACTTAGATATTTTACAGAAGTTCTATATAACAGTATCTTCACAAATATAAAATACAGTTCATCTACAGAAGATTATATCGGCAGATTTTATGGCGAATTTATGTCTTATTCTGGAGGAGATGGACAGAGTTTAGGTATTATTTTAACACCGAGACATATTACAGATCTGTTCTGTGAATTACTTGATATACAACCAACAGATAAAGTTTTAGACCCTTGTTGTGGTACTGCTGGTTTTCTTATTGCTGCTATGCATCAGATGCTGTCAAAGACACAAGATGAAGCTGAACAGATAGAAATTAGAAAAAATAGACTGTTTGGTATTGAACTTCAAGATTATATGTTTACGATAGCGACAACAAATATGATTTTGCGTGGTGATGGAAAGAGTAATTTGGAAAATCAAGATTTTTTAGCCCAAAATCCAAGTAAGATACAACTTAAAGGCTGTACAGTTGGAATGATGAATCCACCATATTCACAAGGTTCAAAACAAAACCCTGAGTTATATGAGATAAATTTCGTAAATCATTTATTAGAGAGTTTAGTTGAGGGAGCTAAAGTTGCTGTGATTGTACCGCAATCGACTTTCACAGGGAAAACTAAGGATGAGCAAAACCTTAAGACTAAAATACTAAAAAAACATACGCTTGAGGGAGTTATCACGCTTAATAAGAATACTTTTTATGGAGTAGGTACGAATCCTTGTATTGGTATTTTTACAGCAGGCATACCTCATAGCAAGACCAAGAAAGCTAAGTTCATTAATTTTGAAAATGATGGCTATATTGTAAGTAAACATATAGGGCTGATTGATGATGGGAGTGCAAAAGATAAAAAGCAACATCTTCTTGATGTGTGGAATGACGATATAGAAGCACCAACAAAATTCTGTGTTTCTACTACTGTAGAAGCCACAGATGAATGGTTGCAGTCCTTTTATTATTTTAATGATGAAATCCCAAGTGATGAAGATTTTGAAAAAACTATCGCAGACTATTTAACTTTTGAAGTGAACATGATTACTCATGGTCGTGGTTATCTTTTTGGTATGGATGAAGGATGTGATATAGATAGTGAACAAGCCCTAAAAGTAGCAGAGGAGGGTGAAGCTTATGTATAAATATCATTTGAGCGATGTTAAATGGGGAGAGTTTTTTATTTCAGAAATATTTTCTTTTACTGAAAGAGGACGTAGACTTAAAATTGATGATAGGGAAAATGGAAATATTCCTTTTGTTACTGCTGGGGAATCAGATAATGGTATAAGTTCATTCATTTGTAATATAAAGCAAAAATCATACAATAAAGCTATAACTATAGATATGTTTGGGAATGCTTTTTTTCAAAAAGGATGTTTTAAATGTGATGATAATATAACCGTTCTACAAAACGATTTGTTTAGCGATTCACTTTATATTTTTTTAACATCTAGGTTAAATATTTTAAATGAAAAATATTCTTATGGGAAACAATTGCGTCCAAATAGACTTATTAGAGATAAAATAATGCTACCTACCAAAGAAGATGGTAATCCAAACTGGCATTTTATGGAAGAATACATCAAGGAAAGAGAAAACAAGCAAAGGGAAGGCTTAAAAGAATATTACAAGAGTAGACTGCTTAATTTAGTTGTTTGTCCTGAAGTTTTAACAGATGTTGAGTGGGGAGAGTTTTCATTAAGAGACATATTCGTATTTGAACGAGGTAATCAAAACAATATGTCTGCATGTGAAGCCGGAGATATACCTTTAATATCTGCTAAAAAAATAGATAATGGTGTAAAAGCTTTCATATCAGATAACGGTAAAAAGCTCTTTGAGGGACATATTTTAACATTGAATAACGATGGGGATGGCGGAGTTGGTATTGCATATTATCAAGCTAATAAAATAGCATTAGATACACATGTAACAGCCCTCATACCTATAATCCCTATTAGTAGAAATTCTCTTTTGTTCATAAGTAAGACTATTACTATTCAAAGAGACAAATTTAGTCATGGTTATTCGTTGAATAACAATAGAATGAAGGCTCAAAAAATAGTATTGCCTATAGATAAAAACGGTAATCCTTACTGGTCTTATATGGAAAATTTTATAAAAAATATTGAGCAAAAACAGATAAAAAATGTCCTAAAATACCTTGACGAATATATATATATATATATATAATGTATAACCATTTTGATAAGGTCGAGTGGAAAGAGTTTTTCTTATCAGACATTTGTAATATCAACTCTGGTGTAAGACTAACAAAGGCAAATATGCAAGGTGGCAATATACCATTTATTGGAGCAACAGATTCCAATAACGGTATCACAAATTTTGTTTCAAACACGAATGCTTCATTTGATAAAAATGTGCTTGGTGTAAACTATAATGGCAGCGTGGTTGAAAACTTCTATCACCCATATTCTTGTGTTTTTTCCGATGATGTAAAGAGAGTGTCATTTAAGGATGAACAAGGGCAAAATATATACTGCTATGTGTTCTTAAAACAAATGATATTACAACAGAAGGAAAAATATCGTTATTCGTATAAGTTTAATGGCGATAGGATGGCAAGGCAAAAAGTTATGATGCCAGTGGATGAATTGGGAGATATAGATTTTAAGTTTATGAATCGATATATTGCTTCTAAGGAAATGAAAAATTTAGTAGCAATATTAAAGGGTATTTAAAGGATGGTGAATAAATTGAAATTAGGAAAATTAGAGGAAGTTGATATTAGAGAACTTTGGAAGCATGAGCAATATGATTTTTCGGAATGGTTATCCAAAGAAGAAAATATTGAAATGCTAAGCGATGAAATAGGATTAACACTGACAGATATAAACAAAGAAGTCTTTGTTGGTTCTTACCGTTGTGATTTAGTGGCAAAAGATGAAACAACAGGAATTAAGGTTATTATTGAAAATCAGCTTGAAGCTACTAATCATGACCATTTAGGCAAAATAATAACATATGCTTCCGGTTTGGATGCAAATGTTGTGATTTGGATTGTTAAAGAAGCAAGAGAAGAACACAGAAGTGCAATAGAGTGGTTAAACAATAAGACAACTAAAGATGTTTCATTTTTTCTAATGGAAATTCGTGCATATAAGATTGCTGATTCTTTACCGGCGCCTAAATTTGTGATTATAGAGAAACCGAATGATTTTGCAAAAACAGCCAATGCCGGTATAGACAATGGGGAGTTAAGCAAAGTACAGGCTGAAAGATTGAATTTCTGGAATAGATTTAATGAAGTTTTGATTTCAAGAAATAAGCCATTTAATGCAAGAAAAGCTACAACAGATCACTGGTATGATGTTGCACTTGGTACGAGTGAAGCACATATATCAATTACATTAGTAAATAAAACCAATAGCATAGGTATAGAAATTTACATCAATGATAATAAGGAGCTTTTTGACCAGCTGTATTCAGTATCTGAAGAAATACAGAATGAGTTGGGATTTAACATGGATTGGCAAAGATTAGATAATAAAAAAGCTTCTAGAATTATCTACTATATTGACGGATTAGATTTTGATAATCATGAAAACTATGATGAACTGATAAACGAGGTAATGGATAAAGTTATTGCTATTAGGAATGCTTTTAAGAATCGTTTATAGCTGGAACTGGTACTGGGACGGGTAAAAAAATCTAAAAACAAGCTTAAATTAAATAAATTTCCCAGCATGCAACAAACGAAAAGTCTTTGTTTTGAACGGTTTTGGATATAGTGAACAGTAGAAAAAGAAGAGTGGGAGTAGGGAAATAAATGAGTTTCTGTAAGTAAATCATTGAAAACACTGCACTTCGGCGATTTGTTCGATTAAATGCATAATGAGTTACCTGTATCAAAGAGAAGGGAAAGGAAATAAACAAAATTTGAAATTCCAAAATGGAATCTCAAGCTAAAAGAATAAGCTTGAGGTAATAGACTTCAATTTCAAGATGACTGAACTGGTCGCAAAATGGGTCCAAAATAGCTTAGAACCAACTGGTTACAAATTGAGATCGCTTCAAAAAAACAGATGGAGGTATTTATGACAGAAGATAAAAATCTTGTCATTGTTGGTAATAGAGAAATACAGAATATGATTTATACATTTAGAGACAAGCAAGTGATGATAGACAGTGACCTTGCAATGCTATATCAAGTTGAAACAAAAGTTTTCAATCAAGTAGTAAAAAGAAATTTAAATAGATTTCCGGAAAGTTTTCGTTTTCAATTAACAGAAGAAGAATACGAAAACTTGAGGTCATAAATTGTGACCTTAAGTGAAAGTACACATGGTGGCAGAAGATATATGCTTTATGTTTTTACAGAACAAGGTATTGCCATGCTTTCCGCTGTTCTTAAAAGTGATGTAGCAGTGGAAGCCAGCATTAAAATCATGAATAGCTTTGTGGAAATGAGAAGATTTCTTCTTTCAAACAAAGAGATGTTTGCTCGTTTGGATAGAGTTGAGTTAAAACAATTGGAAACAGATAAGAAGCTGGAAGAAGTATTTAATTATATATCGACCAATACTGAAGTAAAACAAAACATCTTTTTTGATGGGCAAATTTATGATGCTTTCAGCTTTATTGTGGAGCTAATCCGAAATACTAAGAAAGAAATAATCCTAATTGACAATTATGTGGATGTAAATACTTTGAATATTCTACGTAAGAAAAATCAGGGTGTGGATGTTGTCATTGCTACAGCAGGTAAGGGCAGTTTATCAGCTAAAGATATAACTAAATTTAACGCTCAATATCCAAAAAGGACTTAATTATGGGTCTGGTAAATAAAGTGAGGTAGAATATGACAAATTTATCTAAAATCAAGCGTGAAAAAATGCTTGATTGCTATGTAATAATACATATGTGACAAGAAAACAAAAAAAGGAACTCATTTGTTAAAATAGTTTTACCAGAAACTAAAAAACAAAGGAGTTCCTTATGAAAACAATTATAACAGAAGAAATGAGATTTCGAGAGAGAGTTGTCAAATATGCGATAAAACACAAGAATAATGCAGAAGCAGCGAGACGATATCATACAAGCAGACAACAAGTGTAAAGGTGGAGGCGGAAGTATGATGGCAGGACAATATCATTAGCAAACAAGTCAACAAGACCGTATACACATGCAAATCAGCATACAGAAGAAGAACTAAAACAAATAGAACAGATGTATAGAAGGTATGGTTTGGAAGAGCTAGCACAAGTCTATGGTCGCTTGAGAGAATGTTTATGCAAAACTATTTTTTCATGAGTTTCTGTCATATATGTTTGATTATACTAGATTGATGAATTAGGAAATATAGATTTTGAATTTATGATAGGATATATATTGATAAAAGAAGTGGAGTATATAATTAATTAAAAGAGAAAATATATAAATGCTCGTTTCAATGCATAAATAATCAGAATGAATTATCGTGTTTTTGGTTGTATTGTTTCTTTAGTAATAAAAAGTGAGAAATAATAGATGTACAAGAACAAACTTATTGGAGGGATTTAATTGTTAAGTGAAATTGATTCAGAATTATATAATTTAGATAATGCTATTTGCAGACATATTGATAACATAAGCAGAGATTCAAGAGGCATGGTATCACAAGACGTAATATCAGATTTGAGGCATTATGTAGAGCATATAATGTTTAAAATATATGACAATGGTAGAAATTTAAATGTTACATATGCCAATATCCAAAACGCTAGAAAATATATTTCCAAAACTGGAAAATATAGGTTAATAAGAAGTTTTTATAACATGTTGCAGAGTGTAGTTTCTCATTATAAGCCTACTGAAGAAAATTCAGAAAGGTTGATGCTAAAATACTATGAATATCTTTTTAAAATAAGAATGGAAATGAAAAAAAAATATAACTTGAACTTACTTAATAATTTAGAAAAATTTCCATTAAATATAGATCCTAAACTCATAGAGTATTATCAAAAAATTGCTAATGAAGTTGATAGATATAAGGTTGCAATTCCAGAAAGTGCTGATAGATTTTATATTAATAAGATAAAACCTTTCTTTATAAATAAAAACATTTATTATGAAGTGACTTTTTCTTCAGCTAATGATTACAGTAGCAAGACAGATAGGGTTATTGCATTTACAAAAATACCAATAGAGTCCAATTATGCATCTAAAATGAATTTTATTAATTCGAGTATTGAAGTAATGGGACATAAAATGCCAATTTTAATAATAGTTGGATGGGAAATTTCAATTCGAGAATGTGAGTTTAAAAATTTTATAAAGTTAATCGAAGGAGAGCAAAGAGGTGTTGGTTATTCAGAGAGAATGTCTATTTGTTCGTTCATGACAAAATATAAATTGAATTTGTTAGATATTGCTGAGCTTAAGGAATCAGAATATATTTTGCTAAAAGAAAAATTAACAGTTAGAGCAAAAGTAACCAATTTTTTAAATGCATTAGATATTTGCAGAGATATAATCAATAGTGGCAAAGGTGGTAAAAATATTCTTAGATATCTTTTATTTATTATGAATAATAATGTTATTAAAAATCAATATGAGGTATCACAAAATACAAGGCTTTCGAATTTATATGTAAAAAATGGTGCTATACCATTTGATAGTATTCCATTTACCTTTTCTTTAATAAAACATAATCCTCCATTTAATATTTTGATTAATTGTTTTGAAGTTGACGAACATAAATCGGAAATGTTAGCAAGATACATAAAAAATAACACAGAATGTAATGGCGATTTGTTTACAAGTCTAAAAGATATTGATGAACCTGATGAAGAAATACAAAAATTAGTGGCTGAGTATAATGGAAAATTATGGAGTGAGCATAGACCTAATAATGAATTAAAAATAGATAAAGGACAAATATTTACACAAAAATATGTTAAAGACTGTAGATTTATTATCGATAGATTAAAAGAATTATCTAATCAAGGAGTTTCTAATTATGTAAATTCTGCTAATGTATGGCTGAGTGAAGAAAATGATGGTGTTGATTGCGAAGAAAAAAAAGAAGTAATTAAGAATATGTTTGCTAATTCTACAGTCGCAATATTATATGGTGCGGCTGGCACTGGAAAATCAACATTAATTAATCATGTGTCACATTTCTTTTCAGATAAAAACAAATTGTTTCTGGCTCAAACAAATTCCGCAGTTAATAATTTAAAGCGGAAAGTAAATGCTTCTAACTGTGAGTTTATGACAATAACAAAGTTTATTTTAAATAATAGAATATCAACTGAATATGATATTTTGGTAATTGATGAGTGTAGTACGGTTAGTAATTATGACATGAGAAAATTACTTGAAAAAGCATCATTTAAACTTTTGATTTTGGTAGGAGATATTTACCAGATTGAATCAATAAGATTTGGAAATTGGTTTAATATAGCCCGTCAATTTATCCCTAAAACATCATCATCAGAATTAACAAAACCTTATAGAAGTAAGGATTCTAATCTACTAAAATTATGGAACAGGATAAGAAAAATGGATGATAATGTATTAGAGTTGCTTACCAAACAAAAATACTCAAATAAATTAGATGACTCCGTTTTTCAAGCATCTGATAAAGACGAGATTATCTTATGTTTGAATTATGATGGATTGTATGGAATTAACAACATTAATCGATTTTTACAAGAAAGCAATACATCTAAATCTGTTTTGTGGGGAATACAAACATTTAAGGTTGGCGATCCAATATTATTTCACGACTCAGATAGATTTAGTCCTATAATTTATAATAATATGAAGGGACGAATTTTAAACGTATCTATTTTTTCGGCTGGTAATCTAGATGAAAGAATAGAATTTGATGTAGAACTTGATAAAGTTATTAATGGTATGGATGTAATAGATGAGGAATTTGAATTGCTAGAACATGGTATCTATGAGGAAGCTAATAACTCGGTAATCAGATTTAGTGTGTATAAAAATAAGAATACTGATGCAGATAATTTTGATTTAAAAACAATTATTCCATTTCAAGTTTCGTATGCCGTATCAATTCATAAAGCTCAAGGATTAGAATACAATTCGGTAAAAGTAGTAATTACAAATGAGATTGATGAAATGATAACACATAATATTTTCTATACGGCGGTTACAAGAGCAAAATCACAGTTAAAAATATATTGGTCCCCAGAGGTGGAAAACAAAATATTATCAACCATAAAGCCCAAAGATAATAATAAAGATGTGAATCTGTTGTATAAAGTTAAATTATAGCGATTAACAGGAGAAATTTAAAATAGTAGAATAGAATTAAATATGACAGAAGGGGGTAGGTGGTATGGTGTAGTTTATATTGATAAATGACTAACTATTGAGCAATCTAAGAAAGATAATGATATATCGGAATGTTCATATTGTGATTGGTATGGTAATAGAAAAAATAATGATGGACAGACGGTGTTTAGTTTTTTGGGAATGTTAAATGATGAAAGGTTATTCATATTAGCAGCTAAAATTTTGGGCGTTCCTTGCCAAAGTAGAGTAAAGGTGAAGATTTTAGAAAAATATCAGTCTTTTTTCGAAGGACTAGTAATGAAATATAAAAAAGGAAATACTTTTGCTAGGTATGTATTTAGAATAAATGGAATTATTGAAAATTGTAGTGTGAAAGAAATATTTTTTTGTCAATACAATGGAGAGTAGTTTAAGGGCTATGACCGAGTTCGTTTACCTTACGGGAAATTGACAGATATTTTTAGTGGTAAAATTATGCCGACATATTACAAAGCATTGAAAAGGTTACGGGATGTATTGCTTGATAGATACTAAAATTGGAAAATTATATATTAGATCTGTTACAGATGAAGAAGGTGTTGCATAAAGATGGGGAAATTTTGTTAGCTCCAAGCATAGCGATAATACAAAATTATTAGCATTATATAATCAAAAAGGCGAAGAATATTTTGAAAAGTATTTTAATTGTTTATTGATTGAATAATTCGGACTATCATATGATCCTCAAAAAATAAAAGAACAATATTAATATTGAAAAATGTGTTTTTCAATAGTTGCTAATGAATATAATGATAATTAAGGTTGAATAAAGCATATATTATCATTTTATAGTCTGCTTTTTTGCAAAATTTTATAAATTTGGTTACCAAGAGGGATAAATTTTTATCTTTTTTGCTTTTGAAGTAAAAGAGAAAATACATTTTGTTATTAAGCTAAGAATCTTATATAGCAGAAAGCTAATTGATTTTTGACAACTGAATAGACCAAGGTGGGAGGTTATTCATTTGGGGAGAATTATGACTCGCGACAAGATTTTTCTGCTGAGAGATTTGGTTTGAATAAATACTGTTAAGTGCCAAAGATAAAAGAAAAAGAGCAATAAATAGTAATACATAAAGAGTAGGTGTAGTAATCTATTTCGGTGATACAAATGTTAAAAATGATACTTCAATATTATTATTTAAGGAGGGATTGCAATGGAAAACTACGCTTGTATGTATTTTCGTCTATCAAGAGAAGATGGAGATGGTTTTGAAAGCAATTTTATTTCAAATCAAAGACAAATCATAAAAACATATGCAAAAGAAAATGCCTTTAAAATAGTCTCAGAATATGTAGATGATGGCTTTACAGGTTCTAATTTTGAACGTTCTAAATTCTAGGGAATGATAAATGATCTTGAAAGTAAGAAGTTTAGAACAATCATCGTAAAAAACTTATCTCGTTTTGCAGAGATTATATCGAGTCAGGTAAGCATCTATAAAAGATATTTCCTAAAAGGGGCATTCATTTTATTGCTATAAACGACAACTATGACAGTTACCGCCGAGATATTTTTATAAAGGTGAAATCATCAAAAGAAGTGAAAAGGAATAATGGTGAATTTATAGGCTCATTTGCTTCTTTTGGTTAATAAGAAAGATGATAAGAATAAACATCAGCTTGTAGTTGATATAGAAGTAGCTCATATTATTGGGTAGATATTTAATATGAAAATAGAGGGCTATTCTTCAAAAGCTATTGTCGACTTTTTAAACAGGATTGAAATGGTTACACTATCAAAGAATAAGGGAAATAATGGTGATAACTTCAATACTGGTTTTGTTGTGAAAAAAGAAAAATGGGATGCTAAAACTCGATTTTGCCATTTTAGTGATCAATTTTCTAAAAACGCAAAAAATATTTAAGAATAGGGAAAATTCTTGCTCTGTTCTTACTTTTCACTGTCTTACAAGCAGGTAGCGAGGTTATAATGAAGAAAATTATGTACGGAGAGCTTACTAAAAATAATGGAACAGATCATCTTCGCACGGTGAAAAAATCATCGTTTTGTTAATGGCAAAATCAGGTGTTTCTATCCTTTTTAAAATAACCCATATACAGTTGAATTTTTCATTTTAGCGGAAGCTATGAATTGCAATATCATAGATGACTCTAACTTCTCTATTTGCATAGAACAAGAGAGTATATTACAATAACATTTAGGAAATTTTAATTACTAGGCGAAGCCATTGCTAAAACAGCATTCATAAATTCAAATCTCCGGAGGTGCTTAAATGGATAAGTTAAGAAAAATGTTACCGTTTTTAGGGGTTAATATTTGTGTCTTCTATATCCTGCCATTCCGCATTGTGTACACGGGGAGTGCTATATTTGTTTTATTGGTTGAAATTCCGGTGATATGTTTTGTTACTTCCTTGATTTATGGAATAAAAAGATCGTTTGATTTATACGTTACTGGTTATGTTGACTTTTATCCCTACGATATTTATATTTTATAACGAAAGTGCAGCTGTTTATATATTGATATACGGGGGAATTTCTTTGATTGGGAATTTCATAGGTTATTTGATTTTCAGGAGCAATAAGTAATTGAAGACGGGTTACAGGGTGTTAAAATAATTTGTAAAAAAAGGGTTCTTATGCTCGTTGACAAATAGACTATATAAAGTAGCTTAATTCAATGAAATTTCCTAAGTACGATATTAGGCAGTTCTATAATCTCCTTATTTGAATAAACACTGTACCGTATGTACTATTAAAGAGCATAAAGTAGTGTCTGTGTTTATAGAGAAAATTTTAAGCAATAAAAAACTCATATGGTACATCGCATGTGTCTATATTTTTGGCTAGTATCACTTTTCTTTCATAAGGGCGTATATTAAAACTTTTAATTTAGGATATATTCATTTGTGGCATACTAGGAGATTATTATTTTTGGTTCAGAATAATTGTGAACGTATTAATGTGAGGCTTGAAAAAGTTGAGGGCTTGTATTATAGTAATGTTGAAGTATAATGATATTAGGTTAAGATTTTTTAAAAAACATAAGTTGGGAAATATGGATAGCAGGAATTGATATGAGTGAAATGGATTTGTTTGCTCACTATGATAAAGAAAATAAAAAAGAACAACTTTTAAGTGATCATTTATTAAATGTTGCCCAAATAGCATCAAATATTGGTGAAGATATCGGTATAGGTAATTTGTGTTTTCTTTTAGGAATAATGCATGATATTGGAAAGGCTGATCCAAAATTTCAAAAAAAACTAAAAATTGAGCGCAGTAATGAGAGGGTTGTGCATTCAACCGCAGGGGCTTATTTTTTATTCGAAAAAGAATATAATAAAGAATTTAAGGAAGGTAATAGAACCCCAAGTTACAAAAACTTTATTGAAATTTGCATGTATGTTATAGAAGCTCATCATGGATTATTTGATATTGTTGAAATAGAAAGCCCTCAAATTTGCAAAACCGATACTATCAACAGAGATTCTGGATTATTAGATATAGATGACCTGCCAAGTTTCGCATCTGTCAATAAAATTTTTGAAAGAGTTGAAAAATATAAAGAGGATGATAGTTATGACAAGGAAATAATCAAAAATTTTGTTGAAAATGAAGTTACATTAATTGTAAAAAATAATTTAGAAATTAATTCGATAGAGGAACTGATAGAATCTGCGTTTAATGAATATAGTAGTATTATTGAAATATTTGGTAAAAATTATATCTCAATTGAAAAAGGGGATAAAACACAGAAGAATATACATAAACGAGAGGAAAGACGCTTTTTTGATGCAATGTTAATTAGATTGTTGCTGTCAATTTTGAAGGCTGCAGATGTAAAAGATACAATAAATGCTTATGACTTTATAGTAGAAAGCCGGACAGAAGAAGAGAGATTATCTATAGGTACGCACTATATCAAAGCAATCGAAGAGGAATACTTAAAATATAGTGAAAATAATGAAAATATCAAGCCAATAAATCGAGTTAGGAATAAAATCGCAGATACATTAAAATGCAGAGGAAAGCAGGATGATGCCGGCATTTATCGCCTAAATGTTCCGACCGGAGCCGGGAAAACCAAAGCCGCATTAAGGTATGCATTGCACCAAGTGAGTCATAAGCCCAAAAATAAATTCATTTATGTCACGGCATTTTTATCGGTTTTAGAACAAAATGCAAAGGAAATTAAAGAAATAATAGGAGAAGAAGGAGTTCTTGAACATCATTCAAATGCAGATATTTTTAACGGAGTCGCTTATAGCAAGGCTTCTGATGAAAGAGAGGATATGAAATATATTCAGAAGTCGTTTATGCTTGATACATGGGAGGATCCGGTGGTTTTAACTACGATGGTCCAGTTTTTCAACACATTGTTTAAAGGGAAATCTGCAAATTTAAGACGTTTTTCATCATTGATAAACAGTGTGATTGTAATTGATGAAGTCCAGTCGTTACCCATAGAAGTTATGTATTTCTTTAATTTAACAATGAATTTTTTGAAAAATGTAATGAAATGCACTATTGTGCTTTGCACGGCGACACAGCCGATTTACGACCATGATAGTATAAGACATAAACTGCAATATGGGAGCATAGATAAAGAAAACCAAAACGCCGATCTGGTTGCATTATCGAAAAAGGATAGAGAATGCTTTGTCAGGTCTTCAGTGCGGAAATTTAAAGATGATGATGGTGACACCTCGGAAAATATTCATGTTTCTGCTGAAGAAATTGCAAAATATGCATTTGAGAATAGAGACAAATCCATACTGATTGTGGTAAATACAAAGGCGGCTGCACGTAGCATAGTGAAAAGTCTTGATAAATTAGATTTGCCCAAAGATGATATATATTATCTCACCACAAATCTATGCCCCGCACACAGGGGGAAAATAATATCGGAAGTCAAAGAAAGGCTTTCCCAAGGAGAAAAAATAATGTGCGTCAGCACGCAATTGATAGAGGCCGGTGTGGATGTCGATTTTGAACAAGTTATGAGATCTTATGCAGGTGTAGATTCAATAATACAGGTTGCAGGCCGGTGTAATAGAGAGGGTAATTTACCGGATGGTGGAGAGGTAATTTTGTTTAAGATGGATGAAGCTGTAGAAAACACAAAAGGAATTTTGGGAATTGCTGATAAAAAGAAAATCACCGAAGATCTGCTTGTGCAAATGCACGGTAAAATAGATACAGATCGTTTGGGAGAGATGTTTTATGATTCTTATTACTCAAGTGAGGCTGATGGGGGCAATAGAATGGAATTCCCCTTTGGGAAAGATCGGGCAACATTGTTTGATTTATTCGTAGGCAATAGTATTTCCCCTGATGCTACAAAAAATAAAAATGGTAAATTGAGAGGAAAGTTAAAAGAAGTTGCAGAAAAGTTTCAATTAATTTCGGATGATACCGATGGAGTCTTTGTTTTTTATAAAGATGGAATTGATGATTTGAATAATTTGCTTCGCATTGCTGAAAAAAATTTTATTTCAGTTGAAGATAGAGCTGAAATGAAGAGGTTGATTAGGAAGTTGCAACCGTATTCGATAAATATTTATAAGAACAATAAGCTAAATGAGTTTGTAGAGAGCTATCTTGATGGGGATATTAATGTGCTGCAGCAAGATCATTATTGCGAAAGGTTTGGAGCAAGCGAGGAAATAGATGCGTTCATAATATAAAAATCGGGCTAATACCCGATTTTTACTAGACTTACTCTAATAATATTTCAATCCACACATCTTACTGTGACGCAAATAGTATAACAAAAAGCAATAATAAAGTAAAAGAAAACAAAAAACTTGACAATTGCCTCTTTTACTCTTATAATGAAAAATGAAAGGAGGTTATTATGGTAGAAAAAAATAAAACAGAAAGATCCAAATACTTTTACATGAAGGTTACAGGAGACTATGCTTTGTGGACTGACCCGGCGACAAAAGGCGGTGGCGAGAGGATTAGTTATCAAGTGCCGACAGTTCAGGCTCTTCAAGGGATCTGTGATGCCGTTTATTTTAAGCCTACAATACGCAATGTGGTTGATGCTGTCAAGGTTATTAATCCTGTAAGATTCCATAGTATGGGATATAGGGCTTTGTATACTGATTTGTCTGCAGGGCTTAATTATGTAACGGTGTTAGAAGACGTTGAGTATTTGCTGAAGTACCATTTTGAATGGAATCTCAATAGAGACGATCTTTTACAAGACAGAATCATGAAAAAACATGAGGCTATCGCAGAAAGAAGTTTGAAAAGGGGTGGGCGTAGAGATGTGTTTTTGGGGGCTAGAGAATTCATCGGATATGTGGAAGCCATTGATGAAGATGAATATTTAAAAGAAAAAACCTTTTATTTTGGGAGCGATCTTGATTTGGGGAATATCTTTCACTCTTTCGAATATCCGAACAAAGAAAATGAGCAGCTTAAATCATTTTTCACGCACACTATTATGAAAGACGGCATCATTGAGTTCAAAACCCAAGATGAATGCGAAATTGTAAACACGCTTTCTTCTTATACATTTAAGGTACATAAGAGCGTGGTCAGTGTTGATGAGGAATTAAAAGCGTATGGGAAAGGAGGTGAATTGATATGAGTGTTTTAACAAATCTTCTTAGGTGTTATGAATATTGTGAAAAGGAAGGTTTAGTGGATGTGTATAATGGAAATGATACCGTACTTTTACCGGTTTATCACAGCAATATAACAGCAGCAAAAAACAATAATGTTTTAAAAGTAACCTTAGATGAAAATGGCGATTTATTGAGTGCGGGTTTTGTAGGTGCTGGGGAAGTTCATATTTTTCCGGTTACTGAGGCATCGACTGCACGTTCAGGGAAAAAACCAGCACCACATCCACTAGAAGACAAAATGCAATATTGCATTTCTGAAATTGCTGATGCAGATAAATTTAATGCGTATATGAAAGAATTCAATAGCTTTTATGGATATGTAAATAATGAAGAGGTAAAAACCTTTTTAACTGCAATCAAGCATTTCTTAAGCAATGCACAAAATTACGATATGCTTTTATCAAAATTGCCGTTAAGGTATATCAAAAAGGCGGGGAAAGGCGAGAAAGGCAAAGGTGCAGGCGAAATACAATATACCAATGAAAAGGGCGCTGCAGTTCAATATGATTTTAAAAATACATTTTTGAGTTTTACGGTAAAATGCCAAGATAATAAGTATCTTAAAGTAAATACTTTCCATGGGCTGCACAATGAATTTATTAGATACACGGATGAAACCTCAATAGCTAACTGCAATCAAGGGATTTGTAATATTAGTGGAAATAGGGAAGCAATCACATATAAACATAGGGGGCTGATGGGGAATGCCAAGGTTGTATCGGTAAGCAATAATAAAGAAACTTATTTTGGCAGATTCAATGAGGGTTCGGACATAATTAAGATAGGAAGAAAAAGCTCGGAAAAGATCCATTTGATGTTGAAATTTTTATTAGAAAACCGAAACAGCAACATTCATTTGGCAGGGTCATTGTTTTTAGCAAATTGGTTTTCCGGCGATATTCAAAACAGCATTGGGTTTGATATATCAAAAACTGAATTTGATGACTATATGGATGATGAGATGCAAACTCCGGTTTCTGAAAAAAATCGAGAGATTGGCAAATTATTCATAAAAGGGTCAGAAAAATTAAACCCGTTCGATAAATATTATGTAATGCTTGTAGATAAGTCGAGCAACGGCAGGATTTCTCTTAAATATTATAACGAAATGCAGAATTCTCAATTGAAGGAAAATCTTGAAGCATGGCAAGACAAATATATTTGGGAAAAGAAAAATTTTAAAAAGAATTTATATTATCCTTGGGTGCCGACTTTGAAAAAGATTCTTTTGGCGGCGTATGGAATTGAAAAAGAAGGAAAATTAATTACGAGAGATAAAGTGAAAAAGGAAAACAAGGAAGGTTTTAGTAAAGCTCAATTTCAAAAGTTAGTTATTGCTTTACTTGAAGGAAGAAGTGTACCGTCCAATATTAAAAATGCTTTGGCTCAGAATATCAGAAACAGGCAAAGATACGATAAAACCTGGAATGATGTGCTAACTGTAAGTTTAGCAATACTTAGCGAAGGGAAAAAGGAGGATAATGAGATGAGAGAAAAAGACTGTCAAACAAGATCGTACCTTTATGGACGATTACTTTCTGTTTATGATAAATTGGAAAATGATGTTTTATGGGATAAAAATAAAAAGCAAGGTTTAGGCAAATCCTCAGCCATTAGGGCAACTAATGCAGAAAGGTATTGGAATGCTTTTGTAAATAAACCCTATACAATGATGGAAACGCTGGAACGATCTACAAGATATTGTGTAGAATATATGAAATCAAATGGCTTAGGTGGATTTTTTAAAACAATGGATGAAGCTAAAGATGAAATCCTTAAACTTCTTGATACGGAAGAAAATAGAAAGAAAATTAATGCACAGTTAGATAGTGATTTTATCTTTGGATATTACGCTCAAAAAAAAGAGTTTTTTACTAAGAAGGAGAAAGAAGTAAAGGAGGAAGACAATGAATAAGGTGGATTTTATTATGACTTTTACAGTGGAGAATGCAAATGGTAATGGTGATCCTTTGGCAGAAAACAGACCGAGAGTTGACTCAAATGGATTGGGAGAGATATCGGATGTTTGCTTGAAAAGGAAGATAAGAAATAGGCTTCAGGATAATAAAAATGCCATATTTGTTCAATCAAAAGAACGAGCGGATGATGGTTGCACATCTCTTCAAAAAAGATATGAGAAGTACTTTGATGCGAAAATATCGGATGAAGAAGTCGAAAAAGGGTTTAATGAAAAATGGCTTGATGTTAGAGCCTTTGGGCAGGTCATTACTTATGATAAGCGTTCGATTGGAATAAGGGGACCGGTATCTATTGGTATTGCAAAATCTTTAGATCCCATAACCATTGAGGATATGCAGATAACAAAGAGTGTAAACGGAATGGAACAAAATAATCCAAACGACAAGGCTCCTGATACGATGGGAATGAAACATTTTGTTGAATTTGGGACATATATGGTTCAAGGTGCCGTTAATGCTTATTTTGCCGAAAAAACCGGATTTGATGACAAGGACCTGGAAAAGTTCAAAGAAGCATTAAAAACCATTTTTGTCAATGATGCATCTTCGGCAAGACCTGACGGTTCAATGGAAGTAAAAGAAATCTTTTGGTTTGAACACTCCTGCAAAGTTGGTGATGTATCCAGTGCAAAGATAAAAACGCTGATTAAATGGGATAAAGCAAAAGAACATAATTGTTATGAAGATTATAATATTAGGATTGATGCGGGAAAATTGGAAGAATACAAAAAGCAGGGGCTTAAACTGACAATAATGCAAGGATTGTAAAAATGTACAATGAAGATGATTATCTTATGTTAAGTGGGATTCAACATTACTACTTTTGTAAAAGGCAATGGGCACTTATTCATATTGAACAGCAATGGGCTGAAAATCAAAGCACAATGGAAGGAAATTATCTTCATGAAAAAGCGGATATGCCGTTCTTAAAGGAGAAGCGAAAAGATCTTTTGATTAGCCGTGCCGTTCCTGTATCATCCGAAATTCTGGGATTGGCCGGCATCATAGATGTTATAGAATTCAGAAGATCAGATGATGGCATAAAGTTGAACAGGCATGGCGGCGCATGGATACCAGAGGTGATTGAGTATAAGCGAGGAAAAGAAAAGCCGGATGAAAGAGATATTGTGCAGCTTTGCGCTCAAGTGATTTGCCTTGAAGAAAAATGGGATGTAAGGATAGATAAATCATACCTTTATTACTTCAAAACCAATAAGCGTATTGAAGTTTTGATAACAAATGAACTTAAGGACAAAGTGATTGAAATTTCGAAAGACATGCATAGATTGTATAATGAACAAAAAATTCCACCGGCAGAGTTTTTTAAGAATTGTCAATTATGTTCTCTGTACGATATTTGTATGCCTAGGATTACAAAACGGAGAGCATCTGTTGACAATTATCTATACGAGGACGAAAAATGAAAAAATTGCTGAACACATTATATGTGACAAGGGAAAATGCTTATTTATCGAAAGATGGTCAAAATGTTGTGATTACTGATGACGGAATACAAATCGGTCGTTATCCGATTCATATTTTAAATGATATCATCTGCTTTAGTTATCTCGGAATGAGTCCTGCTTTGATTAGGCTTTGTTCAGAAAACAATGTTGGAATTTCATTTTTAACACCACAGGGCAAATTTTGCGGAAGAGTTGTTGGAAAAGAAAACGGTAATGTTTTATTACGAAGAAAGCAGTATCAAATGGTAGATTCTGAAGCATCAATAGCTTTTGTCAGAAATATTATTTATGCGAAAGGTTTGAATTCAAAACGAATTTTAAGGAGATGTATTTTAGATCATGGAGATAAGGTCAATACCATAAAGTTGGCAGAAAAAATAAAGGAGATAGATAATTCTCTTGAAAAAATTAAAGTGGCTGATGATAAAGATGCAATTAGAGGTTACGAGGGTTTAGTTGCAAAAACATATTTTGATTGTTTTGATGAGCTTATTTTACAGCGAAAGACCGATTTCCCCTTTAACGGTAGGAGCAAAAGACCTCCTGAAGATAATGTGAATTCTATGTTGTCGTTGTTATACACTTTTTTAGCACATGATATCGGGTCTGCCCTTTCTGCAGTTGGTATAGACAGTTATGTTGGCTTTATGCATACCGACAGGCCGGGGCGGATGTCGATGGCTTTAGATGTCATGGAAGAGTTAAGAGGGTTTATGGTGGATCGTACAGTGTTGTCCATGATTAACTTAAAGATTATTGAAAAAAGTGATTTTGAGAAAAAAGAGAGCAATGCGGTGTTAATAAAAGAGTCAGGTAGAAAAAAGATTATAGAATATTGGCAAAAAAGAAAACAAACGGAGATATTGCATCCGTATCTCAAGGAAAGAGTAAAAATAGGTCTATTGCCCCATGTGCAGTCTATGCTGTTAAGTAGTTATATGCGAGGTGACCTCGAAGCATATCCACCATTTATAATAAAGGAGTAATATATGTTAGTGTTGATTGCTTATGATGTTCAAACGTCTACTAAAGAAGGCGTGGCGAGATTAAGAAAGGTTGCTAAGCTATGTGTGGATTATGGGCAGCGTGTTCAAAATTCAGTGTTTGAATGCAGCGTTGATCCGGCACAATTGATTAAACTTAAACATGAACTGGAGGGAATAATCGATAATAATTCTGATAATGTAAGGATATATCATATGGGGAAGAATTGGGAAAGAAAAATTGAAACTTTGGGTAGGAGTGAATCGTACAATCCGGATAACGGCATTTTGTTTCTTTAAGATTTAAATTTTGAAAGAAAGGAGGTGAGTTTATTTTGAGAGCTTATGTTACACATTTTTTTCTTTATGATTCAAGTAAATAATCTGTAAAACGTTGCGTTTTTTCGAGAAATATAGAATCATAATTGTTGTAAAAATTATATAGCCGCAGTAATTCTACTATATGTTGCGGTCGCACCCCGCAGGGGTGCGTGGATTGAAATCAATCTGGTACCGAAAAAACGTT
>ERZ773065.315-NODE-315-length-30131-cov-4.822882_pt1 | contig 30131 bp, 34 predicted proteins | sample MGYA00580623_ERZ773065 | MGnify/ENA primary metagenome ERZ773065 (study PRJEB29015, sample SAMEA2738017) | human oral metagenome | biome: human oral; feature: human-associated habitat; material: dental | place: China | collected 2047 ... | reverse complement strand
CCGGGAGTCCCACAAGCCCTGCTATCACATACACTGTAACAGCCATCACACCGAGTCTTCTCCCCATAGTTATTCCTATCGAGAGCACTACGAGCGATTGTAGACTAATTGGAACTGGACCGATTGGTATGGAAATCGCAGACCCTATCACGAGAAGAGCTATCGCTAGTCCAACGCTTGTGATAGTGAGCGCATCTAGTCGGCTATGATTTCTTATATGACTCTTATTATAGCTTTTGTTATTTTCGCAAATATCGTTTTCTCTATTTCGATTCTTATTCATTTTTAACCTTTTCTTTCTCATCTGTTACATGATTATTTTCCCTGAAATGAACTTTTTCATGCCTGATTCTGTCAAAAGTAAAAGCGCCCCGTCTTCGCCGACTCCAGTCAGCGTACCTTCATAGCGCTTATCCGATTCAAAAGTTACAGTTAATCCCTTTGCGAAGAGATGTGAGTTCACTTCTCTTTCCATATACTTCGTATTATCCGAACTGCTATCCTTCATATGTTCAAATAGCTTTGCAATAATATCTGCAAGAATCTCACATCTATTAAATTCTATACCCTTATATTCATACAGAGATGTCATATTATATAAAGTCATCTCGTCTTTAGTTTGGTTCACGTTAATTCCAAACCCTATTATTAATTTTTCAGTTTTTCCATTCTCTATAATTGTCTCACAGAGGATCCCGCCTAGCTTCTTGTTGCCTATATAAATGTCATTTGGCCACTTGACCTCAGTTTCAACCCCATGCTCTGCCAGCACTTCACGGATTATAACCCCGACTAGAAGCGGATACACAATTGTTTCAGCTGGCTCAAGATCAATCGATAGTATAATCGTCGCCAGTATCGACCGGCATGGCGATGACCACCAGTGAGATGAGTTCTTACCTACACCAGCATATTGGTCTTCCGCCACAATTATTGCGTTCTCAAGTTCGCCAGCATGTTCCTTAGCAAATTTGTTTGTTGAATCGATATTTTCGAAATATATATATCGGAATCCATTAGGTAAAACGCTATCTGCACTATGCTTCCTTTTAATTTCTGAAATTACCGAGTCCTCATATAGCCTAAAATCATGCATCTAATCGACCTTGTTGTCCGCGATAAATCTATTAACCTCACCCATAAACTCATCGCTCATGACCTTAAGAATGTGCTCCAGGTTATCGATTTCTTCTTCTGTAAACCTCTTCGCCAATCTGTCGAGCACTATCGGTATATAACTATTCTTCGCCTTGTAGTACTCGTGAAACTTCTCGGTTTCCTTGAGAATGTACTCTCGCTTGTCCTCTTTAGACTGAATCTTCTCAATATATCCCTTCTTCATCAAGGAAGATATCTTGTAAGCAACATTAGGTGTAGACATCTCCAGGAATTCCGCAAGCTGGCTCACCTTAGGGTTCTTCATCGCATGAATAACCTCTAGTGTAAATGTCTCTGTCGCTGTAAGCTCATGCTCCTTGCCTCCGCCATTTACAAACATATGCTTATATAAGTTCAATTTGAACTTCTCGTATACCTCTGCAAATACCTCTGTAAGCATCTATTCAAATCCGCCTTTCTTAACTACAGGGATTAAAGTTCTGGTGCTCTACATGATGGCAAATGAAATCTCGCATGACATCGCTTTCTCACCGTCAACTAGGATGTAGCCTTCTCCAAATCCAATATTCCCGACTCTCTTATTGATTGCACAGTGGATCTCTAACTGATCTCCTGGAACGATTTTCTTATGAAATCTAGCCTTCTTGATTCCTGCTAGGAACGCATTAGCGCCCTTTTCTTGATCGATCAAGACTGCAACCGCGCCAACCTGGCCCACTGCTTCCACTTGAAGAACTCCTGGCATTACAGCCTCACTAGGGAAGTGTCCTTGAAAGAAAGGTTCATTTCCGCTAACATTCTTAATTCCTACAGCTTTATTTCCCGCCTCAAGTTCGACAATTTTATCAACCATGATAAATGGATATCTGTGCGGTAAAATATTTCTCACTTCTTCATATGTCAATTTCATTCGGTCCACCTCTTTACTACGATTGATGCATTATGCCCTCCGAACCCCAGTGAATTCTTGAGCGCATAGTTGATTTCTGATTCTTTATACCTGTTAACCACCAGGTTGAGATCGCATGCGTCATCCGGATATTCGTAGTTTATAGTTGGAGGAACTATCCCTGCCTGCATGGAAATGATAGTCATTGCTAGCTCCGTTGAACCAGAAGCTCCAAGAAGGTGTCCGATTTGTGATTTTGAAGAAGATACGAGCACATCTCTATATCCTTCGCCAAATGCACGCTTAATAGCTGCCGTTTCATATTTGTCATTGAGAGGAGTTGACGTTCCGTGCGCATTGATGTAATCGATATCGCTAGTCTTAATTCCAGCATCTGCTATTGCCTGTACCATAGCCTGCGCAGCAAATTTTCCATCCTCGCAAGGAGCTGTGATGTGATTTGCATCGCAGGTATCACTGTACCCTACAATCTCTGCCAGGATATTAGCACCTCTGTTGACTGCATGCTCGTATTCCTCTAGAACTAGCACAGTCGCGCCTTCACCCATTACAAATCCATCTCTCTTCTTATCGAATGGAATCGACGCTCTGTTAGGGTTCTGAGAGAGCGATAGCGCCTTCATAGATGTAAATCCACCTACAGAGAGTTCCGTGATAGGGGCCTCGCTACCTCCTGCAAACATGATATCAGCATACCCATGCTTAATGTGGCGGTATGCCTCACCGATAGCATTGGTTGCACTGGAGCAAGCCGTAACCATAGCCTGACAAGAACCATGCGCATTTAAATCAATAGCTATATTTCCAGCTGTTAGATTTATTATTGCCATCGGGATGTAATATGGCGACACCTTGTCGAATCCACGACTCATACCCTTGGCATGTTCTGACTCGATGGTACTTATTCCACCGATTCCAGAGGAAACAAAGACTCCGGCTCTTTCATTTGACAAATATTCCCTTGTGAGATTAGCATTTTCCAAAGCTCTTCTGCCGGCTATTATACCAAATTGAGTGACTCTATCCAATCGCCTCTGTTCTCTTTTATCAAAGTAATCGTCGGGATTGTAGTCCTTTACTTCTGCAGCTAGCTTAACAGCTCTATCACTTGCATCATATCTTGTGATTTCTCCGATTCCACAGCGCGAATTCTTGATTCCCTCAAGCACTTCAGCTGCATTGTTTCCTAACGGAGTAACCATGCCGATACCAGTTACTACTACTCTACTCATTATATGTTCATACCCCCATCTACTGATATAACCTGGCCTGTAATGTAGCGCGATTCATCTCCAGCAAGAAACGCTGTCAGATTCGCAACATCGCTCGGCTCCCCAATCTTGCCGAGTGGAATCTCAGCCTTAATTTTATCTTTTACCTGCTCCGTCAATTTTTCAGTCATCGGTGTCTCTATGAACCCCGGTGCTATCGCATTTACGAGGATATTTCTCGATGCGAATTCCTTTGCGAATGACTTGGTCATGCCTACAAGACCTGCCTTTGCAGCAGCATAGTTAGCCTGTCCAGCGTTACCATGTAGACCTACGACCGAAGACATGTTGATGATTCTGCCGCTACGTCTCTTCATCATGTATCTCGACACGTATTTGCTTAGATAGAAAGCACCATTTAGGTTAGTGGTTATAACATCTTCAAAGTCAGCCTCGCTCATCTGCATGACGAGCTTATCCTTGGTGATACCTGCATTATTAACAAGCACATCAATCTGCCCCTGTTCCTCGATGACTTCCTCTACCATCCTCTTACAATCTTCAGCTCTTGCGATATCACCGAGCACCACCTGCACATGGCAGTTTTCGTCCGATAACCTCTCTACTAGCTCTTTAAACTGTGGCTTCACGGTGCGAACATTTAGTGCAAGATCAAACCCTTCGCTCTTCAGCTTTTCGGCAATTGCTGTGCCTATTCCACCAGCAGCTCCTGTAATAAGTGCTACTTTATTCGCCATACATATACTCCTTTTTATTTCTAAGAATTTGAACACTTGGCCTAGGCTTCAAGTAGTTCAATCAAATCATCATCGTTCTTAATCGTGCTAACCTCTAGCCCTTCAAATTCTCTCTCTAGGATTGTAGAAAGTACACCACCTGGACCAATTTCCAGAAAACGTGTAACACCATCATCTACCATATTTTTGAATGTCTTGTAAAGGAGCACCGGTGACACTATCTGTTCCGATAACACATGGACCATCGGCGTTCCATCGTACTTCTCGCCAGTAACATTTGGATAATATGAAATTTTTGGTGAACTAAATGAAGTTTCTTCTAGCGTTTCAATAAATGGAGACCTAGCCGATTCCATAAACGGAGTATGAAATGCGCCACTTACCGAGAGAGGTTTAGCCAGCTTCTTGTTAGACTTTAGAAAATCCTTAAGTTCATCAATTGCAGAACCTTCACCCGATACGATAATCTGCCGGCTGCTGTTTATATTAGCGATATATACCTTGCCCTCGAATTCGGGATGACTCTGCAGAACTTCTCTAACTTCGTCCTCAGTCATCTTGAGAATTGCTAGCATTTTGCTACTTCTATTCTCCGATGCTTTTCCCATCAGGGCGCCACGTATATCAACAAGTCTTAGTGCATCATCTTCATCGATTATTTCTGATAGTGCGAGTGCGCTATATTCACCTAGGCTGAGTCCGCATGTTGACTTAAGCCCCTTTAGGAGCTCCGGCTTATGTGCACGAATTAGTTTTAAAACGGCAAGCTGAAATGCAATCATTATGGGCTGAAGATTCTCAGTCTTCGATATGTCATCGATGCTACCGCAGAAGGATATATCAGTGAGCTCTTTCCCCAGGCTGTCATATATACCCCTAATCTCAGGATATCTATCGTACAGCTTACTGCCCATACCTTCATACTGCGAACCCTGTCCAGCGAATATTACTGCTAAATTTTCCATTATTCCCTCTGTTTCTTTGATAGATTCACTTTACTGTCATTTATGTAAATAGACCTCTCTATTTAACGCTATTCTTTGCGAGCTGATATTCGCTCATCAATTTCTCAAGTAGCTCAGAAACTGAATACAGCCTATCGAACTGAGCCGCTGTGTATCCTGCCATAACAGAGCCTTGATCTACATCACCTTCGTATACTGCTTTTCTTAGCCTACCAAGCGTGAAATCTTCAAGCACTTCCTTGTCGCTCTCGCTCCTCTCAAGCTCCTTAAACTCTCTGGTCATCGGATTCTTGACAAGGCGCATAGGTCTTCCATTTAGATTCCCGATCGATGTAATGCGATGAGATTCAGTATGAATCAGCAAATCCTTATAGTTCTGGTGAACCGGAACCTCATCGGTGAACAGAAAAGCTGTTCCGATTTGAACACCTTCAGCTCCCAGCACTTCTGCAGCTAGCATCTGTGCTCCCGATCCGATTCCTCCACCTGCAATTATCGGCTTATCAGTTACACCTGCTACCTGATATATTAGAGTCATAGTCGTCATCTCTCCGATATGACCCCCTGCTTCCATTCCCTCTGCAATGTAAGCAAATACATCGAACTTATCGAGTCGCTTGATCTGAAGCGGCGATGATATAACCGGCATGACCTTGATTCCGGCAGCTTGGAAATCCTCCATATATGGACCAGGACTACCTGCTCCAGCGATTACATACGGAACCTTCGCCCTGCACACAACCTCAACAAGCTCCTTAATATCTGAACGGAACATAATCAGATTTACTGCAAAAGGCTTATCTGTTAGACCTTTACATATGTCAATTTCTTTGGCAAGTACATCAGCCTTCATGCCGCCCGATCCAATCGTTCCTAGAGCTCCGGCATTAGATACAGCAGCTGCAAATTTCCCATCTGTTATATTCGCCATTCCTCCCTGAATTATTGGATATTTAATATTTAGTAATTTATCTAAGTTCATATCTACCACTCCATCAGTACTGAATTAACAATTAGCCCCGCTCCAAAAGCCGTGAACAGAACCTTATCCCCATCTTTAAACTTATCTCTATAATCGTATAAAAGTGTTGGAACAGATGCTGCCGAGGTATTTCCTCGTTCTCTTATATTCTTTAGGACCTTATCCTCGTCTATTCCAGTTCTCTTCGAAATCTGCTCTAGTATCCGCACATTAGCTTGATGAGCAGCGACATAATCTATATCGGCTCCAGTGAGATTTGCTCTCTCGAGTAGGCGCTCAAGAGATTCTGGGACTTTACTTATCGCAAATTTGAATACCTCTTGACCATTCATCTGGATGAAATCATTGTCGTCCATTACTATTACCCGGTCATCTCCATAAGTACTTGCATCGCTCAGCCACAGCTTATCGTTCTTCTCAACTACAATGCCTGCGCACCCATCTCCAAACAGTACGGCTATTCCTCTGTCGTTAAAGTCTATATATCTGCTAACCTGCTCACTGGCAACGAGAATAGCCTCTTCTCCAGGATTAAGCATGCGCTCAGCCATAATCATAGCCGATACAAAACCTGCACAGGCAGCATTAATGTCTACAGAAAAACAGCTATTATTAAGTTCTAATCTCTTGTGGAGTATACCCGCAATCGAAGGAATCCTAACGTCACTCGAGAAAGATGCGACGATAAGCGCCTTTACCTTATCTCGATCGAATTCAAGTTGGTCAGCGAGTTCCTTAGCCATCTCTGACGGAGTTTCCTCCGTTATGTAGCGATTTTCAATCCCCGTACGAGTTAGAATCCACTCGTCAGTCGTATCGAGTCTTTCTTCATAGTACTTATTGCTACGCTTAACTCCTCTAGTCAAGCTCTTAATGTCCTTAACTTTAAGTCCCATCTTATCCTCTAATCTCTCTAAATTTATCGTATCTGCGCTCTCTAATCTCCTCGCCAGTCATGTCAGACAAGGACTGAAGCTCAGTTGAAATCAAATTTCTAAGCTGTGTAAAGTTTACCTTATCCCCATTCTCATCTATGATTTCGTCTACAATTCCGAAGTCATATAAATCCTGTGATGTGATTTTCATTACATCAGCAGCCTTTTCGGCAAGCCCTGCATCCTTCCATAGAATTGATGCAAAACCTTCGGGTGAAAGAATCGAATACACGGCATTTTTAAACATAAATATCTTGTTAGCTACAGATAGGGCTAACGCACCACCAGATCCGCCTTCACCTATAACCACTGCAATTACGGGGACTGTCAGTATCGACATCTTCTCTAGTGAAGACGCTATAGCTTCAAACTGTCCACGCTCTTCTGCACCTACACCCGGATATGCACCTGGTGTGTCTATAAATGTAATTACAGGTCTTCTGAATTTTTCAGCCTGATCCATTAACCTCATAGCCTTACGATAGCCTTCAGGCATCGGCATTCCGAAGTTTGTCTCTACTCCCTCTTCAATACCGCGCCCCTTCTGAATTCCGATAAAGGTAACCGGTCTTTCCTCAAATGATCCGATTCCACCGATTATCGTTTTGGAGTCCCCGAAGCACCTGTCACCCTTAAGGTAGACTATGTCTTCGAAAAGCCTTTCGATAACCTCTTTAGATCTAAGCCTGTTGCTAGATCTTGCCTTCTTAACTATTTCATAAGCATTACTCATATTTTGCTCCAATCTTCACATGGTGCTTGAGCAGCTTAGCAATCAGTCTACGCTGGCTCTCTCTTTCGCAAATAATATCTACAAAACCACATTCCTCAAGTTTCTCAGCTCTTTGGAACCCTTTTGGCAGCTTCTTTTTGATTGTCTGCTCAATTACTCTTGGTCCTGCAAATCCTATAAGCGCATTAGGCTCAGCTATGATGATGTCCCCCAGGGACGCGAAGCTCGCTGATACTCCTCCTGTGGTAGGGTTTGTCAAAACGCTTATATAGAGCAATCCCGCATCTTGAAACTTTCCGATAGCAGCACTCGTCTTGGCCATCTGCATGAGAGAAAAAATCCCCTCATGCATTCTAGCTCCACCCGAAGCTGAAAAGATAATAACTGGAAGATCATTACTAATCGCATATTCGAACATCTTAGTCAGCTCTTCGCCCACGTATGTACCAAGGCTTCCCATCATATATTGAAGTTCAAGCACCGCCACTAAAACAGGCTTCCCTTCTATCGTACCCTTAACGATAGAAACAGCCTCATTAAGCCCCGACTTCTTTTCTTCCTTAGCACGCTTTTCATCATACTTAGGAAAAGAAATTGGGTCTTTTAGCTCGCTACCAAAACTGATTTTTTCATATCCCTCATCCATGAGGTACTCGAAGCGCTCATGTCCGTTCATCTTCATGTGATATCCGCACTCTGGGCATATCTTAAGATGTTCTAAGAACTCCTTGTAGTCGATTACTGACTTACACCCTTCACACTTAAGAAAAAGGTCGGGAAGCGCTCTTCGAGGCTCACGCCTAACCTGATTCTGCTTGCTCCCGCCTCTTATACTCTTAATTGCGGACAATAGATTTTTTCGCTTATTTAAGCTTCCCATTTTCTGCTATTCTCCCGTTACATGCATGCTTTCCAGAAGCTCAGCTTCCTTGTGAGCAACATAATTTGTATCAATGTTCCCAAGGATAAAATCCTTGTCATACAGTATCGCATAGATAAATCCTAGGTTAGTTGGGACACCATCTATAATCGTCTCAGAAACTGCACGTCTAAGCTTCTTTATAGCATCCATTCGTGTGCTTCCCTTTACGATCAGCTTTGCCATCATAGAATCATAGAATGGCAGTATTTTTGCACCTTGATATAGTGCGGTCTCAAATCTCGTATCGAGACCACCTGGAGGTAAAAAGAAGCTTATCTCCCCACAGCTTGGCCTGAAGTCATCATAAGGATTCTGAGCATTAACTCTAACCTCAATCGCATGACCATTAGCTGCTACATCCTCCTGCTTTACAGATAGAGGAAGTCCCGAGGCAATCCTGATCTGCTCCTTAATCAGGTTAATTCCCGTGACCATCTCTGTTACCGGATACTCAACCTGAATCCTCGTGTTCATCTCCATAAAATAATAATTGTCGTATTTATCTACTATGAACTCTACAGTTCCTGTACCTTCGTAACCACACGCCTTCGCACACATCACGGCAGACTCATACATCTTTTCCAGTAAGTCGCTGTTAGCTCTGCTAGGGCTCTCCTCGATAATCTTTTGGTTGTTTCTCTGGATACTGCAGTCCCTCTCTGGTAGGTACACCACATTTCCGAGGCTATCCGCAAGTATCTGAATCTCGATATGTCTAGGATTCTCAATTAGCTTCTCAATATAGATATCATCGTTTGCAAATGATGCCTTTGCCTCCCTCCTTGTTAGTTCCCAGCCAGCAACGAGATCTTCACGCTTATAGATTCTGCGCATACCTTTTCCACCGCCACCAGCTGATGCCTTTAGAAGGACTGGATAACCAATCTCATCAGCAATCCTGTAGAGCTGCTCCTCATCACGGACTACATCATTACATCCGGGCACAACGGGAACCCCGCTCTCTTCCATGAGGTTTCTTGCGGAAAGCTTATTACCCATAAGATTAATTACCTTCGACGATGGTCCTATGAGTTTAAGTCCACAGGCTTCTACTTTTTCTGCAAAATCGCCATTTTCAGCAAGAAAACCATATCCAGGATGGATAGCCTCGCAGCCCGACTCGATCGCAGCAGTCAAGATATTCGCAACATTTAGGTATGATGCAGAACTCTTTCCTGACCCGATACATATTGACTGATCCGCCAAATATATCGCCGGTTGGCCTTTATCTACATCTGAATAAACCGCAACGGTCTCGACGCCCATTTCATTACAATTTCTCTGTATGCTCAGCGCAATCTCTCCGCGATTAGCTATTAAGACCTTTCTAATCATTCACCCTTCTCCAGCACAAACATAACCTGATCAAACTCCACAAGTTCTTCGTTCTTGCACTTAATCTCTTTGATTACACCATCATAATCAGATCTAATCTCATTCATCATCTTCATCGATTCCAGGATGCAGAGCACATCACCTTTCTTCACAGTATCTCCGACCTTTACGAACGGAGGTGAACTAGGATCTTTTGCTGCGTAGAACACTCCTACAATCGGTGATTTTACAACTTCTGTATTAAGAGAGGCTGTAGCTACCTCCTTAGCAGGCGCTGATGCTTCTAAGTTAGACACATCATTAGCCTCTGCTACGGCTCTTGTCTGCACAGCCGATGACGAAGCAGGGGCGATAGGCTGCAGGGATACTGCAGGTGCTACTACTTCGGTCACTGGCACTGATGGTACTGCACATACAGACGAACCTTTCTTAAGAGTTAAAGCGTAGTCCGATATCTTAATTTCTAAATAGTCACTACTACTACGGTCGAACACGCCAACTAGCCTCTCGGTTAGCTCCAAATACTTTTCCATAATTAGTTACCACCATTTGCGAACTTCAGTACATCTGCAATAGTCTTGCACTCTGGGAATTTCTCCTCTGGAATTGAAACTCCGTGAGCTTCTTCCATCATCATCGAAAGCTCTACAGCATCTAATGAATCAAGCTTTAAATCCTCCTGAAGATCTGCGGTCTCAGTTACCTTATCCTCACTAACACCAAAATTCTCACAAATTAGTTCCTTTAGCTGTTCAAAAGTCATATCATTTACTCCTTTTTCTTTTAATCTCTGTATTTGATAAAATAATTTAGTTAAATAATTTTATCTATTATTTTTTTACTATTTTATTTGCCTCAGCTGCTTTCGTCAAGTGAAAGTTTTGTGTGCAATTCTTTTTTTGCTTTAAAAATAGCTGAATTTCAACGCTAAGAAGCTTCAGATTAAAATTTTAATTTTTTCAAAAAAAGAAAAGATGGCTGAAATTCAGCCATCTCTCCTCATACTTTATGGATTATCAATATACGCCCATTACCTAGCGTATGCCATTACTGTCTAGCCTCAGCACCAATATCAAGACCTGTCTTGAAAGCCTTATCATTTAGTGGAATTACCTTTGGCTTGTGCTCAAACTTGTGGTGAATTCCATCATAAATAACCTGCTCAGGTACTGCATTAGAGTATCCGATGTAAGCTCCAAGCATAATGATGTTAAGAACTCTTGGGTTACCCATCTCGAGAGCCATCTCTGTAACTGGAACAGATACCACAGTGATGTCATCTCTATCAATTGGATCCTTTACGATTGAGCTGTTAATGAACAATGTACCACCCTTCTTAAGAGTTGGAAGGAACTTGTGTAGTGAAGGTCCATTCATTACAACAAGGTCATCTACACTGTTAGATACAGGTGCACCGATTTCATCATCAGAAATTACAACGTAGCAGTTTGCTGTACCACCTCTCATAGCTGCGCCATAAGAAGGGAAGAATGTTACGTTAAGGTCTGTTGACTGACATGTAGCTTCCGAAAGAAGCTTTCCCATGGTCATTACACCCTGTCCGCCGAATCCGGCAATCATCAAATTTCTTTCCATTCTAAACCTCCCTATTTAGCTTCTGCGCCCTTGTCTCTAACGAGACCTAGAGGGTACTCATCAAACATATCCTTCTCGAGGAACTTCAGCGAATCAAGTGTGCTCATTCCCCAGTTTGTTGGACAAGATGTAACGATCTCTACAAGTGAGAATCCCTTGCCCTCGAGCTGATACTGGAATGCCTTCTTAATTGCCTTACGAGCCTTGATTACGTTCTGAGGAGTGTTGCAAGAAACTCTTTCTAGATAGTAAGGAGCTGTTAGCTGGTTGAGAATTTCAACGATGTGCATTGGATATCCGTGAAGATCCGGCTCTCTGCCCTCTGGTGTAGTTGTGGAGTTCATGCCGATAAGAGTTGTTGGCGCCATCTGACCACCAGTCATACCGTAAATTCCGTTGTTAACGAAGATTACTGTAAAGTTCTCTCCTCTGTTAGCAGCTGACATAGTCTCTGCAAGTCCGATGGAAGCAAGGTCTCCATCGCCCTGATATGTGTATACAAGTGAATCAGGGGACGATCTCTTGATTCCTGTAGCTACAGCACAAGCTCTTCCGTGAGCAGCGATAGTAGCATCGTGAGCAACGTAGAACTGACCGAGTCCGCAGCAGCCTACACCCTCAACTCTAACGAGCTTATCGAGCTTGCCTAGTTCTTCTGCCGCTTCACCGATTAGCTTATGCACTGTACCGTGCATGCATCCTGGACAAAATCCGGATACTGTATCAGGAAGAATTCCCTTAGTTCTTGAATAAACTTTTGCCATCTATAGTACCTCCTTAATCAGTTCACGAGCAGCTTCCATTACCTGATCATTAGTCAGAAGCTGACCACCGGATCTTAGGCACTCCTTGATAACTGTTCTGCCCTTAACTGCATGATCCACATCCCATCTCATCTGAGCAGGAATGGACATCTCAACATCGAGAATACCCTTTACTCTGTTGAAGTCTAGGTTCTCAAATGCTTCATATGGGAACGGAGAAAGCTTGATAGGTCTTATCATACCAATCTTAACTCCTTCTTTTCTTAGCTCTCTTACGACAACCTTTCCGATACGAGCGGAGATTCCGTATGCTGCGATGATGATCTCAGCATCCTCTGTCTCAAGCTCCTCGTACTCAACGTCCTTATCCCAAGTTCTGTAGAGCTTATCTGCTTCGATATTAACAGCTTCCTGTCCTGTTCCAACAGAACCAGGTCTACAGAATGCGTTCTCACCTACTGGGTGACCTACGATAGCTCTGTAGTTGAATGCATCTCTTAGTTCTGCAATTTCTTCTGGTGTCTTCATTGGAGGAAGAACCACTGGCTCCATGATTGTTCCCATAACTCCATCTGTGAGGATGAGTACAGGATTCTGATCTCTCTCAGCATAGTCAAATGCCTTATATACCATATCTACGCACTCCTGAACAGTTGCTGGAGCGAGTACGATCATTCTGAAACCACCATTACCAGAAGCCTTTGTTGCCTGAAGGTAATCCTGCTGAGCTGGCTGGATAGCACCGATTCCAGGACCACCTCTCTGCACGTTTACATATACTGCTGGTAGTCTAGCTGATGCGCAGAAGGAGATACCCTCTGAGTACAAGCTAATTCCGCAGCTGGACGAAGAGCTCATCGCTCTGATTCCAGTCGAAACAGCACCGTAAAGCATATTTACAGATGCAACCTCGGATTCACCCTGTACAAAGCTTCCACCTACTTCTGGCATTCTTCTTGCCATATACTCAGGAATTTCGTTCTGTGGTGTGATTGGATAACCAGCAAAGAAACGACATCCTGCTCTTACAGCTGCCTCTGCAATCGCTTCGCAGCCTTTCATAAATACACGTTCTGCCATATTGCTCCTCCTTACTAATCTCTCCAAACCTCAATACAGTCCTCTGGACATATCTGTGCGCACATTGCGCAACCGATGCAATCCTCTGGTGTAGCTGCAACTGAATAAGGGTAACCCTTTGAGTTAACATTCTCACCGATAACGAGGACTTTCTTTGGACATGAAATCACGCAATACTGGCAAGATTTGCAAGCTTCAGCATTGATTTCAACTCTACCTTTAGCCATCAACATTACCTCCTTAAATAAAATGTTTTAGCGATCAACCCACGAATACGTCAGGAACAACTCGACGGGGAATAGATGTCTGTCGGTCATATTCTTGACTTCGTCATATATCTCATCCCTCACAACGAAACTGCCGACGGTAACTATTCCGTCGAGCATCTCGTCGAGCCTAGCAAGTCCTTCCATGAATTCTTCTGCACTCGTCTGGTAACCTAGGTTAGGGTTACCAAGAATATAGATGCGATTCAACCTAGCCGCAGTTACGATATCGCTCATAGTCTCATCAATCGCCTTTAGACTCTTCGTCCAAGGTCTGTACGGATTGATGACGTAGACCGGAACTGTATCGTCATCCTTTAGCAAGTGTGCGTACACTCCTACAACTCTCGATGCATTGTGACCACCGCCGATATCAAGGACTGTATACACGTCCTTGTTCATAAGTGATTCAGCAACGCCACCGACTACAGTCGGTGCATCGAGAAATTGCAGCTGATAATTTATCTCCACACCCTTCTGGGCGAATGCATCCTTCATATCTCTAGAGCGGTATAGCGGTTTACTCTGGTCCATATCGAATACCTGAACCTTTGCACCAGTCTGTTCAGCAAGCTTTGCTGCAACATTGAGAACAATCTCACTCTTACCGCTTCCAGCCTCTCCTATAAAGAGAAAATTCTTTTTCTCTTTGAGGATATCTCCGAAATCCTTATCCATCTCGTAGAAAATACTCATCCTACTACCTCATCTAAAAACTTCTTTCACACAATGTCACAAGAAAAAGTCGATATTGTGTAAAGCAAATCAGTTTTAACTATCTAAATAAATTCTCGCATTCAGAAGCTGTATCCTGCAGCCTTGGGATTACGGAGTAGAGGCTTCTGACCATCCTCTCCTTGTACCCGCTGACGCTGATTGCACAGACTGCTGTTCCATCCGTTGAAAGTACAGGCGCCGCTACACATACGAGTCCCTCTGTTACTTCTTCCATATCATAGGCGAGTCTGCTTTCCTTAACCTCTTCGAGGAGTGTTTTATACTCGTCTTTATCCACGATACTCTTGTGTGTGAGCCTTACGTAATCAATCTCTTCGGCTAATTTATCCGATTCACCGGAAAATGCAGTGAGTACTTTCCCTGCCGCTGTCAAGTTTAGACTCATCATCTCCTCAGAGCTAACCACCACGGCAATGCCAGTATATGGATTCTTACGAATCGCTATATATGACTTTAGCCCTTCACGCACAGATACAGTCACCGCCAGACCGCATTTCCTACATAGCCTGGCCACCGGTTCATCTAGCATATTGACTATCTGCTTCTGTATATTAGTATTTCGACTTAAGGTAAATACTCTATCGGTTAGATAATAACCACCATCGATTTTATCCTTGTAGATGTACTTCATCTCCTCAAGCGAATTGAGAATTCTGCTTATAGCAGCGTTGGAAAGCCCCGTTTGCTGAGCTATAGACGTCAGTGTCAGTCGGCTCTGAGATTGGTATAAATCAAGCACCTTTAACGCTTTTTCAAGTGAACTATTGCGCTCTGCCATGATGTCTTCCTTTCACTGCCTTTTTACAATTCAAAATATACTCTTTACTATTAAGTTAGTCAACATTAACAGGCGAATTTTTTCCGTATTTCGAGCAGTAAATTCGCAATGCGGAAAATATTGGTTGATAGAATTTTAAGTTGTTCAATTGATATTGACACCGCAATTTACTTATAAGACAATATAAACATTATGAAAATATTAAGTATTAGCACTCAAAAGCCGCACTCAACCGGTAGCGGCGTATACCTAACAGAGCTTGTCAAATCTTTTGACAGAGCCGGTCACAGACAGGCAGTGGTTGCCGGTGTATATAACGAGGATCTATTTGAATTTCCTCCTTCAGTACGCACCTACCCTGTCTACTATTCACATGGGGATTCTAGGGGAGAATTACCGTTTGAGGTGCTTGGCATGTCAGATGTTATGCCATACCCTTCTACGCTATACAATTCCCTCACTGATGATATGGCAGATATGCTTTATAGCGCTTTTGGAAAAGCTATCGGTAGAGCTATAAGAGAGCTCGATCCAGATGTAATCCTATGCCATCACCTATTCTTGCTCACTTCCATGCTTCCTGATATGGTCAAAGAGTTTGCACCAGATTCATTTCGTGGCAAAATCTATGGTATCTCGCACGGCTCCGACATAAGGCAGTTTCAGAACTGTCCGTTCAGACGTGATTCTATCATCTCTGGGATAAGGAATCTTGACGGAATCTTTGCTCTTCATGAAGAACAGAAGAATCAGATCATCGAGCTTTACGGCATAGCTGACGACAAAATCAAAGTTATTGGCACCGGATATAACTCGCAGATATTTAATATAGATGAAGGTATGGAAACTCCAGGGTCAGATGATCCGTATAAAATCATCTATGCCGGCAAGCTCAGCACGGCTAAGGGAATTTTTCCGCTTATAAAAGCCCTTGCTGAGCTGAATGAGGATAGTGAAATTCCCGCTTTTGAGCTCCTGCTTGCCGGTGGCTGTCAGGATGAGGGAATCGCGCGCCTCCTCTCGGGGAAGCCAGCGCTCCGCGCTGGCGACGCAGGCGAGCTCAAAGCCCTGCCATTTAGAGCCAGCTACCTCGGTATGCTATCCCAGACCGAGCTCGCTGCGGCCTTCAGAGCCAGCGACATATTCGTGCTCCCTTCATACTATGAAGGCCTTCCCCTCGTCCTAATAGAGGCGATGGCGTCGGGCGCGATTCCCGTCTGCACCAGCCTGCCGGGCATACGGAGCTGGCTGGCCAGCAAGATTATATCTGATAATACCGTCTTGGTAGAGCCGCCCAAGATGCGGACTCCAGGCGAACCATTTGAGTCCGAAATCCCTGCATTTAAGGATCGGCTCAAGGATGGTCTCATATCAGCTTTAAAGCTTGCACGTAGCAAGAGATTTGATCCAGATTATATATATCCAGATACGAGCAAAGCATCGTGGGATGGAGTTACAGAAACTATTCTAAAATATGTATAACTTTCCTTACTCTCTCCACATTCAAAATTACATTAGATGATATAATTTCACACATAATATCATATGTATATATTGCCCAAATCTTAGCTGGACACCTTTGTATGGGGATGGATATACAACTTGTGTTCACAGAATTATCGGGATACTTATATCGCGGATTTTATTTAGGAAATTTAGGAATAAAGAGATAATCAGTGTAGCTCGAGCTATCAAGCTAGCTGCACTACTCTAATACAAATAGTATAGAGAGGTATGAAATGAACGAATTACAAGTGAGGGAACTTATTGTTAAGTATGCCTCAGACTTTACAGATAGATATACGAAGGCATACGGATCAATCATCGCTAGGGTTGATAACGGAACATATCTCATGTCGAGACCTGGCTTAGTTCTTGATACTATCAAGGATTCAGATCTGCAGCTTTTCGATATGAGCTCCGGTGATGCAGGCAAGATACTGAGCACTAGAAGGGACATCAACGTCATGATCTTTGCATGTACGGAACCTTCAGCAATTTTCTCCAAGGATGCAGATGTGCTTAGACCAGCGCTCTACGACCTCGCTGGCATAGTTGGAACTGATATAAAAATCGCTGAAGACACTACAGCAAAATCACTTCTGGCAGCACTAAAAGACAGGGCTGGCTGCCTAGTTCGAGGCAAAGGAATATTTAGCACTAGTAGCAATATGAAGGATGCGATTTCAATAGTTAAGATTATCGAAAAGAGTATCGAGGCAGAGATGTACGGAGATAAAATCGGTGGTATAAAGCATCTATCCGCCGAGGAGGCACTGCGCACACGCCAGATGCATAATCACCTCTATTCTAATGTCAATTCGGAGAAGCAGGTTGATTTCGTAAACATCTCAACAGATGAACTCGATGTGCGCAACAACATGATTGACTGTGCAAATAAGCTCAAGGAAAAAGGTCTCTTCCATGGTTCATGGGGAAATCTCTCTGTTAGGCTTAATGATCGCGAGATGCTGATCACTCCTTCAGCTATGGAGTACAACAAAATACGTGCCGAGGACATCGTCAAGATAGATATCAACACACTATCATTTGAGCATATACAGCGCGTGCCTTCAAGCGAATTTGACTTGCACGCTGCCATTTATAGAGAGCACCCTGATTGGAACGCGATAATCCGTACACATTCACACGGGCTTTCCGTATTTGCTGCTGCTCAGGTTGGTTTCAAAATCACAGACCCTGCTCTTCACCAGCTACTCGGCGATGTCAGCGCAAGCGAGCACGTTGAGCCACATACTCCTGATTTCATCGAAAGTATACTCAAGGAGCTAAGGCACAACAATATATGCGTGATTGCGAATCGAGGTCCGATTTTCTGTGCTACTAGCCTGGAAAATGCTGCAGTTATGGCAGATGCCATAGAGGATACCGCTTGCAACATGCTCGGTTATAACGAGCCACTTCTAAGAGCCGAGGAAGAATAAAACCAAACGATGGCATGCATATGATGCATGCCATTTTATCTTTTATGAAATATAATATTTAACAGCAACACTTAATTAATCAAAATGACTTATTCACTTATGGAGGATCAAAATGAGCTGGATTAAAACTAAGGAAAAGAGGACTCACTATATCCAGGAAGAGGCACTTGGTGGTCCTGGCCACCTCATCACGACGCAGATCATCGATAACGACGAGGAGCTTCTAGGCAAAGGAAGACTTTTAAGGAGAATGTTCTTGAAAAAGACTGTGGTGTAGGCTACCACGTACACGAAGGTGATGCTGAAATCTATGTTATCCAAAGTGGAGAGGCTGAGTACAATGATAACGGTATTATAAAGACCGTACACGCTGGGGATGTCACTTTTACAGGGCCTGGCGAAGGACACAGTCTGACCAACAAGAAAGACGAACCAGTAAAATTCGTCGCCCTCATCATCTATGAGTAGATTTTATAGAAATCCATTGCTGAAATTAGGCGAGTGTTGAGCTTAATTCCATTTTTATTTGCGAGAATGCTTGTTGTAAAGTAGCTCTCAAGTTGTTATAATCTCACGGGCAGATTACTGCGCGGATATCATCGTAGCATACCGCACGATAGAGACTCCATAGAGCAGTGCCTGCCTACAAATCATTTCTTCGGGGCAACCCGGCTCATCGCTGTATCCTTACGGAACGGCAGAAGGAGGTTAATATGAGGGATAAATTATCCAATCCTAAATTTCTTGCGCAACTAGCGCTTCTCGTCGCAGTTGAACTTGTCATGAAGATTACAGGGCTTGGCAGTGTGCCAATTGGTCCTATCTACATGTCATTTCTCACACTTCCAGTCGCTATCGGGGCGATACTAATGGGACCACTCGCTGGAGCCATACTCGGCGGAGTCTTCGGCATCGCAAGCTTTGTAGATGCTATTTCAGGTGCATCTGCAATGGGTGGAGTTTTGTTTCAAGTCGCACCATTTAAGACATTTGTACTATGCGTTATCACAAGAATCCTCATGGGGTTCTTAGCCGGCGTAGTATTCAAGATTGTTAATAAAATCTTCAGAGGACACACTGTTGCATACTCGATAGGATCAATCAGTGCTCCCTTGCTCAACACATTATTCTTCATGGGATTCCTAGTCATTGCATTCTACGACACAGACTATATTCAGAAACTGGTTCATACGATTGGTGCTACCAATCCGCTTACTTTCGTAATTACACTCGTTGGCCTTCAGGGCTTAATCGAAGCTGTAACTTGCTGTATTCTCGGAACAGTAGTCTCTAAAGCACTAGCAAAGCATCTCGATCGTAAGATATCTTAAAAATACAGACTTAAGCTCCCCATTAATCTAGTGAATTTATTATACCCTTATGTATGTACCAATAAGTAAATCTAGCCACGCAAGCATATATTGCATTGCGTGGCTTTCTTACATAGCAAGAGCAGACCTCCAAGATTCGCTCCTGAAGATCCGCTCATCCTATTTAAATTGAGTTTTGACTCCCAAGCTATTAATACTAGCTCACTTTTCTTCTTCTAAAGTAACTAACACCAGCAAGCATTGTACCGGACACACCTAAAAGGAGTACATATAGCATTATATCTGCATCATCTCCCGTCTTAGGCATCTTAGTCTTCTTTACAACCTTTACTGTCTTTCCAGGGTTGCTTGGTGTAGTATTCTCGGCAGCCTTATTAACCTTAAAAGTGTATGAAATCAAGTTAGGTTTATCCTGTGGTGCCGCTGCATCTCTTCCTGAAATAGACTGTTTAGCAGCAAAGAATGTGTAATATCTTTCTGCCGCTCCTTGAGTATGGTTCTGTGAAAATGAATAGAATTCTTCTGTTTCAGATAATGCAAAGTCATAAAATCCAGCAGCTGTTCCTTTTAATGTGATCTGGGTGTCAGGGGCTGCATTATCTGCAACCTTTATTCCAGAGATACTCACACGAATATTGTCTGCATCTTCTGCTGAAACCTTATCTAGTAAATCTTTTAATTTATATTTTTTTGCTTTTTCGTTTTTGCTTAATCGTACAACAAGTTTACCATCTTCTTTTGAAACTGCTGCTGAAAATCCATTAAGTCCCTCAATCTTTGCTTTTGGATTATCAGAAACAACAACACCTTCAGGTATGTCAACTGTGAATGCCAATCCCGCATCAGAAACTGCATACTGACCTGCACGCCTATTTATATTTTGTAGATTTGTACCACCTCCGCCAAACATTTCTAAAGTAAAACCTTTTAGATATCGTTTAAACCATGATGCACTTAACGAAAACTCCAATGGTATTTCATCCCCCCTATTGTATCTACCAATGGCAGATGAACCATTTGAGTCTTTAGCATACAAATCACTATAAACAGCTAACTTTTCATCTGGATTACCAACTTCACCAGAGGTCAATATTTCATTTTGCGTAAAATTATATGGATTTCTCCAAGTATCTGTTGGCAACAACGAATACCATTTTAATGTTTCATAATAAGCAGTATCTAAAGTGTGTCCATTCGCTCTAATTCCCGTATTAGGAAAATTATTTACAACTGCAAGTAAATCAATACCGTGAAATGCGGCTATCGAATTAATTGCAGTATTAGATGGAGGAGTAATGTATTTAGGGAACAAGCCAAACATAGTATTATTACCTACACCAGCAGCTCCAGAAACATTAATAACATATCGCTTCTCTAAATCTACCCAATAATTGTCATTTAAAGTTTGTTGTGTTCGATCAGTTGTATCTCCATTATCCATATTAACATCATAAAGATACATCAATGGCTCCGCATTACTATTATCTGCAAACACTTTGTTTGTACTAGATAATATTCCGAGCATTAGCACAAAAACCATTACCATGCTCAAAGATTTTCTAATTACCTTTCCCACAATCTCCACTTTTCCTTTCTTAATAAATAATATTTATGAATACTACATCATTATTTTATCATATATATATATTCTGGATTGTACTTTTAAAGTACAAGAAAGGAACGCCTCTATTATTTAGTTTCAAACGGTTATATCACCCTTCTTCCGAGCTATCGCTCTGCATAGGTACACGAACGGTGTATCGCAGAGACTCGTCACGATGTAGATTATATATGTCGAGAATATCAGAGTTATTACGGTCTTAGTATCGTACAATCCTGCAAAAGCAAATACCGTATATAGCGCTGAATTCACTAGCTGCGAGACTAGGGTCGAGCCGTTATTACGGAGCCATAAAAATCTATCTCTATCGCCAAACCTCTTGTTAGTGAAATCCCACCACTTGTGATATAGCCATACATCAAAGTACTGTACGATTATATATACAGCTAGACTCGCAAACATAAGTCTTGGCGTATGTGCAAAAATCTGCCTGATTGAAGGTGATGCGAAATCGCTTGAGCTCGGCGAATATAATAGCCAAGATGAGCTGATTACCACAAATGCAATGGATGTCGCTACACCTAGGTGTACCGCTTTGTGCGCATCTTTTTTTCCATATATCTCACTAGCGATATCAGTGACCAAAAAAGTAGTTGCAAAGAGAACGTTTCCAAGTGTCATCTCCATGCCGAACGCCTTTACGAGGATGAGAACCTCTATGTTGGCGGTGATAGTTGCGAGCACTGTCCATAGGTAGAGGCCGTCTCTTCCAAGATACTTGTACATGAGTACAACCGCACTGTACTCAACTATTAGGGTGATAATTAGTAGTAATTCGTTACTCATTTTGTTTTTGCCCGGTTCACTTGACTACCGAGCTCTCCTTTCCGCATCAAATCTCCAGAAGACAATCGTAATTCTTCACAGCACTTATTACCAAACAGTTGCGACTGGTAAAATTAGCAAAATAAATAGCCGACGTAAAACAAAACGCCGGCTTACTTTCGTATTCCTAGTACCCGTAGTTTTGATAAAGCAGGATGGTTTCGAACTGCTGTATAAAATTGTCTCTATACTTAGCTTAAACGTTTAAAAAGGAAAAAGCTTCTTCCTCACTTGCGAAAGTGATTATGGTGAGTAGAACGAGCACTGTTGCCCATACTAAAAGTGCCAAAAGCAGAATCCACCTCAGTGGTTTGTTAGATCTAGCTCTATAACATACATAGCCGAACAACGCAAATATAACTAGCATCGCTGCCCATACTATAGCGCTAGCGTGTGGCACAAAATATTGTTCTGCGAATTTTTCAATCGGCGCAGGCAATCTCATCTCTATCTCCTTTCGAACCCTTTGACTTAGCTATTACATTTTAGACTAATAGCTCCCCCTTAGGCAAGACCTTATTGAGAGTTCTTTTATATGCAATTACCATAATTGACGCTGTTACAGCCCAGCTTACCGGATACACGAGCATTAGATTAACCCACGTTGGGTTAAATTTAAAGAACGTATAAATCCATATTATTCTAAAGCCACATACTCCTAGGAGCGTTACTATGGCAGGGCTTAGTGAGTATCCATATCCTCTCATTCCTCCAGACAAGGTCTCGATTGTAGAGTTCAATACCTCACCTGCCATAAGGATAACCAGTCTTATATATCCGAATTTTATCACTGCCATATCGTCATTAAATACACTCAGCATCTCCCTACCAAATACGATTACAGAGACACCAAATATAATCATCGAAAGCCAGTTTAGGATCAATGTCTGCTTGACAACATCTTTGCATCTTCGATAATTTGAAGCTCCGTGATTCTGTCCGACAAACGTAACTGCAGCCTGCCCAAACGCATTTGAAATAAAGTATGCCATGATCTCTATATTGAAGGCGGCAGTTGTGCCGGCCATTGCATCAGTGCCGAGACTGTTAATTGCAGACTGAATTAGGAGGTTAGATATTGAAAAAACCATGCCCTGCATACCTGATGGAACACCGATTCTAAGAATATTTCCAGTTATCTTCTTGTCTATCCTTAATCTATTTAAATGAATCTGAACTGATCCGCTATGCTTTTTTAGAAAATAGAATAGAAGCGAAGAGCTGAGAACATCAGCTATAACAGTAGCAATAGCGACGCCTTCTACATCCATCCCTACCACTATAACGAAGAATAGATTTAGTGCGACATTCACAAGACCAGAGATTGCAAGACATATTAGAGGAGTTCTCGTATCACCTTGGCTTCTAAATATTGCAGACTGGAAGTTGTATAGCATTATAAATGGCATTCCGCAAAAGTATATTCTCAGGTATCTAATAGATAAAGGTGCTATATCAGCTGGAACACCAAGCAAATTTACTATCGGATTTGCGATTATATTACCAATAACAGCAATCGTTATGCCGCTTATCAGCGCTAGCACCACTGATGTATGTGCTGTCCTGCTAACCCCATCAGCATCGTTAGCTCCTGTATACCTAGACATCATGACGTTGGCGCCCACCGAGATCCCAACGAATAGATTGATCATAAGCCCTACAACAGGCGCGTTACTACCTACAGCCGCCATGGAGTTTTTGCCGACAAATGTCCCAAGAACAGCTACATCAGCTGCGCTAAATAGCTGCTGAAGCACACTAGTAAGAGCTAATGGCAGTGCAAAAATTAAGACCTTCCTCCATATACTGCCATGGAGGAGGTCGCTCATATCATTTGACTTCATCTATATTCCCTTCTATCTCTAGAGTTATCTTTCCCTAGATTTATCCATGCATGCTTCGCACATACCATAAAAGACCGTGCGAAACGGATCGACCTTAAATCCATGCTCCTCAATCAGATGCTGCTCTATATCCTTAATCTTATCGCAGTGAACATGAATGAGCTTTCCACAGCCTTCACACTTGCAGTGATATGCACTTACAGCTTCGTGAGGTGCCCCATCACCGACATACTCAAAGCAAGCGGCTCCATTCGTTCCCACTGCATACTTGCTTACGATACCTTCATCGAGCATCCTCTGTAGGTGACGATACAATGTTGTGACTCCTATCGCTTTATCCTTACCAGCGAAGTGTACATACAGTTCGTTCACCGTAAAATGCTGCCCGGGAATTGACGATATGTATTCGACGAGTTCATCGTACTGTTTTGTCTTATATCTCTTCTTCGATTCCATCTCATCCTCGCTAAAATTCAAGAAAATTGGTTTTCAACTCTCTAGAATTGAAAACCAATTTAATTTTATGACAAGTTGCTTACTAAGTCAAACGTACACGGTTAAGAAGAACTACTGTTTAAATTTAAGCACGCGCATCGAATTTATTATGCATATAATGCTAACTCCTACATCACCAAATACCGCATACCACATCGAGACGAGTCCAAGTGCAGACAATACGAGAATTAGAAGCTTTACTCCTATAGCAAATGCAATATTGGATTTTACAATCCTCATCGTTCGCTTAGCTATTTTTAAAATTAATGGTAACTTTCTCAAATCATCATCCATCAGAACGATATCTGCAGCCTCTATTGCCGCATCAGAACCTAGAGATCCCATGGCGAATCCGACATCAGCTCTCATGAGCACCGGAGCATCATTTATTCCATCTCCTACATAGCCAAGCTTTAATCCAGTATTATGATTTCCTTCTATTAGCTCCTCAACTTCCTCAATCTTGTCAGCTGGAAGTAGCTCATACCTAACTACATCGAGTCCGAGCTCTCCAGCTACAGCCTCTGCAGTCGCTTTCCTATCGCCCGTGAGCATAACCGCCTTCTTGACACCCTCACGCTTAAGTTCAGCGATACTTTCTCTAGCTTCATCCTTAATGGTATCAGATACCACTATATATCCTTTATACTTCTCGTCGTACGATACAAATGTGATAGTTCCCATTTCGGCACCATATGCTTCACTCATATCTTCTATTTCATTTTCATCGAGAAGTTTACGGCTACCTACAAGCAGAGATTTTCCATCTAACATAGCTGAAGTGCCTTTTCCGGTTAGATTGATCACATCTTCAAGCCTACTCTTATCAATCTCCTTATCCTTTGCAGCTTCTAGTATTGACTTTCCTATTGGATGTGTTGCAAATGCCTCACCATACGCGGCGAGTTCTATTAGCTCATCTTCAGATACACCCTCTGCTGGTACAAGTTTTGATACTTTAAATTCTCCCTTTGTTAGCGTTCCCGTCTTATCAAATACCATTGTATCTAGGCTCGCTGCTGCTTCTAGGAAGTTGCTCCCTTTTACAAGAACTCCAATCTTGGATGCTGCACCAATGCCTCCAAAGAACCCTAGCGGAACTGAAATAACGAGTGCGCATGGGCAAGATACAATCAGGAAGTTGCAGGCTCTTTCTATACCGTCTGACCATGATAAGCCGAACACAAGAGGCATGGCTACAGCCAAAAGCGCAGCGCCTATAGTAACTATAGGTGTATAGACACGCGCAAATCTCGTAACGAAGTTCTCGAGGACAGCCTTCCTAGCACTAGCATTTTCAACCAGTTCTAAAATCTTTGCAACTGTCGAATCATCATACTCTTTGGTGACTTTAACCTTGAGCATACCTTCGCCATTCACACATCCCGATATGATATCGTCGCCCTCAGAAACTCTCCTAGGAACAGATTCCCCTGTCAGAGCTGACGTGTCGATAAAAGACTCTCCTTCTATTACTACTCCATCAAGTGGAACCTTATCGCCAGGTCTAACCACGACTATACTGCCAATTTCGACATCCTCAGGATCCACCTCTTCAGTCTCATCTCCATTAAGCACAAAGGCTGATTCGGGGGCAATCGCCATCATCTCAGTAATTGAAGCCCTCGACTGTCCTACGGCATAATCCTGGAACGCTTCACCTATCTGATAGAAAAGCATGACGGCGAGCGCTTCAGAATACTGGGTATCCCCAAATAGCCCTAGTCCAAACGCTGCAAATGTCGCAATCATCATGAGGAAATTCTCATCAAAAACTTGACCATTCCTAATATTCTTGGCCGCCCTTATGATTACATCATTACCGACTATAATATAAGGTATGAAGTAAATTACAAACAGGACGAATCCGTGAACTCCATCTAGCACACCTGCAAGATCAAGTATCATCAGCGCTAGGAAGCACACGAGTGATATCGCTATCCTATTTCTTCTATTTCTTTGCTTTTTATTCATAATTAAAGTCCCTAATCTATAAATACGCTATGCTAAAAACGCTATATAATCTAAAAACTACTTCATCTCTACAGTAAAATCAGGCTCGATCTTCTTGCCTGCCTTAATTGCAGCTTCAAGGATTTCATCGAATCGATCGTCATCAGCAACAAGAGTGAATTTCTGAGCCATAAAATTAACCTTTGCTTCCTCCACTCCGTCTAGCTTGTTTATCGCATCCTCTACCTTTGCTGCACAGTTTGCACAATCAATCTCACACTTGAATTTCTTTTTCATCTCTTACTCCTTTTCTGCTTAATATACTTCTTGAATTATTAACTCTTGTGCTCTTATTACATTGTTTACATTGTGTTAAGAGCATAATCCCTCTCTCCTAGATTATCTCTCTTCGATATGTTCCTTACCGACTGCGATAATAATTCTCACATGCTCATCTGAGAGCTCATATATGATTTGCTTACCTGCCCTTGAAAACTTAACAAGTTTGGCTTGTTTAAGAATCTTGAGCTGGTGAGAAATTGCTGACTGTGTCATGCCAAGCGCTTCCGCCAGGTCGCATACACACATCTTCTCTTCAAAGAGTGCAAATAATATCTTCATCCTGGTAGAGTCACCAAACACCTTGAACAGCTCGGATAGATCAAATATCTCTTCCTCTTCAGGCATCGCTCCGACAACTCTTTCTACAGTGCTTCCATGCACTTCGTTAACCTCGCAGTGAGGTGCTAAATCTTTTACCATATAATCTCCTACTTCAGAAATCACAATCACGTTCATTCATATGAGCACTTATTCATATGTTCATCTATAATATACTCTTTGGCACAAATTGTGTCAACATGTCTTTGATTAAATTCATGTACTATATCTAATACTACGAAAAGCAATAGTTGTGCTATAATCAGTTATTCAATGGAAATAGGAGACTAGAAATGAAAAAGAAAGTTCTCGTCGCCATGAGCGGCGGAGTAGATAGCAGCGTGGCAGCTCTTCTTGTAAAAGAGGCCGGCCATGATGCAACAGGTGTAACGATGAAGCTGTATGATAATGATACGATTGGCAGCGATGCCAAAACATGCTGCAGCCTTGAAAATATAAATGACGCAAAGAGTGTCGCTAAGAGCCTAGGTATTCCTTTTGAGGTCTGCGATTTTAGACCAGAGTTCGAGGAAAAGGTCATAAGCGAATTTATAAGTGCCTATGAACACGGAATAACACCTAATCCTTGTGTAGATTGCAATAGGACTCTAAAGTTTGATGAGCTCTTTAGAGCTGGTAAGGAATTAGGTCAGGATTACATCGCCACCGGCCATTACGTCATTGTAGAACACGGAGAAGATGGAAGATACAAGCTTAGGAAAGCTGTCGATTTATCTAAAGATCAGAGTTATGTGCTTTATTCTTTAAGCCAGGAACAATTATCACACACTATGTTCCCTCTCGGTTCAATGCATAAATCAGAAACTAGAAAAATTGCTGAAGCTCATGGATTCATAAGCGCAAAACGCAAGGAGTCTCAAGATATATGCTTTATTCCAGATGGTGACTACGCATCATTTATCGAAAGATACACGGGAAAAAAGATAGCTTCTGGCAATTTCGTAGATATGGATGGCAATATACTAGGCATCCACAAGGGGATAATCCATTATACAGTTGGTCAGCGCAAGGGTCTTGGACTCGCACTTAAGCACCCGATGTATGTACAATATATCGATGTGGATAACAACGAGGTAGTGCTCGGTTCAAACGAAGATCTATTCAAAAGAGAGCTGACTGCACATAATTTCAACTGGGTTTCAATCGCCTGCCCAGATGCGCCTTTCAGAGCTAAAGCGCGAATTAGATATAAGCACAAAGAGGCACCAGCCACCATTACGCCTTTAAGCGAAACTGAAGTTAAAATAGTATTCGATGAACCTCAGCGCGCCATAACAAAAGGACAGTCAGTCGTTGTATACGATGGCGACTATGTCGTAGGTGGCGGAAAAATTGTCTAGCATATCCTCATGCTATATTAAAGAAAAATAAACTTATAAGATAAGCAGGAGCCGATTGGCTCCTGCTTGTATTTATTAGAAGTATAGCAGCTATTGTGCACTCCTCTTTCTACGGTATAACACAAATATCAATCCCATAGTAGATGATGCTAGTAGCATCATGCTTAGACCATCCATCGAACCAATATCCATCCCTGGAAGGAATCATAGGCAAATCCCTATATACACTACCCATCTTAGGGATGTCAATCGTTGACGGAAGCTCAGAAACTGCATAAAATTAAATATTTTGCACCATGTCTGTTTAACATCTTTTATGGCACAGTTCGTCGAGTGTGATTCCAAGGATTTCCTCTAACTCATCTATTATCTCCTGCGTATGTGCTTTCGCTTTCAGGATTCGCTCCGTTCGCTCTGGCGTCTTACCTGGCTTATCTATTAGGTATTGCATCCTCTCATCGAGTCCGACATAGCAATCCTCCTTGACCAAGCGGTCCGCAAGGCAGAGTATATCTATCTCCTTAAACCTATCCGCATGATTAAATGGATGATAAGTCATATGGCGTCTCACAAGATCGGCCTCATGTGGAAGATTCATATTCATCAATACTTCGGCTCCAAGCTTATCGTGATCTTTTTCTGTTCTTAGTACGTCATGAACCAATGCCGCACCTCGTAGTTCATCCACATTGATTTGTAATCCCTTATCCTTAAGGCGCTCTGCGATAACCACGGCAACTCTCGCAACCTCGTTGCAGTGACGCTGTACATGCTTTGGAGTATCATATTTAGCGAATAATTCCTGCTGTTTTTCCTTGTCAATATACATATTATTCAATCCCTGTAAACACTTTGATATGTCTTAGTGCATTCTCATACATCCCCTGTGTCATAGCAGTATTTAGGCCGAAGTAGTCATGCTTTCCTTCGCTTGCAAGGTAGTTAGCTGCGAATCCAGTAACATTTTTAAAGCTAGCGGTCCCAATATTAATCTTGGCAATCCCTAGCGATACGACCTTCCTAAAATCATCATCTGTAAGACCTGAACCACCGTGGAGCACCAATGGTTTTCCAGCCTTATGATTTATCTCTTCGAGTATATCAAATGCAAGCTCTGGAGCTACAGGATAATCACCGTGGGCATTGCCAATTGCAACAGCAAGCGCAGAAACACCCGTCTTCTCACAGAAATCATGTGCTAAATCAGGATTTGTACACTTAATTCCGTGGTCACTTAGTCCATCCTCGCTGCCGCCAACTAGCCCGAGCTCACCTTCAACTGACGCACCGTACCTTCTTGCGAGTTCATATGCCCTACGGGTTCCACTTACATTATCTTCATATGGATCAGTAGAACCGTCGTACATTACCGACGTAAACCCAAGTTCCAAAGCCCTTTCTATCACATCAAAACTGCTGCTGTGATCCATATTAACGGCCACATCAACTTTAGCCTCCTTAGCTGCATTCACCATCGCTGGTCCTATATACTCGAGCGGAGAATACTTAAGCAGCCTTTCGGCAATCTGAATGATTATCGGCTTATCAAGTTCCTCTGCCGCTCTAATTGCCCCACGAATCATCTCTAGGCTACACACATTAAATGCAGGAATACAGCTTCCCTCTGCCCATGCACGCTTAACAAGTATATCCATAGTTACTAAACTCATATCTTATACCCCTTTATCTGTTTCGAAACAGCTTCATCTAGACTAAATAACACAGGCACCGAATGATACGGTGCCTGCGATTTAACTTATTCTATTGTATATCCTCATCCCATTATATGCAATGAATTACATAAAGAAGCTGAGTGCGATTATGTAGCTTTGCAATAGATGTGAGACCTCAAGGGTAGAAAAAAGCGATTGAGTCCGTTAGAATGGTTTTTACCACAAAATCCACTAACGAAAGGACATTCAATCGCTATGAACAGTATAACACATTCTCAACGATATCTCCCACATACTATTGAAACAAGATTTTATGCTGTAAAGCTATACC
>ERZ773065.312-NODE-312-length-30300-cov-19.598611_pt1 | contig 30300 bp, 26 predicted proteins | sample MGYA00580623_ERZ773065 | MGnify/ENA primary metagenome ERZ773065 (study PRJEB29015, sample SAMEA2738017) | human oral metagenome | biome: human oral; feature: human-associated habitat; material: dental | place: China | collected 2047 ... | reverse complement strand
CACTCCACGCCCAGGACAGAGCGCCGCCGATCGACGGGGGAGGGTTCGGCGACGCGCCGCTGTAGCCGGGCGCGGGCCGAGGCGAGCCGTCGTCGAACTGAGGAGGACCAGAGTAGTTATCGCTCATATGAGGCATTGTGCACCTGCCGCGGCTCAACGGTCTCGTGATCACCCGGTCGTCCTCCGGGCCACTCGCCTCTGGCACCGCATCTGCGCGACCGTCACGATCGCCGCGATCGCGCTCCTCATCTGGTTCCATCTCAGCGAGGTCGGCGCCCGCAGACCCGGCCTGCCGAGCCTAGTCGTCGTCGTTCAGATCAGAGCGGCTCTGGCATGCTGGGTTCTCGTGCGCCTGCCGATCATCAGGGCTAAGCGTGCCGCCGACTGGTACGCGCGCCTGCGCACCTTGCTGGCCGAGGCCCGTGCCCACGGCATGAGCGAGCAGAACGTCCTCGACGCCGCCCACCAGCTCGACGCTCTCCCCCGTCAGCAGCGAGCGCTGATGGGAGATCCCCGCGTTATGACGCGGAGCCGAACCGACCCCGCCCGGCCAGAGAACGGAGAATGAGCGAGGACCGCGGCGGCGAGAAAACCGACCGCCGCAGCCACCGGGCGGCTACTGGGGAACGACGCTGACCAGGCGGGGGGCCTTGACGATCACTTTGCGCACGTCGCGCCCGTCCAGGGCGCGCACGACACCGGGAGCGGCCAGGGCCAGCCTCTCCAGCTCGGCGGCATCGATGCCGGGGTCGACCTCGAGGCGGTCGCGCACTTTTCCTTTGACCTGAACGACGCAGGTGACGCTCTCCGCCACCAGCAGCGATTCGTCGGCGACCTCCGGGAAGTCCTCGTAAGCCAGGGAGTGCTCGTGCCCCAGACGCCTCCAGATCTCCTCGCTGATGTGCGGGGCGACCGGGGAGGTCATGAGGGTGAGCGCCTCGACGGCCTCGCGGGGAACCTTCTTCAGACCCGTCAGGTGATTGTTGAGCACGATGAGCTTGGCGATCGCGGTGTTCAACCGCATACCCTCATAGTCCTCGCGCACGCCCACGACGGTGCGCGCCACGAGGCGACGGGTCTCCTCGTCGGCGCTCTCCTCCGAGACGATCGTCTCACCGGTGGTCTCGTCGACGACGTTGCGCCACAGACGCTGCAGGAAGCGCTGGGACCCGGCGACGGCCCGGGTATCCCAGGGCCGGTCCTGATCCAACGGCCCCATGCTCATCTCATAGACGCGGAAGGTGTCCGCGCCGTAAGCGGCGTACATGTCGTCGGGCGTGACGATGTTCTTCAAGGACTTGCCCATCTTGCCGTACTCGCGGGCGACGGGTCGCCCCCGCCAGGTGAACACGGCGGAGCCGTCCCCGGCCGAAGTCTCCTCGACTTCGTCCGCCGGCACGTACTGGCCGCGGGAGTCGGTGTAGGCGTAGGCCTGGACATACCCCTGGTTGAACAGTCTGTGGTACGGCTCGCTGGAGGAGACGATCCCCAGGTCGAACAGCACCTTGTGCCAGAAACGGGAGTACAGCAGGTGCAGCACGGCGTGCTCAACGCCGCCCACGTACAGGTCCGTGCCCCCGGAGACGTTGCCGGCCTCAGGGCGCGGACCCATCCAATAGGCCTCGTTGGCCGGGTCGACGAGCGCATCCTCGTCGGTCGGGTCGATGTAACGCAGCTCGTACCAGCACGAGCCCGCCCACTGAGGCATCGTGTTGGTCTCCCGGTAGTAGGTCCGTCTCCCCTCCCCCAGATCGAGTTCGACCTCGACCCAGTCCTTCGCCTTGCCCAGTGGCGGCTGAGGGGAGGAGGCCGCGTCGTCGGGGTCGTAGGAGCGCGGCGAGTAGTCGGAGACCTCGGGCAGCTCGACGGGCAGGGAGGTCTCCGGCAGGGCATGGGCATGACCGTCCTCGTCCCACACGACGGGGAAGGGCTCGCCCCAGTAGCGCTGACGGGAGAACAGCCAGTCGCGCAGGCGATAGGTCACCGCACCACGGCCGGCGCCCTTGGACTCCAGCCAGGCGGTCATGGCGGTCTTGGCCTCCTCCTTGCTCATCCCGTTCAGGCTGATCTCCTCATTCGCGCAGTCGACGGCGACGCCGTCGCCGGTGAACGCGCCCGCGGCCAGGTCGACCCCGCGCGGGTCATCGGCCGGGCCGATGGTCTGGACAATATCGAGGTCGTAGGCGCGAGCGAAGGCCCAGTCGCGATCGTCATGAGCGGGCACGGCCATGATGGCCCCGGTGCCGTAGCCCATGAGGACGTAGTCGGCCACGAAGATCGGCACGCGCTGCCCGTTGACCGGGTTGACGCCGAACAGACCCGTGAAGACACCGGTCTTGGCGCGGCTCTCGTCGGTGCGCTCGGCCTGCGTCGCACCAGCGGCGACGGCCCTGTAGTCGGCAACAGCCCGCCCGGGCGTGGCATGGCCGCCCTTCCAGGCTTCGCGAGTGCCCTCGGGCCAGGCGGCCGGGACGGCCAATGCCGCGGCGTCGTTGTCGACCCCGGCCCCCGGAAGCCCCCCCAGCAGAGGGTGCTCGGGAGCCACGACCATGAAAGTGGCGCCGAAGAGCGTGTCGGGGCGCGTGGTGTAGACGGTCAGGGTCGTCACGGCGCCGCCGGCCCCGGCGCCCTCGACGGCGAAGTCCACTTCGGCGCCTTCGGAGCGGCCGATCCAGTTGCGCTGCATGAGCTTGACCTTCTCCGGCCAGTCGACCGTGTCCAAGTCCGCGACCAGGCGGTCCGCATAAGCGGTGATGCGCATCATCCACTGACGCAGGTTGCGTTTGAAAACCGGGAAATTGCCCCTCTCGGAGCGGCCCTCGGCCGTGACCTCCTCATTGGCGAGCACCGTGCCCAGACCCGGGCACCAGTTGACCGGTGCGGAGGAGACGTAGGCCAGCCGGTGGGAGTCGATGACATCGGCTCGCTCTCCGGCGCTCAGCTTCGCCCAGGACCTCCCGTCGGGTGTGGGGACCTCGCCGCTCTTCAGCTTGTCCACCAGCTCGCTCACGGGTCGGGCGGCACCACGGCCGCGCCCGTCGCGGCGCGGTGCGGCCGGATCGAACCAGGAGCCGAAAATCTTGAGGAAGATCCACTGCGTCCACCGCACGTAGTCGGTGTCGATGGTCTGAATGGAGCGGCGCGGGTCGTGGGACAGACCGAGACGCCGCAGCTGGCGGCGCATGGTGGCGATATTCGCCTCCGTGGAGACGCGCGGGTGCTGCCCAGTGGCGACCGCGTACTGCTCCGCGGGCAGGCCGAAGGCGTCGTAGCCCATCGTGTAGAGCACATTCCTGCCGGTCATGCGGGTGAAGCGGGCTACGACATCGGTGGCGATGTAGCCCAGCGGGTGCCCCACGTGCAATCCCTTGCCCGAAGGGTAGGGGAACATGTCGAGCAGGAAGAACTTGTCCTCGGCCGCCCGGGGCCCGGCGAGCGCGCCCACGGGATTGTCGGAATGGAAGGTGCCCTCGGCCTCCCAGCGGTCCTGCCAGGAGGTCTCGATGGTCTCGGCCAGGGCCGCCGTGTAGCGCATCGGCATCGCGTCGTCGCCCTGGGGGGTTTGGTTCTCCGTCATCGAAGGAGCGCTTTCTCTTCCGTGGTCGTGAATGCACATGCATCGGGCGCCGGCGGTGCGCCCGTATCCGCGAGACTTCGCGCAGAACGAGTGGGAACGCACCTGCTGACGCCGCCCAGCCTATCCCCGATCCGCGTCGTCGCCCCGCGCCGTCCGAGGCGCGGGCGTGAGGCACGGATCACGGCGAACTGCACCCAACCGCCAGCCCCTGCCGCCGGCATCGGAGCGGGAACGAAGGCGGAGAAGAAGAGAACGGCGAGAGGGGGCTCAGGCGAGGGCGGGCGAGTCCATCCGCACGGGCACGAACTGGCCCCACCCGTCCTCGCGCAGCCCCTCGCGCAGACGGGTCATCGCCTCGTCGAGCTGCGCGTCGTCGGCCGCCCGCGCGGCAGACGGGGCGATGTCGGCGGCCTCGTGCAACGGGAGCACGTGAATGTGCAGGTGGGGCACGTCCAGCCCGAGGACGACGATGCCCGGACGCAGGGCGTCGAAGACGCGGACCTGGGCGGCGGCGATGCGCTTGGCGATCACCGACAGATGAGCGACGGTCGCGTCATTGGCATCGACGTAGGAGTCGAACACGATACGCGGCACGACCAGAACGTGGCCGGGGGTCTGCGGCTCGATGGTGGCGAAGGCGACGCACACGTCATCGGCCCAGACGAAACGCCCGGGGATGTCGCCGTTGATGATCCTGGTGAAGACGGAGGTCTCGGGGGTTCGGGGGGCAGCCATGGCACTAGCCTAGGCCAGCACCCACATGTGCCCCATCGGCAGGACGACGTCGCCGGGCTCATCGGCGGACTGCCCGGCCGGGCGAGCGGCGCGCACCACGGTGGCCTTGCGGCGCTTCTCCCCCAGGACGACGGCGGACATGGTGCCGCGGTCGGTCACTGTCACCGACGTGCCCAGGCCTATGCCCGCCCGGGCGAGACGGCGCAGGGTCCGCGGGCAATCCTTGATGCGACCCACGACGCCGGTTTGGCCCACCGGCATCATGTCGACGCTGTACAGCGCGGGCTGAATGACACGGCCCTCGGGGGTGGGGATCGGGTCGCCGTGCGGGTCGCGGACCGGGCGATCGAGGGCCTCGTCGAGCGCCCGCAGGAGCCGCTCGGAGACGGCGTGCTCGAGGACCTCGGCCTCGGCGTGCACCTCGTCCCAACTCAGGCCGAGGCGCTCGACCAGGTAGGTTTCCAGGAGTCGGTGGCGGCGCACCATCCCCATGGCCAGGCGGTACCCCAGCCGGGAGAGGGTGACGGCCCTGTAGGGCTCGTGCTCGAGCAGACCCGCCTCGACCAGTCGACCCACGTTCTCCGAGGCCGTGGACGGCGCGACCCTCATCCGTCGCGCCAGGCCGGTGATCGAGGCCCCCGACCCGCCCCACTCGGAGGCGGCCCACACTGCCTTGAGGTAGTCCTGAGTCACAGCGGAGACCTCCGCCGGGGTCTGAACCCCGTCGGCGGGACTCATCGCAGCATCGCCGCCCAGCCGTCCCGGAAGGCGATCAGGATCGTGACGACGACGGCCACATACATGACGCCGGCCAGATACCAGCGCGCTCCGTGCAGGCGCCGGGCCGCCGGGGCGGTCAGGCCCAGATGACCGCCCTGCGCGGCCTCGCCCCAGGTGAGTGCGGCGATCGGGATCGTCACCGCCCAGATGACCATGCAGAAAGGGCACAGCTTGCCGAAGGCGAGGATCGAGACGGTCAGGAACCACACGACGAAACCGATTCCGATGACAGTCCCCGCCGTCAGGCCCCACCACACCCAGCGGGGCAGGCGCTGGCCGCAGGCGAGCAGCGCACCGACGAACAGGAGCACCGCGAAGGCCATCGCACCGATGAACGAATTGGGCACGCCGAGCAGGTTGCCCTGCCATACGTTCAGGGAGTCGCCGCACGAGACGAGCGGGTTGATGTCGCACGACAGATTCGCCAGCGGCTGCCTGATGAGTCTCAGCTCACTGGTCATAAGCTCCCAGCAGGCCGCGATCCCGATGAGGGAGCCGATAATGAGCAGCCAGGCGTAGCCTCGTCCCGCACCGGTGGCGATCGACCAGGCGGCCCGACCGGCCTCGTCGGGCGCCGCGTCCTGCGCGGCCCCGCGGGTCCCGGTCGCGTCGTCAACCGCCCCCCTCCCACTGGGAGCGTCGGCGAGGTAGGCGTCGAGTTCATCGGCGCTCATGGCGTCGATCTCCGCCTCGGTGGGCACGCGCGCCATCGGTACCTCCTCGTGGTCCGGGTCGTCTCAGCGGGTTATCGGGTGCGGCGGGAACGCAGCTGTCTCATTGTGCCTCATCGTCCCCTCCGATGGTCGTCCCCTCCACCGCATCGGGACCCAGGGCGGGCACCGGCCTCCAAGCGCCCACGGTGACCGACGCGTCGGGGTGGAGCACCACTGCGCGCCATGCGAGCAGGGAACCGTCGGCGTCGAAGGACAGGACGTGCAGGTAGGCGTCCTGCGTGACTCGCCCCAACGAGGTTCCGCCCTTACCCGCTCCGGAGACGAGGTGGGCGACGTCGAGGTTCGTGCCCCGAGTCACGCTCATCCCCTGCTCCTGATGGACGTGCCCGGCCACGAGCAGCGGAGCGCAGCCATCCTCAACGAGGGGGCCGAAGGTCGCCGGCTGGTGGATGAGGACGATATCGGCTCCATCGTTCCCCCCGCCCCTGCGCGCCCTCCGACAGGAAACGGTGGCCAGACGCGCTCCGACATCGGTGGCGTCCTCCTCGCCGCGCTGGAAGGTCCCGCCGGGAGGGCTGCGGTCCGGGTCGACGTCACCCAGGACGCGCAGCCCGCCGACCTGCTCGATGTCGCCGTCGGTCACCGTCCAGCCGAGGGCGCGCAAGCGCTCAGCGGTGAAGGTCGAATCGTGGTTGCCGATGGTCGCCACTCGGGCGATGCCGTCGGGAACCGCGTCCTGAAGGGCATCGACGCACACCTGCTCGGGCTCAGAACCTGTCATGGTCAGGTCGCCGTCGTCCATGTGGACGGTAGCGCCCGCCAGTGCATCGAGCAGCCCGGCGAAAGCGATGACGTCGAGGTTGCAGTGCAGATCGGTGGTCAGGGCCGCGGTGATGGCGCCCCGGTCGCGCACGGCGTCCGCAGCCGTCGTCGAGGGCGGCGGGGAAATCGGGCCGCCGGACGGATCACCGCCCGATAACGCGGAATCAGTCGGGGGCGAGGCGTCGGGGGACGCCCCGCCGGTCCGTTGGTGAAGCTGCTCGGTCTCAACGGCGCCGTCCGCGGCCGTGGCACCCGCCCTCCCCTCAGTGGCCTGAGAGGCGTCCCAGGCGTTGCGCAGGTTGGTGCCGGCGGCATCGTAGAAGGCGGTGTTGTCCTCCAGGAACGCGGTGACCCTCCCGCCGTAGGCCTGGACGACGTCGGCGATGCGCCCGGAGACGCGGGCCCGCTCCAGCGGGGTGCCCGCCAGCACCTCCAGGCGGCCACCGGTCACCGGCTCGGAGCGCAGGGCCGGCACGAGCAGCGCCACGACGGTTACAACGCCCGTGACGGTCAGCAGGGCGGAGGAGGTCTTGTGCGCCAGGGTCACGCGTACGGCGTCGCGCAGCCGGCCGCCTGCGGCCAGACGCCCGGCGGCCACCAGGCACAGCACGACCGACTCCATCAATCCGGCACGTCTGAAGGCGTCGTCGACGAGAGCCCGCACTCCCCGCTCGATGGTGAGGTCGGGATGGGTGACCAGAGCGATATAGGCGGCGCCGTCGGAACTCAGCGCCTGCCCGAGCGTGGATTGGCGGGCCGCGTCGGGCTCCGCCCCTCCCGGGATCCGCCCTAGAACCACCTTCACCCCCAGGATCCCGGCCGGCGAGTCGAGGGCGACCTGTCCCAGGGGGCCCAGGTCAAGGGTGACGGTCGAGTCGAGGGTCGTCGACCACTGGGCCTCATGGGGGCCGACAGGGCTGGAAGCCGTGGCCGTCGCCGCGCCGACGCACAGGCAGGCCGGGCAGGTGACGGCGAGCAGCACGGACGCGCGCACGACCTTGCGGAAGCGCACGGTGCGCCCCGTCCACCACCGCGAGCAGGCGGCGCGCGCCCGAGCGGCCGGTGCCCTGACGGCGTCGACCGTCGACCGCCATGCGCGCGCCGCCGTCATCGGCCTGGCCTGATCCCCGGGCACGGTTCAGTTCCCGTGGAACCCAGCGATCCGTGCAGCCAGGGCGGTCGTGTAGGCGGAGGTGTCCTCCCACCCGGTCACGGCATGGCAGGGCACGCCCAGCGCCTTGACGGGGTAGTCGTTGCCCTCGGCGTCGAGTCGATCGCCCACGAAGAGCATGTCCTCCAGGGCGATGCCGGTCTGAGCGGCCAGATGGGTCATGCCGTAGGCCTTGTCAACGCCCTTGAGGGTGATGTCGACGCTCGTGGAGCCGCCGGAGCGGACCTCGAGTTCGGGCAGGCGGGCGGCGACGGCGTCGCGCAACCGCCCCTTCCTCTCCCCTGTGGGGTCCCAGGCCTTCTTGGCGTCCAGCGGCGCCTCCTGGCCCAGCGCCGAGAAAGTGATCTGAGAGCCGCGATCCTCCAGGACCGGCCCCCACGTCCGCTCCTCCCACAGGCCCAGGCGCCGAGCCTCGGCCTCGACGACCGCGAAGCCCTCCTCCACCTGGGCGGGGGTCAAATCGTTGGCGTAAACGAGTGTCCAGATCCCGCCCTTTCCGTCCCCCCCCTCGGAGTGCTCGGTCCGGACGCCCCCGGTCCCATTCACCGCCGGAACACGCGCGGCGTGGACATAGTAGCGCGTCCCGCACGTGGGCATGAGGTGGAGGCGATCCAGCTCCTCGTCGGTGGCGTCGAGACGGGCCAGGACCTGATCGCGGAACTGGCCGAGCTTTCCGCCGGAGATGATGCATACGGGCACGACGTCGAGCAGAGCGCGCAGGGCGGCGGCCATGGGCGCGGGCATAGGCGACTTGGAGGGCGCCAGGGTGTCATCGAGGTCGAAGGCGACCAGGCGGGGGACCATGTTGGACGAGGCCGTGGACAGGGCGTCAGGGACTTCTACGGTGTCTGCGGTGTCAACCATGGCTGCATTGTGTCGCACGGATCGGTGGTGGAGCCGCCGCCACCCGTGCGTGTCGAGAGCGTCCGCGGCGGTCGGAGGGACGACCCCGCGAGCCTGGCGGGGACAGGTTCAGGGCCGGTCGGGATCCCCACGCAGGTTGGCGTGGGCCCGAGCGAAGGCCTCAGCCCTCGCCTCGCTGTCCTCCCGCCGCCCGCGCACTAGGAGGGCGGTCACCGATACCGCCAGCCCGCCCCAGATGATGATCATGGCGGCCAGCATGAGGATGATGGCGGGTGCGCTCATCTCATCACCCCCTCGAGCACATCGAGGTCCACGGGCTCGTGGGAATCCACTGGCGTCCTCCAGGGCAGGAGCGTGAAGACGGCTGTCGCCACCGCCACGAGCAGGAGCATCCCCCAGCCGAAAACCGCTTCGAAGTTCCTGGAGTAGGTGTAGCCCGCGGTCGCGTAGGACCACACCGTTTGAACGAACATGACCCCCAGCAGGGCGGGGACGACCAGCGCGATCATGACGCGCCACCAGATGCCCACCACTCGGGTCTCGGAGACGAGGTTGAGATGGCGCTGAAGGACCTTGAGCCTGTTCAGCACGATCCCCACGCCTACGCAGGCGACGATCGCAGCGCCGACAACACCGATGTAGTTGATGTAGGCGTCGACGACGTTGAGGTCGTACAGGCCCGAGGAGGTGCCGAACAGGACGAAGGACAGCGCCGCGGAGGGCAGCCCGCACACGAGGGTCGCCCTGGGCGTGGACCAGCCGAACTTCTCGGAGAAGCCCGCCGCCACAACCTGGATGATGGAGATGAAGGAGGTCAAGCCGGCCATCGAGAAGGAGCCGAAGAACAGAACGCCGAAGAGCGCGCCCCCGGGCATCTCGGAGATCACGGTGGGGAAGGTGACGAAGGACAAGGATGGACCGGAGATGCCGGACAGATCCGAGACCGCGACGCCCCGGGCCCAGGCCATGAAGCCCAGGGTCGCGAAAACTCCGACGCCGGCCAGCACCTCGAAGGAGGAGTTGGCGAAGGCGGCCACGAGCCCCGTTCCCACGAGGTTGGAGCGGGAACGCAGGTAGGAGGCGTAGGTGAGCATGATGCCGAATCCGATGGACAAGGAGAAGAAGATCTGTCCGAAGGCCGCCATCCACACGCGATGGTCGAGCAGGGCACCCCACTGGGGCGTGAACAGGGCGTTGAGGCCGTCGGTGGCGCCCGGCAGCAGAAGCGCGCGCACCACCAGGATGAGGAACATGAGCACCAGGAGCGGCAGGAAGACCTTGTTGGCCGTCTCGACCCCCTTGGAGACGCCGCGCGCGATGGTGTACAGGCCGAAGAACCACACGATGAGCAGCGGAATGACGACCCCGCTCACCGGCATCGCGGAGTAGGCGGGGTTCGAGCCGGACAGCTCGCCGACCCCGATGTAGGAGGAGAAGAACGCGCTGGCATCATTCCCCCAGGCGGTGGTGAAGGAGAAAACGGTGTAGCGCAGGGACCAGGCCACAATGACCGCGTAATAGGTCATGATGACGAAGCAGATGAAGACCTGGAGCCATCCGAGCCACTCAAAGCGCCGGGACAGGCGGCGGAAGACCGCCGGAGCCGACCCCCGGTAGCGGTGCCCCAAGGCGTAGTCGAGCAGGAGGAAGGGGATGCCGGCGGCCAGGAGGGCGACGATGTAGGGAACGATGAAGGCGCCGCCGCCATTGGTGTAGGCGACACCGGGGAAGCGCCAGATATTGCCCAGACCGATGGCCGAGCCGATGGCAGCCATGAGGAATCCGAGCTGGCCGCTCCACTGCTCGCGCGCCGGCGATGAGGTCGTGGGGATGGAGGACATGGTGAAGCCTCTGTCGTCTGAGTATCTAATGGACGAGCGCCGTGAGCGACGCCGTGCGAGCAGCGTCATCGGCCTGCGAGACAGGCGCGAGGACGGGAACCCATGCACCGTAGCCCCGCCCCCGGAGCGGACGAATGGTATACCACGATCTGGGACGCCGGTGGTGGCCGATGGTGTGCGACACTGGACCGGTCAGCGCGTTGCAGTGACGGATCTCGCCCCGCCGCGCTCACCGGGCTCGTTGCTCCGCGACCGTTCCACAACCGATCAGCAATTCGAAGGACCTCATGGCCACCCCGCACATCGCCGCCGAGCCCGGCGACTTCGCCCCCGCCGTCCTCATGCCCGGGGACCCCGGGCGTGCTCGGCGCATCGCCGAGACCCTTCTGACCCGGCCCCGCCTGGTCACCGACGTGCGCGGCATGCTGGGCTTCACCGGAACCGTGGACGGCAAGCGGCTGAGCGTCATGGGCTCGGGCATGGGCCAGCCCTCCCTGACGATCTACGCCACCGAACTGTTCGACCAGTTCGGCGTCGAACGCATCATCCGCGTGGGCACGGCCGGCGGCATCAGCGAGCGTGTCAGCGTGGGCGACGTCGTCATCGCCACCGGCGCGCACACCGACTCGTCCATGAACCAACTGCGCATCCCGGGCATCGGCTTCTGCGCCGTCGCGGACTTCCACATGGCGGAAGCCGCCTACCGGGAGGCCGTCGCTGCGGGCATCGTCGAGCGCACCCACATCGGCACGATCATCTCCCGCGACCACTTCTACCTCACGCCCGAGGGGCAGACCGAACGCCTGGCCGCCTACGGAACGCTGTGCGTGGAGATGGAGGCCGCGGCCCTGTACGGGACGGCGGCCGAGTACGGGCGGCGGGCCCTGGCGGTGCTCACCGTCTCCGACCACCTGCTCGACCACTCCGGCGACATGAGCGCGGTCGACCGGCAGACGCGCTTCCAGGACGCCCTGCGCCTGGCGAGGGCCGCGGCGTTCTGCTGACGGCCGCCCGGCCCCGTCCGCGGGGCCTCATCGGGTGGATCGCTCACCCGACCCGGGAGGCCCGCCAGGCGGCGCCGACGATGCCGGCGGTATTGAGCAGGGCGGCCGGTACGATCGGAGTACGCAACCGCAGCAGCGGCAGGAACTTCTCATGCTTCTTCGACACTCCCCCGCCGACGACGAACAAGTCCGGGCTGAAGAGCATCTCGACGTGCGAGTAGTAGCGCTGCAGGCGCTTGGCCCATTTCTTCCACGACATGTCGTGAAGCGTTCTCTGCCCCGAGGAGGCGCGGGTTTCGGCGTCGTGGCCGTCGATCTCGAGGTGGCCGAGCTCGGTGTTGGGCACGAGCGTGCCGTCGACGATGACGGCCGACCCGATACCGGTGCCCAGCGTGGTGACGATGACGGTGCCGGCCATGCCCTGCGCCGCCCCGTAGGCGATCTCGGCCAGGCCGGCGGCGTCGGCGTCGTTGAGGGCGTAGGAGCGGCGCCCCAGGAGGCGGGTCATGAGCTCATCGACATTAATCCCCTCCCAGGACTTGTCGAGATTCGCCATGAACCTCACGGTCCCGTGGACGATGGGCGCGGGGAAAGTGATGCCGACGGGCACGTCGGAACCAACGCCGAGCCGGTCGATGATCTGACGGCACACCTGCGCCACCGCCTCGGGGGTGGAGGGCCGCGGAGTCTGGATGCGCACCCGCTCACCCACGAACTGACCGGTATCGAGGGCGACGAGAGCCCCTTTGACACCCGATCCGCCGATGTCGATCCCGCATGCCACATGGCTCATCGCTGTCCCCTGAGAGTGTCCTGGTCGATACGGCCAGAGACTATAGGATCCGGCGCCCGTTGGGGCCGAGTCGACGCTCCGAGCGGCCTCCCGCCCGCCCTCGCGGCGTTCGGCGCCGGAGTTCAAGCCGAACGTCAGGGCGAGGTCGATGTACTGCGGGCCGTGGCAGTCCAGCAGCTTCGTGATCGGCGCCGGCGCGGCCTCGCGGACGCACTCGTCCAGACCCGCCCCTCGCCGTAGGCGACCGCAACGGCGCCCGGAGAGCGTACGAGGGACCGCCACTCCGCCCAGCTGGGCCGACGCATCCGCACTCACCTGGCCACCATGACGGGAGTTCTCAGACGATTGGAGGCAGGCGGGTGGGTTGGACGCCAGCCCGACGCGACCGACGAGCGCATGGGAGCCGAGGTCAGAATTCAGCCGCTGAGCCACCACCGGCCGTCGAACTTAGACACGTGCATCGAGCAGAAACCCGACTCATCGTTAGCAGCGGTAATATGAACAATTAACGAGACGTCATCATCTCGATGAGCACTCTCCACGTGTGGGGTTAGTTCCCCCTCGAGGTGGGTCCGGGCGTGCCGGGAAACGGTTGAGAGGGACTTTATATGCCACAACTGATGAAGGCGCAGACCTCGTCTGTCTTCCTGTCCGCGACGACGTAGCGAGTGATGTCCTGCCCGTTGCGCGCAGTGTCGACAACACTGGTGGAGAACGCGTCAGGAGTCGACTGATCAACTCCAGCACTGGAATCCAGGATGGATCCTGAGCCGGTGGCGTCTGCTGACGAGTCTGCGAGAACCTGGTCTGGCGCCTCCGGGGTGCCCCGGGCGGGTCGGGCAGGAGGTGATAAGGGTGAGAGACGGGGTTATCAGCAGGCCCGCGATCAGCCCGCCTAGGCCGGCCCATGTTCACGAGGCGAGCGCCTGCCAGATGCCGACCGTGGCGGTACGGGCCTGGACAGCATGAACACCCGTGAGCTCGGTCAAGTCGAACATCGCGGCCATCAGATGAATATCCCGTTGCGGCGCCCCGTCGGCCCCGCACGAGAGGCCCGCAGGGCGCGAACGAGAGCCAGGTCAACCGCACCGAGGCGGGACGCTTCGACTTCAAGGCCTCCGGACCACCGGCCGCGTCCCTCGAGGAGCCGGACGAAGCCCGAACGATCAGGGGCCGGGACCTGTCCGGAGTCGTCGCCTCAACGGCCGTCAAACAGCGCGATCGCATCGGAAAGCCGTCCAACGTCGACGACGTCGTCCAGAACGCCTGTCTCAAGATCGGCAAGAGCGACGAGTTCGATCGCATCCCCCGGGCCCCATCCGCCTCGTGTCCAGGACCGTGACCCGTTCCCAGGGGCACGGCAACAGGAACGACGGATCGACGTGCTATGACCCATCGGGCGCGTAGGAGAGTCGGTGCAACGATTCTCGTACTAGCGACCGTGGTGGGGGTATGAGACTCGGGCCGGAAGCGGGGACGACCCGGCGTCATCCGCACCGCTAGCCCTACGCCCGCAGACACTGAAGCAGTGCCGGCCCCGCGGCGACCCCCACCATGATGACCCGGACGCAGATCGCTCAGTGCGACAAGGCATGCACGTCACGTCAGTAGTGACTGCCACCGGCGGCTCCGACGTACAACTGACGGTCAACGGCCCACTCATCGACTCGCAACGCTCGGTGCCGACCCCACCGGTTCAACCACGGTGACCGGTACAGGGCGCCATCCAGACCGGCAGCAGCGGCTGGCTGGGTCGAGCTGTCGGGCCGCTGCTCGACTAAGACACCCCGTCCTCGCAAGCGGCTACAGCGCTACCGCCCACCCAATGGATCAGTGACCTGATAACTCGCTTCGGGTCTCTTGTCAGGGAGCTGGTGGTGATGGAGACGCCGGAGCCGTGGAGGAGCCGGATGAGGCTGATAGCCAAATTGCGCAGCGCGGCCATGACCTCCTGCCAACCCCCGGGCATGAGTCGACGTGCTACCACCAAACATTCTGGCGCCATTCCAACGAAAACGACCGCCACCCGTAGGTGACGGCCGCCGACCAGTGGAGCTAGAAGGAATCGAACCCCCGTCTCCCCCACAACGTGGGGGCGCGCTACCAACTGCGCCATAGCCCCATGAGTGAACCCTTATGCGGATCGTGGAGCTAGGGGGATTCGAACCCCCGACCTCTTCCATGCCATGGAAGCGCGCTACCAACTGCGCCATAGCCCCGAACGCGGGTGCCGCCCCGCGGGCGACGGGCATAACTGTATGAAGTCCAGGCCTCATGGGCAAATCCACCTCGCGTGCGGTGCCTCACCCTGTGACGACGGACCTCGCTCGGGCACGGTGCTACGACAGGAATCCGCTGATCATCCCGCTCGTTGCGGAAGCGGCCCGCCCCCCGCCCCCGTTCCAGCGGACGAGCACCCAGCCCGGCGAGCGCGCCGTGCGCCCCAACTCGGCGTGGTGGCAGTTGTCCAGACCGCGCAAACCGAACCACGCCGAAGGATCAAGCCCGAGGAGGCGAGTGGCGCCCAAGGTGATGGCCGCTCCGTGCGAGACGACAACGACCGCGTCCTCGCCCGCCGTCGCGGCGATCCGCTCCAGAATCGCGCCGACGCGGGAGGCGGTCGCAGCGCGCGTCTCGACCCCAACGCCCTCGGGGTCCCCGCCATCGCGCCACACGGCGAACTGCTCGGGCCAACCCGCCTCGATCTGAGCGCGGCTGAGACCCTCCCATCGGCCGAAGGAGCGCTCCACCAGGCCGCCGTCGACGCTCACGGTCAAGCCGCTCACCGCAGCCAGCGCCTCCGCCGTCTCCCGGGCGCGTCCGAGAGGCGAGGACACGATCGCGGTCGGCCTCAGGGCGGCGAGCCCCGGCGCGGCCGAAGCGGCTTGAGTGCGCCCCACCCCGTTGAGGGGGGTGTCGACCCGCCCCTGGACTCGGCCTGCGACGTTGTCATCGGTCTGACCGTGCCGCCACAAAATGAGCTGCGTCATGGGCGAGGACGATCAGCTCGCGACATCGGTCGGCGTCCGGACGTCCTGGGGCAGCTCGATGAGCGGACAATCCTTCCACAGCCGTTCCAACGAGTAGTGCTCGTAGTCCTCGGTCTGCTGAACGTGGACGACGACGTCGGCATAATCGACGAGGACCCAGCGGGCCTCTTGGAAGCCCTCCCGCTGAACGCGTCTGGCACCCACAGCGAGCATGGCCTCCTCGACGGCGTCGACGATGGCCCGCACCCGGCGGTCGTTGCCCCCGGAAATGATGAGGAAGACATCGGTCAGGGCGAGACGCTCGGAGACATCGATCGCGATGATCCTCTCCGCCTTCTTCTCAGCGGCGGCGCGGGCGGCGATACGGGTCAGGTCGACGGCGCGGTCAGTGGCGGGCACGAGTCTCCTCGGAACGGTCGGAGTGGTCGAGCTGCCGGGCCCTCAGCCCAGCAGTGAGGTCCACGTCGGAATCGCCCCGACGGTGGAGGCGCTGGCAGAGCTAGAGCCCCCGTGGTTGAGGAAGAACCACACCAGAGCGCCGATCACGAGCACGACGATCGCGACGATCGCGACGATGATCAGGATCCTGCTCATCGTCGACGTCCGCGGCCGCTCGGAGACCGGACCCATCGAGGCCATCGCTGTCGTCGTTGCGGGAGTCGTGCGCGAACCCCATCCCAGGTCCTGATCGGGCGCCGGCGCCCCTGCGGGCTGGGGGGCCGGGGCGCCCGGCTGCGGAGCCGCCCCGGGCGTCGCCTCCGGCATCGGCCCGTAGGGGGTGAAGGCCTGTCCGGACTCATCGAAGGCCGAACCGGCTTCCCTCAATGGCGGCGAGTCGGGCGCATCGGGCGTGCCGGTACCGCCGGAGGGGGGCTGCTGCTCGTCCTCGGGACGCAGGACGCGCCACTGCGGATTGTCGATCTCGTCGAATTCCTCGTCGACGGGACGCACGTCGCTGAGCTCGCCCGTATCGGTATCGACCGTGCGCACGCCCTGCGCCGCGTTGGGGATCCTGACAATGGGTCGGCGCGACGGCCCGCCGGTGGCCGGCTCGGTCGCCCAGTCGGGCAGGCCCTGAGGTTGCGCCGCCGCACCCGTGCCGAGCTCGTCACCATTAGGCGGACTCGAGGGGGCGGGCGGGCTCGGCGCAGCAGCCTCCTCCGGTTCCGCCTCAGTACCGCCGACGGGTTGGAAGCCGCTGCCCGGCGCCCCCGGGGCCTCACGGTCGAGACCGATCGTCTCCGGCGCGTCGTGGCCGACCCCCGTGCTACCCGTCGCCTCATCGTGACCGGCCTCGGAGGCGCTCGGCGTCTCACGGTTGAGCAGGGAGCGCCGTTCAGGCATGACGGCCGGCTCGTCCGTGGCCGGTGCCGCAGTGTAGGGCGCCGCCGCCGGCAGGTTGACGGCGTTCATCACACCGGTCGGCTGTGCGGAAATGTCCTCGATGTCATCATCGGACAGCGACGTATTGGCGACCTGCGGCACCGGCTCCTCGGAGGCCTCCAGACCGGTCGGGGCAGCAGGAGAGGCCGTACCGGCGGCCGCGGACCGCATGGGCCCGCCCGTCCCACCGGGAGAGGCCGACGCCGGATGCTCGGGGCCGGGTCTGTCGATCCCGGATGCGGGCGCAGGCCCCTGCTCGACATCGCCGGCCGTGGGCGGGCGCCCGGCGAGCGGTGTCCGGGGCGAGCGGTCTTCGGGAACGTCGGCGACCCGCGAAGCCGGGCCCGGTGCCGAGGCATATCCCCCGGACTCGGCGTCCCTCTTCTCAGCGATGTCGGAAAGGGGCGGTTCGCCGGCGGAGTGAGCCCCCGCGAGAAGAGGAGACGGCACGGGGGCCTGCGAGCGCGCCGTCGCGGTCTCGTCATCGTGCGCGGGCGCCGTCCGCGCACCGGCCCCGGGAGCCGCGGCCTCCCGGGAGCCGCTCGGGCGCCCCGCGGTCTGCGCCGCCTGCGTCCGGGCGAATGAGGGCGTCGGACCCATGGATTCGCCTGCGGCGCGCTGATCGGACGCGGGCAGGTCCGGCCCGCCCTCATCGGACCGCACGCCGGTGGACCCGCCGGTCCTCGTATCCGCCGATCCGGAGGGGGTCGACGCCGCGTGACTCCCGGCAGCCTCCAGGCTGGGCGTCCTGATCTCGGGCTGCTCGGCCAGCGGGTCTTGCAGCGCCCTGGCCTGCTCAGGGGTGATCTCCCCCGCCGCGACGGCGGCACGCAGCGCCGCCGCCTCCTCGCGCAGGCGCTTGAGCTCCCGCCGGGTCAGAAGGGGTTGCTGTCCGGTCAGGATGGCCTCGCGCTCGGCCGCGCGCTCGGCCTGCCGCATCTCCCGTCGGCTGCGGCGAGGGCCGGCGTCGTCCTCTGCGACGTCAGGCTGGCTCTGGTTGACGTCGGTGGTCTCAGTCACCGTCGTTCTCCTTCCTCAGGGACTGCTCTCGTGCGACACGAGCGGTCATCGACGTCGTCGATGCTGGGTGCTCCACCGTACGGTAGAGCCCGTACTTCCGGATGTACTGGACGACGCCGTCGGGCACGAGGTACCAGACGGGGCCGCCCTGGGCGACCCGACTGCGGCAGTCCGTGGACGAGATGGCCATAGCGGGCACCTCGACCAGCGACACTCTGTCCTCCGGCAGGCCGGTGTCCGTCAGGACATGCCCGGGACGTGTGACGCCGACCAGGCGGGCCAGGTCGAAGATCTCCGCGTTGTCCTTCCACGTCAGGATTTGCGTCAGAGCGTCGGCGCCGGTGATGAAGTAGAGCTCGGCGCCGGGGTACTCCGCGATGACGTCGTGAAGGGTATCGATCGTGTAGGTCGTGCCGCCACGGTCGATGTCCGCGCGGGAGACGGTGAAGCGCGGATTCGACGCGGTGGCGATGACCGTCATGAGGTAGCGGTGCTCCGCCGGCGCGACACGACGGTTCTTCTTGAAGGGCTGGGTCAGCGTCGGTACGAAGATGACCTCGTCGAGCCCGAAGACGTGCTGGACTTCGGAGGCAGCGACGAGATGACCGTGATGAATCGGGTCGAAGGTGCCGCCCATGAGACCGATGCGCAGCCGGCGTGGGGCGCCGCTCATCGGCACCACCCCCCTGTCGCTGTTCGGCACTACCGCTCCTTCTGTCACTGCGAGCCCTGTGCACGCAGACATACCCATACTGCCACGGACAGGGGGCGCAGCGGTTCGTGCCACGCCCGCCGTGAACGCGGTCGTGATCGATCATCCCGCCCGCCCCGTCGAGCCCGCCGTCCCGTACCCGTGCGCCGGCGTGACCTATGCTGCGGGTACCGCGACGACCCCGGCAATGCTCCCGCTGTGCGGTCCCCGGGGAGCCCGCGAAGGAGACCCGATGAGCCGCCACAAGCGTCTGTCCACCATCCTGGGCATCGTCGTCGAGGAGGGCAGCGTCCACATCGACGACATTATCAAGCGACTCGACGTCTCGGCCGCCACGGCGCGGCGGGATCTCGATCTTCTGGCCCAGCAGCAGCTCATCACCCGCACCCGCGGAGGCGCCTGCGCCAACCCGATCTCCTCTCAGCTCCCACTGCGCTACCGCACGACCCGCATGGGGCGCCAGAAGGCCCGTATCGCCCGCGCGGCCGCCCAGATGGTGCGCCCCGGCGACGTCATCGCTCTCAACGGCGGGACGACGACGACGGAAGTCGCCCGGGAGGTCGCGCTCCTGCCGAACCCGACCGCCCCGGAGGATCCCGTGACGGTCGTGACTAACGCCGTCAACATCGCCAGCGAGCTGACCGTGCGCCAAACGGTTCGTGTGGTCGTCACCGGAGGTGTGACCCGAGCCCGCTCCTACGAGCTGACCGGCCCGCTGGCCGACCTGATCCTCCCCCGGATCTCGGTGGGGACCGTCTTCCTGGGCGTCGAGGGACTCGACCGCACCGGCGCTTACGCGTCCCACGAGGGCGAAGCGGCCGTGGGCGCCGCATTCGTCAGGGCCGCGCGCCGTACCGTCGTCGTCGCGGACCGCACCAAGCTCGCCGGACCCGCCTTCGCCCTGATCTGCGAGAGGGCCGATATCGATCTGCTCATCACCGACGAGGACGCCCGCTCCTCCGATGTCGCCGCCATGCGCGAGGCGGGGATCGACGTCCGCCTGGTGTGACGCCCTCCCGCATGAGGCGACGCGCGGGATGTCGGAGATTCGGGGATACGGCGGGGTCGTCTCAGGGGCGCACGTGACCGGCGCCCTCGACGATCCACTTGGTCGTTGTCAGAGCGGCCGGCCCCATGGGCCCGCGGGCGTGAAGCTTCTGGGTGGAGATACCCAGTTCCGCCCCCAGACCCAGCTGACCGCCGTCGGTGAAGCGCGTCGAGGCGTTGACCATGACGACGGCGGAGTCGACCGCCTCCGTGAAACGATTCATAGCTGTGATGTCCCGGGTGAGAATCGCCTCGGTGTGCCCGGTCGACCACCGGGAGATGTGATCGACGGCTTCCTCCAGATCCGCCACGACCCGCACGGCCAGGTCAAGGCTGCCGTACTCGGTGGCCCAGTCCTCGTCGGTGGCCGCGACCAGCAGCTCCCCGCGACCGGCCCGCCCCGCTGAATCACGCAGCACGGTCTCGGCGGCGGCGTCCACGTGGAGGACGACGCCCTCATCCCACAGCGCCGCCGCGACGGCGGGCAGAAGGCGTTCGGCGATGTCGCGGTGCACCAGCAGGGTCTCGGCGGCGTTGCACACGCCCACACGCTGAGTCTTGGCGTTGACGACGAGCGGCACGGCCGCCTCGAGGTCGGCCGAGGCGTCGGCGTAGACGTGGCAGTTGCCCGACCCGGTCTCGATGACGGGCACCGCCGATTCCTCCACGACCGTCTCGATGAGTCCGGCGCCACCGCGCGGGACGAGCACATCGATCAAGCCCCGAGCCCGCATGAGCGCCGTGGCGCCCGCCCTTCCGGCGGCGTCCACACTCGTCACCAGATCCGCGGGCAGACCGACGCTCTCCAGGGCGTCCCGCAGGATGCCGACAAGAGTGGCGTTGGTCCGCTGCGCGGCGCTTCCGCCGCGCAGCACGACCGCATTGCCGGACTTCAGGGCCAGAGCGGCCACGTCGACGGTGACGTTGGGGCGGGCCTCGTAGATCATGCCGATCACGCCCACGGGCACGCGCACACGGCGCACCTTCAACCCGTTGGGGAGAGTCCGGCCGTCGACGATCTGGCCGACCGGATCGGGCAGGCCGGCGACCTCGCGCAGGGAGGCGGCGACGGCGGCGACGCGCCCGACGGTGAGGGTCAATCGGTCGACCAGCCCCTCCCTCATGCCCGCCCGACGAGCGCGCTCCACGTCGACGGAGTTGGCGGCCAGAATCGTCTGCGTGCCGGCCAGCAGCCCGTCGGCCATGGCGTGCAGCCCGGCGTCCTTGAGCTCGCGGCGCACGCCTGAGGCGGCGCGCTGCGCCAGACGGGCGGAGCGCGCCGTGCGGGTGACCGACTCGACCGCGTCCTGCTGGGGCGAGGGGCTGATGGAGACGTCCATGACCGCACCATACGGGACCGCCCCGGTTCAGGTGACCCCGGCCGACCGGGCTGTGAGGGCCAGGCGAGGGCCACTGGATGATCCGCCCTCCGATCCGCCGGCGTCCACAGGTACCGTTTCGGGGAAAGACACGATATGCTGCCTGGCGCGAGGGCGCCCGGCCGTACCGCCCATGGCTTGAGCATCCGCACCGCTCGCCGTGGGGCGACACCACCACCACCCGCGGCGCGGGCGCCCTCGCCTCTCCCCTCCGACGAGGCCGTCGTCCGGTCTCTTCTCCGGCCTCTTCGTCGTCGCCCGTGATCGTCTCGACGTTATATAATTCTCCCGGTCAATGGTCGGGCAGGGGAGCAGGTACCGTCGATGAGGATCACGCACCTGGAGGCGAGCAACTGGCGCAACTTCAAAAGCGTGGAGTTCGACGTCGGGGAGCGTCTGTTCATCGTCGGCCCGAATGCGGCCGGCAAGTCGAACCTGCTCGATATCTTCCGCTTCCTGTCGGATATCGCCGCATCGGGCGGTGGGCTCTCATCGGCCATCGAACGCCGCGGCGGGCTCAAGAAAGTTCGGAGCCTGTTCGCACGGAACTACGCCGGGGGACGCCTCATCATCGATGTCACCCTGCAGGAGGCAGAGACCACGTGGAGGTACCAGCTCGCTGTACGGGGCGAGAAGGGCGGACGAAACCGTCCGATCGTGGACACGGAGCTCGTGGAACGCAACGGCCGGACCATTCTGTCGCGGCCGGACTCCCAGGACGATGCGGATCCTGAGAGGCTCACGCAGACTCACCTGGAGCAGATCGCGGCAAACCATGAGTTCCGTCCCATCGCCGCGCACCTGTCGAAGGTTCAGTACTTCCATCTCGTCCCCCAGATCATCCGTGATCCTGCACGAACCACCCCCACTCATCACGATCCTTACGGCAGCGATTTCATCACCCAGATGAACAGCACGCCCATGATCACACGCAACGCCTGGCTCAGACGCATGCAGGAGGCGCTCCAGGCCGCCGTTCCGGGCTTCGAGTCGCTGGCCATCGAGACGGACCCCGCCGGCAAGCCGCACCTGATCGCCGGATACAGGAACTGGCGCGCGACGCCATCCAAGCAGAACGAGTCGGACTTCTCCGACGGAACACTGCGTCTCATCGGTCTGCTGTGGTCGATCATCAAGGCGCCGGCGAGCCCGGGCGTCCTCCTTCTGGAAGAGCCCGAGCTCTCCCTCAACAATGCGATCGTGAAGATCCTGCCCTCAGTCCTGGCCCAGGTGCGCAGGTCCTCCGATCTTCAGATCGTGCTGTCCACCCACGCCCCCGAGATCCTCAACGACGAGGGCATCAGCCCTGACGAGGTCCTCGTCCTGCGGGTCACGGACGACGGGTCGACGGCCGATCTCCTCTCGAGCCTGCCCGAAGTCGCGGACCTCGAGCTCGGGCTCGCCACCTCCGACGTCGTCGACGGACTCATCGCCCCGGACGACCTCACCGGGCTGATGACCGCCGCCCGGAGCCGTCGATGAGCCCGAGCCCTTATGTCTCGGTCGCGGTGGAGGGGCAATCCGATACGGGCATGGTCGAATCCTTACTCAATTACGTTGGGCTCGCACTCAGCCGTCCTTGCGTGGTCAAACGCGGGGCATCCAATCTCGACAAGATGATTCCGAAGCTCAGCCGCGCCCCGATCGAGGCGCCATGGATCGTCTTCCGAGACTCCGATAATCGGTGTCCAGTCGAGTTGAAGAAGGAACTCATCGGTTCCGATCGCGGCAACGGATTCGAGCTGCGCCTGGCCTGCTCCATGACTGAGGCCTGGATTCTGGCAGACGCAAACGGGTTCGCCGAGTTCTTCAGAGTCAGCAGGAAGAAGCTCCCCGCAGCACCCGATGATCTTCAGCACGCCAAAAATGAGCTTCTCCGTCTGTGCCAGCATTCCAGGTCCACCACCATCCAGAAGGAAATGGTGCGCGCTGACGGGAGCACCGGACCACTCTACGTCAATCGAGTCATCAATTTCTGCCGCGGGCACTGGGACGTGGCCAGAGCGTGCGAGCGCAGCCCCAGCCTCACTCGCGCGGTGGCACGGTTGACGACCATGCGCGCCAAACTCGTCTCGACCCCGTCCGCGTCCTGAGGGCGGCGCACCCTGCTCGCAACGGCGGAACGCACGCATCAGATGCGCTCGCCCGCCGTACGCGGCAACTCGGCGAGGTCGTCGCGGTGAACCACCGGGGCGACATGGTCGAGCGGATCGGCGGAACCGTCCCGGCGCGCCCGCAGGTCCTCTTCGAGCTCGCCCGATGCGTAACGGCAGATGCCGCGGGCCATGACGCCCGCGGGGCCCACGAGCTCGACGACCGCCCCGGACTCGAAGTCCCCGTTCACGCCCGTCACGCCCGGCAGGAGAAGGGACTTCTTGCCCACTGTGATCGCCCGCTGCGCACCGGCGTCGATCACGATGCGTCCTTCGGGAACGGAGGCGTGCGCCATCCACAGCCGACGGCTGGGACGGTGCGGGCCGGTCGGGGCGAACCAGGTGCCCAGGTCGACGGGCACTTCCCGCTCCCCCAGCAGACGGGGAGCGTCGTCGGCCGATGCGATGACGGCGGCCGTTCCGGAGGCGCAGGCGATCGTCGCCGCCTGAAGCTTGGTGCGCATGCCGCCCGTGCCGAGTGTGCTCGCACGCCCGGTGACGTCGACGTCGGCGAGCTCGTCCGGCGCGCCGACGTAGCGCACGGGCTTGGCCCCGGGAGTGCCCGGTCTGGCCGTCCACACGCCGTCGACGTCGGTGAGCAGCACGAGCACATCAGCCGTCACCAGGTGGGCCGCCAGCGCGGCCAGCCGGTCGTTGTCGCCGAGGTTGAACTCGGCGGTCGCCACGGCGTCGTTCTCGTTGACGATAGGGACCGCTCCCATCGACAGCAGCGCGCCGAAGGTGGCCCGCACGGTCCGGTAGTGGCTGCGCACCGCCACATCCTGGGCGGTGAGCAGGACCTGGGCCGTCACCACCCCGTAGGCGCTCATCGCAGTCTGCCAGCGCGAGACCAGGTGCCCCTGACCGACCGAGGCGGCCGCCTGCAGCAGGCGCAGCTCGCCCGGGCGCCCGGTCATGCCCAGGGGGATCAGCCCTGCGGCCACAGCGCCCGAGGACACGAGAACCACGTCGTGACCGCGTCGTCGCAGCCCGGCGACGAGGCCCGCGATGATATCGATGCGGTTGAGGTCCAGTCCCCCGTCCGAACGGGTCAGAGAGGACGAGCCGACCTTGAGCACCACGCGAGCGTTGTCGGCCAGACTCGTGGGCCGGAGCCCGGCCGTGCTCATGCGTCATCCCGGCCGAGCCGGTCGGCGACGTCGGTCCACAAACCTTCGGCGGCCTCGTCGCGCAGCTCCTGGCGTGCAGCCTCCTTGGCGTCCATGAGCGCATGGTACTGAGCTCGGCGCTCGGCGCTGGTGCGACGGTGAGGTCTGTCGACCCGCGGGTCGGTGCCTCGCGCCCCGAGAAGCTCGGCGCCGGCCGACACGGTCGGCTCCCATGTGAACATCACCCCGCCGTCGACTGACCCGATGAGGACGGAGTCCCCGGCGTGCGCACCGGCGGCGACCAGTTCGTCCTCGACCCCGCCGGCCGCCAAACGATCAGCCAGGTAACCGACGGCCTCATCATTGGCGAAGTCTGTCTGACGCACCCAGCGCTCGGGCCCGTCCCCGCGAACCTGGTAGACATCCCCCTCGCCGGGGTGATGAATGAGACGCACCGTCGCCGCTGCCCTCCTGCCCCGGCCGGCGACGGCGGCCGGACGGATGACAGGTCGGGAGGCCTCGACGACCGCCCGCGAGGCCCGGGCGTTCACCCGCGCTCGTTCCACGAGTTCGGCCAGAGCGAAGGACAGGGTCCGCAGACCGGTGTGGGCGACGGCCGAGACCTCGAAGACGGGCAGAGCGCGGGAGGCGATGTCATCCCTCACGAAATCGGCGAGTTCGGCGGCCTCGGCGACGTCGATCTTGTTCAGCACGACGACACGGGGCCGGTCCATGAGCGGTGCGCGTCCCGTACGGGCCGGGTCGGACTCCTCCTCGCTCAGACGAGCGGCGTAAGCAGCGAGCTCGGCCTCAATGGCGTCCAAATCGCTCAGCGGGTCACGGCCGGACTCGAGTGTGGCGCAGTCCAGGACGTGAACGATGACGGCGCAGCGTTCAACATGGCGCAGGAACTCCAGCCCCAGTCCCCTGCCCCGGCTGGCGCCTGGAATAAGGCCGGGGACGTCGGCGATCGTGTAACGGATCTCACCGGCCTCGACGACGCCCACATTCGGCACCAGAGTGGTGAAGGGGTAGTCGGCGATCTTGGGCCGGGCCGCGCTCATGGCCGCGATGAGGGAGGACTTGCCGGCGCTGGGATAACCGACCAGCGCCACGTCGGCGATGGTCTTGAGCTCCACAACGACGTCGCGCACCTGCCCCGGCTCGCCCAGCAGGTGGAACCCGGGAGCTCGGCGCCGGGAGGACGCCAAGGAGAAGTTGCCGCGTCCGCCGGTGCCCCCCTCGGCCACGACGACGCCGGCCCCCTCACCGACGAGATCCGCGACGATACCGCCCTCGGCGTCCTTGACGATGGTGCCCTCGGGAACCGGCAGCACGAGGTCCGCGCCGTCCGTGCCGCGGCGCCAACTCCCCATACCGGGCGTGCCGTTGCCGGCGGCGCGGTGAGGCGAGCGATGGTAGGTCAGCAAAGTGGTGGCCCGTGGGTCGACGACGAGCACGACGCTGCCGCCGTGCCCGCCGTCGCCGCCGTCGGGTCCGGCCAGAGGCTTGAACTTCTCGCGGTGGATCGATGTGCATCCGTCGCCGCCGCGGCCGCCGCTCACGTGGAGAACCACTCGGTCGATGAAACTGGGCATGGGTCCTCCTGGATGATGTGGGCGCAGTGGCGGAAGACGTCCCGCATGCATAGCGAGCGCGGCCGGCGGATCGGCAGAACCGACGGTCAGCGGAATGCGCATCGCGAGGGCGGACGGCCGAAGCCGCTCGCCCTCGCGGAACCAGAGGGCGGTGGTGGAGGCTCAGGCCTCGGAACGCACGACGTTGACGACCTTGCGATCGCGATGCCTGCCGAACTGAACGCTACCGGCGGCCGTGGCGAAAAGAGTATCGTCGTTGCCCCGACCCACGTTGATTCCGGGATGGAAATGGGTTCCGCGCTGGCGGACGATAATCTCCCCGGCCTTGACGACCTGCCCGCCGAAACGCTTGACGCCGAGACGCTGAGCATTGGAGTCGCGGCCGTTGCGGGAGGAGCCGAGCCCCTTCTTGTGTGCCATAATGAGGTTTCTCTCTCTTAAGCTGGTGCGTTCAGGATGCCGCGGGTCGGGTCATTCAATCGCGGTGATCTTGACTGCCGTGAGCTGGGCACGATGCCCCTGACGCTTGCGGAAGCCCGTCTTGTTCTTGAACTTGAGGATGTTGATCTTGGGGCCCTTCTCGTTACGGACGATCTCGGCGGTGACGGAGGATTCGGCGAGATCGTCGGCTCCAGCGGTCACCTTGTCGCCGTCCACCAGCATGACTGGAGCGAGGGAGACCTCATCGCCGATCTCGCCGGCGAGCTTGTCGACGACCACGACGTCACCGACGGAGACCTTCTCCTGACGGCCGCCGGCCCTGACGATCGCGTAGACCACTTGACTGCTCATCTCTGTCGAATCTTCGGACCGTCTCCCGAGGAGCCGCGGCTCCACCAGCGGCTCCACCACAAGAGGGACGATCTCCTTGGTAAAGGTGCACGAGGCACTGCCGAACAACTGTAAGTGATCGGCAGCGTCGGGCCAACCCGCTGTCACCCCACGGATCTGTGTTCTTGGGCACGGAGCCGTTCGAAAGCACCGCGAGGCAGCACGATCGGCTCCTCAACCGGTTCAGCCGGTCGAGTCGGCTCAGTCGGCCTGCGGAGCGGCCGCGGCCGCCGAAACGGCCCGCCGACGACGGGGCCTGCGCTCCGCGTCCGCATCCTCCGGCGCGGCATCGGCTCGGGCGGACCCGGCCCCGTCCTGAGCCGGCTGCTCCGGCGGATCCCCGTCCTGAGGGGACGTCGCCTCGTCGGTGCGCGCGTGCTCGTGACCGTGGCCCGTCGCCGCCGCGATCTGAGCCAGTGCCCCGCGCACGGCGGCCCGGGCGGTGTCCTCGCGCTCGGGAGCTTGCGCCTCGGCGCGGACCTGCGCGGAGGCGCCGGAGGGGGACTCGGAGGACTCGTCCCGCTTCTTGCGGCCGCGACGACCCGATCCCGAGCCGTGCCGGGCGGAGGCGGACATGTCGGTCGTCTGATTCTCGACCGGGTTGTCGTGGACGATGAAGCCGCGCCCGCCGCAGCACTCGCACGGCGTGGAGAAGGCCTCGACCAATCCCTGACCCACGCGCTTACGAGTCATCTGCACCAGACCGAGGCTGGTGACCTCGGTGACCTGGTGCCGGGTGCGATCGCGCCCCAGGCACTCGACTAGACGGCGCAGGACGAGGTCGCGGTTGGACTCTAGAACCATGTCGACGAAGTCGATGACGATCATGCCGCCGATATCGCGCAGCCGCAGCTGGCGGGTGATCTCCTCGGCCGCCTCGAGATTGTTACGGGTGACGGTCTCCTCGAGCGTACCGCCGGCGCCGCCGGTGAAGCGGCCGGTGTTGACGTCGATGACGGTCATGGCCTCGGTCCGGTCGATGATGAGCGTACCGCCACTGGGCAGCCACACCTTGCGGTCGAAGCCCTTGGCGAGCTGCTCGTCCACGCGGTGCGCGCTGAAGACGTCCTCGGGGCTGACCCAGTGCTCGAGGCGGTCGGCCAGGTCCGGGCTCAGTTCCGTGACGTAGTCGCTGATGGTCTTCCATGCGTCGGGTCCCTGAACGACCAGACGACGGAAGTCCTCGTTGAACACGTCGCGCACCACGCGCACGGCCAGTTCGGGCTCCCCCTTGAGCAGTGCGGGGGCCTTGCCGGAGCCCTTGAGGATCGAGGACGTCCTCTTGTCGATGGCCCGCCACTGAGTCACCAGTCGCTCGACGTCGGCGGCCAGCTGCTCCTCACTGGCGCCCTCGGCGGCCGTGCGCACGATGACGCCGGCGTCGTCGGGGACGATCCGCTTGAGGATCTTCTTCAGGCGCGCCCGCTCGTTGTCGGGGAGCTTGCGGGAGATGCCGGTCATCGTGCCGCCCGGGACGAGCACGAGGTAGCGGCCCGCCAGGGTGATCTGGCTGGTCAGACGCGCGCCCTTGTGCCCGATGGGATCCTTAGTCACCTGCACCAGGACCGTGTCCCCGCTGGAGAGCGCGTCCTCGATGCGGCGCGGCCTTCCCTCCATGCCGGCGGCGTCCCAGTTGACCTCACCGGCGTAGAGCACGGCGTTGCGCCCCTTGCCCAGGTCGACGAAGGCCGCCTCCATGGAGGGCAGCACATTCTGGACGCGGCCGACGTAGACGTTGCCGACCATCGAGGTCTGCGTGCGGCGGGCGACGTAGTGCTCGACGAGCAGCCCGTCCTCGAGCAGAGCGATCTGGTTGAGGCCGTCGTGCTCACGCACGATCATCTGGCGGTCCACGCTTTCACGGCGGGCCAGGAACTCAGCCTCGGTGACGATGGGGCGACGGCGCCCGGCCGCGCGGCCCTCGCGGCGGCGCTGACGCTTGGCCTCCAGGCGCGTCGACCCCTTGAGAGGAGTCACCTCGTCGCGCGCGTCCCGGCCGGAGTCCGAGCGGGTGCGCGAGCGCGAACGACGGCGACGACGACGAGTCGAGCCGCTCTCCTCGGCGTCGGCCGTCCCGTTCCCCCCGTCGGCCCCTCCCGTCCGGGAACCGACCTCCTCTCCGCCCTGCGGGCTCTCGGTGTCGCGGTGCTCCTCCGCGCGGGAGCGCGCGCGGCGGCCTCGGCCTCCACGGCGGCGCTTACGGCGTCCCGAGCCGTCCTGCTCCTCGGCCCGCGCGGTGGTCCCGGCCTCCTGCGAGCCCTCGGATTCACCGGCGGCCCCGGAGCCCTCGGCGGCCGGCTCAACGCGTCCGTCGGCTCGCCCGGAGGAACTCCGGGAAGCAGACGTACTCGAGCGACGACGCCCGGCCTTCGGGGCGGACGCCGCGTAGTCGTCCCTCCCCGCGTCGGAGGACGCCCCGGACTCATCAGCGCCCGATAACGCGGGCTGCTGCGCGGCGGGAGCCTGAGCGGGGGCCGTGGCGGCCGCGGTCACCTTACGGCGCCGGCGGCGGGCCCGTGCAGGATCCGGAGCCTGGAAGAGCAGGGAGGCGGCAGGAAGATACGGCGTCCGCTCGCCCTCGTCCTCCCCGTCGGCTGCGCTCATGCGAGCGACCTCGCCGGCGTGCGCGAGAGGCGCGGCGCCATCGTCCGCGGTATCGCCGCCAGCGGCGGCATCCGCGTCCCGCGCCGTCGGCTTGTCGCGCCCGGTCCCCTCACCGGCCTCGGGCCGGCGGGGGCGCGCCGGCCTCCCGTCGCCCGGGCCGTCCCGCCGCTCGCCCCCCTGATCGTCCCGGGAGTCATCGGGCACCGGGAGGACCGGCTGCCGTGCGGCGGGCATCCGAGCGGGGGCGGTAGTGGCCGCGGTCGCCTTGCGGCGCCGGCGAGCCGGAGGTCGCCCCGCGGGCGGCGCAGACACATCGGGCGCCCCCGAGGAGCCCGACGGTTCGGGGGAATCGGAGGACTCACCGGAGGCCTCAGATGAGGCGGGCCGGGGCGGCGCATCGTCCGGCTCCTCGGGGGCCGCCTCATCGTCCGGCCCCTCGGACCGGTTGGGCGCGGTCGGCGGGACGGAGCGGGCACCGACGGCATCGGACTCCTCCGCATGCTTCGGGGCCCTCTGGGACGCGGTCACCTTACGGCGTCGACGGGCCGGCGCCTTGGGGGGCGAGACGCCCTCGGCGCCGGAGACGGAGGCCTCCGGCTCGGACGCCGGAGCGTCGAAGGTGTCGAAACCGGGCAGGGATGATGGGGTCTGTGATTTCTGTGACGTGGACACGATGCCATGCACTCTCCGGATGCCCCGGCCTCCGCCGTACCCACGGCGCCGGGACGCGGTCGTGCTCCCGACGAGGGAGCCGGAAAGTCTGTGTTCTCGCCTTGCGGCGCCGGCCTGCGGGGGAACCGCGCGATCCGAGAGTGCGGCGACGCGTTCAGCGGCGCACTTCTCCGGCTTCTTCGGCGCGGCCTCGACCGAGGTTCGGACACCGGGTACCGGTACGCGGCGCCCGGGGCCGCCAACAGTATTCCACACCCCAGCCGTTGTGGCGCGCGAAGCCGCCGAGGATGACGAATCTCAACCTCCACAAGAGGCTGGAATCAATGATGCTAGAGTCGGTTAAACATTTCAGTCTTCGTGCCCCCACGTTGTTGATATCCTCAGACTCGTCCACTCGCTCCGTGGCCATCCATACGGAGACGCCTATTTTTCTCATCACCACTTCTGAAAGGTAGCGCTGATGGTCATCGCATCGACGGCGCTGAGCTCTCTCGACCTGGCTCGATGGCAGTTCGGCATCACGACCGTCTACCACTTCATC
>ERZ773065.311-NODE-311-length-30388-cov-27.305937_pt1 | contig 30388 bp, 34 predicted proteins | sample MGYA00580623_ERZ773065 | MGnify/ENA primary metagenome ERZ773065 (study PRJEB29015, sample SAMEA2738017) | human oral metagenome | biome: human oral; feature: human-associated habitat; material: dental | place: China | collected 2047 ... | reverse complement strand
TTAAAGAATTTACCTACTATTTTTCGTAATATTGTTTCATTTGTGTATAGCCATTGACGATGACCTCAATTTCACCAGTTCTAGGATGGAAAATAAGACCATGAACAGGTACGTCTTTTGGAATCAATGGATTCATACGCAATTCATCCACTGTTTCCTCTACATTTTCAGCAGGATGTGTAAACCCATCCGCCCAATGTTCCATTTCCTTCTTCACCATGTGAATAGCCTCAGGTGCAATACCACGAGCTAACATTTTTTCTGTCAAATTTTTAGCCGTAGTTTTAGCCATACCGCATTCATGATGACCAATGATAAAAATTTCGTTAACACCTAACTCATAAATGCAAACTAACAAGCTACGAACAACACCATCAAAAAGCCCTGTAATACAATTACCGGCAGTCTTAACAATCTTAGCCTCACCACGACCAATGTCCATAGAATCCTCTAAGAAATTCACAAGACGCGTATCCATACACGTAACGATTGCCATCTGACGGCTCGGCATTTTACTACATTTTGTATCCGTTTCTACATAACCAGTATTCTGGTCCTCTACATACTCACGATTGTGTGCCAAAATATCTTCTAATAAACTCATGTTTCCTCCAATACATTATTTTCTACGTTGCCAAAAGAGAGTACATACTTGCTCGCTCCAGCTAGCTTAACGGTCTTCGGCCTAGGGCCTCGACCTACTAAAGTCGCTGTGCTAGTATGTACTCTCTTTTTACATCTACTAAAATTATCTATCCGGAGTCGCCAATGCCTCGATTGCGACACTGCCACCACGGACAACTTCAATGCGATTAACGAACATATCCTTAAACAAGGCAATCATATCATTGTTCTTGGATACTGTTTTCACGCATTGTACAAGTACGGATTTTCGATTGTAGTCGATGACCTTAAGGTCAAAGGTTTCTGCAATGCGAAATATTTCTTGTTTGTCCGATTCTTTACAGCTATTGACCTTGATGAATAATAATTCTTTTTTTGTAATAGGCATGTCTGTAAAATCGATGACCTTAATAACCTCAACACTGCGATTAAGTTGTTTAATGATTTGTTCGTATGTCAAATCGTCGCAGGTGAGTTCAATCGTCATACGTGACATAGTAGGATCTTCTGTTTCGCCTACAGTCAATGTATCTAAATTATAATTTTTACCAGCGAAGAGGCCCGAAATTTTTGCCAATACGCCGATTTGGTTTTCTACATATGCTGAAATGCAGCGTTTTTCTAAATGTAATTCCATAGCCCCTCCTATTTTTTATCCTTTAATAACATGTCGCTCAATGATTTACCAGCCGGTACCATTGGCAATACATTTAACTCAGTTGGAATGATGCACTCAATAAGTGTTACCCCTTTTTTGAAAGCATCTGCCCTTTTAAAAGCTGCTTCTAATTCTTCAGCTTTTGTAACACGTATACCTTGTGCACCATAGGCTTCTGCTAATTTCACAAAGTCTGGTACGTATTCAAATTCATCGTTATCAATCATATCACGAGTAACGATAGCGCTTTCATCCATCAACAAATTAGTACATGCATAGCGTTTATCGTAGAATAATTGTTGCCACTGACGCACATTACCAAGATAGCCATTGTTGATAACAACCAAAGTCACAGGTAAATGGTAATGCATAGCTGTTGCAAATTCTTGAATATTCATTTGCACGCCCCCATCGCCACAAATGGCGAATACGCGTTTTGTAGGATTCCCAAGTTGGGCACCAATAGCCGCAGGTAATCCATAACCCATCGTACCTAGACCACCAGACGTCAACAATTGATGATTGCCTTCAATTTCAAGGAATTGCGTAGTCCACAATTGATTTTGACCTACATCGGTCGCTACCACTGGACGGTCATAATGATTATTAATGTAGTCGATAATATTCTGAGGCGTAAGACCTTCTTCACCAGCTTGCGTAACAGGACGCTCTTCTTTTAACTGTTGCAATTGAGCTGTCCAATCGCCTAAGTCGTGAGGTTCAATATATTCTAATAGAGCTTCAATCGCTAGTTTTGCATCCGCCACAATTGGAATATCTACCTTAATATTTTTAGAGATAGATGCAGCATCTACGTCAATATGTACAATTTTGCAGTTTTGTGCAAATGTACTCAATTTGCCGGTAATACGATCATTAAAACGCGTACCAATGGAAATCATAACATCACAATCAGTAATGGCCACATTCGGTGCATAGCCACCGTGTATGCCTACATTGCCTAAGTACAATGGATGACGTGAATTAATAGCGCCTTTTCCCATCAAAGTAGTGACTACAGGGATACCCGTTTTATCTACCAGCTGTGTCATCAATTCATTAGCCCCACTGATGCTAATACCACCACCTAATAAGAATAAAGGGCGTTTAGCTTTAGCAATAACGGAGCACGCTTTTTTTACCTGTCCGATATGAACTGTCGTATTGGGCTTGTAACCACGGATATTAACTTCATCAGGATATACATCAGAGCCCATCGCTTTTTGAATATTCTTAGGAATATCTACTAAAACAGGACCGGGGCGGCCGGTACGAGCGATGTAGAAAGCTTCTTTCAAAATGCGACCCAAATCTTTACGATCACGAACTGTCACTGCATATTTGCTAACATTACGAACTATACCGACTGTATCTACTTCTTGAAATGCATCATTGCCCATTAAAGACAAATCAACTTGGCCTGTAATACACACCATAGGTACACTATCTGAGTAGGCTGTAGCGATACCAGTAACAAGATTTGTTGCACCTGGGCCAGATGTAACCATACAAACACCAACCTTACCAGTGCTGCGTGCATAACCATCGGCAGCATGTGCTAATGCTTGCTCATGGCGAGGTAAGACTACCTTCACCTGATCTTGTTTATATAATTCATCCATAATATCGATGGTTGCTGCACCAGGATAGTTGAATAAAATCTCAACATTCTCCTCTCGCAATGCTTTCACCACGTATGCGGCACCTGAAATCATAGCCATCCTCCTATATAACAACCCACACATACTAGTAGATTATATCTAAAAAATTGAATATTGTTATTATTTATGATATACTTTTTAATATATCACATCTTAGTTGATGTGAGCATGAAATAACTCAATAAATCACTAAATTTAGTCGTATTTTCTGAAAGGACTGAATACTATGAAAGAAATTTTAGGTTTCCACTTAAACGGTTGCCCTTATTGCCATAACGCATTCCGTGCAATCGAAGAATTACAAGCAGAAAATCCTGCATATAAAAATATCAAAATCGACTGGGTTGAGGATCAAGATGCTCACGAATTATTCAAAACGCATCCATATGAATATTATCCTAACCTTTGGTTCGGTACTGATAAACAATACGAAGCACAACCTGGTGAAAGCTATGATCAAACTAAGGCATACATCAAGGCTGTATTCGACAAAGCGCTTGCATAAAACTATATAACTAATAAAAATGCACCTCTAACATACAATCTAATGTTAGGGGTGCATTTTATTATGCATTAGTGTTAATGTTTTTCTTATCCTTCCACTCTAAATACATATGACGAATAACCTGAATAGGTGAATGCAATAACATCCTCGGTCCACCATAGCGCATGATTTCACGGATTTTTTCTCGGTACGTCGGCGCATAACAATGTGTTTTACATACGCTACAGAACGTCTTATGCTCCATATGTGGGCATACATCGATGCGATGCTGTGCATACTGCCATACCTGTTCACAATCTTCGCATAGTTGGCCCTTTTGCGTATGATGTTTGTCATGACAATAGATGCCAATGATTTGACGCATCGTTTTTAGTTCTAATTGACGCTTCTCTTCTACTGTCATAATACCTCCTACTTAACAGACCACGATACCCATGCAACTGTATCCACTGTCTTATTATGAATTTCGCCATCAATAGCACGTGGTTCAATAAGTTGTCTAATTTCTCGCTTCATATCTTCCATGATGCCCCACCCATTATTGTGAAGACGCATCGTGAAATAATCTACCGCTTTATCAAGGCTCATAACCTCTGTTTCAGGAACTGTTTTGTAGGTGACTTTCACATTATGACCTATCTCATGAATAGCATCTAAACATGCTTTCACCTTACTAGCCCAGGGAAATGAATTTCGTCCGAAGAAATGTTCTGATAACATATCCACCGTTTCATCCTTACGTTCACTGAACGCAATCCATAGACACGTATCATGGCTTGCATTATGCATGGCACGTATATTATCTACATCAAACATGATAGGGCAGAAAATGCTATAGACCAAATCAAATGTTTTATTCCAGCCTAATTTCTGCCTAGTTTCTTCAGACCATGGTGCAATATATAAGTTTACATCAAAACCTTCTTTATCTGCCAGTTGTTTTGCACCATAAATCATTCCATCAGATAAATCAATGCCCGTAGTTTTATAGCCTTCTCTAGCTAATCCAAGTGCGTAATCGCCGACACCACAACCAATATCGAGGGCAGTCCCACCATCTGGAGGCAATAGATATTCGTCCTTTAAAAATGAGAGAAAATCTGTTACCTGTGCCTTGCGATCTGCTCGATTATGTAATTCTACGAAAAATTTTGACCGATTATTCCAAGCTTCTTGTTCATCGCGCCAATCATGAAGATCAACGGATACTTCTTGTATTGTATTATTCATGTTATATCCTCTATTATGATACGGTATATGCTAATGTCAATATAGTTAACACAGTATCCATATAGCCCGATCGTTTCAACTGGGCAGATTCAAATTTTGTATGTGGATACTATACTTCTATTGTATATTATTCTCAATAAATTTTGTGTTACTATAGTCACATTTTCTAATCTAATCACATTATGCTATTATAATGATCAGAAAACATAATTCTTTCTATCAACTCTAGATGATTAAAATACATATGAAAAAAGGACTATAACCTTATGCAATATGATGCATTAAGTTATAGTCCCTTTGATGTACTAAATTATTTTTTATCGTCTCTCTTAGTTTCTTCTGTTTCTACAGGTTTGCCAAGCTCATTTTATTTTAAAACTTGTTGTTCTAATTCTTCTACACTAGTTGGTTGATTAGATTGTTCAGGTTTAACTTGGAAATTATAAATTTCACGTTTATCAGAAATGAAAGTTTCATTAGCACTAATCGCTTCCCAAAATTTACCATATTGAGAATCTGCTTTTAATTCAGGAAATTGATTTGCCAATGCCGTAATATTTTGAACCGCCTTAGCCGTTGCACGTGCCATTTCCAAGAAATTATCAGATACTTTTAATTGAATTGATTTTTCATAATCGCCATATTCATCAACTAAACCAGAGTATTGATTGATAATAATTTCTGTAATACTATAATGAAACCAAAACTAACATGAACAACATGAATAATTTGGTAACATTATATCATATCAAACATATAATTGATATGAAATTTCATTCATGAAGTGCAAACTATAGAATACATTTTATGAACCTGTCATAAGCCGATATACTGGAGTTCCGCCATCAGTATCAATATATTCTAAGCCCTCTAAAAAATCATTATTTCCTAAATCTTTATAGGCAAGTTGATTATGAATCTTTCTTAATAACTCTACATTGGTAAAGTATTTTCCATTATCTGCAGTTAGATACGCTTGAATATCTGTTTGAAACATGCCATCAATACGACATTCTTCGTCTAAAGTACTCATATCAAGAACGGTTTCATTGATTCGAAGTTGCTCGAGCCCCGTAATAAAAGCTTCATAAACGATGCATACCTTACGACTATTAATAGCGATGCCATTTGGATTTCAATTAGCTTCATTATCCTCGATATAATTAATGATATCCAAGGTGAAAGCATCATTACTCACATACTCTTGATTAGAAAAAGCCCAATACACTGATGTCAGTATATCATCAGTACTAGGAGTATCCGCTAATTTCTTTTCTACTAATTTTCTGGTTTCCCTTCTCAGTAAAGGCTTTTTAATCATAAAAAACACGGCAAGGGTGGGAATCAACATAACAGCTAAAAGAGGTAGTATGCTAAAAACGCTAGTAAGGCCACCACTAGCATGTGATGATTGTAAATGCGCACTACTTGGAGCTCGTCTAACGGTATCTGCCGTATTAGTCATATACTCTAACAGCCATGGATACTCTAGCATACCAAAGGTGATAGCAATTAAAATTAATGTACCAATAGTAATACAAATAATGAATAATTGTTTAGCCACTTTATTACATACAATCTCCTTCTCTTGTAGGGATAATACATCCATCTCTCTTACACCCTTACTCCATTTAGCAGTTCGTTCATGTATTGCCATTCGTCGCACTCCTATTGTCGAATTAAATATGCCGTTTGATATGTTTCTTATATTTATTATAATAGAGAAAAGGAGGCCTTGAAAATATGGAAAAATATATAATAATCCTAATGTTTATATTAGTTGCTATTGCTGTCACATTTGCTACTTATAACTTATCTATGATTAAATCCATGCCGCCTGAAGAACGTTATAAACTTCTCTATTTTAAAGATGATCAAGTCTCTATAGGCATTGGATTAGTAAGAAGAACATATAAATTAAAAGATATTCGCGAAGTGCGTTTCTCTAAAGGCAAAAAATTCCGCAGCATGGGAAGCTGGGCAGGCAGAATGAAGATTTGCAAAATAAATGGTAAAACAAGCCGTTGGATAGAATTTGATGGTACTGTCTATTACAAAAAGATGGTATATATAACAAATGAAGAAATCATTGATAAATCAATAGACCTACTCATGAATGAATTTAAATCCAGAGGTATTCAATGTAATAAATATAGATAGTAAATCATGGTGCTCTAAACCATGGATTTATCTTTAACGATACATACAAAAAGGCTTCTCGAAATTTCGAGAAGCCTTTTACTATTGGTGCGCCTAGCAGGATTCGAACCTGCGCACCCGGTTCCGGAGACCGGCGCTCTATCCCCTGAGCTATAGGCGCATGTGTACTAAAGAATTATACCATATTACAGCATGCTTCGATAGTATAAAGTATATTAGCACATAAACATATAACATACGCCCCTATCATTAGCTAATCGATGAACTAATAATAGAGGCGTACTATTTTACATATTCTTTTTAATAACCTGCAACAGTGCATCACAGCTACGACTTACATCGTCATATGTTTCGTCAAAATCTCCCGTATACCAAGGATCCTTTACATCTCGGCTTTCACCAACAAAGGTCATAGCCTTATGCACCTTATGATTCACATCATCACCAATAATGCGACGCAAGTTTCGGGCATTATTTTCATCCATGATGATGAGGTAATCAAATGTATGGTAATCATCTACAGTCACTTGGCGAGCTTTACGACGAATATAAGGAATACCCATTTCATCTAATTTTTGTTTAGTCCCATAATGGGTATCATTTCCTATCTCCTCACGAGATGTGGCAGCAGATTCGATATAAATAAAATCAGTCAAACCTGCCTCGTTAACGATATGCTTCATATAAAACTCTGCCATCGTAGAACGACATATATTGCCGTGACAGATAAATAAAACATTAACCATTATATCTCCTTTAACATCACTCCAATCGTTGAGTTATTAACGTACAAAGTTAGTAGATACATTAGCATCACTAAATACCTTTTGTACCTCTTGTATAGCTTGCATAGTCGTACCATTTACATGGCTACTACCATTTACGATCAAAACTTTCATATTTTATTCTCCTAATTCTTACTTAAGAAGTTGTATAATCTCTAGTTTTTATATATTAGCATAGAAAAATGAATTTGTTAAATTAATAGATTTTCTTGCTGCAATACACTAATTATGACATAATAAAGGCATAATTAATATTATTTTAGGAGGTAAAAATATGCCAAGAATAATACCTATGAAAGACTTACGCAATACAAATGAAATCATGGATATGTGTAAGGAATCTAATGATCCTGTTTTCGTTACAAAAAACGGATACGGTGAACTTGTTGTTATGAGTATGGAAGCATACGAATCACTAACACGCTCTAACGAAATCGATAAAGCAATAACACAATATGAATCAGATATAGCTAATCATGTGCACGGAAAAGATGCACGAACTCTTCCTATCCCCAAATACTGCACTAAAAATATATAACGATTTATTCCAAACAATAATAAGTCTTGAAGTCTACCCCACACGTGGCAGTTTACGAAAAGTTGGTCAATATCGTAATAAAGGATACAGACAGCTCTTTTATAAAAATTACACTATCGTTTATGCAGTTAAAGATAATGAAAAAGAAGTACATATCATCGCCGTAAAATATAGCCCTAGTAATTTTTAATAAATAATCAATTATCATATTACAAAATAAAAAATGTAGTAGCTCTCTTTCAGGCTACTACATTTTTTCATATATTCAATTAGAAATTATGCCGTACCCCCGCATCGATACGCCATGTATTATCTATAGTAGCACCGAAGTTTTTCGTAAATGTGCCATATAGGTATGTACTAGGGCGAACGTTCCAGGAACCGCCTATTTCAGCATCGAGCCAAGTATCTTTCAAATCGAGTTCCGTTTTTACTGTTGGATTACCTGGTGCAGAATATGTTGTATTCATCTTACCAGAGAATTCATGAGCCAATGCGAGTTTTGCAAAGATATTGGATTTTTGTGTTTCTCTACCAATGCCAAAGCCCAATCGACCTACAGCAGAGTTAACAGCATCAGCTTTTACATGCATAGAGCCACCACCAACAACATTGGCATCATAGGATACGCCATTCAAACGACCTACAATGAATTCTACACTAGGATCGATGTAGAAACCATTTTGTTTCTTAATCCGTTTACCGTATTCAGCACTTAAGGATGTGCCAAATATATGGTAATCCCCATTCAATTGATGTCCCCCTACTGAGTGAAGTTTGTAATTATTGGACAAGCGGTTTCCACGAGCGATGATATCTAAGTAACGTCCATCATCATGTTGTTTTGTGCCATACAACGCAACACCACTGATTTTACCATCTCCGTTGCCAACGGCATAGGAATTGCTAGATGTACTGTAATCTAGGGCACCGCCAAAGATCCAGCCATTCGATACCTTATGGTCGTATCCAACTTGAACGCCATTATAGGTCATACGAGCATCAGCACCATCTGTAATCTTTGATTTACCACCAATATATTTAGCCCATACACCTTGATCTGTATTAGCTAAACGAAGGTCGCCTAAGCGGCGTTGTAAATCATTTGTATTATTACGCCAAGCCATAGCCGTAGATGCAAGAGCGGATTTAGAACCGCTTACCAACGAAGATTCACCAACATGTTTAACAGTCGTTGTATTACCTACAACAAGATTACCTTGTGCATCAAATGCATCTGTACCAAGTTCTGCAATAGCTGCAGGACGTGTAATTCCTTCATTAATTTGAACTGCGGTAGCTAATTTCTTATCATTTCCAGTGTATTGCAATTTATTAGCCAAAGATTGCATTTCAGCACGATAGCTAGCATCATCGGTTAAGTTTTTAGCACTATCCCCTTGCACCGTTACATGGCTATTGTCAGCTGCATGTTGGATAATGATTTGCCCCTTACCTTCTTCACTAGCTGGTGTACCTGCTTTGTAATCAGCATTCACAAAACCACTATAGTTTTGAATCGTGATTGGACGTGCATCGATTGGATGAATGATACCTGCTGCAGTTGGATTTGCTCCACCTACAAGATTACGTACTTTACTCCCCTTATATAGGTACGCCTCATTATCCCCAGAAGGACGTTGTTTTTTAGGAGTAGGTCGTTCCATGCCAAGCCATTCATTATTCCAAGTAGCCCCATTTTGTAGATAAATATCCGCACCAGAATTATGTGGATTTTTTTTGCTTTCAGCATATTCATTCAAAACAGCACCGGTAAGGCTAGAGTTAGGTGTTGTGAAAGCGAGTGCTATATTAGTTGGTTCAACATTATGATTTGGATCGCGGCCATAGTCCTTATTGATAAGGCCCACATTGCCAACAGCAACTAAGTTCTTAGTACCTGGATGTTTGCCATCAGCGCCTGCATTAACATATACATCCCCTTCTTCTGCTACTACAGAATAGGTATCAGATGTTTCTACAGGATGCGTGATAATCTTACCGCCTCCATCAACAAGGATATGACCTCGTTGATTGACTTGTAAACCAGAGCCGATAGCATCAATATCTACATTACCTTTAACGTGAATATTGGTATCCCCAAAATCTCGATCAGGATTATCTTTACTTAGACGCGGAACCTTACCACCATAACCGGCGTAAACAGCACTCATATAATAATGTCCAAGTTCTCTTTTAGCTGCAGGTGCATCATTCTTTAACCGTACAACAAGATCTTTATCTACAGTCAATTGAGATCCAAATCCATTATAAATCCCTGTTACATTTTTAGTTTTACCTTCATCAGTTAAACTTTTCCCATGTACATTAACAGTTAATGTGTCCTCAATATGTTTAACCTCAGGTTGCGTTTGCACTGGTGACCCCATTGTTAAGCCCAACAATTCCTCTGCTTTATCACTAGACACATTGATTTCAGTAGCCGATGCAGAATAGGACATTCCAGTTAATACTAATACAGCCATCACTGCTGCTATATGACGTGGTAGTTTCATAAAAATCTCTTTTCTTTCTTATCTATAAACACGGTTCTCTTACGAAACGCGTTCAAACTATTATACACAAAAACCTAGAAAGACCCCCTAAGTCCAACTTAGGAGGTCTTTTTTATTCACATACACTTTGAATTTATAAATTAATGATTATTCAGGATCAATAATAAAGGACAATGCGCTGAAGTATTTATTTTGTTCGCCTTTAGTTTGAGTTGGGAAGCCTACTTCAACACCTACTACGTTAAGGCCGTTAGCACTTACTGTAACAGTTGCTTTACCGTTTGCATCAGCTTGGCTTTCATTAGTAAGGTCGTTGATTACGTCCTTAATAAGTGGAGCGTTAGCATATGGTTTGCCTTCTTTTAATACTTGGATTTCATAAGTATCACCTTTTCTGAGGGTCAACGGGTTAACAGAAGGGATAATTTGAATAAAAGCTTCTTTATTGTTTAATGGTTTTGCATCAGCGTTCCAGTAGTGAACATCATATTTAATAGCATGTGTACTTTTTATAGCGCCTGGAACTTCTGTAATTGGTTTATGTACAGTTTTGCCATCTTTATCTTTGGTCCAATAACCATAGTCAAAATCAGTTACTGTAATGCCTAAGTTATCAGAAGGTATAATTGCTACATTTTTTTCATGTTTGATAACTTGTAAAGGAATTACCATACCATTATTATCCAAACCAACGATGCCTTTTACCATTTCTGGACTATAAGCATCATCTACTGGACCTTCGCCAAGAACTAACGCTTTTTCATCTAAACGGTTAGCAAAGAACACGCCATGTGCATCAACAGAAGAGCATACACAGCCTGCAGCTAAACCTACAGCAAATAAGGATGCTAATAATTTCTTATTCATAAAAACCTCCATAATCAATAATTTGTATCAACAAACTTGCTATTATTATACAAATTTATAGAGGTTTCGTATATACCTATGCCCGTATAATTAAGCTATTATGCATACTCTGTATATATAGGCATTACTATGCTTATCTATCATAAATGATAAATTTATCATTTAACTTTCATATACATATAACAAATAGGAATACCTAAACCTTATAAAAAAATACAAAAACGACACTCACCAGGAGTGTCGTTTTCATATATCTTGTATAGATATTATTTTTTATTTTTTGCAGCTTTTGCACGTGCAGCACGATCAAGGATTGTTTTACGCATACGAATGCTTTCAGGTGTTACTTCAACAAGTTCGTCATCGTTAATCCACTCAAGAGCTTGTTCCAAGGAGAAGATACGAGGTGGAGTCAAGCGAACTGCTTCATCAGAGGAGCTGGAACGCATGTTAGTAACATGTTTTTTCTTACATGGGTTAACGTCCATATCAAGTTCACGAGTGTTTTCACCGATAACTTGGCCTGCGTACACGTCTTGGTTAGGACCAACGAATAATGTACCGCGGTCTTGAACGGAGTTCAAGCCATATGGTGTAGTTTCGCCATTTTCGAATGCTACCAAGGCACCGCGTGTACGGGAAGGAATTTCGCCTTTGTATGGTGCATAACCATGGAATACATGGTTCATGATACCATTACCTTTTGTAGCTGTTAAGAATTGTGCACGGAAACCGATCAAACCACGTGCAGGAATTACGAATTCCATGCGAAGGTAACCAGCTAACTCAACCATGTTAGTCAATTCAGCTTTACGTTGACCAAGGTTTTCCATTACAGTACCCATGAATTCTTGAGGTACGTCGATAGTCAATGCTTCTAATGGTTCGCACAATTTGTCGTTAATAGTTTTGAAAATTACGCGAGGTTTACCTACTTGTAATTCATAGCCTTCACGACGCATAGTTTCGATCAATACAGCCAAGTGCAATTCGCCACGGCCAGATACTTTAAAAGCATCTGCAGAATCAGTTTCTTCTACCTTCATAGAAACGTTAGTTTCTACTTCGCGGAACAAACGATCACGTAAGTGACGGGATGTAACGAATTCACCTTCGCGACCTGCGAATGGAGAGTTGTTTACAGAGAATACCATAGACAATGTTGGTTCATCGATAGAGATGGATGGCAATGCTTCAGGATTTTCAGCATCTGCTACAGTTTCGCCGATATTGATATCGTCGATACCAGCGAATGCAATGATATCACCCATTTGTGCTTCGTCAGTTTCAACACGGTTCAAGCCATTATATGTATATACGCGGCCAATTTTTGCTTTACGAGTGCTTTCACCCGTCATGATAGCTACTTGTTGGTTAGGTTTCATTTTACCGCGAACGATACGGCCTACTGCGATTTTACCGATAAAGTTATCATAATCAAGTGTAGTAACCATGAATTGAAGAGGACCTTCCAAATCACCTTGTGGTGCAGGAATTTCTTTAATCAATGTTTCAAACAATGGTTCCATATTTACAGCTTCGTCATCCCAGTTAGTTTTAGCCACACCAGCACGAGCAGATGCGTATACTACAGGGAAATCGAGTTGATCATCATCAGCTTCAAGTTCCATAAACAATTCAAGAACTTCATCTTCAACCTCTTTAACACGTTGATCAGGACGGTCGATTTTGTTGATAACAACGATTGGTTTCAATTTTTGTTCTAATGCTTTACGCAAAACGTATTTAGTTTGAGGCATTGGACCTTCGTAAGCATCTACGAGAAGCAATACGCCGTCAACCATGTTAAGTACACGTTCTACTTCACCGCCGAAGTCAGCATGGCCTGGAGTATCAACGATGTTGATTTTGATGCCATCATGCATAACTGCAGTGTTTTTAGACAAGATAGTAATACCACGTTCACGTTCCAAATCATTGGAGTCCATTACGCGTTCTGCTACCTTTTCATTTTCACGGAACACATGGCTTTGTTTTAATAGTGCGTCCACCAAAGTAGTTTTACCATGGTCAACGTGGGCGATAATCGCTACATTACGAAGATTTTCGCGAATCATAAGATCCTCCCTTTAATTCCTTCAGTATATTCTATATCATATAACGCTTGTGAAAGTCGCTATATAGGTATATTCCCAAAATTGGCAACACTTAATTATAACGCAGTCTATAGAAAAAAGTCAAAACAGACGCCTATTCTAATCATGGCAATTTCAACATTTGATTATACTTTTGACTCATCTTAAACCAAAGACTTATTTACGCTCTATCACGCGCTTAGCAGATTTACGCAACAATGGAATTTGTTCATTCGTTAAATGAAAACAGAATTTAGGAATCATCTGTTCTATAATCTCTTCATCAGAGGCTTTCAAAATAAATTCTGGCTGTAGTATAGGTTCCAATTCATCAAGTCCAGGATAGTCTTTCCCGATGCTCCAATCATGATTCTTATTAAATGGGCACGAGTCTTGGCAATTATCACAACCTATAATCCACTCTTCCAACATATCCTCTGTCACACCTTCTGGCATATTCCCATCACCAAAGGTATTGATAAAAGATACACAGGTTAATGGGTTCATTGTAAACGGTGCAGATAAAGATTTCGTTATACACCCTTGCTGACATAAATCGCAAGTATCTGGACATGGTGGTATCTCTAGATGCTGAATATACTCACAAGACTTATCTATTAAATAGGCTACCAATTCATAATTAGAACCTTTAGGACCATAAAAGAAATTATTTTTCCTATAAATGCCAAGTCCTGCTGCTACGGAAGCGGGGCGTAGCGGAACAACCCCTGCAGGCCTTGCTGTTTCACCGCCAATAAATTGGATATTCTTACTATGCAACCACGTTTCAAAAGATCGTCTTCGTTTGGCTTCAACACCATCTGGGATATTGGCTAATGATAATAGTAAGCCTTTTGCATATCGCTTCTGCAGCGACACAGGAAACTTATAATTTCCAAAATACTCGGTACAAACTACTATAGATTGTGCCCAAGGATAATTATCTTTTAATGCTAGAAAATCTTTACTATGAGCATATACATCTTCACTTTCAGGTACATCTTTTAAACGCTTCGTTAACCGGTCTTTATAAAAATCAAGTGCATCAAGAGGCACTATACCACAACTGTCATATCCACATGCTAGCGCTTTATCATGAATCTCCTGGGCCAACAAAGTATTCATATCATCGCCTCCTAAACATAGATTAACTATATAGTTATCATACTCTTTTACAGACTATAAAAAAAGATTTCTTATGAATTCATCATACCTAAAAAAGGATAACGGTTCATAAGAAATCTTGTATGAGTATTTTTTGTATTAATCTTCACCAATCATACGTACTTCTGGTTCAAGATGTACACCATGTTGGTCATACACACGACGTTGTACTTCAGCAATTAAATCGAGTACATCCTTCGCACTAGCACTGCCTGTATTGATAACAAAGCCCGCATGCTTATGGGATACTTGCGCATCTCCTACGGATAAGCCCTTAAGGCCTGTTTGTTCAATCAAGGTTCCTGCAAAATACCCTGGTGGGCGTTTAAAGGTGGATCCAGCACTAGCAAATTCTAAAGGCTGTTTTGATTCGCGTTTCTCTGTAAGTTCATCCATGCGAGCCTTAATAGCAGCTTTGTCTCCAGGCTTAAGTGTCATAATCACTTCACCAATAACCTCATGATTATCGTGGAATACACTATGACGATACCCGAAATCTAAATGCGATGCATCGTATTCTTTGATATGGCCTTGAAAATCTACAGCTCGTACCGCAGTAACTACATGGCTCATTTCCCCATCATAAGCACCGGCATTCATAAACACGGCCCCCCCTAATGTGCCAGGAATACCAATAGCAAATTCAAGACCAGTCAAGCCATTTTTCCAGGCAAACTCGGATGCATCCTTTAACATATATCCTGAACCAATGCACAAAGTATTATCATTACAGTCCATGATTTGTGTCATATGTCGAACCGATACAACAGCACCGCGAATGCCACCATCCTTCACGAGAATATTGGACCCACAACCGATAATGGTAACAGGCACATTAAACTCGTGAATCGTGCGAAGAGCAAAGCTTAATTCAGCCATCGTTGTAGGTTCAACAAACAAATCAGCAGGACCGCCGATTTTAAACGTCGTATGGTGGCGCAAGTACTCCTCTTCTCGTACACGTGTACTTGGTAATTTTTCTAATAAAGCCGTTTGTAGGGCCTTAATGTTGTGGTTGTTGTTTTTCCCCATGATCTAACACTTTCATCCCCTCAGTGATTGGTTCGCTAATGATTTTGTAAATATCATTAGATACTTGGCTCCAACGCATTTGCGCTTGCAAATAATTAGCAGCTGCAGTATTTGCTTGAATTTGAGGCATCAATTCCTCTTGTTTCTTTTGCAAATCATCCGCTTCAGGCGCGCCGGACAACTTAGCATATTCCCATTGCATTTGTTGAGCCATAAATGTGCGCACCAATGCAGTTGCTTCTGCGTCAGCTTTTACAGCCTCTTGCGCTTGCATCAACTCTTTATACTCTTCAGATTCACGCATTGCGTGTGCTAAATCATGAGCTTTATCGTAATTCATATTCATTCCCCCTATTGCATACACTATTCTTTGTGAAAGCTAACTTTCACGGACATCATACATTATTTTACTTATGGCTAATCCAATTGCCTACTTCTTTCAAATCTGGATAATCCAATTGACGCATAGCCTCATAGGCAATGATAGCTACAGAATTAGAAAGATTCAAAGACCGCGCCTCTTCCACCATAGGAATGCGAATACACGTTTCCTCATTACCTTCTAATAAACTTTCAGGTAAGCCTCTAGTTTCAGGACCAAACACGAGCATATCACCGATTTCAAACTTCACATCAGAATGCACATGTTTAGCCTTCGTAGTAGCATAAAAATAACGACGATCAGGATATTTCGCATATAACTCTTCTATATTTTCATGTACCTGTACATCTACCAAATGCCAATAATCAAGGCCCGCCCGTTTAACATGTTTATCATCAATAGAAAAGCCCAATGGTTTGATAAGGTGCAAGGTCATATGATTTGCCGCACAAAGGCGTGCAATATTACCGGTATTACCAGGAATCTCCGGTTCATATAATACAATTTCCATTCTATTCCCTCTATTCTTATATCTATATTATTCTACCGAATCTAAAGTGCGTATTCAAGTAGTGAATTCTATTTTCTCTATTAAGAGTAAAAAGTACGATGCTACAAACCTTATTCACCACTATTGCGAATAAAATGTCCACTCTTACCACCATCTTTTTCAACGAGATAAGTTGGTCCCATAATCATCCCCTTGTCGATAGCCTTACACATATCATACACAGTAAGTAATCCGACTTGAACAGCCGTAAGGGCTTCCATTTCTACACCGGTTTGCCCCATTGTTTTAACCGTAGCCGTAATCTTAACTGCTTTATTGTGTGTATCCGTTGTGAAAGCTAAACTTTCACCATCAACAAGGTGACAATGAACCTCTACCTTCGTAAGCATCAAGGGATGACACAACGGAATGAGATTACTCGTTTGCTTAGCCCCCATAATGGCAGCCAATTGGGCAACGGATAAAACATCGCCCTTCTTCATCGTCCCACCTTGAATGCGCTCAAAAATAGCATCATTGATGGCGATAAAACCTTCTGCTACCGCAATACGATGCGTATGGTCCTTCTCGGACACATCCACCATCCACGCATTACCTTGTTCATCAAAATGTGTTAATTCCATAATATTTCCTTATTTTATGTATAAATGTACATCAATAGTTTTACTTTTTCCATTTCTATTATACAATATAATTAAATTAGTATATATGAGGAAGGAAGTGTTCCTATGAAAACAAAATTAACTTATTTCGGCCATGCGTGCTTTATGTTAACAAACGGTGACGTATCCATGATTTTTGACCCATTCTTAACGGGCAATACATGGGATGTAGCAAAAAAAGAAGATATTAAATGCCAATACATCTTCGTCAGCCATGGTCACGATGATCACTACGGCGATACTGAGTTCATCGCTAAAGCTAACGATGCACTCGTAATCTCTACAGCTGAAGTTGCAGGTAAAGCTGCTGCTACAGGTTGCCGTACACATGCTATGCACCTTGGCGGTAAATATGACTTTGAATTTGGTTCCGTTCGTATCGTTCCAGCATTCCATGGCGCTGGCGTACCAGGGGGTCACGCTGCAGGTTGCATCGTTAACTTCTTTGGCGACATCGTATACTTTGCAGGCGATACTGCACTCTTTAGCGACATGAAACTATTAAACCGCTTTGGCGATATCGACTACGCACTTCTCCCTATCGGCGATAACTACACAATGGGCGTTGAAGATGCAGCCCTTGCAGCAAGCTATGTAAAAGCTCGCATCTCCATCCCAATTCACTACAAAACATGGCCTGTTATCGACCGTGAACCAGGTGTATTTGCTAGCCTAGTAGAAGGTAAATACAACCAAACTGCGGTTATTATTGATCCAGGGGCATCTATTGAATTAAACAGCTAATCAAGTATAGAACACAAGGAGACACCTACTTCCGAAATCTTCCACCGGCTTTTTCTTCGCCCGTTGGGCTCAGGCCAAAGTCAGATTTCGAAAGCAGGTGTCTCCTCTCTGTCTACCACTGTTGAAATAAACAAAATGTATTCAATAGATTTTACAAAAAAAGACGCCTTGGCGTCCTTTTTGTTTTTCCTTTAGCACTGGAGAAAGGAATCAATTGCCTCTATCAGCCGACTTTGGCCCTGCGTAGCCCGTAGGGCGTAGTCAGACCCGGCCGGTGGAGGCGGATAGAGGTAATTGATTACGCTTTCTCCGATGTTACTCCTGATTTGCCATGGAAAACCCAGATCGACTGCTCATTCTCACGAATTCGTCGATGTCTTGTGTTTCGTCAACAGCTACGTAGCCCATTTCACGGACTATGCCGTGTGGATTATGTAAGGATAGTTTAGGTTCAGAGCCCGTTAGGACCCAAAGTACTTTGTATCCTTTTGGCGCTTCGCGAAGGCGCTCTTCGCCTTTGCCATCCGTAAAGTATACAAGTAAATCTACGTGATATTGATTAGCTAGAGAAAATACGGGTGAAAAAGACGTAGACCCACGCACATCAAGACGTGGTTTTACATCCTTCACAGTTTCCATTGTGTAGGTACGACGTACTTCGTTATCACATTCTACAATGGTAATACGATGATTATAGGCATGAACAATTTGTAATACTTGTTCTAAAGCATTGGTAAATTCTGCATCTGTAATACTACCGCTCATATCGAGGACTACCCACACATTCGCCTTATGTTGGCGTAATGTGCCAGACAATTCCAAACGCTCAGGCTGACGACGATTGCGACGCATCGTCGTTTTTTTATGTCCGCTAGCCACCTTGCCCATCAACTTTTTAAGATAAAAATACCAAGGTAAAGAACGACGCGTCTTATGGAATGTATCGATAAGACTTTTTACATAACCTTCCATATCTCCTTTTGATGCTTCGTTGATATAGCGTTCCGTAATTTTATCCATTGTTTCTGTATCGATAGAATCGGACTCCTCCCATATATCATGGCTTGAATCAGCATTAAACTCCATCGCTACAATTTGACTAGCATCATCGACCGATACAAAGAGGTCTGGTTTTTCCTGCATTGCCTTATCAATGGCCTTTGCGTAGTACTCCAATGTGCGGAATCGCTTTAGTAAAAGTCCATATCTCGCATTTACATTGGCAACGGTTATAGCATCGCGGTCTACATGTTCTAAATAATCGTTTACAACCATATCCATAGCCATGTGAACGGCTTTTTTATTAAACCGTTGACTAAGTTCTTTCACCCGCATCAAATGAGCTGATATGACATGCAATATTTCTCGTTTAATACCATCTTTCATTACATCAGGTGGTTGTCTCAACATAATAAACGGGTTTACATATAGCACATAGCCTCCATGTTTGAGGTTAACACCAAAAGCGTTGGTCATATCTAAGCGTACCTGATGCGTCATCTGTAGATAAAAATAGCCAAAGAACTGATCCTCGTCGAGCAATAGACTATTTACATCATGCAAAATATGCCATAACCGTTGTTCATAGCCATCAGCTAGTACGTGTTGTGTCAACACATCGAGGTCCGTGCCTTCGCCATCATACAGTTCCGTTAATCCCTTGCCTATCGTGCCAATATGGCTATCCGACATATTGTGATTTACCATATCTACAGCAATATCTTCTGCCTGTTGTTTATGCACTGGATGTTCATCTACATACGCTTGATAGCGCGCATATAATTGCTCATACAACGCATCCGCATCTCGAGCAATCTGATTACGCTTTCTATGCCATCTATCAAGTTCCTTAATAGCCTCTTCATCATAGAGCCCCGTCTTCTCCCATCCGTCTATATGAGTGAGCAGGTCAGATGCATCCCGAATATCGTCTTTATCTAAATTTCGATTCATAATTTTTACCTGTCATATGCACTTTCACAATTAACGATTGGCTTCAAAAAACGTTTCTATAAAAAGATTATCCTCAATAGCATAGCTATACACATGAGCATATGTGTTGCGTAAATCTTTCATAACAGCAATACGCAAATCACCGGGATACAATGTAATAAACTCGATAAAGTGATGAACTTCTTCTGCATTACTATTGCGATTTAAGCGATATAGCATATTTTTAGCGGCTACATAGAGGCGAGTTGGGCTTTCACCATTAACACGTTCTTGCAAGGACATAATAGCACCTGGCTTACGGACTGCCTCTAATACATCATCAAAGGAAATCAATGGTTCTTGTTCCGTGTCAACAAAATTAACGAAGGCCTCCGCAATAAGTTTACCCACATTACCGCGAATTACATTTTGGAATACATCACGGCTGTAACCACCCTCTTTGTAGATACCATAAATATGAGAGATCCGTTCAAATGAGCGCGGTGTAGCATCGATATCATCTTCGTGGCGCTGATTCAAATAGTCTGGATAAGAGGAGATAAATTCCACGACCTTATCTTCAATATCTGCGGAAATAGCCCAATCAATCCATTGCATGTAATCCGCTTCCATATAGAGCCATACAAAACGATTTTGTTGAGCTGGGTCCATATCAATCGTTTGGTAGTCAAAGGAATCCTCTGGGTTCATAGCGGCAATGATACGCACATCATCACTCAAGGCAAACCCATTGATTTCTCGGTTCAAAATCAAGTTCATCAATTCTTGTTGCACCGCATGTTCTGCACGGTTGATTTCATCGATAAAGAGCAATACATGTCTACTTGCATTAACGGCCCGTGATACATGTTCCAATGTATGATGCACGGCATACACGGTAGTCTTTATTTTTTTAACCGTACCATTACTATCCTTATGGGATACATTTTCCACTGTTGGGAGGCCCCCAATTTCCCCTTCTTTTAAAAGATTGCCATCAATGGTGACGAGTTCCCAATCATGAACTTCTGCTACGCGCGCTGCTAGTGATGTTTTACCAATCCCCGTTTCACCGACGAGCAATGGTACTTGATTAGCAGCTAGCACTAATTCTACACTAGCCATTGTATCTGTAAAATTCATTATGACTCCTTCTTAATTAATATAGTAAATACTGGTCGATAGCAATTTTCTTTGCCTCTATAGATCCGTATACATCAACTAATGACAATATATCGATAGGCCATGTTGATTGACGTCCGCCTATTGCAGGATTACTTACGAGTTCTCGCACATAGCGATCTTCTACATTAGGACTTGCAATCATTTCAGTTATAATTTGTCGAACCATGTCAACAGTCAAGCCTAATTGTTTTGGTACATACCCAAGTATCAATGTAGAAACCTTCAATAGCTCTACCACTGTATCTAAATCTAGATTCATAATTTGACGCATAGCCTGCGGATCTTGTAACACGGCGGCTTTCAAAATGTCCAATGACGGATTCTGGATATAACGCAATGCTAGATAATTAGATTTTACAGCCGCCATTTGAACCCGCTCTGATGGATTGGCAATATATTGCAATGCATCATATTGAGTTTCTACAGCCCTTAACTGTAATTCCTCTGATGGATTTGTAATGTATCGAATGGCCCAACCCGATTGGTCTAAAGCAATGCGAATCACTTCATCTGATGGATTTTGAATATACTCAAGAACTGCCCAATCTTGTTTTACCAATGAAATCAGTAAATCGTCACTTGGATTCTCCACATATTGAATGGCCCGAGGCGACTGCGCTAACGCAGTTTCAATCACTCGCTGAGTAGAATTTTTAATGTACTGTAATAGCATCCCATTTTGTTCCACACATACTAGTTGCATACCCTCTGTAGGATTAGGGATATTGCGAATGCCATGAGGATTGTTTGTGAGAGCCGTTATATATTGTTCTTCTGTCATACTACCCTTCATTTCTATCTAAAAAGGCCATACGAATACGCATGACCTATACTGAATTCTATTCTATTATATCATGTTTTTTCGATGTAATTATATTTCTTTTGTATACTAACTACTTAGTTAACTCATCTAAATCAGAATTATTCCCAATTACGAGCAATTTATCGTCTTCTGAAAGTATAGCCGTCGGGTCCGGTGGCACATCGAGACCTGTACTTCTTCTAACCCCTACGGCATTAAGATTATATTGCTCACGCAATTTAGAATCTTTTAAACAACGCCCTATCATGAAGGGAGGCATGCTGATTTCAATGAGGCTAATATTTTTAGATAGTTGTAAATAATCCATCACATGTTCTCTCGTCAACGATTGAGCAAGTCGCAATGCCATATCATACTCAGGATAAATAACCTGATCTACGCCGATTTTTTGAAGCATTTTACCTTGCAGGCTATTTTCTGCCTTAGACACAACCTTAGAGATATGCATTTCCTTAAGAAGCATGGATGTCATCAAATTCGCTTGGATATTGCCACCAATAGCTACAATGACCATATCAAATTGACTTAATGCCAATGCTTTAATCGCCTCTTCATCAGTAGTGTCCGCTACGATGGCATGTGTAAGATAGGGAGATATTTTTTGTACAATATCTGGATTGATATCTACGCCTAGCACCTCATGATTCATGGATGCCAACATCTTGGCAATGGTCGTACCGAATCTACCAAGACCTATGACAGCTATTGTTTTTTGTTTCATTATGTACCTCTTTTAGATATATTGTCATCTATCGTTATAACATTACATTCTCTTCTGCATAAGAAATCGGCTTATGCGGCTTTGTCCGTAACGCCCAAGTTCCAATGACGGTCATGACGCCCACACGGCCTGTAAACATGACCAAGATAAGAACCCATTTACTGCTTTCAGATAAATCAGGCGTAATTCCCGTCGTAAGGCCCACTGTACCAAATGCGGACGTAACCTCAAAGAGCAATCGGATAAAGTCGAATGGCTCATCCCATGCTAAATAACACGTAGCTAATAATACCAATAATATGGAAAGGAAAATAATTCCATTCGCCTTAAAAACGGTGACCATAGGTATGCGTCGACCAAATACCTCTACGTCTGAGCGGTTGTTGAACAATGTACACGATGCTAAGATTGCAACCATAACGGTACTAATTTTAACACCGCCGCCCGTAGAGTTTGGACCAGCACCGATAAACATGAGGATAATACTGACAAACAATGTAATTGGATGCAGTTGGCTATAATCAACAGTAGCTATCCCCGCTGTACGCGGTGTTACGGATTGAAAGATGGCAGCCAATACCTTATCCCACATAGGCAAAGGGCCAAAGGTCTTTGGATTAGCCCATTCTACACTGAGGAATATAATAGCGCCTAGCGCAATCAATAGAATCGTACCGATAAGCATAAGTTTGGTATGTAGTTTTAAATCTGCAAATCGTCTCGCCTTGCGATAGGACCATATATCAAAAGCTGCTATATAACCAAAACCACCGATAATGATGAGGGCTATCGTATTAATATTAAATAATACATCACCTACCATTTTATAGGGCAGATTATTGTCAAAAAATATAAATCCTGCATTACAAAATGTAGAAATGGCTTGCATAAATCCTATATAGAGCGAATCATCACCTATATATGGATATAGTTGAATAGCATACAAAATTCCGCCTATACATTCAATGGCCAATGTATAAATAGTTAATTTTTTCGTTACATGGAGAAGTCCCGTCATCCCATCTTGACCTACGTCTTCTGAAAGTAATAGTCGATTCTTAAGGCCTACACGTTTTCCCAATAGTAAGGCAACAATGGTTGTAAAGGATACAATGCCAAGTCCACCTAATTGGATGAGGATGACCATAACAATCTTACCAAACAAGGACCAGTGATAATAAGTATCCACAGTAGCGAGTCCCGTTACGGACACACAAGATACAGCAGTGAAAGCCGCATCAACGAGAGCTGTACCTTGTCCTTGTACACTGGCTATAGGCAACATAAGAAGAAGAGTTCCCACCATCATGACCGCTAAAAAGCTAAGTGCTAGCAATCGATAGGGATTCTGTTGCATATATCGTTGCATATGATGCGGTCTATGTTCTTGCCACATAGGTCTACTCCAATCCAGCTAGCTTGCGTGCTGTTTCTAACGATGGTAACGCACTACGCCCACCGATGCCCTGTGTATTGAGCGCAGACACAGCAGACGCAAAAATAGCAGCAGATTCTAACTGTTTATGGTCTAAGGATTGTAATATGTCTATAGGCTTTATAAACTCATCATGCAATGCATTTTCTTGGCGAATTGATGCAGCCAGTTTCGATAAGAATGCACCGTGGAAACTATCCCCAGCGCCAGTCGTATCTACTACATGCTCTTGTGGAAATGGTTGACAGCGATACGCCGTTCCATCAGGCCAAACAAAATAACTGCCATTGGCCCCATCGGTAACACAGGCTATTAACACCCCTCGGTCATGAATAACACGACAAGCCTCTTCTAAATTAGTAATCCCGGTGTATTTTTCTGCATAGTCGCGCGCCACAATAACGACATGAGATGATTCGGTAATTGGTTTCATATCATCATCGTATCGTTGAGCACCTCCATCTAGAGAGATAATAGTGCCACTTTGTCGCGCTATATCAATAGCAGCACGCATCAAATGACGATGACGCCCATTGATATGCACGATAGATGCATTTTCTATTAATCCCTGATAATCGCTTAAGAATTCTGGCTCAGGCGCTGTAGATCGTTCAAAAAATACTGCGCGTTCCCCTGTCTTCTGTTTCACAAGAATCGTTGCAGTTCCACTCTTACCATCCGCATCAACTTGGATGCCCTCTGTATTGACATTATATTTATGAAAGTCCTCTAGAATATAGCGTCCAACCATATCGTCGCCGATACGGTCAATCATTACCGTCCGAGATCCATATTTACCAGCCGTAGCTAGTGCAGTCGCCACAGGACCGCCGCCATCTGTCGTCGACGAGATGGCCTGTTGCACCTCGCGCCCCGTTGGAAAATGATCAACCACGATGAATCGATCTAAGGTACTAGCCCCAATACCAACTATATCTATCACTTCGTTAGGAAATGTATTCATACTAACCTCCTAATACCTTGTATAACTATATGTACAGAATACATTCCGACACATAAAAAGTAAACCCTAGACCACGATATATTCTCGTTAAACTAAATCGTCCAGTTTAAAGAATAGATTGTAATCTAGGGTTTTAATACTAAGATAAAACGTACCTGTCAATGTTTGTAGTTATTTATATGAGAGGTTGTTAGTGATAATTAGGACATCATACGTTCCATCATGTATTCAATTTCATCAGCACTTAAATTGTACATGGCTTGTACCATGCGGTTAGCTGATTCACCAGAGGCACCACTCTTAGCAATTTCCGCTTTCGCTTTCGCAATAAGCGCCTCTTTACGTTGTGCTTCACTGTCTTCATCTGTTGGTACAGAAATATTAGCCTTACCTTGGCCAATACCACGTATCTCTTGATTAGGATTTTCTTTAGATGTAGTCTTCGTATCTTGGGCCGCTACGGATTCTAAGGCAAAGGAGTTTTTGCCCGTTATAATATATTCCATAGCCTCCAATGTACTTTGCGTAATATTAACAGTCCAGAATTCACCAGCTGATGTCAATTTATACAATAAGCCATTATACGAAACTAGACCACGTTTTTCCCATAGTTTATACAACCAATTCAATTCATCTAAACGAGAATCCATAGCCACTAATGTATTGATATTCAAATAGCCTTGTTCCAATTGGCTTACTACTTGGTTTACAAATGGCTGCAAATCACTTTGTTTCATAAGTGCCATAAATGGTTTTTCGCCACGGCTTACCATATCTTCATATGGTTTAAGTGCACGATGCAGCATCATACCATAGCCATCAACATTACCGCCAGCGCCACTGCCAAATGGGAACATCGGTACGCCCGCTTTAGCTAAAATATTATATAAACTACGTTCACGGTTATTGGCACTCCAGTGTGCAGCACTTAATCTACGATAAGCACGAGCCTCTAAATAGGTACGTCCAAATTCAAACATATCCCCTTGCATAGCCGTTGTGGCTGCTGGTGGTACCTTACCGCTCGCAATATCACGGTTTAGATCACTGCCATCGAATACATTTAATTGATATAAGTCAGCCCCATCTACACCAGATTTTACTAGGTCAGCTAAATCCTGTTCCCACACTTCCATCGTTTGACCAGGTAAACCATAGATCAAGTCGATAACAACAGAACATTGCCCATATGACTTTAAAGCCGCTAAACGTTCGAGTACCGTTTCTTTTGTATCCAAACGTCCTACCATTTGGCGTACCTTAGTATTAAACGACTGGATACCAATAGACATACGGTTAACTCCATTATTCATCCATACTTCAAGGTTTTCAGGAATTAAATCATGGATACGGCCTTCTAAGGTTAATTCATAGTCATTAGAGAGTGGTAAGTATTCCTTAATCGCTTTTAATAAACGCTCTGAATTTGCTGGAGATAAGGAAGTCGGTGTACCACCACCAATAAATACAGCGTGGATAAGCCCATCCTTTAAGCGTGGACTTTCACTAGCCAGCTTAAGTTCCCCAACGAGGCCATCAATATATTTATCTTCAATACTTTGACTTGTACCATTTTGGAAGAATCCACAATACGTACATTTTGTCTTACAAAATGGAATATGTATATAAGCACACTGCATTTGCCCCTTCTTAGGAGTACCACTCATTACAGTGTCCCATACAGATTGCGATTCCTTCGGTGAAATTAAAGTACCATTAAGGCCGGCGTGAACAACGCGCTTATGAGGAAAGGCGCCACTCATAGGATTATCACAGGCCAATCCTAGTTGCAGATTCCGTTGTTTTTCTGGAATCGATTCAAAAAAACTCGCTAAACTCATACGTTTCCCCTTTCACTCATTAGCCTTGCAACTTTGCAAGCACAGATTTAGCAAAGTCTTTGGCATTTGCAAAATCTTGTTCATCAGGATGCGTTTCTGCTGCTTTATGCAATGCATCACGTTCAGGGCTTTGACCATGAGCAGATCCTGGTGGGAACATTTTGTACATCATCTCAATAACCTTAGGGTCGATTTTACCTTGGCATACAAAACCATCTACAAGAGATTCTTTATTAGGCAATAAGGCAGATGCCTTTTCAATACTTTCACGAGCATGATCAGAATCGGCATACATACCTAGTGTAGCAAAGAATACTACATGTTTATTTGTAAGGGTTTCAATCAACTTAGCCGCTTCTTTATTAGCTGTGCCACGATCTACCCAGAAACCTACAAATACCGTATCGTAATCCCCTAGATTAGTAGGTGCCTCTTTTATTGGTACACAAGGTGTACCCTCGGGCATAACAGAGGCTATTGCCTCTGCTATGCTTTTTGTATTCCCTGTGAGGGAAGAATATAAAATAATAGTACCCATGTTAGTCTCCTTACATTATATATAATTAATCATCGTCATCTGTACCTTCAGATAGATCAAATCGTACAGGAACATTTACTGGTTGTACATCCCCTGTTTGATTTGGATATGGCAAGGCCCGACTTACGGCAGCCATAGCCTCTTCTCTCAATAATGGATCATCGCCTGAGCTAACATATTGTTCAACGGCATTACCATTTGTATCAATACGTACAAATACATAAATTGTTTCATGAACTTCTCTATGTTGACGAATGTATTGTTGAGGAATTACCTTTTGATTGTTTACTGCCCTATAAAAGCCTTGTTCATCAAAAGCGACATGAGCTCGACCATGACCACTGCCAGAGCCTTTGCCCGTACCAGAGCCTTCACCTTCGCCCTGTCCATCACCAACGCCCGTTCCTGTACCAGTACCATGGCCGCCACCTTCGCCGCCACCAGAGCCTGGACCATTACCGGCACCACCGTTTTCACCAGATACATTTGATGTATTTTCACTACCCTTACTTGGGACATCTACCGCATCAGGAATGTCCGTCGCTGTAGATGGTTCTACATTCGCTACTACAGCCTTTGTTCTTGCCGCCACTTCATCTGCAGACAATGGTTTTGGGAATAGAGATGACCTATCACCGCCGCCACCACCAGCGTGACCACTACCGCCATCATCGAGCACACTTTGGGTGAGATCGACTTCATAGGTTTCCTGCTCTTGAATAGCAGGAACGACTACGAAAAAGATAACGGCAATAAAGAGAATGATTAGATGAACTACGGCGGATATTATGGCTGCTTTTTTCCATGATATGCCTAATCCCATAGTTATCCTTTCTGTTCTGCTGCAATAGCTAAGCGTTTAACGCCAGCTTGTTTAAGCATGTCCATAATTGCTACTACTTGTCCGTGAGCGGAGCGTTTATCCGCTTGTAATATAACACTAGCATTCGGATTTTGTGCAATTCGTTCTTTCACCATTGCTTCTGCCGCATCAATGCTCATTGGAACATTATCAATCGTAATATGCCCCTCTGCATCGAGTGTAAGTACCACCGGTAATTGAGCCGGTGCAGAGGCAGTTGTAGCCTGTGGCAACTGTACAGACAAAGCCTTTTGGGCAATTGTTTGCAAGCTATTCATCATGAAGAACACCAATAAGAAGAATATGATATCAATCATAGGGATAATCATGAATTCAGGCTTGGATTTCATACGAAAACTTTGTAAATTCATAGTTATTTCCACCCTTCTCGTTTTGCGGTAATGATGTTAACACACATATTTTCAATTTGGTTAATAATAGAGTCCAAACGATGGCTAAAGAAGGTATACACGATAAAGGCCATAATGGCTACACATAGGCCAGATGCCGTTGCGATGAGGGCTTCCCCTACACCACCAGTAATGGCAGATGCACCAGAACCAGCATCGAGGATACTAAAGGAACCAATCATACCTGTTACAGTACCAAGTAGGCCCAACAATGGGGAAATTGTAACGGTTGCACTTAAGTAATCCATATATTTTCTAAAACCTACTGCATCAACCCCCATTTGATCAGAGAATGCCGTTTTCATACCGTCTTCAGTAGCACCATTTTTCAAACCAGCTTCAGCAATACGGCTAGCAATGGATGGGTTTTCTTTAATTATCTTTTCAATTTCATCCCATTTTTGTAATTTTGCATACTCGTTAACCGCATGAGTCACTATATAGGTTTTCCCTGCATATTTACGATAGTAGAAAGCGCGTTCTACGGCGATAGCAATAACCATAAGAGACAAGAATAATAACGGATACATTACATATCCGCCACTATGAAACAAGTGAATGACATAATTTAGATTTTCCATACTAATAAACCTTTCTGTCTGTTTACAGACTGCACATTAGAACCTGTATGTTCCTTGAATTCTTGCATAATCGCCTAACTTAAAGCTTTCATTACCATATAAAGTATCTCGTTTATTTGTGCCTTTCGCATCAAATGTATAGAATGCTTCAAGGAGTAAATCCTTGCGCGGTACATACCCGGCGCCGAATGTAAAGCTGCGGATACCATCGAGGTAACGATCCGGTACAGCACCTGTACCATTACCCCCGAGGAATGAGCCATGAGCAAAATATTTATAATCGATGAATGCATTCCAAGATTTTGGAACATCGATATCAGCACGACCAATGTCGAGGCGAGCCATCCAGAAATGAGGTGTACCGCCCATTTGGTGACCTTTTACAGTAAAGTCTGCGGTTCCACGTTCATGGTCATATACAGTATTACCATTCATGTAGCGACCAAATTTCGATCTATTTTGCCCATAATCTACAGTAAGTACTGCACTTTCACCGATTTGATATTTAGCGCCAATGCCAAATACATTAGCTATATTGGAGAAGCTTTGTTCATCATTGCCATTGCCATTGGCATTTAAGAATGTACGTTTACTACCATTAAAGGAGCGTAGGTACCATGCTTGTAGGCCAAGACGATCTCCAATTTGTTTCTTCACTTGAACAAACGCTGCCGTTTCAATAGGTGGAATTGTATCTTTTTCAAGAACTACACCTTCTGTTTGAATAATATTACCGATGATTTTACCAATCGCTTCACGTGGTAATTTATTTTCAGACTCTGCATCATGCACAACATTTTCAAGATTATACATATAGTTATACATTGCATTTGGCATGCCCCAACCATAATAAGAACCACCTTCACCATAATCGCTATAGGACATTGTAAAGTTCTTCTTATATAAGGCATCTTTAGCATCATAATCACTAAATACATATTTACCACTATCATATTTATAA